>Ga0163144_10019169_pt1 | contig 13776 bp, 11 predicted proteins | sample OliLak19BULKMAT1_FD_123175 | JGI IMG/M metagenome (GOLD analysis project Ga0163144, IMG submission 123175) | Freshwater microbial mat bacterial communities from Lake Vanda, McMurdo Dry Valleys, Antarctica - Oligotrophic Lake LV.19.BULKMAT1 | ecosystem: Environmental > Aquatic > Freshwater >... | reverse complement strand
GCGACATCGATCGCCACGGCTCGATGATGTGGAACGCGCGCGCGCTGCCGCTGCCGAAGTGCGCGATGGACACCACGCTCCGCGCGGATGGCGCGCTCCACGGCATCGTGGCGGCGCTGCACGCGCGCGACGCCGTGCGTGGGCTCGTGGTGATGCGCCGGCGCAGCGACGTCGAGTTTCACCCCGACGATCTCGCGGCGCTCGAAGAGGTCGCCGCGCCGCTCTCGCTCGCGCTCGACAACGCGCGGCTGCATCGCCACCTCGAGGAGAGCTTCGTCTCGCTGCGCAACGCGCAGGAAGAGCTGGTGCGCCGTGAGCGACTCGCCGCCGTCGGCACGATGGCCACGGTGCTCGCCCACGAGGTGCGCACGCCGATCGCGGTCGTCTTCAACTCGGTCTCGTCGCTGCGCAAGCTCGGTGTCGCCGAGCACGGCGATGCCGCGACGCTGCTGCAGATCGTCGACGAAGAGGCGCGCCGCCTCGAACTGCTCGTAGAAGATCTGCTCGAGTTCGGCCGGCCGCCGGTGCGCTCGTTCCTCGAGGTCGACGCGTGGCAGCTGCTGCAGTCCGCGGTCGAAGGCGTGCGCCGCAACCCTCATGTCGTCGGCCACGCGACCATCGAGCTAGCGGAGCGCCGCGAGCCGCTCATCCGCGCCAGCTGGGACGCGCAGGGCGTGCGCCAAGCGCTGCTCAACGTGCTCGCCAACGCGTGCCAGGCGTTTGCCCTCGCGAGACGCGACGGAGTGGTGCGCGTCAGCGTCAGCAACGACGCTCGCGGTGATCGCGTGCGCTTCACCGTCGAAGACAACGGCGACGGAATCACGCCCGAGGTGCGCGCGCGCATGTTCGAGCCGTTCGTCACTTCACGGCCGCGCGGCATCGGGCTCGGGCTCGCGGTCGTGCGGCGCGTCGTCGATGATCACCAAGGCGAGCTGCTCGTCGACACGGCGGTCGGCCGAGGCACGCGCTTCGACCTCGTGTTGCCACGGCGCCTCGCTGGGCGATAATCGCGCGAATGGCTCGAATCCTCGTCGTCGACGACCAGCGGAACATGCGGACGACGCTCGCGATGATGTTGCGCGGCGCAGGGCACGAGGTCGAAGAGGCTGCCGATGGTGATGCTGCGATCGCGCGCATCGGCGCGGAGGTGATTGATCTGGTCATCACCGATCTGAAGATGGGCGCGCGCGACGGCATGGACGTACTGCGCCACACGCGCGAGGTTGCGCCGCTGTCCGAGGTCATCGTGATGACCGCGTACGGCACGATCGAGAGCGCCGTCGAGGCGATGCGCATCGGCGCGTACGACTACATTCAGAAGCCGTTCACCGAAGAAGAGCTGCTCGTCAAAGTGCAGAAGGCCGTCGAGAAGCGGAACCTCGCGGGCCAGGTCAACGCGATGACGACCGACTTCCGCGAACGCTTTCGCTTCGAGAACATCATCGGTCGCAGCGGCGCCGTACGCGAGGTGCTCGGCCGCATCGTGCGCATCGCGCCGACGGACGCCACCGTGCTGATCACCGGCGAGAGCGGCACCGGCAAGGAGCTCATCGCGCGCGCCGTGCACGCGAATTCGGCGCGCGCCGATCGCCCATTCGTGACGGTGAACTGCGCGGCGATCACCGAGACGCTGCTCGAGAGCGAGCTGTTCGGACACGCACGCGGCGCCTTCACCGGCGCGGTCGCGGCGCGCAAGGGCCTGTTCGAAGAGGCGAACGGCGGCACCTTCTTCTTCGACGAGGTCGGCGAGACGACCATCTCGTTCCAGGCGAAGCTGCTGCGCGCGATTCAAGAGGGCGAGATTCGCCGCCTCGGTGAGAACAAGCCGATCAAGGTGGACGTCCGCATCGTCGCAGCGACCAACCAAGATCTACAGATCGCCATCGCCGAGAAGCGCTTCCGCCAAGACCTCTACTATCGGCTCAACGTCGCGCGCTTCATCCTGCCGCCGCTGCGTGATCGCCGCGAGGACTTGCCGCTGCTCGTCGACTTCTTCCTCGACAAATACGGGCGCAAGATGCGCCGCTCGGTGAAGATGGGCGAGGGCGTCCTCGACTATCTCCTTCAGTACGAATACCCGGGCAACATCCGCGAGCTCGAGAACATGATCGAGCAAGGCGTCGCTTTGACCGTCGATGGCGTGATGCGCCGCGACGACATCATCCCGCCCGATCTCGTCGCGACGCGCTCGCACGGCCTGCCGACCGAAGCGGGCCGCTCGCTGCAAGATGCGGTCGATCGCGCGGAGCGCACCGCCATCGAGACGGTGCTGCGCGAGGTCGACGGCAACAAGGAGCGGGCCGCTGAGGTGCTCGGTCTCAGCTCGACGACGCTGTGGCGCAAGATGAAGCGCCTCAACGTCGTTTGGCCCTGAAGCGCGCCAACTTTCAGATCTGAAAGTTCATTTGCAGCGCAGCAGCCGCGCACGCCGGTTCGCGACACCGCCGGTCGCGCGAAGCCCAGAATTGTTTGGGTTTGTGCGCTAAGCGCTCGCGGCATGCGCTTTGCTCTAGAGAGGCGTGAGGGAGATCGTTCGTCGCACTGCCCCCCCTTGTGTGGTGGATGGTCTCCCTCCTTCTTCACTCCGCTGGCGTTCGACGTGGCGGATCGCAGCAACGCAGAGCCTGGGCGAAGCACCCCACCGCAGGAGCCTCCATGATCGAGCGGATCCCCTCGATGAGTCAGCGAATCCTGATCGTCGACGACGAGGAGAATCACCGCAGGAGCCTCGCCATCGGCCTACGCCTCGACGGATGGCACGTGTTCGAGGCCGAGGACGGTGAGTCAGCGCTGGTCGTGCTCGATCAGCACGAGGTCGACATCGCGATCGTCGACCTGATGATGCCGGGCATCAACGGCCTCGACCTCGCGCGGCGCGTGCGCTTCCGCTATCCCGCCGTGCGCGTCGTGCTCACCAGCGCGTATCACCTTTCCGAGCGACAGATCGCGCGCGCAGGCGTCGGCGCCATCGCCTTCGTGCCGAAGCCGTACCGCCTCGACGAGCTCGCCTGTTTCCTCCGCGAGAAGCTCGAGATGCCGCCGACCGCCGTCTCTGCCTGAGCTCCCGAGCTATTCGCGTCGGATGCCGAAGGCGCGCATCTTCTTGTGCAGGTTGGTGCGCTCGACCCCGAGGACCACCGCGGATCGCGAGATGTTCCAGTCGCAGGTGGCGAGTGTCGCCAGGATGTAGTCGCGCTCGGCCTTGTCGCGGAACTCGCGCAGCGTGAGCGCGCGATCGAGCGCGTCGACCGGGATGCTGATGAGCTCGTCGTCGTCGTCGGGCGCGGCCGGCGGACGCGAGGTGTGCCCGCCGGGCTCGGCGATGCGACCGTCCTCGGGAACGTCTTCGCGCGTGATCGGATCGCCGCCGAGGATCGCCATGCGCTCGACCACGTTGCGCAGCTCACGGACGTTGCCCGGCCACGGACGCTCGGCGAGCGCCTCGAGCACGTACGGATCGAACGACTTCTCGCGCAGCCCGTTCTCGCGACAGAACTCCCGCAGAAACGCCAGCGCGAGCGCCGGTACATCCTCGCGCCGCTCGCGCAGCGAAGGCGTGCGCAGCGGCACGACGTTGAGGCGGAAGAACAGATCCTCGCGAAATTCGCCGCGCGCGACGGCACCCTCGAGGTCTTTGTTCGTTGCCGCGACGACGCGTACGTCGACGGCGACCGACTGCTCGCTGCCCACACGCGTGATCTCGCCGCTCTGCAGCGCGCGCAGCACCTTCGCTTGTGCCGACAGGCTCATGTCGCCGATCTCGTCGAGAAAGAGCGTGCCCTTGTCCGCCGCCTCGAATAGTCCCTTCTTGCGCGCCTGAGCGCCGGTAAACGCGCCGCGCTCGTAGCCGAACAGCTCGCTCTCGATGAGCTCGGCAGGAATCGCCGCGCAGTTCACCTTCACGAACGGCGCGTCTTTGCGCGGTGACAGGCGATGCAGCGCGCGCGCGACGAGCTCCTTGCCGGTGCCGCTGTCGCCGGTGACGAGCACGCGTCCCTTCGTCGGCGCGACCTTCTCGAGCTCGGAGTACAGCCGGCGCATCGCCGCGCTCTCGCCGATCATCTCGTAGCGCTCGCCCGCGTCGGCGCGCAGGCGCTCGACCTCGCGCAGCAGCTGCCACGTGCGCAGCGCGTTGCGCACGCTGACGAGCACCCGATCGCGATCGAGCGGCTTCTCGAAGAAATCTGTCGCTCCGTGCTGCACCGCATCGACGGCCTCGGCGACCGACGCGTGCCCGGAGATCATCAGCACTGGGAGGCGTGCGTTCGCAGGCGTCTGGCGAATGCGCTGCAGCACCTCGATGCCGCTCATTCCGGGCAGGCGCACGTCGAGGATCACTAGATCGACGTCACCCGCCTCGAGCCCACGTAGCGCATCTTCACCGGTCGCCGCCTCGCGCGTGTCAAAGCCGGCGCCCTGCAGCACCATCTGCAGCGTGCGACGGATGTTCTTCTCGTCGTCGACCAGCAAGACGGTGGCGCTCATCGCCAACGTTCTAACACGCGATCAGAATCTCATCGCCGCGCCGCTGGCAGCCTCAGGATCCCGCCAGTCCGCGGATCGGCGTCGCTGCCGGTGCGGACAACGGGATGCGAAACTCGCCGCGAATGGTCACCGGCGCGCCGTTGCGCATCGCGGTCTGCGAGAAGCGACCGGCGACGAAGCCTGCGACGCGGCCGGGCAAGACAATCTCGCTGACCACCACCGCGCCGCGACCGCCGCTGAGCACGGTGCCATCTTCGAGCGTCGTATCGACGAACGCGCCGGGGCACGCCGACGCGTCGATCGGCAGCGTGGCCGGCGCGCGCACGACGAGCGTCAGCGAGATCTGTCTCACGGCGCCGCGCGTCTGGTGCGCGGTCGCGCGCAGTCGCGTCGCGCCGTTGCAAGGCGTGAGCGCGTCACCGCCGCGCACGACGTCGCGCGTCGACATTGGCAGAAAGGCGCGCCCGGAGAGCCCGCCAGTGGTGTCGATCGCGGTGTATTCGACGCGAATACCGCTGCGCGCGGACTGTGCGGAGGCGTGGGGGAGGGCGGCGCTCAGCGCGAGGGTCGAGACGAGCAGAGTCGAGAGTCGGGCGCGCATCGAGGCCTCGGACGGGTGGGGCGAGCGGGTCATTCAGAGCGGCGACCATTCAGAGCGGCGACACCACGAGGGCCGCGTGGAGCGCGCGCACCGCGAAATCCGCCGCCGCGTCGTTGACGAGAAATGCGAGGCGCAGCGGCGTGGTGACGGTGCGCAGCGGCGCGACGCCTGCCTCGGCGAGCGCGGCGAGCGCCTGACCGAGCGCGGCTGCGTCGCGACCGAGCCCATCGCCGACGACAGCCACCGTGGCGAGGCCCTCCTCGATGCGCGCGCCTGCCGTGCATGCGTGCTCGATCGCGCGGCGACCCGCGCTCCAGTCCGGCGTCACGCCGAGCACCACGAGGAACGACGCGCTCGCGCCGTTCGCCTCGACCTCGCGCGGATCGATCTGCGCGGCGGCGCACGCGCCGAGCGCGCTGCGCAGCCCATCGGCCCCGCCGTCGACGAATACGCGCGTGACGCCGCGCTGTCCCGTCACGGTGCGCGAGGAAGACGGCGCTGCCGTGATCACGCTCTCGCGTTGCGTGTCGAAGGTCGAGCGCGCGTGGATCGCGATCTTCGCGTTCTTGGCGAACTCGACGGCGGTCGCGTTGAGCACCTTCGCGCCGGCCTCCGCCATCTCCTGCATCTCGTCGTAAGACAGCCGCGCGAGGTGCTGCGCGTCCGCGACGACGCGCGGATCCGCGGTGTAAACGCCGTCGACGTCGCTGTAGATCTCCGCGCGCTCGGCGCCGAGCGCTGCCGCGAGCGCGATGGCCGTCGTGTCGCTGCCGCCGCGGCCGAGCGTCGTTATCTCGCGCCGGTAGCTCATGCCCTGATAGCCCGCGACGATCACGACCTTGCCGCGCGCGAGCTCGTCCTCGATGCGATGCGGGCGCACCTCGAGGATCCGCGCGTCGAAGTGCCGATCGTTGGTGATGATCCCGCTCTGCGATCCGGTGAACGAGATCGCTGGCGCGCCGCGCCTCTGGATGGCCATCGACAGCAGCGCCATCGACACGCGCTCGCCGGTGCTGAGCAACATGTCGAGCTCGCGCCGCGGTGGATTTTCGTCCACTTGTTTGGCGAGCGCGAGCAGCTGGTCGGTCGATTTGCCCATCGCCGAGACGACGACGACGACCTCGTCCCCTGCGTTGCGCGCAGCGACGACCTTGTCGGCGACGCGCCCGAGCTTCTCGACGTCGGCGACGGAGCTGCCGCCGTACTTCTGCACCACGATGGCCATGGCGCCGAATCTGCCACGAACTCGCGGTCTGTCAGCGGAATGCTGCGCACGTGCTCCGCGCGCTGGAGCACCAAGACAGATATTAGTCGCTGCTCGTCGACGCTGCCGCCGGCACTGCGCGGCGCGCGCGGTCCATCTCGTCGACGCGGAACCGCTGCTGCCGCGCGCGTGCCGCATAGGCCGGTGCGCGCTCTGCGCGAGAGAGCCACGAGCGTGCGCGCGCGAGATCACCGGTGCGCCGGTAGAGCTCCGCGAGCTCGAGCATCGCCTCGGTCGCGCGGTCGTAGCCCGGGTAGCGCGAGATCAGCGACTCGTAGCCGCTGATCGCCTCACGCAGCGAGCTGGTGCGCGCCTGGTTCCGCGCGACGCCGTGAAGCCCCGCAGCAGCGAGCAGCGGCGACTGCGCTTGGCCTTGTGGCGCGGTGCTCGCCGGCGCGCTGGCGCTCGACCCGACGCCGGACGCCATGCCCGCGCTCTCGCTCCCGCCACCGCTGGCTCTTGGCCCGCCCGCCATCGCGCTTGGTCGGCCCGGAGCAGCTGCGCGCGACGGAGCGCTCGGCGCCGGCGCGCTGGCGCTCGGCGTGGTCGGCGGAGCCATCGCGATCGGCGCGCTGACAGTCAGGCGAGGTGGCGCGGGCGGCGGCTCCGCTTGTGCGAGCTGCTCCCGCACGCTGCGCTCTTCGGCGATGGGCTCGCGCGCTGTGCGCGCAGCGGTCGGCGGCGCATTGCGCTGCATCCCGACGGCTGGCGCATCGCTGTCCGCGCTCGCGACGTCGAACGCCAGCGCCTGCTGGTCGCGTGCGCGTGCACCCGCAGGCCGCGCCGCGGCAGTGCGATCGACGCCGAACGCCTCGCCCGGCGCGAGCGCGAGTTCTGCGCCTTCGGAGGCGTCGTTGAGCCCGTCGACGATCACCTCACCGGCCTGCGCCTCGAGGTCGCCTGCGCGCGCTTCGTTCGTCTGTGGCAGCGCGGCGAGCGTCGCGGCGAACTGCTCGGGCAGCGGGCCTTCGACGACGTCTTGCGCCTCATCGCGATCATCGCCTGTGCGCGTGTTGCGTGCGGCGACGGTCTCCGTGCCCGAGTGAAGTCGGTTGGTGCGCGTGTCGAGCCGCAGATCGAGCGGCTCTGCCGGTTGGATCGCCGCCGACGGACCGGCCTCGTCGCCCGGATCCGCGTTCACGATCGCGCCGCCCGGCACGTTCCGCGAGGTGCGCAGCCCCGGCAAATAGTAGAGCCCGACGCCGACCATCAGCATCAGCACCATCGCCATCGCCACTTGCGGCCCGAGCACGAAGCCGCCGAGCCACGCCATGAAGCGCTGCACCGGGCTCTGCGGCTCTTCGCTCTCGGCGTGCGCCTTGCCGCGCGGCGGAGCCACGACTACCTCACCGCGAACGTGCGCCTGCGCGCGCGCCATGATCGCGGCGTGCACCCGCGCTGGTGGCGACTCGAGCGGCAACTGCCGCACGATGCGACGCGCACTGCCGAGCTTCTCGCTGGCAGCGCGACACGACGCACAGCCATCGAGGTGCGCGCGCACCTGGCCGGCGGTCGTAGCTTCGAGCTCCCCGTAGAGGAGATCGAGCAGCTGGGTCTCGCAGTTCTCGCAGTTCATGGCGACTTCTCGTGCTCCGCGGCCCGCTTCTGACCGAGCGCTTTGCTTGGCTGCGGCAGGGCGCGATGACTTCCACTTCGTGTGCTTGGCGTTACTCTTCGAGCTCTCCGACGTAGTCCGCGTACTCTGCGAGCGCCTCTTGCAGCCGCTCGAGCGCATAGCGCATCCGACTCTTCACTGTGTTCTCGGGCACGCCGACGATCGCGGCAATGTCCTTGAATGGCATGTTCTGGATCTCGCGCATCAAGAACACCTCGCGCTGCTCCTCGGGAAGCGCCGCGATAGCGGCGGAGATCAGCGGCTTCAGCTCCCGCGCGATTGCCGTCCGGTCCACCGCCGGCGCCGATCCAGCCGTGCGCTCGACCAGCGCCGGGCCTTCGCCATCGTCCCCGCCGAGCTGCGCGTCGAGCGACTTGTGGCGCCGAAACACCATCTTGCGGCTCTCGTCGATGCACAGGTTGCGCGCGATCGTGTAGAGCCAAGTCGAGAACTTCGACTCGCCCTTGAACTCCTTTGAGCGCTCGATCACGCGCAAAAACGCGTCCTGCATGATCTCTTCGGCGCGCGTCCGCTCCGACACGTGCCGCAGGATGAAGTTGAACAGCGGCTTCTCGTAGCGAGAAAGCAGCGTCTCGAACGCGTCCGCGCGTCCGTCGTTGAAGCGCCGCAGCAGCTCCTCGTCGCCGACGGCCGCGGGGTCGAGCTTCACCACGCGTGCGCTCGTAGGCGGAGCGTGACCAGAGAGGTGCTTTGGATACGACAGGCACGGGTCCACTGACGCACGAGCGTCCGGTCCGATCTACCGCCGTGGACTCCCGACCCCATATGCGGCGCGATTGTAGCGGAAGCTCAGCCGCTTGCCTGCGAATGTGGCGCAGGCTCAACCCCTCCCAGCCTCCCCCGCACCCCTACACGCCCGCCAGCACCCCGAGCCCGCTCGCGATCTCATCCGCCAGCCGCAGCACGATCTCCGCCGGGCCGCGTGACTCGACGAACGGCAAGCGCACGCGCGGCACGCTCGCCAAGTGTCGGGCGAGCACCTCGGACATCTGATCGGCGGCGGTGGTGCGCGCCTCACGCTCGGACTCGATCTGCCGCAGCGCGATGGCGAGCGCGGGTGGTGTGTACGCGTCCGCGAGCAGCGCTGCCGCCCACGCGCGCGGCGTGACGTCGGCGCGGTTGAGCACGACGGCGGCTGGTGCGCGGCCGAGCTTCTCCAGCTTGCGCGCGAGAAAGCGCACGTCGGCGAGCGCCGAGCCAGTCGGCGCGGCGACGAGCACGTAGCGCGAGGACTCGCCGAGCAGCAGCCGCGCGCTCTGGTTCGCGAGTCCGGCGAAGCGCTCGCGTACGCGCATCATCTCGGAGAAGAGCCCGGTGAGGTCGAGCACCAAGCGGCCACCGAGGCCTCGCGCGAGCGCGGCTTCGGCCGTCTTCCGCGCGAGGTTCGCCGCGACGCCCTCGCGCTCTGCAGCGACGCCGCTGCGATCGGCGAGCGTGCCGAAGAAGCCGAGCGCGCGGCTCTCGAGCAGCGCGGCGAGGCGCGGCGGATACGAGACGAAGTCGAGCGCGTAGCGCGATGGCGCTGTGTCGACGATGACGTAGTCGAACGTGTGCTCGGTCGCCGCGCGCGCGACCAGCGTCATGCAGACGAGCTCGTGCATGCCGGCGAGCGCATCGGAGAGCGCGAGGAAGAGGCGATTCGAGTAGAGCCGCTCGAGCGACGCCGGCTCTTCGCGGAACAGAAATTCCATGAACGTGCGGGTCGAGGCTTGCGGCTCCGGCATCAGCGCCCAGAGGCGATCGCCCGTCGACGGATCGACGTGCACGACGTGCGGCAGCGGACCGATGGTGACGCCGAGCGCGTCGGCGAGCCGGCGCGCGGGATCGATGGTGACGACGAGCGTGCGCAGCCCGCGCCGCGCCAGCGCGAGCGCGAGCGCGGCCGAGGTGGTGGTCTTGCCGACGCCGCCGCCGCCTGCGCAGACGACGACCTTGGGCTCGCGCGGGAGGCTCACGGGGATGTGCTCGCTCATGGCAGCGCACCGCCTGCGCGCAGCCAGTCGGCGACCTCTTGCGCGCTCGGATCGATCGGCGACTCGGGCAGCAGCACCGGCACGAGCGCTGGGCCGCTGGTCTTGGCGTCGTCGAGCGCAGAGAGCGCCTCTTGCCGCGCCAGCTCGCGCGCCGCGAGCACCTCAGCGAGCGCACGCGCGGCGGCAGCCAGCGGCAGTTTGCCCTCGCCAAGGCGGCGCGCCTCGACCACGGCCTCGTGCGCGATCTCCGACGGCATGCGGTTCACGATCAGCCGCGCGGCCGGCAGCCCGACGACGTTCTCCATCGCCTCACACAGCTCGAGCGTCTCTTTGAGCACCAACTTCTCCGGCAAGGTCACCACCACCGGCGAACAGCGGCCCGGCGAGACCAGCTCGCGCACCACGCGGTCGCAGAGCTCGAAGAACGGACCCGACTGCGACACCTCGCGCAGCTGCTTCGGCACGCGCAGCCACGCGATGCCGTGACCGGTCGCCGGCATGTCGACGATGACGTGTCGCTTCGGCTTCTCGGCGGCGACCAAGCGGATGCACTCGAGCATCGCCAGCTCGCGCAGCGCTGGCGCCGCCTTGAGCATCCGCTTCACCGCGAAGTTGCCGAGTGCGATCTTTGCGAACAGGCCTGAGCCGAACAGTGGCGAGGCCGCGCGGGTGAGCGCCTCGTCTGGCTTGATCACGATGTGATCGACGCCGCGTTGTTTGCCGAGCGCGCGCGCGCCCGACTCGCCGTCGCCGAACTCGACCAGCGCGGCGCTGCCATGGATCGCCGCCTGCGCCACGGCGAGCCCTGCGGCGACGGTGGTCTTGCCGACGCCACCTTTACCGGTGACGAGCACGATCCGCGCGAGGGGAGGACGAACGATCGAGGGGGACGAAGACGAAGTGGACGCGGGTGCGCCCGGACGGTTGCTCACGGAAACCTTGCCTGGATGCCCCCGGTCACGTCGCCGATGAAGTTGAGTGCATTGAGGAAGTGGATGGCCACGCCGAGCTGTGCATAGAGTCCGAGGTAGCGAAGTACGTCGACGATGACGCCGAATTCCCCACGCGCACCGATGTCGATCGAGTTGTAGTCCGGCACCTCCGACGAGGTGAAGTCGACCATCACGCGCGCACCGAAGAAGAGCTTTACCATCGAGTGGGGCGAGCCATAGGCGCGAATGCCGAGCCCGACCAGGAGTGGCATGGCTTGCGCCGCCGCGTCGTCTGCCAGGCCGAAACGGCCGAGGACGGAGAGCTCGATGGTGTCGGTGACGCCGAAGCCGACCTCGACGTCGAGCAGGCCAGTGCCGAGCCGGCGGCAGAACGTCTCGCCGGGCGTGCCGCACGAGGGGCCGGTCCCGTATTTGATGGCGAAGCGCGCGTCGACGCCGGCGCCGACACGCAGTCCGACCTGCATGCGGTGCGAGCGGCTGTCTTCTGGCGGCGGCGCGACGGGCGCGCTGTCGGCCGGGCCGGTCTCACCTTCGGCGGCGCGCTGCTCGGCGGCGAGGCTCGAGCGATCGTCGATCGTCGTCGACGAAGTTGCGCTCGCCGGGCCGACTGGGCGGCCATCGACTCGGGGCGCTGCCTCGGCGTCCGCGGTGTCGCTCGATGGGTCTTCGTCGCGTCGCTGCCTTGCCTCCTGCGCGTGGAGCGTAGGGGCAGCGGCGAGCGTGGCGATCGTGACGACAGCGGCGAGGAGGCGGACGACAGACGAAGACATGCTTGCGGACCCCCGAGACTGCGTGCGCGCGCGGTGCCTTCGTGAAAAGCTCCGCGGCGATGATGACGGGCCGGACGATATCGGACGCTCGCGCGCGCGACAAGGCGCGTGCGCGTGCGGCGGCCGCGCTCGCCTCGTGGCTGATGCTCGCGGCGGCGCTCACGCCGGTCACGGTGCGAGCGCTCGGCGAGGCCAGTCGACTCGACCTGCGCGCGCTCGACTATACCGGCGGGGGCGCTGCCCCCCGACCAAGCGCGACGCGTCGACTTGCGTGGGAGGTCCGCAAGCGCACCAGCGTCGAGACGTTGCTCTCGCCGACGCGCGTGCGGCTCTCCGATCCCGCGCTGTTCGACCAGCCGATCCTCTACTGGAGCGGCGACCGCGCGTTTCCAGCGCTTTCGGAGGCGGAGAGCGTTGGTCTGCGGCGCTTCGTCACGCTCGGCGGCTTCGTGCTGATCGACGACGCGTCGCCGGCGAGCGCCGGCTTTGACGCTTCGGTGCGCCGCGAGCTCGCCCGCGCGCTGCCACGCACACCGCTGCGGCCGCTGCCGACGACGCACACGCTGTTTCGCTCGTTCTATCTGCTCGGCCGACCGGTCGGTCGCGTCGAAGGTCCGGCGCAGCTCGAGGCCGCGCAGCTCGATGGTCGCGTCGGCGTGCTCTACTCGCGCCACGATCTCGGCGGCGCGCTGGCGCGTGACAACTTCGGCAACTGGGAGCAAGAGGTCACGCCCGGCGGCGATGCGCAGCGCGAGCTGGCGATGCGGCTCGCGGTCAACGCGGTGCTCTACGCGCTCTGCCTCGACTACAAAGACGATCAGGTCCATGCGCCGTTCATCATGCGGCGCCGCGTAGGCGCTCCCTGATGGGCTCTGCTGCGTCGCTCGGCGTGCCGGGCGGCTGGATCACCGCGCTGCTGCTTGCGATCCTGCTCGTCGCGCTCGTCGTGCGCGAGCTGCGCGCGCTCGCAGCGGAGACGCGCCGTGAGCGCCGCCGCGCGCTGCTCGCGCTGCGCATCGCGACGGCAGCGACCGTGTGGCTTCTCGCGGTGCAGCCGCGCTGGCTCGAAGATCGCCTCGAGCGCAGCACCGGTCGCCTCGCGGTGTTGTTCGACGCGTCGCGCAGCATGCAGGTGCGTGACGGGGCTGCGACGCGCGGCGCCGCTGCGTCACAGCTCGCTGCGCGCTGGCGTGACGGCGCGGGTGCCGCGGAGGCAGAGGTCCACACGTTTGGCGCGGTATCGCATCCGAGCACGCTGGCTCGCGTCGCCGAGGCGCTCGATGCGCGCGAGGACGACACGCGTATCGGCGCGGCGGTGCGCGCGCGGATCGAGGGCACGGCGATCGCGGCTATCGGCGCGGCACCGAGTGCAGGCGCGAGCACGGCGGACATCGGCGCGGTCGTCGTCGTCTCGGACGGCGCCGATCACGAGGCGGGCCTGCGCGCAGAGACGTTCGCGCGCAGCGGCGTGAAGGTGCACGTGGTCGCGCTCGGTGGGCGCTCGACGCTGAGCGACGACGCCATCGCTTCGGTGCAAGCGGACGCGACGGCGTTTCTACGGCAGAGCGCGCGCGTGCGCGTGTTGGTGCGCTCGACCAGCGGCGGGCCAATCCCGGTCGCGCTGCGCCGCAACACGACGGTGCTGCGCGAGGTCGTCGTCGAGGTGCCCGCCGGCGGTGAGGCGGCGGTGGAGCTCCCGTTCACCGCGGACGCGCTCGGTCGCGCGGCGTTCACCGTGTCGATCCCGGTAGCGGAGCGCGACGACGTCCCAGAGAACAACGAGCGCGCGTTCCTCGTGCGCGTCGTGCGCGACAAGCTGCGCGTGCTGCTCGTCTGTGGGCGACCGAGCACCGACGAGCGCTTCTTGCGCGCGTTTCTCAAGCGCGATCCGTCGATCGATCTGATCTCGTTCTTCATCTTGCGCAGCGCGTCCGACCTCACGATGTCGTCGAGCCGCGAGCTCGCGCTGATCCCGTTCCCGACCGAAGAGCTATTCAGCGAACACCTCGGCTCGTTCGACATCGTGCTGTTTCAGAATTTCGACTACGTGCCCTATCAGATGGCGGAGTACCTGCCGAGCATCCACGACTACGT
>Ga0163144_10019167_pt1 | contig 13777 bp, 12 predicted proteins | sample OliLak19BULKMAT1_FD_123175 | JGI IMG/M metagenome (GOLD analysis project Ga0163144, IMG submission 123175) | Freshwater microbial mat bacterial communities from Lake Vanda, McMurdo Dry Valleys, Antarctica - Oligotrophic Lake LV.19.BULKMAT1 | ecosystem: Environmental > Aquatic > Freshwater >... | reverse complement strand
TTCCTGCTTCATCAATCCACGAAGCCGAAACCAGAGGCAATCCAGATTCACTCGATGCCTTTTTAAGAAATTCAACGCCGAATCCCAAATCCAAATACGCAACATTTTGAATGGCGACTCCCATTTGCTTAGAAGCTTTAAAGAGACCCAATGCTACCTTTTTATAGGATTCAATTCGGACCTTATCGATACGGGGAGTGGGAAGAATAGAATTGCCGGCATCAACAATAAGGTAAGGCCATTGCTTTTGTTCAGCGCGAACCTTGCTTTGAATATAGTTTAAACGACGATCGAGGCCCCCTTTCGGACCAACGGCACATCCGCAAGGCTCAACCTCTCCCATGACATTGCTAGAAAAAACCAAACGAAAAGGCACCCGGCCTTCGGCTGTTTGTTTCAAAGTGGTTCCCTGAAGAGTCTGGAAAGGATTGCCTTCAGGCCAACGGAAGCTAGAGGTCGCAGCACAGGCTCCAACGACAACGGCCAGACACAAAAGTCCTGCGCTTCGAATCATGAGTTTTTGATGCTTCTTTTGAGAGTTCAAAGCTTTAGCTTGCATGTATTGCCCATCCTATGTTGAATTTAACAATTAAAGTCTACATCAGATCCCAGGATTCTAAAATGACCCTACGCGTTCGCTTTCTTGTTGAAACAGTTTCAGAAACTCCCTCGGAGGATGGCTCCCCTGTGTTTGGGCCCGATCGTGAGGTTCTTGCCGAAGGAGACGAGGGAGAACTGCTTTCTCAAGTGGCCTATCGAGCTGGAATCACGATTCAGCAAACCTGTGGTGGCTCCCCTTCCTGCACCGACTGTCGTGTGACCATCAAAGAAGGCTTTGAAAATGCCTTTGAAGAAATGGAACACGCAGAGCAAACGCTCATGGGGAATGTTTATTTCATCACCAAGGAACGTCTCGCCTGTCAGGCTAAGCTGAAAAATTCCTGCACAGTTCGTGTGCCCAACCCCAAACGTTACCGCAAACAACAAAAGAAGAAGAAGTGATGGCCGTCTCAAAAACGAAATCAGAAAAACACCCTCTTTTGGGAAAATCCATTCCCTCAATCAAGCTCCTTGATCAGGAAGAGACGCTTTTCGATCTTAAAAAAGAATTTTCGAAAGGATGGAGCGTCCTCTATTTTTACCCCAAGGATGACACCCCTGGATGCACCACCGAGGCTTGCGATTTTCGAGATAACTTTGCTCGCTTGAAGAAAAACAAAATCAAGCTCGTGGGGGTGAGTCCCGACCCTGTCAAAAAACATAAAAAGTTCATCGAAAAATATGACCTCAACTTCACGCTTCTTGCCGATGAAGACCGCGAACTCTGCGAGGGCATGAAAGTTTGGAAACTCAAAAAATTTATGGGACGCGAATACATGGGCGTTGAACGCAGCACTTTCCTTATCAAAGATGGAAAAATTGCTCAGGCATGGCAGCCCGTTAAAGTGGCAGGACATGTGGATGATGTCTTGAACGCTTGGAAGGAACTCAAATGAACATTTTAGGACTCTCCGGCCCCAGCACCCAAGTAAATTCAGTGCCCTCTAGTTGTGAAGTCTGTCACGGCAAAAAGCTCTACAAACAGCCCGACTTCAAACGCTCCATTGGAGTGACAGTCGTGACGGTAGCTTCGCTCATTAGCTTTGTCATGATGGGAATGGGTTTCGACTGGTTTCTCTTTATGAGTCCCATGGTCATTGCCTTGATTGTAGATCGCTACTTTGCACACACACGTCCCCTCGCACTCATTTGCTACAAGTGCGCCCACATCTATAGAGGACTCAGCGAAGAGCAGCTCAAGGCAAGCGAAGTCTTTGACTTGGAAACCTACGACCGCATTCACTATTCGGAAAGAACAGGCGAAGCACTCCCCGAAGACTGAGGGACTTCTTAGTAGCGGCCCTCCTCAGAGTAACGATGCTTGATGGAACGCCAATCCCCCTTGGCCACTTCTTCCAACCAGCGATGACGACTCAATCGCGTGAACTCACCCTGATCAAAAGAAGCAAGGTCGTCTTCACCCGGAATAGGCAACACACGCTCTTGGGAAAGAGTGACCCAAAGTTTACGGAGAGTGTCCAAACCATAAAGCCCCCGGAAGGCGCCCTGCTTGAGCGTTTCCAAAATGCGAACGGGATTCATATCATAAAACAAAACCAAATCGCGCCCGATCGAGCGCACGGCCCTCTCTCGAATAAGGTTTTTTTCATAGAGAGTGAGCGCCACCTGAAGAGAGTTGTCGGTAGCATAAAAATGAGGACCAAAACGTGAGTAGTAAGCAGGCTGAGACCCTGTAACAAGGTTGATAAAGATGTTTTCCACAGGGAAAGTCGCGACACCCAAGGCCTCAGAAAGTTGAACCACCTTGCGCGACTCCTCTGGATAAACACCGAGAGTCGCCAGCAGCTCTCTCAACGCGCCCCCCCGAAGAACACCACCTAAAACATCAGAGAAAAGAGAATAGATCGCTGGATCACTCTCACTATCATCACCGAAAAGAATGTATTTTGCGCCCACTGGCAGCTGGGCCTGTAAAGCCAACAAGGCTTCGAGTTTATAACCGATTTGCTCTCGGAGCTTCTTGAAGTCGCGTCGACGCACATGCACGAGCTGGTCTTTGAAAACGATGCCATTTTGCTCGATTCCATCGATTTCCATTTTTGCCATGAGGGTCTGGCTCATCTGCGGGGGGGAAGCGCTCACGAAAAAGAGTGGGTTTTCTTGAGCTTCAGGGAAGGGGCCACGCCTTAAAGCTCTAAGTACAATAGAAAATCCGGGGATGTTGTCTTTTGTTTCGGCAGTTTCGAGTGCGGTTTTGAGCAAACCCCCGATAGAATCGATTTGCGTGGCAAGATAGGTCTTGTCGATGTCAGAAATGACAATATATCCCGAATAATCTTGCGGGATCTCTTTCACGCCTGCCGGCAATTTGATATTCGATTGAGGGTAATCCATACTCGTGGTTAATTACGCTTTAAAGGATGATAACACTGCTTATGAATCTCAAGAACAAAATCAAAAATTTCGCCATTTCCTTCGCGCTCCTCGGCATTTCTGCTCCGCCCGTGCTTTGGAGCTCTTCTCTAGAGGCCGGCAGCGGCACCTCTCTCATGCAAACAGCTCCCGTCCAAGCTCCAGGAACCTACGAAATGAAGCTTCAAACGGACATCATCTTCAACGATGGTGGTGGAGTGAACATCTCTCCTCACTTTGTGACAGGCATTGTCGAAGATCTTTTCGACGTCGACGCTTATTTTGGAACAGGCAAAACAGGCTTCCAGCTTGGCGCAATGGGCAAATACAACTTTTTGCCCGACCTGCCCGACCAAATGGGTCTCTCTTTCTTGGGAGGCCTTTCCTTCTTAAAAGATTCTAAAGACGGTACGTCCTACAACTACGGACTCATCTCCCTAGGTCTTCTCACCTCTAAAAAGATGGACACCGATTTTGGAGCAGTCAGCCCTTATGCCGCGCTTCAAGTGGAAACTCTTTTCCGCACTGAAGCCAGCGCATTCCTCATGAATCTCCAAGTCGGATCCCATTGGCAAATCACCGAAACTGCTCCTTGGAGCTTTTACACAGAGTTCGGTATCAGCCTTCGTCAAAGCCTCTACATGCTGGCTCTCGGCGCTTCTTATCCGTTTTAATAGACCCCTTCATGGCACAGACACCTTCACATTTCGCAAACCGATCTCGTGTGGGTGTCTGGACCTCAAGCTCTCCCTCTCCCAAAGAAGATGTTTCAAAAGGACTGAGTCGCCTCGACGAGATGGGCAGCGACTATGTCTTTCCCAAGCTTAGTCGCACACACGCCGCACGAGCCCTTTCCAAAACCCAAAACTATCTAGCCGGCAGCGACTCCAGCAAGGTCGAATCTTTCGTGGAGCTTCTTGAAGATCGAAGTGTTTCGCAAATTCTTGCCACCCGAGGAGGTTATGGATGTTTGCGCCTGCTCCCCTTGCTAGACAAAGTGCGTCTGCCCAAAAATCATCCAACTCTTTGGGGTTATTCTGACCTTACGGTGATGCAGCATTACCTTTTCACGCGGAGTCACCGTCCTTGGGTGCACAGCCCCATGCTAAGCTCCGGATCTTTTTATGCTCCCAACGCATCCGAAAAATCGTATTGGAAAAAAATTCTTTCAAAGGAATCTACGGAATTTAAATACAAGCTTAAAAGTCTGAGCTCACTCGGTGCTTCAAAGAAACTACGCACGCATCATCGAGGAATGATTCTCGGCGGCAACCTCGCATCTCTCATCACCCTTATGGGAACTCCTTGGGAACCTCGTTTCCCCTCCGGAAGTTTTCTATTTCTTGAAGAAGTTTCAGAGTCTCCCTATAGACTTGAGCGCCTTCTCGTTCAGCTTTCTTATCACCGCGACTTCTCCAATCTCACAGGAGTGATCCTTGGACATTTTACAGACTGTCCCAAAGCCCTTTTAATTCTAAAAAAATGGGCTGAAGAGAAAGAAATTCTCCTGTGGGGTCAGCTTCAAAGTGGGCACCAGCGAGCCAATCACCCGCTCGTATTGGGGGACATCGCTCTCATCGAAAGAAAAAACGAGAAAGACAATGTGTTGACCCTGCCCAAGCCTCTTTTTGGATGTTAGCTTATTAAGTGTATGATCGTTCGCGTCCATGGCTCACGAGGCTCTCATCCCGTTTCGACAACTCCCGCGCGGATTGAAGAACTCCAAAAAAGTCTTTGGCATCTTGCACAGGAATGCAAGGCCAAGACATGGGACGAGTTTCAATCTTTTTTAGCGACCAAACCTCGCCATCTTCATCAAACGTTTGGTGGAGCCACCACCTGCATCGAAATTGAATCCGAACATTCTCCCACGCCGATCTTCATTGATGCAGGCTCTGGTCTCACCAGCGCCTCCATGGATCCAGCCTCAGCGCTTTGCAATAAAGATTTTCTTACCGGGAGAGGTGAATGTGCTTTCTTCATTACGCACACTCACTGGGATCACACTTCAGGATTGGTCACGATTCCTCAACTTTTCATGGAAAACAATAAATTCCATTTTTATGGAGTTCATAAAGATCTCAAGGGCCGCATTGCGGGCCTCTTCGACGAACGCTATTTCCCCGTTCCGTTTTCATTGATCGAACCACGTATTCAATTTCACCAAATTGCTCTAGGGAAAAGCCTCCGTCTTGGCGCCCTCAAAATTGATCACCACCCCCAGTCCCATCCTGGCGGCAGCTTTGCCTACCGTATTTCAGACGGAAAAAACGTCTTTGTGATGGCAACAGACACAGACCTGCGCAACACCAATCCGCCTCACTTAGTTCCGGGAGACAACATTTACTCCAATGCAGATGTGCTTGTTCTCGATGCTCACTTTTCTCCCGAAGACTTTGTGAACAAAGAAGACTTCGGTCACGCTCACCTCGAGCAAGCTGTTAACTTCGGAGTTAGAGAAAAAGCAAAAGTGCTTTATCTCTTCCATCAAAGCCCTTTCTATTCAGACAAAGAAATTCAAGAGCAGCTCGATCGCGCTTGGGAATACCTCAAGAAAAAGCATCCCAAAGCTAAAACCGAAGTGAGGGTCGCCATTGATGGCGACGTCCTCGACATGAACAAAATCTAATTTACTTATTTTTTATTGAGGCCCAAGAGACCTTTTTTAAGCTCAGAGTTTGGAGGATCCTTGCCCAACCAAACACGAATCATCACCTGTGAGAACCCAGCGGCTTGAACAGTTCCTACACTTTTCCCTTGATGACTCACTTCAACTTTTTCAGGAAGAAAGGCGTATTCAAGAAGCTCGCCTTTCTTAACCGGCGGCTGTAGCTTCGCGAACTGAACAATGGCTTCTTTGTACTTCTCGCACTCTTCGCCCGAACAAGCTTTTTCGAAACCCTCTTGAAGAGCTTCTTGGAGTTGCTCAGCTTTCAGATCTCGCAACATCGCCATTTTCATGAGTTTACTGTCGGTGTCACTAAGAAGCGTTTCTGCATCGTGAGTTTTGTGACTGACATATAGTCCCGCAACATAGACTTTAACTTTAAAAAAAGTGGCCAGACGCATTCCCTGACCGTTCAAGACGCGGCTTTGTCCTGCGACTTCAACAGAGTCTGGCATTTCCACTCCCGCTAACTCGGCAGCAAAAACGGGTGACGCCACAAAACTAAATATCCCTAAAGCTAAGAATTTACGCACTAATCTCTTCATAAGTTCACATTTTGCACCAGACTTGTGATTTGTAACAGTTGCGATAGCATCTGATTTTATGAAAACGACAAAATTTTGTTTAAGTCTTGTGGCGATCGCTGCTTTTGTTTGTGGATTTCCACAAAACGTCCAAGCGAATAGTGCGAACAATGCGAACTCCTCAACAATCGAAAACGTCATTGATTATGTAAGCACAATCTACCCCATCGACCGCGGTGGCTTTGCTTACCCCATGGCACTCGTAGGTGGTCATGTGGTTACGGAATTGCCCATGCCTCTCAACGTCACCCTCCGTATCGGCGGACAGAGCTACACCTCTCTCAGCGACAAAGACGGAAATTATTCGTTTATGGTTTATGCCAATGCACGACAGTTAACATTTGAAGCTTGGAGCTCGACGGGTGAGAGCTCAAACACTCTCACACATAAAATTGAAGAATTAAAAACTAACGAAGCTCAGTAGAAACTGCGGAAACCGAGAGCAGCGGCTTCGCTCCCCTCCAGACTTCCTCTTTGATACTGAAGAAAAACTGATCCGCGACCCAAATCAAACTGCAACCCCAGCAAAGCTCGAAGTGTAAAAACTTCGGGCTTTGCTTCTTTGTAGGAATAGTATTCCACATCGGCCTTCGCCACCTCTACAGTTTTCATCTTCCCATCGACTTCTTGTTTTTGAGTCACCTTAACAGGACCATCTGCCCGAATGCTTCCCCTCACAATTCCTGTGTTGGCATCTATTCCTGCAACTCCATACAAAGTGATCACTTGAAACCACTGAAACGCCGTTCCCACTTCCAACGGGAAGCTGAGAATGTCAGCTTCACTACGCAAACGCCCCGTCGCAGAGGCCGTTAGCCCCAAGGTCATAGGAGCCATGCCTCCTGCTGCGGGAGTTGTGAAAGCTACCGAAGTGTCGCTCATTTTATGGCTGAACTCAGACCTGAAGTTATTCCAACGCAGGCCAGTCCCCAAACGCAGTCCTTGCCACTTCACCAATGGACCACCCAAGCTTCGGGCGCTTACGAGATCGTATTGCCATAGAAATCCCCAGCCCCAACTCTCCAGCTCAAGTGAGTTTTTCGAAAAACTCGAAGAAGCAAAGCTAAGGTAATAGCGAGAACGCTGCTCTTTATGAAAATGAAAACCTAGAGTCATCTGAGCCTGCGCCGAAAAAGCTCCCAACTCATCGAGGCTCTCCTGCCCAGCTAAGATTTCTCCAACTCCGGCATAGCCTTTCTGATAGCCCAAGCCTGCACTCGCGCTCAAAATGAAGTGAGTATAAGGAGTGCCGTAGTCTGCTGAAAGTCCCGCTTGAGTGAAGCCCACAGCGTTGCCGAGTCGTTCCAGATAGGCCGATGAAGTTTGATTTGAAAGTTCCGCGCTATATCCGCTTTCGATCAGCGAAGAGTCGAGACTCAAAGCTTCCAGAAGAGTGGGGTCAGAGACATTTAGGTTGCTTACGCGCAGAAGAGATTGTGCGCTCACGGCAGAAGAAAAGGAGAGCAAAGCCAGAGAGAATAAATAGAAATGAGAGCCCGAAGGCCAGATTTTTCGTCCTTGAATCATAATGCGCACTCGCCGGAGCCATCATTGGCTCCTCGCGTAGAAACAGGTGCAATAATAGTTCCAACATTTCAAGGCCTTATAAGCGCTTATGGATAGAATTTATGATCAAACTTTTTACAAATCCCGAAAATTTGTAAAAAACTTCGTCTACAAATACAGGAAACGAAAAATTTTTAGTTCTTAATCCCTCCGAGTACATTTTGTGAATAACAAATGTAAGGACTTTCGCCCCGTCTGGACTCACCGCATCAAGAGCTTAAATTGTTTGGGTAATTTTTGAACGCTCATTCAATAAAAGCAGCTTTCCCTTAAATTGTGCCTGTGGATAAGTGGTGGATAACTTTTATAACGCCCCGAAATGCCCAGCCTTGCCACCAAAACGAATTGGTCCTAGCTTCACGCCGTCGTGCACGAGATTCCCCTTACTATCATTGTGCCTTGCTACAATGAATCCCAACGCATCCATCATTTTTTTGAACAACTTCAGCAGCTTCCGCCTGAGCATTTTTTGAGCACTCAATGCGAATGGCTCTTCGTAGATGATGGATCAAACGACGATACAGCAGCAGTTCTGAAGGGTTTGGCCAGCAAAGTTCCTACTCCTTTAAAGGTACGAGTGATTGAGCAAAATCCCAATGCGGGAAAAGGTGCGGCGGTTAGACGAGGAGACCTAGAGGCCTCAGGAAATATGCGCGTCTTTTTGGACGCCGATCTCTCAACTCCTCTGCATGAAATCGAAGCCGCCTTCAAACGCATCACTCAGAAGCAAGCAGACCTTCTTCTAGGATCACGACACGCCATCGACTCCGTACTCAAAGAGAAACAACCCTGGCATCGCGTATTTCTTGGGCGATGTTTCAGTTATTTCTGCTCACTCTTTCACGCCAATGCTTTCAGCGACACCCAATGCGGTTTCAAAATGTGGACGAAAAAGTTTTCTGAAGAAGTCGTTCAGAAATATACGGAGAACCGCTGGGCCTTCGACATTGAAATGATCCTTTTGGCTGAGAAAAAATCTCTACTCATTCTCGAACACCCCGTTGAATGGCAAGATTGCGAAGGCTCAAAAGTTTCTGCGCTGAAAGATGGAATAAAAATGCTCGGGAAAACCGTTCTCTTTAGAGCGCGTCACGGCTCTTGGCTTGTTTGGGGATTAGCCGCTCTCGTCCTGATCGCATCCTTCAGCCAAGCTCTTCGATGGAGCAACGACATGCAAACCTACGCCATCGCTTGGGGAAAAATTTTACAAGGGAACGTTTCCATTTATGAACTCGGGAGAAGCTCGCAAGGTGGATATTATTACAGTCCCTTCTTTGCTGTTTTTTTTGCACCTTTAGCCTTTCTCGAAGGAAATATTCTTCGAGCTTTTTATGCCCTCCTAACCCTCGCAATCGCGCTCGCTGGATGGGTCCTGCTCAAACGTCTTCTTCGTATTTCTGAAACTCGCCTGAACGGAGCCGCTCTCGGATGGGTTCTTTTTATTCTCATCATGAGCAATAGTTTGGTCGGGCAATTTCAAAGTGGAAACGTCTCCCTTTGGGTTCTTTCGTTTTGTCTGTTTTCATTCTACGCATGGCTTTATAGAGACAAAAAGCAATCCGCTCTCTGGCTCGCCTTGGCTGTCAACATCAAGGTGTTCCCACTTTTTCTATTGATCTATTTTGTCTGGCAAAAAGATTTTAAGTTTATGCTCTATTTTGTGTTTTGGTCAGCAGTGCTTTTGCTTCTTCCCGCACTCTTTGTCGGGTTTCAAAACAACATCCAAATGCATCTTGATCAAATCCACATGCTCAAGCTCTATGGACCACAAAACGATTTTGGCCGCGAAGCTTACCAAAACATCTCAGCAGCCCTGATTCGCCTCAATCGAAACAGCTCCCTTTTCTTCAGTGTCTTTGGGAGCTTCAGCGACAATGTCATTGTTCAGTTTTGCCAGGGAGGGGTGGCACTTCTAACGGGAGGACTCCTGCTTAGAATGAAGCAAGACTCCTATAAAGATCTCACCCTAGCCTTTGCTCTAGTCGCCGCGATGATGGGACAGTTCACGCCCACCTCGTGGATCAATCACATGGGCTTCTGTTATTTTCCAATTCTAGGGTATCTGCTTTTCAATGTTATTCTGAGAAAAGATTCTTCCGCGGCGATCCGGTTCACCAGCATTATGGGAATTGCATTTTTTTCTCTAAGCGCACAGGGAGTGGTAGGTCGTCAGCTCAATGACTGGCTCGAAGTTTGGAATATTCCCACGATAGGGATTTGGCTATTGATTGTTAGTTTTTGGTATCAAACTAAGCGGCACGCTTTCGAATATTCTGCTCGATCAGAAACTCTTTCGCCTTGAGAGTTTCCAGAGGCAATCGCAGCTCCAACTCCTCCAAAAACACTTGTTTGATCCCCAAGCTTTCAAGATAAATAGGAGAATACTCGGGAAGCTTTTCGTCACCCGAAAATCCAATTCCACACCGTTTGGCCATAGCATCGGCAAGAGTAACTATCATGATCATTTTTCGGTGGTCTTCAAAGATACTTTCAAAGTGAGTAACATCGCGATGATGATAACGAATACATTTTCGAACAACCAAAGGAAGACTCCACTGAGTCGCCATTCTTTCACCAAGAACATGATGTCCCGGTAGACCCAGCTCTTGCTCAGCCTCAATAAAAGAAATTCCCTTTTCGCGAACAAGACTCACCACTTCTTCAAGGGTTTCCTTATCGGCTCGAAACAAAGCAATCTTTCCTAGATCATGAAGAAGCCCACACGTGAAACATTCCTCAGGATTAGGGTGGTTCAAACGAAGTGCCAAAAACTCGCAAGCCAAAGCCGTGGCCAAACAGTGCAGCCAAAAGTCTTGCACATCAAACCAATGGGCCGCTTCATAGTCTTCGTTGGTGAACACACTTGTTCCCATGACCAACGCCATAACGGTATGATCTCCTAAAAAATGAAGCGCTCTTTTCACGTCCGTGATTTCAGAGGCTCGACCGTAGAATCCGGAATTTACCAGTCTCAAAACTCTTGCCGTTAATACTTGATCTCTTTTTAGCAATTCAGCCACCTGTCCACGCGAAACGGAGTCGCAACGAAGCATGCTCATCACCTTTCCAACCACTACAGATAGAGTGGGAAGGTCTCTTAATTGTGATGTCTTCAGCAGCAAGGCTTCCGATCGTGAGGTGTGTTGCATTGATCTTATTGTAGAGCGAATCGATTAAAATTTGCTTTAAAATCAAGCCTTCATCAAAGGTTAACACCTTACTATTCAGGGAAGGTGTAACCATGATGCTTAGAGAGAGTTGATTTTTTTCTATGCCAAAACATGCGGACAACACACACCTACTTAAATCGCGCAACGGCCGCCGAGGCGCGGTTTTGCTTTGGGTGATGGGACTCGGAATAGCGTGTTCTATCGGAATATACGCGATCTATTCTTATCTTCCATCTTTAGCTCGTGAACAGGCGAAATCAGAGCAACTTCTCAAAATGAAACTTTCTTTATCAAGTGCGGTGGACTACATACGAGCTGCTCTCGAGAAAAAAGCATGCTTCAATAACCTTTGGGAAAACGACTCCAATTGCAGCCTTTCTTCGAACCCTCAGAACGATCGAGCAAGTGAAAGACTTTTTATCCAAGCGGATAGTTTAAAGTTTTTAAGAGAAGCTGTGGCCAGCGGTATCACCCCACTAGATGAAATTAGCGGGGATTTGTTGTTTAGTGATATCAGTGAAGACCACCCTCTTTATATTGCGAGAGCGGCCCTCGGCTCCACAGCAGGAGTTACAGGGCTCCGCTTTAAAATCACTCGCAAGACCAACGCTTTCAAAGAATATCCCACAACTGGCCAAGAAGTTCAGATTAAGATTCGGGTGGAGCTTTTAACAGATAGCTCTTTCTATTCATTGCTTACCTCATCAACCTTTTACACCGAGGCAACATTGGTTCTATTTCCCCGAGAACTCGCCTATTTCACTCTTATCACTCCAAGAAATTTACATCTCGACGGTAAAGACTCATCTGTAAATGGCGATGTCAGCATAGCAAGTGCTAGCTCAGCACCCGCCTCACAGGGACTGGTTTTTGATAGTCCAGTTTATGTGCATGGAGATATCATTCTCCCTGCTCACGATTCGACGGAGTATACTCCAGTTAAATTTCTTGCGCCCGTTGTGCTTGGAGCCGGTGCTCTGAAACAAAGAAAATCGGCAAGCGACGACACTATTATTTCGTTCGCACCTCAAATGGGGGCGCAGCCCAAAGATCGCTATTTTGGGACTCAAAATGGATTTGGGGGCTTCAACAAAGGAGTCCGCCCAGACGGTGCCATAGACTTTGGATTTCCATGTCTTTTTGGAATCAATGGGCCACCAAACTCGTTATATCCCTTGGGACAGCCCTGCCCCGTAGGCGGAATCACAACATCAATGATTGAAGATCGACAGTTTTGTATTGAACAGGCAAACCTTCGAAGCAATCTCTCTCTAACCCGCCAATCAGAACTTGCTGTAAAAACTACAGATCTAATTAGCGATACAACCCGCCTCAAATACAAGTTGAAATTAGGGGCTACCGGCAACAATAGCTTCATCACTCTCAGTGCCACGAATGCGACCGCTCCTCAGACTCTCGACGCTTACCCAAGCTCAAACAAGTTTGAAAACATGGAGCTCCTTAGCTCTGCTTATACAGGCTCCTCCCTAAGACCTACCGCTTCAGTTAAACTAGCGAGAACGACGGGGCCCGCAAATAAGCGAGAAATTTTTAAAGTAGACCTGGTTGTAGGGAAGCCGGTAGAGGTCAAGTTCAAGCCCAACGCGTCTGAAGTAGGCGCCATTCAGAATACAATCGCCTCTGCCAATTCCAGCATCACAGCGATCAACAACAATCTTCCGACATTGGTGCAAGCGGTTTTGGACAAAAAAGCTATCCTAGCCACTGTTAAACCTTCGCTGCAGACCGCCAAAGATGCTCTTGCTGATAAAACTAATGAACCTCCAGCAAATGGAGATCCCAACCATGGCAGTCTCACTCCTTTTAAGAATAATGTAACGAATGCAGAAAACGACATTACGGCAGCAGAGGCCGATGTTGTGACTGCTGAAACAGCTGTCATAACTGCCAACGACACCATCACAGACAAAGCCAATTTAATTCAACAAAAAAATCAAGAGCTCACCGCGGCTCAAGAAGGCTCTATATTCAAACTCAACCTGTCTCAGGACGTTGTTGATGAGAAAACTCAGAACCATGCCATGACTCTTGAATCTGAACTCACCAACCCCAACCTCTTCCTTAACGCTTTTGGAAGCGGTCCTACTGAAGTGGAAATGCAAATCACAACCTACGAGGTAGGGACCACTCTTGCAGGGGGATCGGCAAGATCTACTTCCGGAGGTTCAGACGCAACATCTCTACTCAATGGAAAAAGCTTTACTCGGGCTATGCTGTTTAGCTCCGTTGCCTCTGGAGCTTTCGACTCATGGCAAACGTCTCGCGATAACGGAGGCGCGCCCATTCCACTCCAAGCATCTGACCTTCCCTACAAAGGCACAAACCTCTTACCGAATAACTATTTCTCATACAACATCGCGGGAGACCGTGAAGTATGCCAAGCGGCCCCACTTTCTGGCTCCAACTCTTCCCTTCTTAATAGTTTTGCCAATCAAGCACGCAACTCTTGGCACTTTAGCCCCGTCAATCCAAATGCGCCGACTGCATTTGGAAACCTAACTATCAGTGCAAATTCAACAAGCCCAGACTCGTTCTACATTTACTCGATTGCGAATAACTGCACGATTAATTCGAACGTGACCTTTGTTGCTGGATTCCTTACCTGCCAACACTTAATCATCAACTCTAGGACGACACCTCTAACGATCGTTGGAACTATAATTGCCCAAAAAGTAACCATCGACCCATCCGCGCTTACACAAGGCATCCGATGGGCTTCAATTTACAATCCTCAAGGACTTGCTCGCTTGCGACAAAGTGGTGTGCTTTCAAGCCCCAGCATCTGCAGATCTTAC
>Ga0163144_10019166_pt1 | contig 13777 bp, 11 predicted proteins | sample OliLak19BULKMAT1_FD_123175 | JGI IMG/M metagenome (GOLD analysis project Ga0163144, IMG submission 123175) | Freshwater microbial mat bacterial communities from Lake Vanda, McMurdo Dry Valleys, Antarctica - Oligotrophic Lake LV.19.BULKMAT1 | ecosystem: Environmental > Aquatic > Freshwater >... | reverse complement strand
TATTTTTGTGCTGATTTTGCTACAAAACGTTTTGACCAACCGATAATGAACATGATCTATCATTCACTTGATCGGTTGGCTATGTTTGGTTCGTCCATCACACTCAGTATTTCTCAACGAATTGTCGATATCCGTCGAGAAAATGGTTTAAGTGAGTCCAAAAATATACTCCTTCCAAATGCGCCTTTTTTCAAAAAGGTTCCCAGAGTTCCCTACAAAAATATGAATCATTATAGTATTGTGATTGTATCAGCCTTAGAAGAAGGGATTGATTTCAAGCTCCTTTTTGAAGTGTTTAATAGTCTCTCTTCAAAGTATCCCAAACTGCACCTAAATATTATTGGATCAGGTTCTCGGGAAAGTGAGTTGAAAGAGATGACAAAAAAAGCACTGTTGTCACGGAAAGTTACTTTTCATGGAGTACTCAATCATCTACAAATGTTTAAAGTATTAGTGACTCAGGGGATTGGTGTAGCCTTATATACTGATTATGAGAAAACTCATTTTAGATATTTTTCCGACCCGATGAAGGTGAGAGATTACTTGGCTTCAGGCCTACCAGTACTAGTATCAGGAAATAGTGCTATTACCAAGGAAGTAGAAGAAAAAAAAGTAGGATTCTTTGTGAAGTTGGAGAAAAAAGATCTAACGAAAAAATTTGATCAGTTGTTGAGCGATAAAAAAAGACACTTTGAATATCACGAGAATGCTATTGCCTTAGCAAAGTTGCATGACACACAGTCATTACTGGATACATATCTTTTACCAATGCTGAATTATGCCAAATAAAAATGTTTTTCATGATACATATTTTAAAGAGTATTATTCTGCATTCACTGGAAGTTTTTCTCATCAGGATTTGGAGAGGAATAAAAGATGGTTTACAGGTTGGTTTGATGCGTTGCAAGACCTGTTTGATTTTAAAGCTGGTAATGGTAGAAAAGTATTAGAAATCGGTTGTTCAATCGGTGCGGCTGCTGCGATTTTGGAGGAGAGAGGTTTCAACGTTTTGGCGACTGACTTTAGCGAATATGCAGTCAAACACGCAAAAAAACTGTTACCAAACATTGATTTTCAAGAGCTCGATATTGAAGAAAGTACACAGTTTAAAAGCAAGTTCGATCTTATTTTTGGTTTTGAAGTCATCGAACATCTTCCACAGCACGAAAAAGCAATTGGAAATATGAAAAGAATGTTGAAGCCTGGCGGTGTTGTTATTTGTTCGACCCCAAGGCCGTATGCGCACATTTATCGAGATGTCACGCATGTCAATGTGCGACATCCAAAAGACTGGCAAAGAATTTTTACGGCGGCAGGATTTAGAAATGTCAAAACAAAGGATGTCACGTTTATTCCATTTTTCTACAAGTTTTCACCAAAGCTACATTTCCGTTTGCCGTTTCCGATCCCGACTCGTTACTTAAACTCGACAGTTTTTATTTATGCTCAGAAATAACATTGCTTTTTTTGTAAACTCAGTACGACGACACATCTTTCTGGATCTGCTTGTCATAGTTTGTATCTCTCTCACCCCTTTTTTTTGGCTGAGGGATGGATCAGTGATTTTAGGTCATGATGCGGGTTTGCCAGTCGAACCGAGCGTCCACTTTGAGGATAGGTTGTACACGTGGACAGATCGGTACGCAGCCGGTTCGGATCAAACCTTTGCACTGGCTGGTTTCTTTCTACACGGTTATGAAGCGGTGTTGGATACCTTGTCATTTCCACTTTCGACCCAACAATCGATTCAATTTTCTACCTACATCTTTTTATCTGGTATTTCGATGTACATTCTGATGAGAAGAATGTTCCCAGAATCAAGTGACTCAGCCGCGTTATTTGCGTCAGTCTTTTATCAATGTAATCATTTTGTCCTTCAAGCATGGTTTATTGCAGAACGGACCAAATTTAGTTTGTATGTTTCTTTGCCTATTATTATTTTAATTTTATTTGAGTTGCTCTATAAGAAACGACCGCCAGTTTTGATGGGTGTGGTTGCGGCCTGCTTTTTGACTGTTTTCAACGGTGGTGGATTTTTGCCGTTGTATGCTAGCTTAGGAGTATCTGGTGCGGTATTTGTCAGTATGAGCGTATTACTTCAGCGCAATAAATTACAGTCGCTTAAAAAATTTCTGGTATTTCTTGGAGTATTTTTACTATCATTTATAGCGCTCAATGCGTATTGGTTATTCCCATATTTTATTTATGTTCAAAGAGCATATCTGACTGAAGTCTCGGCAGCTGGAGGTTTTGCAGGCATTGTTGGTTGGGTAAAATCAATCAGCGAGAACACATCGTATCTCAACCTTCTTCGGTTGCAAGGAATTCAGGAGTGGTACGTGAATCCTGAACATCCGTATGCGCGTTTCTATACCAGATTTAGTTTTGTAACGTTCTCTTTCCTTTTCCCCCTAGTGCTCATGAGAGTGTTCTTTATCGATAAAAGGACTCAACAGTATCGCTTACTGCTTGTCCTGAGTTTAATCGCGGTTCTATCAATCTTTTTCATGGCCGGCTCACACGACCCTTTTGGATTTATCTATCTTTTTCTCATCAAACATGTCCCTGGATTCATTGCCTTTAGAACACCGTACTACAAATTTGCGAATGGGTACTACTTTGCATTTGCAATTGTGTTCTCACTTTTACTTGCCACCTTCTTACAAAAATTTGATAAAAAACGAGTGTTGTTTTGGGGCTTAAAACTGTTCATGTTGAGTATTATTCTTTTGTATAACTTTCCGTTTTTCTCCGTTGATTTCTTTCAGTATACGTCTAAACTTTCGACGAGAGTCCAGCTTCCTGAGTATGTTCAAGAGTATGCGCAATTTGCACAAACAGATCAGTTTCCAGCGAGTAGGGTTCTGCTACTCCCTGGACCACATCCAGAGAAGGGAGTGTATTTATATGATTGGGGATACTGGAGTTTAGCGTCTTTAGGATCTCTCTCTGATCGATTGCCGTATGTGACATTGTCGGAAGGTTCTGGATTAGATGCCAGCTTGCGTAAACAACTTTATTTCGCTCTCTACCAAAATGATCCTGACTGGGTTGAGATTGCAAGATTTTTAGGTATTGATGGCATATTGGTCCAGCAAGATGCAGTGGAATATTCGTACCAAGGACAATCTTGGTCAGTCGACACGTTGAAGAAAAATTTAGAGTCTAACGCAAATGTCACAAAAGTACGCCAATTTGATCAATGGAGTTTTTACTCACTTTCGGAGTCTCAACAATTCACTATGGGAAAGGATTATGTAGAACTTCAATATCTGACAAATGATCGATCAGGCGCAGAGTTCTTAACCTCTTTTTTTGATCTGAACACAGTCGTGTTTTCTAACACAAAGTTGAATACTCCAGTTGCCAAAAGATTAGGAACTGTCATCATACCCACTTGTCAGGACTGTTTGCTTGAGCGGTTGCAAACTTATATTGCCAATCCAAATATTATTCTTGCTCCAGACTCACCACTTTTTAAACTGAAGGAGCTGAATCCATTTTCAAGCACCTTAGTCCTTAGCTTAGAGACTGCACCAGTTGAAAGCTTTCAAAACTTGTACGTGTTACTAGGCCTTTTTGAGAGGAAAGCACCGAAGGAGGTTCGAATGATTGTCTGGCAAAAAATTGTTAATGATCTAGAATCCTATGAGATCCATTTGTTGGAATTTTTGAAATCTGACAAAGTGTCGTACCAAGAGAATACAAAACTCCAGTCGATATACAATAACTTGATCGCACAAAAAAGTTTATTGAGAGATTTCTCCAATACCGTGAACGACCAGTCTGAGGCTGAGCTCTTTTTTGAATCTCAAAAAATTGTTGATCGGTTAGTAGATACCACTTTGGAAGCGCTCACCACAACTGAAGAAATTCATCAGGATACGTATTTCGTGGATCTGACGGAATCAGGAAAGTATGACGTGTACTTGGATGTCTCTAGTTTAAACTCATCTGAAAGTGCTACTGTACCGATTCAGATCGACAATCAACCCGTCATCAATGGTGTACCAATTCAGTTAGCTGGAAAGACTAGCTGGTCGAAGCTTCATTCGACTTATCTTGAGAAAGGTCCACATGAATTTAAAATTTCAAACTCTTTTTTTTCAGATTCAAGTTCGGTGAGTGTGTATTCAGATCCAGCAGAATCGAAAATGTTTGAGTACGCAGATACAGCTTTGTGCGCAGAGATTGTTTTAGGTACCTTGGAGGCAGGGAGATACTCAGTCACTTTAGAGCTGCAGTCCATTGAAGGTGATGCATCACCATTTTTACAAGTCCGTTCTCCAGAGACTACAGTGCCAAAACTACAGTACTGGTCAAATGTAGTAAAGCTCAGCAGTGAAGTTTGGGAAAAATCAATTCTCCCGTTTAGAGCGGAAAGTGAATCCACATATACCTTGAATATTTGTGATCCAGCCTCAAAAGAGGTGAGAAAGCTGAATGTGAGAAGCCTTCAAGTGGATCGATATGTCGAGCCAATGATAGCTCTATACAAGCCGGATGAAACTGTCTCCACAGCTTCTTCTTACAGAAATGTAAATGTAAATAAGCAATCCAATACGAACTTTTCTATGAGCAACCTTGGCACAGAAGGTATCTTGAAAAGTAACCTAAACCTGAACGCACAATGGACGGTAAATCCCTCTGTGAAAAGTACATTTACTCAATTAAACGGAAATAAAAATGGTTGGATTATTGAAGAGAATACTTCTAATGAAATCACGCTCACATACCAACAAGAAAAATATCACAAGATTGGTATATTTGTTTCATTAGGATATGCTGGAGTGATTATACTGTTCTTATCACATTATCTTTTCAAATATGCTACACGTCGTTAAAAATATCCTTGCGTGGTACAAGCAAAATTTTGCCTACTTAATTCCAGCGGTTTTCTTTTTATGTGTTTCTTTTATCGTTCCGATGATTCCATACATCAATTTAGCGTATGGATTTTTTTCAACCTTGAGTTTGGCGACTGGGATATTTATCTTAATGGCGATGACGGTCCACTCATCCAAGACTTTTTTCACATATGTATTTGGTCTTGTGGGTATTGCGTATATACTTACTTTATTAGGAATGAATACCATCGCTGAGTTTTTCGGGAATGTATACTATATTATTCTCTGTCTCGCTTTGTTGCGAGAAGTGTACATCGCAATCCGTAAAAACTGGTGAGAGTTATGAAATCTTCACAAACTGAAACTCAGCGACAAATTTTTAATAAAGAGTTTGCTCATATCTCTACATCTGATGTCGCCGCATGGCAAGCATCATATCTTGAGAGAATCGAGAAGTATTTACTTCGAGCGGGTGAATCAAAAAAAACTTTTTTAGAAGTCGGTAGTGGTGACGGGAAGCTGTCGCTTCATTTTGCATCAGCAGGGTATAGCGTCACGGCGTGCGATATTTCTGATGTAGCTGTGCTGTTGACGAAACAGTTTGCTAAGCAACAAAAATTAAAAGTTAATGTAGAGCAGTGTGATGTGACTAAACTTCCATTTAAATCTGCTTCATTTGATTACATTGTCGCTGGGGCTATTCTTGAACACTTAGATGACGAAGAAAAAGCGCTCAAGGAATGGTCTAGAGTTTTGAAAAAAGGTGGAAGAATATTTATCGTCACTCCTGTCCGACAGAGACATGTCTTACCGATCTGGTGGGGTGTTAATTGGTTTCATGATCGACGGTTAGGTCATGTCAGAAGATATGACAGAAAGCGATATCAAACATTTGAAAAGTATGGACTTTCCTTGTATAAAACCTTGTATACCGGTCATACACCAAAAGTTTTTCTGACTATACTCTACATCTTGATACCAAGTAAACATATTGAGCTACTTGCCGAACGAATTGATCAACTTTTCATTCATCTAGAGTTTGATTCAAATAACATTACTGGCTTTTTTGAAAAAAAGTAGATGCTCAAGAGCATATGGTAAAAATTGTACTCAAAAACACTGTATTGTTACTTTGTCTATTTTTGTTGAGTTTTTATCTTCGATTTACGCTGACTTCGCATCCGTTTTGGGTCGATGAGTTTAGCACTGCTCGGCAGGCCTCCTTGTGGCTAGAACATGGCACTGAGATTTATCAGCAGGCGAAATATGTCGAGCACCACAATCTCTTTAGTCATTGGTTGGTGGCAGGGAGTTTTTTTCTTTTTGGTCGTGATGAAGCAACTGCGCGTATGCCATTCATATTTATTGGGTCGTTTATTCCTGTCATTGTGTTCATTATCACAAAAAAAATGTTTTCGACTCGAATCGCACTTCTTGCAGCATTGTTCATTGTTTTTTCATATATAGATATTACATGGTCTCGTCAAGCCAGAGGATACGTTATTCAACAAGTATTTTTGTTGGCGCTGTTAGGGATTGTTTGGTGGGGATCCCGAAACACTCATCTTTCAAATGTCGCCAAAGCATTTTTTCTAGGAATGCTGGTCTCGATTTTAGGTGTGATCAATCACTCAAGTTTCATTTTTTACGTCGCTGGCATAGTGTGTTGGTTAGGTGTGTTTAGCGGACCGATGACCGTTCGTACATTGAGAAAGTACTGGATCCTTTTTTCTATCTTGTCCGTCTGTGGACTCTTGGTACTTGGTGCACTGGGGTTGTTCGAGCAACTCAATCAAGCGGTTGCCTCACAATTGTTTCATTCGGTGAACAACTATAAGTACTATCATGCATATCTCTGGAGAGAGTTTACTTTGGTTACCATTTTATCAATGCTTGGCGTGTTCGCTGGATGGTCGGTGTACAAAAAGCCAATATCTTTACTGCTGGCCTCCGCGGTTTTTCCAGTACTTTTTTTCTTTTTCTTCTTTAATGCTGTTGATACTCGCTATCTTTTTCCATTCTTTCCACTATATGGTTTTATCCTTATTGCTGTTTTCTTTGAGTGGATGAGTGGCAAACTTTTCCGTTCTGAAGTCGTACGAGCTGTGTTCTGCTTGGGGATGCTCCTTTTCATACTGGTAAATGGGCAACATTTTACATTGAAGAAAAAAAGTTACTATTCTCTGAACCACACTATGAGAGAGATCGCTGTGATTGATTATGATCAACTGTATGACAAGATCATGAGTTTGCAGGCAAAAAGCTCTGGAGAATTTGCGGTAATCGAAACATGGCCAGATCGTCTATTGTGGTATCTGCCAGAAATTAGACAGAGTGGGTTTCTTTTTCGTTGGAGAAATTCTGGTGTAATGCGATCAACAAATCTTTTTAATGTGCCGGGAGAAAGTTTTGAGCGAGAGGTGAGTTCGGGATTGCAGTATGTTGGTGATTTTGCAGATCTCAAAGATGTGATGACACTGTATCCACAGGGGGTGATTTGGATTGATGATACGTCATTACCTAGAGACGTCGTGGATTATGTTGAACAGAACTTAAAAAAAGAGCTCTATCTCGACCACTATCCTCTAGACGACAACCCTTACTCAATCTGGCCGGGGACGCTCTACAGTTGGGGTATTGAATGACGAAACAACTTTTTTTAATTTCAATGCTTCACACTGTCTCGCTGTTGTTCTCACGGGTGTTTGCGGTTGGTGTGTTTTTCTTTGTGGCAAGATTCATCAATCCAACCGAGTTTGGAACGCTCACACTTTTTCTCACATTAAGTACTTTGGTCGCACTCGTTGGTGATGGAGGACTGGTACAGTGGTATGTGGGCAAAGGGCAGCTGGAGCGCGGTGGTCTAGAAAAAGTACTGTTTTTGAGAACACTTTTCTTGCTGGTGACACTGATTTTGAGTGCGGCCGTGTTTGTTATATATCCACTTTTTTCGCCATTTTTAATCCTTTGTTTTTTATTCAACCTTTTGCCAGAAGCGTTGCTTAGTGTCTTGGATGCTGAGTATATTGTCCAAAAAAAATCCTATGCAATCGGTATCAAAAACTCCATTCGGTACTTTTTTCTTATGGTGACACTGTTGGCGTTTGGGAGTAAGTCGGTTGAGATGATGCTTTTTTCATATGTGCTGGGCTCTTATGTTGCTTGTGCTTGGTATGTCCCATGGAAAAGAATTGATTTTTCTAAACTACTTCAGACTCGCAAACAAGTTTTCGAAGTATTTAAAGCGTCAAAAAATTACGGCGTACTCATTTCAGTGTCCGCTTTGTACAGTCGATCTGATCAACTACTGATCGATTTTTTTCTGGGACGGTCATTTGTGGGAGCGTACTCTCTAGCGTACCGGTACTTAGATCTAGCAGTCCTATTTCCGACCACGATCGGGCAGAATCTTTTTGGAAAGATCAGTGTACTCAAAGGTGAAGAGAAAAAAAGTGTGTTGCCGGCGGTGATTTTGATGGGTTCACTCGGTGTGCTGACGGGAGTTTTACTCTACGGGGTAGCTGGGTTTTTGACGCAGGGAGTGTTTGGGTCACGGGAGTATTATAATAGTACAATCGTTCTCCAGATTTTTGCACTTGCTCTGCCGTTCTTTTTTATCAATGCGCCGCTTGCGGTGGTAGCTCAGAGAGCCAATAATATTTCAAAGTTTTTGCCGTGGGGGATATTGAATACTGTCCTGAATATAGTATTTAATCTTATTTTTCTCCCTAAGTTTGGGATTGTGGCGGCGGCTTGGGGGATGGTGCTGACTGAGTGTACTGGATTCATTATAAATTGTGTGTTTTGTGAGAGGTGGTTGAGGGAGAAGGATTGATTGTTTTTTTTTGCTTGCGAATGACCTTTTCCTCAGAAAGAATTCTCCGTGGAGAAAACACGCTCACTAGTACCTCTCTATAAGTTTCGCTCGCTCAGAAGTGTCACTCTTCAAATTATTTCAATATTTAGAATATAATCAATAAGTGACACTAATGATTTTCTCCACGGAGAATTCTTTCTTGGTTCGAAATACATCTCACTCAAGATAAATTATAATTAGATGAACCGATGAACATATGAAACAATCCATCCGATTCTCACAATGAAAAAATCACCTCATATCACTGTCGGGATTATTCACTTCCATGCTCGAGAAGAGCTGATGGAGTTGGTTGCTGTCTTGAATCAAGGAACCCAGCTGGAGGTCATTGTCGTGAATAATGATCAGGATCGGGGAGTCGGTCGAGAGATGGGGAAGCTAGGTGTGGAGTGTATTGAGAATGCTCGCAATATGGGATTCGCTTTTGCCTGTAATCAGGTCGCTCTGAGAGCGCGGGGGGAGTGGGTGTTGTTTTTGAATCCGGACGTGGAGATTTCACCTGATCAGATTGATCAGTTGAGAGAGTATGCGGTCGAGCAAAAGCTGGTGGCTGTTTCGCCCAGTCCCGCTGATGGCTATGCGAAGCCGTTGCCTTCGATCTATTCTTTATTGGCTGAATTTACTCCTTTAAAGTTTTTAGACGCTTTGGTCGATAAAAGTACTGTGACGTTGGTGGGTGGGTGCTTGTTGATCAAGAAAGAAGTGCTTGTGAAGTTGGGAGGTTGGGATGAGCGGTTCTTTTTATGGTTTGAGGATAGCGATTTGACTCGAAGGCTGAGTGATCTAGGATACGGTTTTGGAAGAGCACCTATTACTATAGTACACCAGGGTGGTGGGTCATTGAAAAAATTATCGAAGCAACTTCAGCGCGATCTGTTCTTTAACTCATTGGAAATCTATGCCAAAAAGCACTTTTGGCAATTTAGTCAGTTGATTGCTAATCAAATAAAGTATCGATATACCAGTCAAAAAATCTTACCAACCCTGGAAGATGACCAAGCAACCATTGTTGTGCCAAACATGAAGGAAGAACTGCTTGAGAGTTTTTTAAAGAAAAATTTTACAGCTACTCGTGACATTCAGCTCATCGTGATTTCAAGCGCTCTGACGAATGCTTCTATTTGGAAGTGGCGAGAGCGATATCCTACCGTTCGGTTTATCCGTATTGAAAAAAATGAAGGCTTTGCAAAGACCGTGAATGTCGGTCTACGAGTTGCGACCAGCGCGTGGAGAGGGACGGTCAATGATGACGTTCTTCTAGACACGTTTCCCTTCACTAAAATGATCAGAGCGTTACCTCCCAAAACGGGTTCTTTTAATCCAGTCATTTATGGGATGGATAGTACGATCGAATCGGCAGGTATTGTAGTGAAAAAATACGGCAAGGCGTTTCCAATCACGCAGTTTCCCCACAAAACGATCACACAAGTCGATGCCACCAATGGAGCAGCAGTGATGTACAACGCTTTAGCCTTGGGGAAGGTCGGCATATTTGACGAGAAGTTCCACTCGTACTTGGAAGATATTGACCTTTCAATACGATTGCAACGTTCGGGTTGGAAAAATGTAGTAGTATCTTTCGCAAAAGTATTTCATGCCAAGCATCAAACTTCAAATGCCCTTGGGAAGTACAAGCAATATTTGGATTTCAAGAACTGGATTTTGGTTATCCTGAAGAATTGGTCGGTAGGTGATCTGATTTTCTACTTTCCATCAATCTTTATCGAGCGCCTCAGAAATTTGTCTGGAGTGTTTAAATAGGCCGTTGCATATGCTGGAGCATAATAAAAATACATTGATGAGTCTCCCCCTTTCAAATTTATCAATCACTATGCTATACTGCTAAAAATTGTACTTACAACTTAATACTTACAACCTACAATCATCCCCATGTCCACCAAACGCGATTACTACGAAATTCTTGGTATTACAAAATCAGCCAGTGATGCAGATATAAAAGCAGCATATCGCAAGATGGCTTTGCAGTGGCATCCGGATAAACATGCCAATGACAAGAAAGCCGCAGAAGAAAAGTTTAAAGAAATCAATGAGGCATATCAAGTAGTCTCAGACCCAAAGAAAAAACAAGCATATGACCAGTTCGGTCATTCCGCGTTTGAGGGAGCTGCTGGGATGGGTGGCAATCCGTTTGCTGGTGGCTTTCGCACTGGCGCAGGACCATTCACTTGGTCGTACTCGACTTCCAGTGGTGGTGGCAATCCATTTGGTGGTTTTGCGGATGATGCGGCTGGAGGGGATCCGTTTGATATTTTTGAGCAGTTCTTTGGCGGAAGTGGTTTCAGTCGTCAACCACGCAAACCTCGTTACTCTCTGACGATCGAGTTTATGGATGCGATCAAAGGTGCCGAAAAGACTGTGATCATCCAGGGGAACGAGAAGAAGATTAAGATCCCGCCAGGTGCCAATGATGGGACGCGTATCCAATATGCAGATTTTGATGTCACGATCGATGTCCGACCAGACTCAAGATTTTCGCGAGAAGGAAATGATCTTTTTGTGGAACAAGATATTTCGATCGCGACAGCGGTCTTGGGCGGACAAATCGAAGTGGAAGCCATCGATAAGCCAGTCAAACTCAAAGTGAGGCAAGGCACACAGCCCAATACTTTGATACGACTTCGAGGTGAAGGTGTCCCGCATCTTCGAGGAAAAGGAAGAGGCGACCTCTATATTCGCTTGAAAGTCAGTATCCCAGAAAAGATCAACAGCCGACAACGCGAGCTGATCAAGCAGTTTGAAGACGCGAGTTAGTGATCGGTGAAGAGTCAATTTGTGTGTCAAGCGTCAATTTCCAGATCTGTCAAAATACAGTATCTTCCAATTTTCTTACAAAATCCTAAATATTCTTACCACTTTTCATACACTGAAGTGTCAGCAACTGATCACTCAGCTGCAAAATTACTTGGGAAATCAAGAACAAAAACAAGCTGTATTGCAGAAAAATCTGGAAAAAGTCGAGAAGAACGAGTTTGTATTTGACTCTTCGACTGTCGAAACTTTAGGTCTGGTCTCTGGTGGATACCGAGGAAAGGCGTTTGTAAGTTTCAATAATGAACAATGTAGATATTGGAGACTGTGTATGACGCCGGTCTATAATTCTGGGTTTCCTCATACAGTGTTCCAGAGCTCTATCCTCAACCAGAAGCTGACGTCAAAAAGAAAGAGCGAACAGCTTTTGACGCCCTCTTCACTTGGAATGCTCGAGAAGAGCAGACGCATAGAAAAATGCAAGCTGAAATGTCATTGACGCAGTTACTCAAGCTGCAAAAAAATTACTTCGATCTCGCCAGAAGAATCGGCAACCAGCCTGAAGGGGAACGAGAGTATGATGCCGACGTGTCGCTTGACACTTCATTTTTGGAGTAAGTAAGTTATACTGAATATAACTCTGTTTATCAAAACATTTGTGGAGGAATTATGGCGATTTTTGGGGAGAAGATGCAAAAAGAGAAATAAATGCATCACCAATACCAGTTGGTGAAAAAGCATTTACTATAAATTATCCTGAAATATACATGAATAATAAATTTTTTAAACTGATGGGATATGAATACACGGAAGGCTCATCAACCATAAAACTTGCTATTCAGGATTATGAAGATGGTGCTAAACTACTGGCAGAGGAAGTCTCTCTATCGGATGAAATAGTTGAATTAATTAATAAAAGAATAGGTCATAATACATCAAGATAGAGTAGAGGAACATATGACATACGATTTATCTCAGATTGATAAATATGAAAAGCAAATCAATCCAGCTGGCTCCGAAAAAAAACCTGCCACCCCACAAGATCTTGCAGTAGCTTATCGGACGTTGGGAACCTCCTCCAGGAATGCAGAGGATGCAATAATAAGCCCATTGAATTCTAGATATATGCTGATGAAGACAATAGAAAAGATGGGTGGAAATTTAGATGTGGATGAGGTGTTAAATACAGTATTGAAGAAAGGTTTGGCAGATAAATTAAACCAAGCAATTGCTAAAAATGATGAGGTGGAAGTATCAGAAATCTTGAAAACTTTACAAACCTTCCCGGCAGCCAAATAATTCTTGATATTCACAGTCTTCAAGTGTATAATGTCTTTATTGTGTTAAAGGTGGGGCCTCCCATCTTTTTTTTAAGTATTCAGTAAAAAAGCTAGAAACACATTCGTTTTTCATTCGTTCGTCATTAGTTTATATTCGTTACCCATTTATGCCAAAAAAACCACGCAAACAGCAAGCCCAGTCAAACATCGCTCGTACCGAGTTCGCGGCGGCGATCAGCCAGATCGCCAAAGAGCGCAAGATCGATCCTGAAAAACTTCACATCCTGATCGGAGAAGCGATGGTCGCAGCTTATCGGAAAGATCAAGGGATCGTCGTCCAAAAAGACGAAGATGGAAATGAACTTGGCCTCCAAATGGAAGGTCTGATCGATCCATTGACTGGTGAAGCACGCATCTTAGAAGTCCAAGAAAATGGTGAAAAGAAAGACATCACTCCTCCAGGATTCGGACGTATCGCGGCGCAGACTGCCAAGCAAGTTATTTTACAAAAAATTCGTGAGGCAGAAAAAGATTCCATCATCTCTGACTACTTAGAGCGTGTTGGCGAGATCGTTTCTGGAATGGTCCTTCGTATGGATGGTAAAAATGTGATCATCGATATCGGTCGTGGTCAAGGGATCATGCCACCAGAAGAGCAGATGCGTGGTGAGTTTTACAAGATGAACAGTCGCATCACTGTGTACATTAAAGATATTCGTGAAACGATGCGTGGCAAGACCATCATCGTCTCTCGAAGTTCTAAAGAACTCGTTTCTAAGTTATTTGAGCGAGAAGTCCCTGAAGTCGCTTCTGGCGTCGTCAAGATCAATGCAGCCGCTCGTGAAGCTGGTGTGCGCTCGAAGATCGCTGTCGTGACTGAGCAAGCCGGCGTCGATCCAGTCGGAGCATGTGTCGGTCAAAAAGGTGTCAGAGTTCAAGAAGTTATCAAAGAGCTCAATAACGAAAAAGTCGACATCATTCCATTTTCAGAAGAAATGCATACC
>Ga0163144_10019164_pt1 | contig 13778 bp, 11 predicted proteins | sample OliLak19BULKMAT1_FD_123175 | JGI IMG/M metagenome (GOLD analysis project Ga0163144, IMG submission 123175) | Freshwater microbial mat bacterial communities from Lake Vanda, McMurdo Dry Valleys, Antarctica - Oligotrophic Lake LV.19.BULKMAT1 | ecosystem: Environmental > Aquatic > Freshwater >... | reverse complement strand
CGGTTACGCGAGTTTCAGATTGGCCAGGTGGTGCGACAGGACGGCCCCGCCAGTCACAAGGCGAAGTCCGGGACGCCCACGATGGGCGGCCTGTTGATCATTTCGTCGATCTTCATTCCGACGCTGCTGCTGGCGAATCTGACCGACCCGTACATCTGGGTCGCCGTGCTCTCGACCGCCGGATTCGGCGCGATTGGTTTCGCGGATGACTACCTGAAGATCACGCGCCGCAGCCACCATGGCCTGTCTGGACGCTACAAATTGCTGGGGCAGGTCCTTGTGGGGCTGGCCGTCGGCACCACGCTCATCTACATGGCCGCGCAGGAACCGGCCTCGTACAACACACGCCTGGTCTTTCCCTTCTTCAAGAACTGGATTCCCGATCTGGGCTGGTGGTACGTGCCGTTTGCGGCGTTTGTCCTGGTCAGCGCGTCCAACACCGTCAACCTGACAGACGGCCTCGATGGGCTCGCCATCAGCGTGTTTGCGGTGTCGGCGGTGACCTTCACGGCGCTGGCCTACCTGATGGGGCACCGCGAACTGTCGGAGTACCTGCTGTTTGTGCGGTTCCCGGTGGGCGAGCTCACGATTTTCTGCGGCGCACTTGTCGGCGCGAGCCTCGGGTTCCTCTGGTGGAACTGCCACCCTGCTGAAATTTTCATGGGGGATGTCGGCTCGCTGGCGCTTGGTGGCGCCTTGGGGACCGTCGCGATTCTGATCAAACAGGAACTGCTGCTGCCGATCGTCGGCGGCGTGTTTGTACTCGAAGGCCTCTCGGTCATCCTGCAGGTGGGGTCGTTCAAACTCCGCGGCAAGCGCATCTTCAAGATGGCGCCGCTCCACCATCACTTCGAACTCCTGGGCTGGGCCGAGCCGAAGGTGATTACGCGATTTCTGATTCTCGCGATCATCTTTGCCCTGCTGAGTCTGGCCACGTTGAAGGTGCGGTGATGGCGACGCCCTTTGATGTCCGCGGTCGTCAGGTCACGGTGGTGGGGGCCGCGCGGAGCGGGCTGGCAGCCATTGATTTGCTCCAGTCGCGTGGGGCGCATGTGACGCTGGCGGATGCCGCGACGACGTGGGATGCAGCAGAGGCACTGCGAGCACGCGGCGTCGTCGTTGAACTCGGGCCCCATCGGCCCGACCAGTTCACGCGTGCGGACCTGATCGTGCTCAGTCCTGGTGTGCCGGTGGAACAGCCGGCCATCGTGCAGGCGCGCAACGTCGGCGTGCCGGTCATCGGCGAACTCGAGCTGGCGTCCCGCTGGCTCAAGGGACGCATCGTCGCCATTACCGGCACCAAGGGCAAGTCGACCACCACGACGTTGACGGCGCGGATGCTGGCCGCTGGCGGTTTTCATGCACCGGCCGGGGGAAATATCGGCGCCGCGTTGTCCGCACAGGTCGAGGAATCCACCGGCGACACGATCCATGTGATCGAGTCGAGCAGCTTCCAGCTTGAGACCATCGACACGTTCCATCCGTGGATCGCCGTGCTGATGAATCTGTCGGCGGATCACATCGACCGGCACGGCACGTTTGAATCCTACGCGGCCGCCAAAGCCCGCATTTTTGAAAACCAGACGGCCACCGACTGGGCTGTGGTCAACGCCGACGATCCCGCGTCGCTGGCGCTGGCGGCGCACACACGCGCGCGGAGGTTCGATTTTGCCCTCGATGCGCCGGTCGCCGATGGCGTCACGGTGGAAGGGACGTCGATTGTGCGGCGTGATGGCGGTGCCAGCGCGCCGCTCGTGCCGCTGTCAGCCATTCAGCTGCCGGGCCGGCATTTGTTGAGTGATGTGCTGGCCGCCACCGCGGTGGGGTGCCTCGCAGGCGTGCCTGCGGAAGCGATGGTGCGGGCCGTCGAAGGCTTCCACGGCCTGGCCCACGCCCTTGAACGGGTCGGCACCGTGCAGGGGGTGTCGTTTGTGAACGACTCCAAGGCCACCAACATCGTGTCGGCCACGCGGGCGATCGAGAGCTTCGAGCGGGACGTGGTGGTGATCCTGGGCGGCAAACACAAAGGTGGCCGCTTTGAGGATCTGCGCGACGTGGTCCGCGAACGGTGTGTCGCGGTCGTGGCGATCGGCGAAGCCACGCCGCTGGTGAACGCGGCACTCTCGGATGTCGTACCGGTGCGGCAGGCCACGTCGATGGGCGACGCCGTCCGGCAGGCGTGGGGACTCGCGCCGTCGGGGGGCACGGTGTTGCTGGCGCCTGCGTGCGCCAGTTTTGACATGTTTCGTGACTACGCCGCACGCGGGACGGCGTTTGTGGAGGAAGTTCGACGACTGAGCGATGGACAGTCATCAGTACTGGCACCGCGGTGAAGAGCCAGCCGCTGGGAACACAGGCCGCCCCGGCCTGTGAGGTTGGTGTCTCTACTCGAGGCCCGGCTGATGACTGTCGATCGCTCAGGCGCCGCCGCTATTGTCGGCGGGTTGGGCTGCCGACTGTAGGGCGAGTGCAGAAGTGGGAAGTTTGGTGAACGATGGCGCGCACACTCAAATCTGACAAGTGGCTCCTGGGAGCCACACTGCTGCTGCTGGGCGTGAGCCTGGTGATGGTGTTCAGCGCGTCTGCCCGGTGGGGCGCCGAACGATTCAACTCGCAGTACTTGTTCCTCACCAAACAGAGTGCCTTCGTCGTCGGAGGGCTGATGCTGATGGTGGTCGGCATGCGCGTCGACTATCACCACTACAAAAGGCCGGTGGTGATCTGGTCCGCGCTCGGGATCACCCTGACGCTGTTGCTGGTGGTGTTCGGCTTCGCGCCGATCAACGGCACGCGGCGCTGGATTTCCCTGCCCGGATTCACCCTGCAGCCTGCGGAACTGGCCAAGCTCGCGGCCGTCTTTTTCACCGCGGCGATTCTCGAGCGCCGGATGCACCGCGTGAACGACATCAAGTTTGCGCTGATGCCGATCGGCATCATGGTCTCGGTGCTGGCGGGACTCATCGTGCTCCAGCCGGACTTTGGCACGTCCACCGCGCTGATCGGCGTCGTGCTGGCCATGGTGTTTTCGGCCGGCCTCTCCTTCCGCTACCTTGGCGCCGTCGTCGCCGTGCTGGTGCCGCTGGCGGGCCTGGCCATCTGGGCGGAGCCGTATCGCGTGCGGCGTTTCCTGATCTTCCTGGATCCGGAGAGCGATCCGCTCGGGGCGGGCTTTCAGCTGCGGCAATCGTTGATCGCCGTGGGATCGGGCGGGCCGTTTGGTCGCGGCTTCATGGACGGCGTGCAGAAACTCTTCTACATTCCGGAGCCCCACACGGACTTCATCTTTGCCGTGATTTCCGAGGAACTCGGTCTGATCGGTGCGACGGCCATCCTTGCGTGTTTTGTGGTGATCGCGGTCCGCGGACTGCGTGCGTCCATGTTTGCGCCGGACCGGTTCGGATCGCTGCTCGCGGTGGGGCTCACCGCGATGATCGCCGCGCAGGCATTCGTCAACCTGAGCGTGGTGATCGGGCTGCTGCCGACCAAAGGCATCCCGCTGCCGTTTGTGAGCAATGGCGGGTCGTCGATGCTCGTGAGTCTGTTTGCGATGGGCATCCTGTTGAACGTGTCCCAATACGCTTCGGCCGTGGATGCCGACGGACGTGTGCGCAGTGTCGCGCGCACCGTGACCACCGACGATCCAGTGGGGGTACACGCGTGACGTCCCGTCCCCTGACGGTGGTGATTGCCGGCGGCGGCACCGGCGGCCACCTGTTTCCAGGGCTGGCGGTAGCCCGTGCACTGCTCGCGCGTCGACCAGACGCACGCGTCTCTTTTGCCGGAACGGCGCGTGGACTCGAAGCGCGCGTCATCCCGAATGAAGGATTTGAGCTGGACCTGATCCGCAGTGTCGGCATCAAGGGCAAGTCGCCGGTCGATCGACTCCGCGGTGGCGCCATCCTGCCCGTCAGCCTGCTGGACGCCCTCCGCGTGGTGGCGCGGCGCAAGCCCCATGTCGTCATCGGCGTGGGCGGCTACAGCTCGGGCCCCCTCGTGCTGATGGCGGCGATGCGTGGCATCCCCACGATGGTGCTTGAACAGAATGCCGTGCCTGGATTGACCAACCGCTGGCTGGCGCCGTTCGTGCGTGCGGCGGCAGTCACCTATGGCGGAACGCTGACCTACTTTCGCGGGCGGGGCTTCGTTGCAGGAAACCCAGTGCGTCCGGAATTTCTCCAGTCGCAGGGGGCGGGTGAGACGCGTGAGGCGTCACGGCCGCCCAGGGTGCTGATCCTTGGCGGCTCCCAGGGCGCGCACGCCATCAACCTGGCCATGTTGGCGACGGCACCGGAGTTGGTGCGGCGGTGCCCACGCCTTGAAATCGTCCACCAGACAGGAACCCGGGATCTGGAAATGGTCCGCGACGCCTACCGCGCTGCCGGGCTCGAGGCGCGGGCTGAATCCTTCATCGACGGGGTCGCCCACGAGATGATCCAGGCGGATGTGGTGGTGTCGCGCGCCGGCGCCACCACACTCGCCGAGCTCGCCGCGTTGGGTGTGCCCGCGGTCCTGGTGCCGTTCCCGGCGGCGGCTGATGACCATCAGCGCCACAATGCGCTGGTCCTGGCCGACCGCGGAGCGGCGGTGTTGATGGAGGAACGTGCGCTCTCCACCGACGCTGGACGCGCAGAGTTTGTGGACGCGATCATCGGCCTGTCGACCGATCAGGTCCGACGCGATGCCGTCAGCTCGGCCATGCGGGGGTTTGCCAGACCGGACGCGGCCGATGTGATCGTCAATCGTCTGCTGGAGCTCGCCGCATGACGACCATGCTGGGGCGCACACGGCGCATTCACTTCGTCGGCATCGGCGGCATCGGTATGAGCGGCATCGCCGAGTTGCTGGCCAACCTCGGCTACGAGGTCTCCGGATCCGATGCCAAACGCTCGGAAATCACCGAGCGCCTCGCGGAGCTGGGCGTCCGCATCGCGATCGGCCACGCGGCCGCCAACGTGGGCAACGCCGATGTGGTCGTCACCTCGTCCGCCGTCGCCCAGGACAATCCCGAAGTGCTGGTGGCCCGCGCGTCACACATTCCCGTGATTCCGCGCGCAGAGATGCTCGCTGAGTTCATGCGACTGCGGACCGGCATTGCCATCGCCGGCGCCCACGGCAAGACCACCACCACCTCGATGGTCGCCCTGATGCTGGAAAAAGCCGGGCTCGACCCGACGGCCGTCATTGGTGGACGCCTCTCGGCCTTTGGCAGCAATGCCCGGTTGGGCAGCAGTCAGTACATGGTCGCCGAGGCGGACGAAAGTGATCGGTCGTTCCTGCTTTTGTCGCCGACCTTTGCGGTGGTCACCAACATCGACCACGAGCACATGGAGAGTTACGGCACCTTCCAGAACCTGATCGACGCGTTTGTCCAGTTTGGCAACAAGGTCCCGTTCTACGGCGCGGTCATCGCGTGTATCGATGACCCGGTCGTCGCGGCACTCCTGCCGAGACTGACCCGGCGGGTGATTACCTACGGGTTCTCCGACCAGGCCGATGTGCGGGGTGAAGGGGCCACCAGCGACGGCCGAACGGCGCGGTGTCAGGTCAGAACCTATACGAGCCCTGCACGCGACACGGCGGAACGTGGCGCACTGGTGATTGGCGTGCCCGGCCGACACAACCTGCTGAATGCCCTGGCTGCGACCGCGATGGGCCGCGAGCTCGGCGTGCCGTTTGGTCGCATGGCTGAGGCCCTGCGCGGCTTCCATGGCGCAGAGCGCCGCTATCAGATTCGTGGGGCGGTGTCGGGCGTGACCGTGGTCGACGACTATGGGCACCACCCGACCGAAATTGCTGCCGTGCTGCGGACTGCGCGTGAGGGCGCGCCAGGCCGGCTCGTGGTGGCGTTCCAGCCCCACCGGTATTCGCGCACCCGCGATTTGATGGCGGACTTTGGCCCGGCCCTGGGTCTCGCCGACGTGGTGGTGCTGACCGACATCTACGCGGCCAGCGAGGCGCCGATCCCGGGCATCTCGCTTGAGAGCCTCGCGGCGACCATCCGGCCGCACGTCAAGGAACTGGTGCTGGTGCCGTCGGTGGGCGACGTCGCCGCCCACGTCGCGCTGCTCGCACAGCCCGGCGATCTGGTGGTGACACTCGGCGCCGGCTCCATCGGCCATGTGGCCGACCGCATCGTCGCCCTGCTGCAGCAGATGGCCTCGTCGTCGATCGGCACGACGGGACAGGTGGTGTCGTGAGTACGGCAACTGCGCCGCGCCGTGGACTGCCGACGGGGTCGGCATCGGTGGCCGACAAACGATTCCGCCGCACCGATGTGCGGCCCGCGCACCGACGCCGCGTGCTGCAGCGGGTCTGGCAGGTCGGTCGGGTGCTGGTGGTCGTACTGGGACTCGCGGGTCTGGGGGCCTTTGCCTCGACGCGTGTGGTGGGCGCGCGGATGCTCGCGGTCGACGACGTGACGGTTCGCGGCAATCACCGCCTGACCCTGGCCGAGATCGATGCCCTCATTGGCGACGTGCGCGGCGAAAGCCTGCTGCTGGTTGACCTGGGTCGCTTCCGCGCGAAGTTGCTCGATTCGCGCTGGGTGGCGGACGTGACGGTGCGCCGGGTGTTTCCGTCGGTCGTGGACGTGCGGATTGTTGAACGCGAACCGGTGGCCGTGGCGCGGCTCGGGCAGCTGCTGTATCTGATCGACGAGACCGGGTTGATCATCGATGAGTACGGACCGCAGTACAAAGATTTTGATCTGCCGATTGTCGACGGGCTGGCGGCGCCCAAGACCGTCGACGGTCCGCCCATCGACCCCGACCGTGCCCAGTTGACCACGCAGTTTCTGCGGGCGCTGGCGCCGCGTCCGGAACTGCTCCGCGCCCTGTCGCAGGTGGATGTGTCGACGGTCGGCAACGTGGTGGTGTTGCTCGGCGACGACCCCACATATCTGCACCTGGGCGACCAGATGTTTCTGGAGCGCATCCAGACGTACCTCGAGTTGACCCCGGCGCTCGCTGACCGCGAGAAGCCGATCGACTACGTGGATCTCCGGTTCGGGAACCGGGTGTTTTTGAAAGACCGCACGTAAGACGGCAGCAGGCGAGGAGACGGCATGGCACGAAAAGAACGGTATTTGGTCGGACTCGACGTGGGAACGTCCAAGGTCTCGGCCATTGTGGGCGAGATGATGGATGACGGCACGATCGACATCATCGGCATCGGCCTGGCCGAGTCGAAGGGGATTCGGCGCGGTGTCGTCAACAACGTCGACTCCGCAGCCGAGGCGATCAAGAAGGCGCTCGACGAAGCCGAGCTGACGGCTGGTGTCGAGATCGATACCGTGCATCTGGCGCTCTCCGGTGCCCATGTAAAAGCGTTCAACAGCCGCGGCGTCGTGGCCGTTGCTGGTCGCAATCGCGAGATCGCGCGCGAGGACGTCAAACGCGCCATCGACGCCGCACGCGCGGTGGCCCTGCCGGCAGGACGTGAAATTCTCCATGTGTTGCCTCAGGACTTTGTCGTCGATGACCAGGACGGCATTTCGGTCCCCGTCGGCATGACCGGCTCCCGTCTTGAAGTGAACGTCCACGTCGTCACCGGCAGCTCGTCGTCGATGCAGAACATGGTGGCCTGCGTGAATCGTGCCGGCGTGGAAGTGGGTGACACCGTGCTCGAACAGTTGGCCGCCAGTGAGGCGGTGCTGACGCCTGATGAAAAAGAACTCGGCGTCTGCGTCGTTGACATCGGCGGCGGCACGACGGACTTCGCGGTGTTTGAGCGCGGCAGTCTCTGGCATGCCGGCGTGCTCGCCGTGGGCGGCGACCACTTCACCAACGACATCGCGGTCGGGCTGCGGATGCCCATTCCCGAGGCGGAAAAGCTCAAGCGTCGATCCGGCTGCGCGCTGACCTCCCTCGTGCCCGAGGACGAGACGATGGAAGTGGCGAGCATCGCCGGGCGACGGTCGCGCATGATGCCGCGTCGCGTGTTGTCGGAAATCCTGCAGCCGCGCGCCGAGGAAATCTGCCATCTCCTGTGGGATGAAATCCGGAAGGCCGGGTTCGAGAAGTCACTCCATTCCGGCATCGTGCTGACCGGCGGCGGCTCGATGCTCGAGGGCATGGTCGAGATCGCCGAGCAAATCTTTGACCTGCCCGTGCGTCGTGGCGCACCGGAAGAGGTGGGCGGCCTGGCCGACCACGTCAACAACCCGACCTTTGCCACCTCGGTCGGGCTCGTGATGTACGCACACAGGAATCTGCAGCAGGAACCCGAGCGCGTGGGCGCCGGAGCCATTGGCCGGCTGACCGGTCGTCTACGCACGTTGTTCAAGGAATTTTTCTGAGTCGAGAGGAGACAGTTTGATGAATCCCATTACGTTTACAGATCAGGCGGGCGACAAATTGAGGATCCTGCTCGATGAAGGATCGCGCGCCGGCGCGCGCATCAAGGTGATTGGTGTCGGCGGCGGCGGCAGCAATGCCGTGAACCGCATGGTGGTGGCGGGCCTCACCGGCGTCGAATTCATTGTGGCCAACACCGACCAGCAGGCGCTGGCCAACAGCCCCGCGCCGGTGAAAATCCAGTTGGGACGACTGCTGACGAAGGGACTCGGCGCTGGCGCGGATCCCAACGTGGGTCGTGATGCCGCGCTTGAGGACACCGACAAAATCGTCGAGACGCTGCAAGGCGCCGACATGGTGTTTGTGACGACGGGACTCGGCGGGGGCACCGGAACCGGCGCCGCGCCGGTCATCGCGAGCCTCGCGAATCAGATCGGCGCGCTGACCATCGCGGTCGTCACCAAGCCGTTCAAGTTCGAGGGACGCCGCCGCGCGGCGCAGGCGGAGCGCGGATTGCAGGAACTCAAGGACGCGGTCGACACAATGATCACGATCCCCAACGAGCGCCTGCTCTCGACCGTCAAGAAGGACACCAGCATGTCGGAAGCCTTCATGACCGCCGACGATGTGTTGCGGCAGGCCATTCAGGGCATCTCGGACCTGATCCTGGTGCCGGGCATCATCAATCTCGACTTCGCCGACGTGAAGACGATCATGTCGCGCATGGGTATTGCGATCATGGGCACGGGCGTGGCGTCAGGCATGGACCGCGCGAAGATGGCGGCCACCGCTGCCGTTTCGAGCCCGCTGCTCGAAGACGCCACGGTGAACGGCGCCCGCGGCGTCATCATCAACGTGACGGGCGGCCCGGACCTGACACTCGCGGAAGTCAGCGAAGCCTCGGAGATCATCTACAACGCCGCCCACGAGGACGCGAACATCATCTTCGGCGCGGTGGTGGACCCGAAGATGGAGGGGCAGATCAAGATCACGGTCATCGCGACCGGCTTTGACCCGGCCCGCAACGCGATGGCGCCGATGGCGCAGTCCGCAATCCCGACCCCCATCGACCTGACCGCCTACAGCGCGCACCGGATTCTCGAAGAGGAGCGCAAGGTCGTCAACGGATCGCCGCTCAGCTCGCTCCGGCCGGCCCTCTCGGTGACCCGTCGTCCCGGGCTTGACCTCCCGTCGGTCGCGGCGTCGAAGGCGGAGGTGGCTGGTGAACGAGGCGGCGTGTCGCTTGATGCGCTCGACGACGACGCCTCCCCGCTCGACGTCCCGGCGTTTTTGAGACGGCAGGAAGGGTAGGAAACCTCACGGTTCCCTGGTCCCCCCGAGGTACAATCGGAACAGCCACGTGCGTGCGCTCCGCCTTCGTGTGAGGCGGGGCGCCACGACTGGTGGCGGTTCTGAATGCCCAAACGTCCCCCCCCACGTCGATACGGCGGTCGCGCCTCCAGCACTGGCGGTACTGACCGCCGCGCTGAAGCGCTTGAGACCCTCGCCAAGGAGGTCGGCTTCATCAGGAAGCCGCATGGCGGGCGCATGCGCGTGGCCCTGGCGTTTCCAAATACCTACTTCGTCGGGATGTCGAATCTCGGGCTGCAGACCGTCTATCAGCTGTTGAACGCCGATGACCGGGTGGTGTGCGAGCGGGTGTTCCTGCCCGGACGCCAGGACCTCACGAACGACAAAGCCAGACGCCAGCCGCTCGTCACCATCGAATCGCAGACGCCGGTCTCCGACTTCGACGTGTTCGCATTTTCCGTCTCGTTTGAATGGGACTACACCAACGTCCTGACCATGCTCCGGATGGCCGGGTTGAGGCCGCGTGCGGCTGACCGGCACCATCGGGATCCGCTGATCGTGATTGGCGGGGCCGTCACCTTTGTGAATCCCGAACCCCTCGCGCTGTTTGCCGATGTCATCGCGGCCGGCGAAGGCGAGGTGCTGGTGCCCGCGCTGATTGAGGCCTGGCACAGCGCCTCGGACCGGCCCGACCTGCTGGATCGGCTCACGCAGGAACGCGGGTTCTACATTCCCAGCCTCTACGACGTGACATACGACGGTCCCGGACGTGTGGCGGCCATCACTCCGCAGGCGGGGACTCGTGCACCGGCGACGGTTCGCAAGGCGGCCGTCAGGGCGACGGACCATGTGGATCCTCCTTCCACGCGCATCTTTACCCCCGACACCGAGTTCGGCGCCCGCTTCCTCATCGAGGTCGTGCGCGGGTGCGCGAACATGTGCCGCTTCTGCTGGGCCGGCTACAACTACCTGCCCGTGCGGCCGTTCGACACAAAGCGCATCCTCGAACTCGCCGAGGCCGCCCGCCCACACGCCACCCGCGTGGGCTTGGTGTCCATCGCCCTCTGTGATCACCCGGACATCGTGCCCATCCTCGAAGGCCTGCTCGGGATGGGCTACGGCATCAGCCCGGCCTCGCTGCGGATGGACGACTTGACCGAGCCCGTCCTGCGCCTTCTGCGGGAGAGCGGGGAACGGTCCATCACCATCGCGCCCGAGACCGGGTCCGATCGCCTGCGCCGTGTCATCAACAAGACGGTGACCAACGAGGAGATCCTCAAACGCACCGACATGGTGTTTGCCGCCGGGTTCGAAAATCTCAAGCTCTACTACATGGTCGGCCTCCCGACTGAGACCGATGACGATCTCGTCGAGATCCGCGACCTCACCGTGGCGATGCGCGACCGGATGATGCACTACGCCAAAGCGCGTGGCACCGTCGGCCGCATCATCGCGTCGGTCAATCCGCTCGTCCCCAAACCCGGTACCACCTATCAGTGGATGCCGATGACCGACTCGGCCACGATCGACCAGAAGTCAAAGCGGCTGCGCCAACTGGTCGCCGGACTCGACAACGTGTACTTCAACATCAAGTCCGAACGGCACTCCTATTACCAGGGACTGCTGTCGCTGGGCGATCGTCGGGTTTCGGCCGTCATCGAACTTGCCGAGGCCAACGGTGGCAACTGGCGCGCGGCCGTCGCCGACGTCGGCCTCGACGCCGACGCCTACCTCTACCGCAACAAGGAAGCCGACCCCTTCCTGCCGTGGCAGATCATCGACGGCGGCATGAAGGAATCCTTCTTCCGCACCGAACTCGACAAGAGCCTGCGCGCGGAAGTCACGATTCAGCCAAGGCGCGTCACTTCGTAAGGTTCACGGTTCACGGTTCTGGACTCGGGGTGCTCTCTTCGGAGCAGCCGGGCTTGAGCCCGGCTGACACCGTCGGGCTAAAGCCCTACGGCCCCGAAGAAAAGGGTCAGAGCGAAGATTCATACCGCTTCCGCGAGCTGCATCTCGTGTTCCTTGTAGGCCTCGAGAATCAGTTCGCGCAGCGGTGTTTGGGCCTCGGTGTCGACGATGGGGCGAAGAATGGCCCAACTGCGCCGCTCGCCGTTCAGCGAATACTGGCGCGCCGGGAACGTCACGTTGCGTCCCCCGGTCTTGCGCTCCCAGACGGAAAAGCCCACGAGTCTGAGCCCGTCGAGCGGCCCACCGGCAAAATGCAGTTCGGCATCAGCGAGCTTCCCGGGAGGGGTGCCTTTGTCGTTTGGAATAAATTTCACTGTCATGATCGTTGCCTCCGCCGGACCATTCCGGCACTCCATTCAAGGCAAACGTGACGCCAGGTCTTCGGTGGGGGGCGGTGTCGCCGCAAACGTCGGGTAGAGTGGGATTTATGCGCGACGTACCAGCGCCCCGATCGTTCGGGCATTCGGGATCTGACTACCGTGGTTGACGATCAGACGTGGTCATGGCGATCGTCGCCGGTGGGGGACGTGCTGGAGAACGCGGCGCTCGCACAACTGGCGTCGCACGTCTTTTCGAGTCGTTCCCTTGAGTTCCGTCGGCAGCCCGTTGGCGGCTACACCAAGCTGGCAACTCTGTTCGGCGTCGAGGAGCGGGATGTGTTCCGCGTTCGCCAAGTCCACGGACGGGTCGTCGTGCACGTGCGACCAGGTGAGGCGGTGCCAGATGATCTGGAAGCTGACGCAATCATCTCAACCGACCCGTCACGAGTCGTCTCGGTGCGCGTGGCTGACTGCGTCCCCATTCTCATCGCAGATCGGCATCATCGCGTCGTCGCGGCCATTCACGCGGGTTGGAAGGGGTCGTGCGCGGCCATTGCGCAGGCGACAGTGGCGGCGATTGAAGCGCTCGGCGTACCTCCGGCGGATCTCGTGGCCGCCATCGGTCCGAGCATTGGGGGCTGCTGCTACCAGGTGGACAGCCGCGTTCGACACGCGTTTCTGGCCATGACACCGGACGCCGCTGACTGGATGATCGAAGACGGTATCGAGCGCTGGAAGCTGGACCTGTGGAAGGCCAATGTGGACCAGCTCCAGGCGTCAGGCATCCCAGACGCATCGATACACGTCTCCGCGGTGTGTACAGCCGAGTCGCTCGACCGGTGCTACTCACACCGCGCCGAAGGCCCGGAGACCGGTCGCATGGTCGCGGCGATCCGGCTCTCGCGTCCTATTGTTTAATAACGACCGAACACAAACCGCATCGTGGATTGAAACTGCGGCAACACGATCGACTGAGTCGGCTCGTCGGCCTCAAACGTCCGTCGAGCCACCACGTGCCCGCCGGCGCACGTCAAGACGTGGAGCTGGCTTTCGGTCTGGTCGTAGAGCCACACTTCCTGGACGCCATATTGTGCGAACCACTGCACGCGTTCGTCGAGGCGCCCGATGCGCGGGTGCGGCGACAAAATTTCGATCGCCAAATCCGGCGCACCGTAGATGCGGTCAAGCACGATGTCGCGCCGGCTGTGTGATACAAACACGATGTCCGGCTGCAGCACAAGCGCACGCTCCCGATCAAACACACAATCGACGGGCGCCACGAACACTTCGCCCGCGTTGAGCTCGGACACGTGTTCCTGCAGCGTGGACGCCAGACGCAACACCAGCCGCTGGTGCGGCACAAACGGCGCATCCGCCGCGCGCACCGCGCCAAAAATCAGCTCCTGCGGTAGCAAGGTCTCGGGTGTCTGATAGTACTGCTCCAGTGTCATGTGCCCCTCCGCTCGCGTTGAATCTCCCTGACGTGCGCTCGCACCCGCCTTCTTCAGGCGACTGAGCGATGGATATCGTTCCATTGTGTTCCCTCGGACGACGTTTCCATCGTCTGGCACCTGTTGTCAAGCGTGTCGATTTTGCTCAGGAATTGAGTCTGTGTTTCGACTGCGCACGAAAAAATTGCGTGCCAGCGTGCCAGCGTGCCAGCGTGCCAGAGGAAATCCCTACGAGTTGCCGCTGCGACAACTCGCCGCGGGGGAGTATCTTCCGCTAGTGACGGTCGTAGCCGGCAAGCGCGACGTAGGGTTTACCGTGCGGTGACCCCGACCCTCAGCGGTCCAATAGAATACGCGCATGCGTTTTGTCGTGGCTGTGGCCGTGGTGTCTCTCTCGGTGGCGTGTGGTGGTGGGTCGTCTGCGTCGTCGG
>Ga0163144_10019161_pt1 | contig 13779 bp, 11 predicted proteins | sample OliLak19BULKMAT1_FD_123175 | JGI IMG/M metagenome (GOLD analysis project Ga0163144, IMG submission 123175) | Freshwater microbial mat bacterial communities from Lake Vanda, McMurdo Dry Valleys, Antarctica - Oligotrophic Lake LV.19.BULKMAT1 | ecosystem: Environmental > Aquatic > Freshwater >... | reverse complement strand
GATGCTCGGCGGCGCGCTTGAGGACCTCGCCGAGATGGTTGATGTTCGTATCGATCGAGCGGGCGACGAACGTCGCTTCGCAGCCGATCGCGATCGAGAGGGGATGGAGCGGATTGTCGATCGCCCCCATCGGCGTGCTTTTTGTCTTCTGGCCCAGCGGCGAAGTGGGAGAGTATTGCCCTTTGGTCAGGCCGTAGATGCGGTTGTTGAACAGGACGATGTTGATGTCGAGGTTCCGCCGGATGGCGTGCATCAGGTGGTTGCCGCCGATCGAGAGGCCGTCGCCGTCGCCGGTGATGACCCAGACTTGCAAATCGGGCCGGACGCATTTCAGCCCCGTCGCCACCGCCGGCGCGCGGCCATGAATCGAGTGGACGCCGTAGGTGTTCATGTAGTACGGAAATCGGCTGCTGCAACCGATGCCGCTGATGAACACGGTCTTCTCGCGCGGCACGCCGAGGGTCGGCAGTACCTTTTTCATCTGCGCGAGAATGGAATAGTCGCCGCAACCGGGACACCAGCGGACGTCTTGGTCGCTGGCGAAGTCGGTTGGTTTCAGGACGGTTAGCGAGGTTTCGATGCTCATGGTCTTTTCTTTGGCGGCGTATTAAATTTCTCGCAAAGGCGCTAAGACGCGAAGGAACGCAAAGAAATGCGGGGAGGATTTTTAACCACGAAACGCACGAAAATGACGAAAAGGAGAGCTGCGAATGGAAGAAAGATCAAATGGCGATTTGATAACTGTTCTCCCTTGTTTTCCTTTCGTTCCTTTCGTTCCTTTCGTTCCTTTCGTGTGTTTCGTGGTTAAACCGCATTTCTTTCTTCTTTGCGTATTTCTTTGCGACTTCGCGGCTTTGCGAGAGACTTCTCAGTTTCCAACAGAAGAAACTTCGTGACTTAGTAAGTGTTCGATCTTTTCCACCAACTCCCCGACGCTGAACGGTTTGCCCTGCACTTTGTTATGACCGATGCAGTCGACCAGGTAGGTTGAACGCAGGATCGAGCGGAGTTGGCCTAAGTTGAGTTCGGGGACGAGGACGCGCTGGTAGCGGCCAAGGATCTCGCCAAGATTTCGCGGCAGTGGGTTGAGGTATCGCAGGTGGCAATGAGCCACGCTGCCGCCGCGGAGTTGGACTTTGTGGACGGCCGTCGCGCAGGCGCCGTAGGTGCCGCCCCAGCTGACGACGAGCAGGTCGCCGCTCTCCGGGCCGTCGACCTCTTGCAGCGGGATGTCGTCGGCCACCAGCGCCACTTTTTTCGCGCGGGTGTGGACCATGTGCTCATGATTGAGCGGGTCGTAGCTGACGTTGCCGGTGACGTCTTGCTTTTCGAGCCCGCCGATGCGGTGCATCAGTCCCGGCGTGCCAGGGACGGCCCAGGGGCGGGCGAGACGCTCGTTTCGCAGGTAGGGTAAGAATGGGTCGCCGTTTTCCGTGCCCGCGGGGTGTGTGATTTCGGTCCGCTTGAGCTCGCTCAGCTGCGGTATTCGCCATGGCTCGGAGCCGTTGGCGATGTAACCGTCGGTGAGCAGAATCACCGGCGTCATGAACCGCGTCGCGATCCGCCACGCCTCTTGCACCGCGTCGAAGCAGTCGGCCGGGCCGCGGGCGGCGATCACCGGCAGCGGGCATTCGCCGTTGCGGCCGTACATCGCCTGGAATAAGTCGGCTTGCTCGGTCTTCGTCGGCAGTCCCGTCGACGGCCCGCCGCGCTGGACGCTGATGATCAGCATCGGCAGTTCGGTCATCACGGCGAGGCCCATTCCTTCGGCCTTCAGCGCGATGCCGGGACCGCTGGAAGCGGTGACCGCCATCTCTCCGGCGAACGCGGCGCCGATCGTCGAGGTGATCGCCGCAATCTCGTCCTCGGCTTGGAAGGTCAGCACGTCGAAATTCTTGTGGCTCGCCAGTTCGTGGAGAATGTCGCTCGCCGGCGTGATCGGGTAGGCGCCGAGGAAGAGCCGCTTGCCCGAGAGCTTGGCGGCGGTGATCAGTCCGTACGCCAGGGCCGTGTTCCCCATGATGTTGCGATACTTCCCCGGCGGCAGTTTGGCGGGGGCGACCTGGTACTGCGTGTTGATCGCTTCGACCGTCTCGCCGTAGTGGTAGCCGGCGCGGAGGCTGGCGGTGTTCGCCTCGGCGACCTCGGGCCGCTTGCCGAACTTTTGGGCGATGAACCGCAACGTCGGTTCCAACGAGCGATCGTAGAGCCAGAAAACCAGACCCATCGCAAAGAAGTTGCGGCAGAGGTCGGCTTCCTTCTGCGTCAGCCCAAACCCTTCGACGGCGAGCCGATTGAGCTTCGTCATCTCCACGGCATGCATGCTGTACTTGCTGAGGCTGCCGTCGTCGAGCGGGTTGGTTTTGTAGCCCGCTTGCTCAAGCCCCTTCTTGTCGAAGGAGTCTTTGTTAATGATCAGCACGCCGCCATCGCGGAGGTCTTCGAGGTTGGTCACCAGGGCGGCGGGGTTCATCGCCACAAGGGCGTCGACCGTGTCGCCGGGGGTGTAGATGTCGTGGCTCGAAAAGTGAACCTGAAAGCCCGAGACGCCCGCCTTCGTCCCGCGCGGCGCGCGGATTTCCGCGGGGAAATCGGGGAACGTGGCGACGTCGTTCCCGGCGAGCGCCGACGTGTTGGTGAACTGCGTCCCGGCAAGCTGCATGCCGTCGCCCGAGTCGCCGCAGAAGCGGACGGTCGCGTCGTCGAGCGGCGCGATTGTTTTAGATGAGATAAGCGTGGCCATCGTGAGCTGGTGTCCTTCAATCGCACTCGGCTGACAGTAAACGGCTCCTGACGATCCTCTCCTGTTGTACGGCCGGGAAACGCGAACGGGCTACTAGAAACCGCTTTCCGCTCTCCCCTTTCCGCTTTCCTTAGGCTCCCTCTCGCTGCATGTATCGTTTCCCCGGTTCGGGCGGCAAGGTGTAGATCGCCTGCGGGAAGTGCTCCACCAGGTAGTGGACGATTCCTCCTACGGCGACGACCCCCTGCGGAGTTCCCTGCTCATCGACGATCGGCAGATGACGAAACCCGCGTTGTGACATCATGTCGATCGCCGCGCCGACGCTCGCCGTCGCCGGCAAGACGGCTGGCGTGCGGGCCATCGAAAGTCGAATGTTGATCTCGGGGTCGCCTCCCGCGGCCATCCAGCGCAGGGCGTCGCGTTCGGTAAAAATTCCTTCGAGGCGGCAGCCGTCGGCGTCGTCGCTGCAGATGAGGACGCAGCTTCCCCGTTGGGCCCGCATCAGCTTCAACACTTCTCCCACGGTCGCCTCGGTGGAGACCGCGAGCGGTTGGTCTGGGTAGGCCTGGGTGACAAGATCAGTGCTGAGGCTGAGAAAACTCATTGCCTAGCCGAGTGCCGTCGGTCGGAACCACTTCCGCAGCAGGCGCCGCATACCTGCTGTGGTCCGCGCCGCGTGAACACGCGTCGCGAAACCGTCCGTAGCCATCTACGCGTTAGTCTAACGCCGCGACGGCGGAGATTAAACACGAAAACGTCGCCGATTCTTGGCAATCGCTGCGGTTGTGGACGGAATCCATCTAAATCTGCCGAGAATAGCCGGAGGCACGCCTGCCTCCGGGGCGTCCCGGACCACGTGGCGGTCCGGCTAGCCATGTCCTTTAGAAAACGTCAGGAACGACGGTTGTTTTGGGTGCCACTGGCATTCTGCCAGTGAGCAGTGGGTACTCGCTCGGCACTTCGCACTGGCAGGATGCCAGTGGCACCCAACAAGCGAGCTACTCGTTGTCCTTCACCTCATCAAAGTCAGTCGGCTTGTAGAACCGATTGAGGTCAATCCCGCCGCGCTGCTCTTCTTCGACGAGCTTCAGCCGCGCTTCGAGTTGCTCGACGCGCCGCGCCAGCACCGGCAGCAGTCGTTCCTCGGGATCGGCGACTGCCGAACGGGGCGCCTCGGGATAGCCGAGTTGCCGGTGCAATGCCCCGAACAGCAACAGCGGATCCTTTTTGCGATTGGCCCACGCGATTCGCCCCTCCTGCCGACCGAAGAGCGGCGGGAACCCTTGCGCGGTCGCCTCGGCGACGAGCTCGTCGAACAGTGCAAGATTTCCCTGCTCCGCCGCCTTCCGCTCGTGGTAAAACTCGCTCCGCACGAACAGCAGGTCGGCCGTGTCGACGATGCCGATCTGCCGTCGCACGGTCTGGATCCAGGTTCGCCACGCTTCGTCGTAGGCCGGGTCGTTGCCAATCGCTTCGAGGCCGGCGTCGTAGCTCATCCGATTCCGGGAGAGGACTTCGAGTTGATAGAGAAACAGTCCCTGTCGCGAGGCGCCTTCGGCGCGGTACGCGGCTTCGCGGCGCAAGATCTCCAGCCCCACGCGCAGATCGAACCGCTGCCGATCGTTCTCCGCCTCGGCCATCACGAATGCCTGAAACGGCGTGAAATAGTGCGACAACCGTTCCATCGCCGTCGAGAAGCCGCCGAGATGCCGGAGCTCGACCAGCATGAAGTCGACCGCCATCGGCAGTTTGGTCGTGACGAGAATTTCCTCGCGCACGGCCTCGAGCACTTCCTGCGCGGGAATGTTCTGCTTCATCCGCGCACCGAGGACTTCAAACAGGTGCGCCTGCTCGACGTATTCCTCGCGTGCGAGGGGGGAGACTGCATTCAGTGAGCCGGGGCGTCCCGCCCCCGGCGCGCTTGGATTCGGGTTTGTGCTTGAAGGCGCCGGGGTCGAGGACGACCCGGCTCGCTGAGGTCGCTCAAGTTCGTCGTCCTGCTTTCGCGCCGCGGCCATTAGTTGCTTTCCGGTTTCAGATGCTCCTGCAAGAAGACAATCGACCGCCCAATCGCATCGCGATCCATCGCCGCGGCGGTGTGTCCCAGGTGCGGGACAATATACAGGTCGGAGACGATCCCCGCTGCCGTCAGCGCCGCCCGCATGTTCTCGGGGCTGGCGAGCGGCACGAGTTGATCATCCTCGGCGTGAAAGAAAAACATCGGCGGATCGTCGGGCGTCACAAACGCCGCCGGCGAGGCGAGGCGGTACTGTTCGGGACATTGCGCGGGCGAACCGCCGAGGAAGAACGACAGCCCGTCGACGTTTTTCGGAATTGGCCGCAAGTCGCACGGGGCCCCGCCGCAGGCGACGCACTGAATCCGCGTGCTGGGGACGCTCTTGGGGTCGTCGACCCCTTCGAGGCCATCCTTCTCGTCGGTCGTGCCGAGCAGCGACACCAATGGGCGCCGGCCGAGTAACCGTAGCCGCCGATGTGCGCCGGATCGATTTTTAATCGCGAGGCGTTGGTTCGCATCCAGCGGATGGCGTCCTTGCAGTCGAGAATTTGGGCCGGGAACTTGTGCGCCGGCGCCAGCCGGTAGCTGATCGCAATCGCGGTGAACCCATGCTCCGCCAGCATCTGGGCCACCCCGGCCAGTTGCCCCCGGCTTCCCATCCGCCAGGCGCCCCCATGGACCACCAGCACCCCGGGAAACGGCCCTTCGCCGTCGGGAATGTAGACGTCGGCCTTCAGCGGCCCGTCGTCGCGCTGGGCGTAGATTTCGCCGTAAGTTGCCTTGAATTCGCCGCTAAACGCCCGCGGACTGCTCAGCAGCATGCTGGCGGAGAGTATCGCGAGGCCCAGGTTTCGTCGTCCCGTCACTGCTGCCGCTCCTGTCGAATGGAGGTCGAGTTGAGTAGCCTCTATAATATCCCCTGAACCGTTGAAAAGCGGCAATGGCAGTAGGGCTGTCAGCTATCGGCTATCAGCCAGAAGTTCAGCGCGGCGGAGGCTTTTCCTCGTTTGGCCGACGGCTGATAGCTGACAGCCGATAGCCCTGCCCGCCGCCTACCGCCGAACGACCGCATCCCAATCCAGCCCCAGGCCCCTCCTTTGAGCCACCAATTCTCCACCATCGAGCAAGCTGTTGAAGCCATCCGCCAGGGCCGCGTCATCATCGTCGCCGACGATGAGGACCGCGAAAACGAGGGGGACTTCGTCTGTGCCGCCGAGAAGGTGACCCCCGAGATCGTCAACTTCATGATCACCTACGGGCGGGGGCAGCTTTGCATGCCGATCCTTCCCGACGTGAGCCAGCGGCTGGAGCTCGGCGCCATGGTCGAGTCGAACAACAGCCCCCTCGGCACCAACTACACGGTGCCGGTGGATCACCGCAGCAGCCGCACCGGCATCACTGCCGGCGAACGGTCGACCACGATTCGCGCCCTGTGCGATCCCACGAGCGTGCCGGCCGACTTCATCCGCCCAGGACACTTGTTCCCGCTCGTGGCGAAAGAAGGGGGCGTCCTCCGTCGCGCGGGCCACACCGAAGCCGCCGTCGACCTCACCCGTATGGCGGGCCTGACCCCCGCGGGCGTCCTCTGCGAAATCCTCGACGACGACGGCGATCGCGCAACGCGGCCGAAGTTGCAAGAACTCGCCAAGAAGTTCGACCTGCCGGTGATTTCGATCGAGCAACTGATCGCCCATCGCCGGCTGAGCGAAAAGCTCGTCTATCGCACTGCCGAGGCGAAGCTGCCGACCAAGTATGGCCACGGAAAAATCATCTCCTACGGCGTGAAGTACGAATCGCAGGAGCCGGTCGTCTACGTCATTGGCGATCCGGCGTCGGTCGCCGCGCCGCTCGTGCGGCTTCATTCTTCCTGCTTCACCGGCGACCTGCTCGAATCGCTCCGCTGCGATTGTGGCGACCAACTCCACATGGCGCTCGACATGATCGGCCGCGAGGGTGCTGGCGTGCTGGTCTACTTGCCGCAGGAAGGCCGCGGCATTGGGCTGGTCGAAAAGATCAAAGCGTACGCGCTGCAAGATCAGGGGATGGACACTGTTGAAGCGAACATCGCCCTGGGGTACATGGCCGACCCGCGCGACTACGGGGTTGGGATTCAGTTGCTGAAGGATTTAGGGCTGCGGAAGGTGCGGCTGCTGACGAACAACCCGAAGAAGACCGACGCCTTTATTTACGGCGGATTTGATTTGGAGGTTGTTGATCAGGTGCCGATCGTGGGACCGATTCACGAGCATAATGCGGCGTACATGGCGACGAAGCGGGAGAAGATGGGGCATAAGTTGCCGTAGGTCTTCAAATGTAGATAGTACTCCGGGGGCGAGGACGCCCCGGCTCACTGAAGGGATGCAATCCACCTCAGCGAGCCGGGTCGTCCCGACCCCGGCGCGCGTCAATTCGAAAGATCGAAATACCGCCCCAACGCCATGCTCTTGATCCTTCCCGCACCTCCTGGCACATCACCTGGGGCACGTACGGAACCCGCCTTCACGGCAGCTATCGCCCTACCGTTGAACGCGAACACAACAAACGAGGCGAAGCCTTCGTTGGTGCGAACCCGCAACGCGAGCAAGCGATTAAAGCGATCCTTAACTTTCCGCCCGTGTTCCTCGCCACCGAACAGAGAACATTCATCGAATCAGAATTGCCGTCGATTTGCCTCCGCGGCGGATGGGAATACCGCATTGCCGCCGCGGCGGCTGATCACGTTCACATCCTCTGCGACATTGCACCGGCGATTCATGGCGAGAAGACGCGACGCTTGCTGAAACGTTGGCTTGGCCAAGCGTTGTCAGAACGCTGGCCGTTGCCGCCGAAGGCGACTTGGTGGGCCGAAGAGGGCTCGAACATTGCAGTGAATGATGAAAAGTATCTGAATAATGTTTACAACTATATTGCGAGACAACGGGCGACGCCTGTTGTTTGAACCGACGCGCGCCGGGGTCGAGACGGCCCGGCTCGCTGCACAACACTATTCAAGCGAGCCGGGGCGTCCCGCCCCCGGCGCGCTCAAAGCCCCTTCCACATGCTCTACCGCTTCCACGCCAACATCTTCGCCCGTCCCCCCCACGCCCCCGAAGGCATCCCAACGACCCTGCGCAACATCGAACTCCCCACGCTGCGCCCTCAAACTTTCGACGCCTTCTTCCCGCTCACCTTCGAACAAGCCTACGACGCCCTCGCTCTGCTCCCGCGCATCGACGTCGAACCCGACGGCTTCTTCGTCATCTCTGGCGATGTGAGCGGCAAGCGATGGCAGCTCGACGGCCACCTCTACGACTTCGGCGATCGCCTTCACCGCTTCGAACTCCACGGCGACTGCCCGCGGGAGGCGCTCGACGCGATCCTCATGTGTTTAGGCTGGCCCGCAGCGCCGCTGGCGTTCGAACTGGTCATGGAAGGCGTGGCGCTTGAGGAGGCCGCCTTCCGCCAGTTTGCCGCGGCGTCGCCTACCAATTGAGGCCGATTCCAGGCGTGACGCCCGCGAAATTGACGCGGCCGACTTGCGAGACATCCCATGACTGGACTTCGAACAAACACTGCGCGAACAGATCGGCTCGCCCCAGGTTTCGGCGATACTCCAGCCCAAGCGCCGCTTCACCTATCGTCATATTGCCGTCGCCCCCTTCACGGAGCGAAGAGTTGGCCGAGTCTTCCCATTCGCCAATCAAATAGGCGACGCGGCCACGCGCTAGTACGGAGAGGGCGTGAAGCGACGTCTCGTAAAAGCGGTGCGAACCCTCGGCCAGCAACCCCAGACCTCCGCCGCGATTACGAACCTTGCTCCCGCTTTCGTAGGTGGTCAGATACAAAGGCCGGTTATACACGCCAGGCGTGTATGAATTTGAATATGAATTCATGAGGTACCGGTCGCCTAACGTCAATCCTGCTGCCGTCACGCTGGCGCCGAACGCAAAGTCGCCGGTTCTGTGAGTTATTCGTTTGTAGAAGTCGAGATCGAACTTACCGCCGCTGAAGTCGATTTCATGCGCGCCGATCTGCGATGCGTAATAATAAGAGTAGTCGTAAATGTTGGACGATAGAGGCTGACCTTCTGCGTTCACTGTGGTCTCGAACCACCAGGCTCTCCCGCGGATCCCGAAACCTTCGGCGCTCTCCCACCCCAGCGAAAGGCGCGGGCCGAGAATTGGATGTTCATTCGCTGTCGCGATCGAATCCGTACTATAGCTGGGCAGCAGGACGGGGAGTTCCGTGAGCACCGACCAGCGCCCTTGTCGGCGGGAATCGGGCTCGATCAGCTCCGCCATGCCGACTTCGTCGCCGCAAGCGACCAGCTTGTCAGGGGCTTCGAAATCAGGCTCCCGAGCCTCCTCTTCGGCGGGAATCTCCTCCGCCAGTTGGGCGGCCTGCAGGAACGGGTCGACCGTGGCCGGCTCCTTGGCCCGCGCGATCGCAGCGCCGCAGACGGCGACGCCTAGGAGAACTCCGAGGATGAGCAAGCCAATCCGCATCAACAAGGCTCGGGAATAAAAAAGAGGGTGAGAAACCAATATCGCTGACCTGGCGAAACGAGATCCTCGCCAACTTGTCAACGCGACTGCTACCACGTCACGCCGACGCCCGTCGTCACGCCGGTGAAGTTGACTCGACTCGCCCCCGAAACATCCCACGATTGAGCTTCGAACGCGCATTGGGCGAAGACGTCCGCCCGCGTGAACTTTCGCCGATATTCGAGTCCCAGCGCGGCCTCGCCGATGGTCATGTTGCCGTCGCCTTCCCAAACGCTGCCCCCTTCTTCGTCTTCCCATTGCCCGACCAGATAAGCGAGCCTCCCGCGACCGAAGATCGACCAGGCGTCGAACTCGGTTTCGTGGAGACGATGAGCGCCTTCCACGAGCAGGCCGAGACCGAATCCGCGATTGCGCAGCAGCCCTCCCCCTTCGTAGCTATTGGTGTAAGGGATGGAAGTGTAGCCGTAGTAAGGGTAGCTGGTGTATTGATAGTTGTAACCCGATTGGGTGACCGTGTAGCGTTCATCCAGTTTCAATTCCGCCGCCGTCAAACTGGCGCCAAACGAAAGAAATCCTCTCTGGAGTTCAAGGCGTTGGTAAAAGTCGAGGTCAAATCTCCCGCCGCTGAAGGTGATCTCCTCCGACGAAACGGAATAGGCGTAGGCGTAGTTGTTCGAGTAGGATGAAGGGGATGGAGCGCCTTGGTCATCGGAGCCGTTGGTGAAGCCCCAGCCCCGTCCGCGAATGCCAAACCCGTCCGCACTTTCCCAACCGATCGAGAGACGCGGGCCAATAGTCGCATCCTCGTTGTCCGTCGAGAAACTCGACGCACTGTAGGTGGGACGCAGCACCGTCAGTTCCGCCAGCACTGACCAGCGTCCTTGCAGACGAACATCGGGCTCGATCAAACTCGCCATGCCGATTTCGTCGCCGCAGTCGACGGCGTCGGCGCATTCGAGCGTGGAGTCGGAGTAGTAGTCGTCGGGGACCATCTCGCCGGCCGGCACTTCCTCGGCCCACTGAGCTTGTAGAACTGGATCGACCGACGCCGGTTCGCGGGAGTACGAAACGGCGCAGCCGGTGGCGAACCACGCTATTGTTAAGTTGAAGAATAAGCTGCGAATTCGCATGCGGACGACGACCAATGCGAGACGGTCAATGAAGAAAGCCGCTATCAACGTCGCGTTTGTAGGCGATTTGCGTTAGGCAGGCAACCCGTAAACAGTCGGTCGCCCGCGGCAAAGCGCTAGCACGTCCTTTCAAGCTGCCGCGTCCCGCGCGGCCAAAAAATGGGCACGCCAATTCAGGCGCCTACATGCAACGCTCTTCGATAACTAGAAATTCGCTTATTCGACAGGCGCTACAGTGGGTCGCGCCCCAGAGCACAGGGCGGCCCTGATATCAGCACTCGCAGCCGCAGAAGCCGATTCTAGCGATGCTAGCGAAACGGCGACGGCCTTTCCCGGCCCTGTCGGTTAGTGCCTGCTTGCCGTTGGTGGGACCTTTCAATCCTCCTGCCGGCATGCTTGTTTGGCGTTGCTCGCGAGGCTTAAGGATTGGTAACATTCCCGGCCCTACCCCAATATTTCTGGCGGCTTGGTCGCCAACCTCGCGCTTCCGGCTCAAGGATGGCCAAGATGCGGATCGGAATCTATTCGACGATGGCCGGCATGTCCTGGGGGGGCAGCGAAGAACTATGGAGTCGCGCCGCGTCGGCGCTGCTGCGGCAGGGGCACCAAGTTTGCGTCAACTACAAGCGTCGCAAGCAACCTGTCGACAAGCTGGAAGAGTTGAAAAGCCAAGGCGCGGAGATCTTTTTCCGCCGCGGCATCCGCATTGGTCGTGCGTTCCGCAAAGTCATGCACGCCGTCCATCTCGGCCGCCATCCGGGACTCAACTGGATCAAGGCGGCCCGCCCCGATTTTGTCTTGCTGTCGGTCGGATTCCACATCGACGAAACGTCGATCACGCAGACGCTGCGCGAGCAAGGAATCCCCTACGCGATCCTGGTGCAGTCGGCCAGCCCGTATCACTGGATCGAAATGAACCGCTTCGCCGAGGAGCAAGCCGCCTACGACGGCGCCGTCCGGTGCTTCTTCGTCTCGAAGCAGAACCAAGCGATCGTTGAAACGAACCTGGCGCTCGACCTGGTCGATGCGGAGATCGTCGACAACCCGTTCCAGGTGCCGCTCGACGCCGCTCCGGCGTGGCCGAGCTGCGACAAGTCGTGGAAGCTCGCCTGCGTCGCCCGCGTTCATTTTCAGTCGAAGGCGCAGGACCTGTTGCTCAGCGTGATGCGCCAACCGAAATGGCGCAGCCGTCCGGTCGAAATCCACTGCTATGGGGGCGACGGCGGCAGCATGCAGCAAGCGCAGGAACTGATTTCACTCCATGGACAGCAGAAGCAGATATTCCTGCACGGCTTTACGCAGAACGTCGATGCCATTTGGCGAGACCACCATGCCCTCGTGCTGCCGTCGCGATTCGAAGGGAACGCGTTGGCGATGATCGAGGCGATGCTGTGCGGTCGGATGCCGATCGTCACCAACGTCGGTCGCGCCGGCGAGCTGGTTGACGACAACGAGAACGGCTTCGTCGCGGCGTCGGCGACGATGGATCTGATGGACGATGCCTTAGAGCGCGCCTGGCAACGCCGGCACGAATGGCAAGCGATGGGCGCCCGGGCGGCTCAGACCATTCGCCAGCGCCACAGTCTGCAGCCGGCGGAAGACTTCGCGGCGGCGCTGCTGAACGCTGCCGTGGGGCAACGGTCTGCAAAGCAACGTGTGGCGGCTTAAGACAAAGGCAACCGCCAAGGACGCCAAGAGCGCCAAGGGGAATGCGGGGATTTCTACCGCGAATCACGCGAATCGGCGCGAATGAAGAAATGGATTTGTATTTTCCATTCGCGTTTATTCGCGTGATTCGCGGTTAACTCTCTTCGGTCTTCCTTGGCGTCCTTGGCGGTTCAGGCTTCAGCTTTTCCAAGCGAACCCGCTGATCTGCGCCAGCGCCAGAATCAGCGACTGCGTGCCGTCGCGGAGATGCCCCTGCCCGGCCGCCGCACGATAAAGCTGCTCCGCCAGCGCCACTCCCGGCAAGGCGAGGTTCATTCGTCGCGATTCTTCGAGGACAATGGCGAGGTCTTTCAGGAAGTGCTCGACGAAGAATCCGGGAGCGAAATCGCCCTGCACGATCCGCGGCGCGAGATGTGACAAGGCCCAACTGCCCGCGGCGCCTGAACTGACCGATTCGAGCGCCCGAGTGAGATCGAGGCCAGCGCGGTGAGCGTACAACAACGCCTCGCAGATGCCAACCATCCCCCCGGCGACGAGCGTTTGGTTCATCATTTTCGTATGCTGTCCGGCGCCGGGGCCTCCCTGCAGGATCCAGGTTTTGCCCATCGCCTGCCAGCAGGGTTCCAGCGCATCGACGGCGTCTTCATCGCCGCCGATCATGATCGAGAGCGTGCCGTTACGGGCGCCGACGTCGCCGCCGGAGACGGGAGCATCGATGGAGATCACCCCGCGTTCGGCGGCGATGGTCGCGATTTCTTCGGCGAGCGCGGGTTGGCTGGTGGTCATATCCACCAGGATCGCTCCTTCGCGACATCCCGCCAGCGCGCCGTCGGCGCCGAGGATTACTTCGCGCACGTCATGCGGGTGACCGACCATGAAGAAGACGACGTTTGCGTCGGCCGCCGCTTCGCGCGGCGACGCGGCGAGTTTGGCGCCATGGGCGACGAGCGAATCGGTCTTCGTCCGCGTGCGGTTCTGCACCGTTGCCTGAAAGCCGGCGTCCATCAGCCGGCGGCACATGCTAGAACCCATCACCCCCGTGCCGATCCAGGCGATGCGCGTCGAGGCGGGCGAGAACTTGGGGCGAGTCATGCAGAGTCTCCTGAGGCGTGAGTCTCAGCAGACCTTACCACGATGCTCGTGAGATTTCCAATTGCCGACTAGCCTGACCGCCACGCAGTTTGGGGAGGCGCTGTCCAACGCGCCGCTAGCCCGGAGGGCGTGGCCCTCCGGCTAGTGGTTCATTCGTGAATCATGTCGTGAGTTTGGCGATTACTTCGGTGCGACGCGCTCATCCGCATCGAACACATAGTGATCGATGCATGCCAAGACGCCCATCGCGACGATCGACAGCACGAACGCCGAGGCGGCGATCGCCGATTGGATGAGCAGATCAGCCGACTCCTGGCCTCCGTCATTCATCCAGGCGCGCACGCCATGGACGAAGTAGTAGATGGCCCCCGACAGAAAGACGAGTCCCAGGATGAAAGCGACCCACGCCGCCAGTTCAACCATCCGCTCGAACAGCCAAGCCATATCCGTCGCCTCGCACGAGGAGCTTTGATGCAACCGCCACAGTGTAGACCGGCGGGCCCCCGGCTTGAAGAGCCGGGGGCTATTGAGGTTCAGAAAACAAATTGAACCCGTACTAATAGAAGCCACCGGCTCCGCCGGTGGACGAAGTGCTGGTTGGCCGGGGTTTGCTGCGTCCACCGGCGGAGCCGGTGGCTTTCATGT
>Ga0163144_10019159_pt1 | contig 13780 bp, 10 predicted proteins | sample OliLak19BULKMAT1_FD_123175 | JGI IMG/M metagenome (GOLD analysis project Ga0163144, IMG submission 123175) | Freshwater microbial mat bacterial communities from Lake Vanda, McMurdo Dry Valleys, Antarctica - Oligotrophic Lake LV.19.BULKMAT1 | ecosystem: Environmental > Aquatic > Freshwater >... | reverse complement strand
TTCGCGCAGAAACCGGCGCTTTTTCGCTGAACCGGTGCGTTTTTGACTCGTCGCGCCGCTTACCAAGAACATCCCGGTGACAAGTCCGACAGGCTGCTAGGAACGGCCTCTCTGGGGTCAGTATCAACCGCGCTTCCCGAGGACGGCCAGGATATGGCCGGTCATCCCGCGTGCGAGTTCGTGTTCGCCGACAAACACCACACCCAGTCCCTCGTCGTTGAAGAGTGCGGCTTCGTCATCGTTGTGCGTTCGCAACACCACGGCAATGGGCGGGTTCAGCGTTTTGGCGATCTCCACCATCTTGCGGACGTTCATCATGTCCGGAATGGCGATCACCAGCATCGCTGCGCGTGCAACGTGTGCCTGAATGAGCACATCCGGTATCGATGCGTCGCCCGATACTGCAGGAATGCCACCCTGCCGCAGGGCGTCGACAATCTCGCGGTTCTGCTCGGCCACGACAAAGGGGATCTGTTGTTCCCGCAAGGCTTCGCCGATGCGCTTGCCAACCCGGCCATAACCGACCAGCACCACCTGTCCGGTCAGTAACCGCAGATCCGTGGACATGGGTAGCTGCGCCAGCGGATCGTCGGGCCGTTCAACACGGCGCGCGAGGGCAGACCGGCTGCGGATCCAGACCTGCAGGGGTTCGATGGCTGCAAAGAGCAACGCGTTTGCAGCGATGGAAATCAGTGCACCTGCCAGCACGAGGCTCTGTCCCTCGAGTGGCAACAATCCCAGCGACACACCGAGCCCCGCCAGGATGAACGAAAATTCGCCGATCTGGGCAAGGCTCGCACCAACAGTCAGCGCGGTATTCAGTGGATAACGGAAGAGCAGCACAAGCGCGACAGCGGCAACGGTCTTGCCGACCATGATGATGGCCACCACGATCAGGAGCTTGACGGGGTCGTTCCAGATCACCGATGGATCAAAGAGCATGCCGACCGAGACAAAAAACAGGACGGCAAACGCATCTCTCAGCGGCAGCGATTCGTCTGCGGCCCGGTGGCTGAACTCCGACTCGCGCATCATCATCCCGGCAAAAAATGCACCCAGGGCAAACGAGACATCAAACAGTTTCCCGGCACCAAACGCGACACCGAGGGCAATGGCGATCACGCTGAGGGTGAACAGTTCCTGCGAACCTGTGCGCGCGACCCACCAGAGCAGGCGTGGCAGAAGGCGTCGGCCGACGATGAGCATCAGCAGGATGAAGGCCGAGACCTTGAGCAGGGTCCAGCCGATGGTTCCCCAGATTTCAGAAGCGGAGGCGGTAACTGGTGTGGACTCAGTGGACGGAAGGACGCTCGCCAGGGCTGGCAGCAGCACCAGCACCAGCACCATGACAAGGTCTTCGACGATCAGCCAGCCAACGGCAATCTGACCGTTGATCGATTTCAGCAGGTTCTTGGCTTCGAGAGCGCGCAAGAGGACAACCGTGCTGGCAACCGACAGGCAGAGGCCAAAAACAAGGGACGCGCCCAGATCCCATCCCCAAAGGGAGGCCGTACCCATGCCGAGCAGGACCGCGACAATGATCTGGACGATGGCGCCCGGTACGGCGATCCGCTTCACTGCCAAGAGGTCATCGAGTGAAAAATGCAGTCCGACGCCGAACATGAGCAGCATCACTCCAATCTCGGCCAGTTGACTGGCGAGACCAATGTCGGCAACAAACCCGGGTGTGGCCGGCCCGATCAGGATGCCCGCCAGCAGATAGCCGATGAGGGGGGGCATTCGCAGACGGGCGGCGATGAAGCCGAAGATCAAGGCCAGTCCAAAGGCCGCTGAGACGGTTGCGATCAGGGTGACGTCATGCAGCATCTGAAATCGTGGCCGTTACTTGAAGATGGTGTTGAATCAATCGGTGTGGCAGATCTGCGCAGCAGGACAGGAGAGGTCCATGCCCGTGCCACGCAGCCGACTTCACGAGCGGGATAATGCCGGGCCTGGCCGTTGCAGGATAGTAAATATCATTGGGCATTTTTCAGCCTTCGTTGTTCAGCGCAGGCCGAGCTGGAGTCCATGGGCGATCATCTTTGGTGGTCGGAGTTGGAGTCCGCGATCCATTGTGGGAGCGGCCTGCGATCGCGAATGGTGGTGTGAGACCTGACTTCGCGATCAGGGGCGCTACCACTTCAGGCGGGGGTACGTTTCGCGATCAGGAGGTCGCTCCTGCGGCAGCCAGCCTGCGCGCGTATACTTCTGCTCCGCCTGTCGACCGGAGCAATCACATGCCACTGATGATAGAGATCTTTTCCGACCTCGTTTGTCCCTGGTGCTTCATTGGCAAGCGAAGGCTGGATCGGGTACTGGCCTCACCGGTGGGCGAAGACGTGGAAGTTCACTGGCGCGCCTACCAACTGGCGCCGCGATTACCCATCGAAGGTGTGGATCGCGCGCGGTATTACGCTGCGAAGTTTGGTACCGACGGTAAAAAAGTACCGACCCGGATCACCGAAGAGGCCAGCGCCGAAGGCATCGTCATGAACTTCGCTGCGATCGAAAAGATGCCGAACACCTTTCTTGGCCATCGCCTCATGGTCCGTGCAGAGACGATGGGTGGTGCCGCGCTTCAGCATGAACTGGCGGATGCCCTGTTCCAGGCGTACTTTCAGCAAGGCAAGGACGTCGGCGATCTGGAAACGCTGCTCACCATTGGTGCAGGGGTTGGACTCGATGCGCAATCAACACGTGGCTATCTGGCGGGTGACGGTGGTATCGCGCAAGTGCAGGCGGAACTTGATCGGGCGGTGGATATCGGCGTGAGTGGAGTGCCTTGTTTTCTGCTGGGCGGCACATTTCCGATCCCAGGTGCCCAGAACGCCGAAGTCATGGCGTCATTCATCACCCGCGCCAAGCTGAAACTCGTCGCCCCCGCCTGACTGCGGTCAGAGCTTCGGGATCACCAGTTTTGGGCCGGTGGTCTCTGCGAAGACGTGTTTTGCCAGCACGTTGTACACATGTCCACACTGGTCGCAGTGCACGATGATGAACCAGGGTTGTTTGGCGAGCGATCGCTCCTTGCTGTCTTTCGATACGATGTGATCGACGCCAGCAATACGGCAGGTCGGACAAACCGGCTCGCTCACCTCAGTCGAACCACTGGTCCATGTCCATGGCGGGCTGATCGGTGGCGTGGGTAGAGACAACCTTCGCGGGCACGCCGGCCACGGTGGTGTGGGGCGGCACGTTTTCGAGAACGACACTGCCCGCACCAACCTTCGCGCAGGTACCCACTTCGATGTTGCCGATGATCTTGGCGCCTGCAGCCAGCAATACACCACGCCGGATTTTTGGATGCCGGTCACCGCTGGTTTTGCCGGTGCCGCCGAGCGTCACCGAATGCAGGATCGACACATCGTCTTCGATCACTGCCGTTTCGCCGATCACAATGCCGGTTGCGTGATCAAGCATGATGCCTGAGCCGATTTGTGCGGCCGGGTGAATGTCGACGCCAAGCGTTGCACTGATCTGGTTCTGGAAAAAGCGCGCCAGCGTCTGACGACCTTCATGCCAGAGCCAATGTGCAACCCGATAGGATTGCAGCGCATGAAAACCCTTGAAAAACAGGAACGGGGTGGACAGGTCCTCACAAGCCGGGTCACGGGCGTAAGTTGCGACCACATCGATCTGGGCTGCTGCGAGGATCGATGGATCCGCGGACAACGCCTGGCTGATGACATCACGGATCAGCATGGTCGGCAGCATCGGATTTTCAAGCTTGCTGGCCAATCGAAAGCTGAGTGCAGCGCCAAATGTCGGGTGATTCAGGATGGTGGCGTGGAAGTAACTGCCGAGGATGGGTTCCTCAAGGGCCTTGTGCTCGGCTTCTCTACGCATCAATGGCCACAGATCTTCCGGCTTGCTCAGACGCTCGGTTTTGTGTCCTGGTAGCGACTGGCGGAGGACTTCGCGAAATCGATGTTCCGGCGGAATGGTCATGCTACCCAAGTTTGGCTACCCACGATTGTTCTCTCTCAAGGTCGGGAAGCCTAGCATGCGATCCCACGATGATGCACTTTTGTCACAACCTGCTAACGTGCGAGAGATTCGGCAGTCATGCATTGCACAAGCAGCAGGAGCGAAGGCCCACAATGTTCAGGACCGTTGGCGTAATAGCGCGCGTTGGGAGTGACCTGGTCCGCGACAGCACGCTGGCGGTTCTGGCCACCCTTCGTGCGAGAAAAATTGGCGTGGTTGTCGAAGCGGCCACTGCCAAGATGCTGGGCAATCCCGCCGGGGTGAGCGCTGTGCCTCGTGCTGAACTCGGTGTGCAGAGCGATCTGGTGGTCGTGATCGGTGGTGACGGCAGCCTGCTCGGTGTGGCTCGCGATCTGTGCAATGCGGGCAAGCCGGTGGTAGGCGTGAATCGCGGTGGACTTGGTTTCCTTGCCGGTATCTCACCCGATGTGATCGATGCTGAACTGAACCGCGTGCTGAGTGGGGAGTTTGCATCGGAAGACCACTTTCTGTTGCACGCCGAAGCGATGCGTGGGTCCGCAGTGACTGCCAGTTCGCTGGCGCTCAACGACGTTGTCGTGCATGCGGGTGGGGTGTCACACATGCTCGAGTTCAGTGTTCATATCAATCAGGAATGGGTCTACGACCAGCGCGGTGACGGACTCATCATCGCGTCGCCAACCGGGTCAACCGCGTATTCGTTATCGGCCGGTGGGCCGATCATGCATCCCAGTCTGGATGCCATCGCCATCGTGCCCATGTTTCCACATACCCTGACCTCACGCCCGCTGGTGGTGTCCAGTGACTCGGAAATCAGGGTCGTGATCAAAAATGCGGGATCGACGTTGCCCAGGGCCAGTTGCGATTCACAGGTTCATCTCGACCTGGCAACCAGTGACGCGCTGCATATCCGCAAACATCCAGTGTCACTGCGCATGCTGTTCCCGACCGGGCACAGCTTCTACGGATCGTGCCGGTCCAAACTCGACTGGGCCACACGATTGGGTGGCGGCTGATCCACGTCGAGGAGGATACCTTCATCCTCGACCTCGATGAGCACCGGTTGCTGCTCGCCGAGAATCGCCCGGGCGCCCTGATCACCCGTCAGCTTGCACAAGGTGGGCAGATGGGTGGCACCAAAGGCCACGGGGTGGCCACGTTGTCCTCCGAAAACCGGAACCAGAACGTCGTCAGGCGAGAGTTGTCGTGCGCGGGCAACCAGTTGCTGCAGTGTTGCCGGTTTGAGGTAGGGCATGTCTGCCAGACCAACAAACGTATGGTTCCATCGCAAATGGGTACAACCGGCCGCCAGTGAGTGTCCCATCCCGAGGTCTGCGTCTGTGGCGATGATCAGTTCGTCCGTGGACCGCAGCTTGATCCCGAGTGCCGACAACAAGTCCTGGTCACGCGGCGAAACCACGATGCGCAACTCAGGGAATACCTGCTGGAAGAGGCTTACGGTCGTTTCCAGCATCGTCCGGCCACCGGGCAGCACGTGGCGTCGCTTGTCACCACCAAATCGTCGGCTGCGGCCGGCGGCCAGCAAGACGGCACCAATCATGGCGTACTCATTGCCGTGGATAGGGAAATTGAAGTGGAAGTTGGAGTTGATGTCCCGGTATCAACCGGCGCTCACCCGGGCACCGACGGCTTCCAGTGCCTGTGCTGCCCGACCATGCCGGACGGCCGTAATTTCAGCCAGGATTGCAATGGCAATTTCCGGCGGTGTCCGCGAACCGATCGGCAGTCCGATAGGCGCCCGCAGTCGTGCGAGTTCAGCGTCGGTGATATCCAGCGCCTTCAGGCGTACCCGCCGATTGGCGGAGGTGCGTGTTGAACCCATGGCGCCGATGTAAAACGCGTCGGTCTTCAGCGCTTCCATGAGCCCCATGTCGTCGATGCGAGGATCGTGGGTGAGTGCGACGATGGCAGACGCCTGATCGTGTGCATAAAGCCGTACTGCATCGTCCGGCATGTCGGCAATCTTGCGGATGCCGTGGCCCGGGAAGTCCGCCAGCAGGTGATCGCGGGGATCACAGACCGTAATTTCGAAATCCAGCGACTGCGCCATGTGCGCCAGGTATTGGGACACCATTCCAGCACCGATGATGAACAGCTGCAGGCGGGGACCCAGCGTCTGCCGCAGAATCTGGTCGTTGGCATCCCAGTGCAGTGGCGAGAAGTGATCGGTGGCAGACGCCCAGAAGTGGCCGCTGCGCAGATTCACTTCACGAGCGACCGTGTGGCGTGCTTCCAGTTGACCCGCGAGCAGATCAAAATGGGCCTGAGTCCGGGCGCCGGGACCATGCGGTTCAAGGATGACGTCGAGTTGACCACCACAGGGCAACCCCAGTCGTTCGGTCTCTTCTGCCGTGATGCCATACTTGAAGAACTGGGGATGATCAGCCGCCAGTTCGCCCTGGATCAACTTGTCCAGCAGGTCATCTTCGACACAGCCGCCAGAGAGGGAGCCGACGACGCGCCCGCCTTTGTTACAGGCGAACAGTGAACCGGTCGGGCGGGGAGAAGAGCCCCAGGTCGCAACCACGGTTGCCAGCCAACAGGCTTCACCAGCCTTGAGCCAATCGCGCACAGTGCGCAGCACTTCCAGATCCACCGCCTGCATCGCTGGTATTCCTGAACTATTCGGTCGATTAGAATTCTACCACCTCGTATCGAGCTGCCTGCTAATGGATTCCCGATGATTCGGGCGCTGGTTCTTCCTGTCGAAGCGGAAACCGGGGCTTTTGTCGCCGCACTGCGTCTTGCCGACGTGCCTGTGCACAGTTTTGAGGAGCAGGGTCAGGTCGTCCTCGAGGTCGCAGATGAGCGGATTGCTGGCGTCGTTCAGCAGCTGCATGCAGCCTGGGCGCGCGGTGAAAGAGGCTGGTCGATTGACACACCACCTGCCGGAGTGGGGATCAACTGGCGTGCGTTGTTCAACGGGATCTGGCAGTGTCCGGGTCTGGCAGCGATTCTCATCATCTCTTTTGCGGTGTATCCGTGGGTAATCTCACTTGCTGACGGCGAGTTGAACGCGCTGTCGGCGCTGATGCTGATCGTCGATGTAGGGGCGGGCAACGAGGTCACGCTTGGCCGCCTCGCGCAGGAATTCGAGCCCTGGCGCTGGCTGACGCCAGTGTTCATCCACTTTTCGTTCATGCACATCGCGTTCAACGCCGCCGTGATCTTCGAGTTCGGTCGGCGGATCGAAAAGGCACAGGGAACCTTCATTTTTCTGTTGCTGGTCATCATCACTGGCGTTGTTTCGAACATGGTGCAGGTGATGACCGGGTTGGGGCCACTGTTTGGCGGGCTCTCCGGCGTGGGGTATGCATTACTTGGGTACATTCTCGTGCGACAGAAGTTCGATCCGCAGAACACGGCCTGGGCCATGCATCCATCCCTCCCGCTGTCGATGCTGATATTCCTGGTGCTGTTCAGTACTGGCGTCACCGAGTCGTTTGGCATGCGCGTCGCCAATGGGGCACACTGGGGTGGACTTGTCAGCGGCGGATTGCTCAGCCTGCTGGCAGGCGCGCCAACGCCGCGGCCAGCCTGAACCATCGTCCGGCGTGACCCTGGAATCGGTGGTAAAAAATTGGCTCGCCGTGCAACGGGGGTCGTCATGGAAAAGGAAACCTCATGAAAAAGGAAACCTCATGAAAAAGGAAACCTCATGAAAGAAGCCGAACCACAAACCATTCGTCTGACCGACTACCAGCCACCCCGGTACAGGACGGAGAAGGTTGACCTGCGGTTTGATATCCGCGATGGCGAGACCACCGTCAGCAGCACGCTGAAGGTGCGACGGCAGGGTGCAGCGGGCAGCCTCGAACTCAATGGGGATGGATTACAGCTGGATTCGGTCAGCGTCAATGGCGTGCCGCTCAGTGCCAACGAATATGAAGCAACCAAGGATCGGCTGGTGATACACGATGCTGGCGCTGAAGCCGAGATCCGCATCGTCAATCGTATTCATCCGGAGACCAACTCTGCGCTGATGGGGCTCTACAAGTCGAAGACGATGTATTGCACACAGTGCGAGGCTGAGGGTTTTCGCCGGATTACCTATTATCAGGATCGGCCGGATGTGCTCGCCCGTTTCACCACCACGATCGAAGCGGATGCACAGCAATATCCGGTACTGCTCGCCAATGGCAATTGCATCGCCGAACAGGTGAGCAATGGGCGTCGGACCGTCACCTGGGAAGATCCGTTTCCAAAACCGTCCTACCTGTTTGCCCTGGTGGCCGGTGATCTCGCCCATATTGAAGATCGGTTTGTCACCATGAGTGGACGCGAGGTGAAACTCTTCATCTACTCCGAGCCGCACAACATCGGCCAGTGTGATTACGCCATGGATGCGCTTAAGCGCTCGATGCGCTGGGACGAAGAAGTGTTTGGCAGGGAGTACGACCTCGACATCTTCATGATCGTTGCCGTTGAAGACTTCAACATGGGCGCGATGGAAAACAAGGGGCTCAACGTCTTCAATACGTCCTGCGTGCTGGCATCGCCGGATACCGCGACGGATCTTGCCTATCAACGAGTGGAAGCAGTGGTTGCGCACGAGTATTTCCACAATTGGTCGGGCAATCGTGTGACCTGCCGCGACTGGTTCCAGCTCAGTCTCAAGGAAGGGTTCACGGTATTCAGGGATGGCGAATTTTCTGCGGACATGAACTCGCGAACCGTGAAGCGGATCGAAGATGTGCAATTTCTGAGGAGCGTCCAGTTCGCGGAAGATGCGGGCCCGCTTGCGCATCCGGTACGGCCAGCTTCCTACATCGAAATTTCCAACTTTTATACCGTCACCATTTACGAAAAGGGCGCTGAGGTGGTGCGCATGCTGCAAACCCTGCTTGGTCCGGAAAAATTCCGACGCGGCTCGGATCTCTATTTTTCCCTGCATGATGGCCAGGCAGCGACCACAGATGATTTCCTCGCTGCCATGCAGGCGCAGACGGATATCGATCTCACGCAGTTCCAGCGGTGGTATACGCAGGCCGGGACGCCGGTAGTGAATGTTGAAGCGAGGGCCGAAGGCGCCGAGCTGGTGCTGAAATTCTTCCAGAGTTGCCCACCGACGCCGGGTCAACCTGTGAAGGAGCCTTTCTACATACCCATGCTGATGGGGTTGCTGGATGCACGTGGCGGTGCGGTTGCGTGGAGCCGGATGTCGGTCGATTGCGACACCCACACGGAAACCCGAGGCAGTGACCTGCTGGTTCATCTCGACAAGCCGGTGCACACGCTGCGCATCAAAGGTGCCGGGCCAGGCGCGGTACCGAGTCTGCTGCGTGGCTTCTCGGCGCCGGTCCGATTGGAGATGAAGCGAACGACGGCGACACTTTCGATTCTGGCTGGTCACGATACTGATGGTTTTGCACGTTGGGATGCGATGCAGACTTTGCTGGTCGACGAGATTTCGCGGTTGCGAACAGCGTCTGGTGAAATTGATACCGTAGTCATCGAGGTATTCCGCACATTGCTCGATCAGGCACTGGTGGCAACAGACGCTGATTCACGCTTTCTGCTGGCCACCATGCTGGCGTGTCCGGACGAAGCCTATCTCTTTGAATCTATTGCGCCGGTGCAGGTGGAGGCGATCTGCGATGCACGCGATCGCCTGATGGGCAGCCTCGGAAAAATCCTGCGCGTGCAGTGGCAGCAGCTCTATCAGGTCAGCCATGCCCGGCAGCCGTTTTCCCCGGCTGCCGGCGCGATGGCGCAGCGAACGCTGGCCAATGTCGCCCTTGGCTATCTGGCAGCCAGTGGTAGTGCGGCTGAAGTCGAAGCACTGCTGGTCGGACAATTCGACTCCGCCGACAACCTGACTGATCGTCGGGCTGCCTTCATGGAAATCTGTGCTGCCGACTCGCTCTCTGCGGATTTGCGTGCGTCAATATGTCAGCGGTTTTACGAACGCTTCAAAAGCGAAGCGCTGGTTGTTGATGGCTGGTTTTCTGCCCAGGCAGCAAGTCGCCTCACGAACCTCGAAGGCATGCAGGCGCTCGAAGCGCATCCCGCATTTGATATCCGTAACCCGAACAAGGTTCGTGCGTTGTACAGTGCCTTCGCGGCGCGCAATTTCCGTGTGTTCCATGCCATTGACGGGTCTGGCTACCGGTTCATCGCCGATCGGGTGTTGCAGCTGAACGAATTCAATCCGCAGATTGCCTCGCGGCTGACAACTGAATTGACGCGGTTTCGACGCTACGATTCTGTGCGACAACGGCTGATGCGTGCAGAACTGGAACGGATTGCTGGCGCAGAAAACCTGTCCAGAGATGTGTTTGAAGTGGTCACGAAGAGTCTGGCAGGCTCTTGAGCATGGATCAGCCGACATCCCGTGGATACAGGGGTGGCAGGATGTCGCCGCTCCTGCCCGCCCTGGACTTGAGGAGCCTGCGTACCAGATCAAGGGGCTCCCGCATGGCCTGGTCGAGATCCACAGCGCCGGGATTTTCAGCAAAACGCTGATTACCGGTTGCCTGCAGCATCCGCCACTCCGGTTCGTCGGCGAGCAGTTCAATGGCAGCACTGCGCGTGGTTGCGTAGTGCAGTATCGCACCGTCGATGATCGCTTCCCGCAATCCGTGCAGATCCTTGTGGCGAATGGCGCGGCGTGCTGTGGCGGACCAGGACAGGCTCGAGTTCCCGTTGCCAGGCATCAACTTGCCGACAAGGATCGCTGCAAACGCCAGAAGTGCGGCCGCCAGTGCCGGCCACCAGCGCATGGGGGTGGCAGCTGTAGGATCGCTATCCATGGCAACCTTCTGATCGGCGGCTTGGTCGTGCGCAGTGGTGTCGGCGGATGTCACGGGTGGCCCCCCACCGGATATGTTCAGTTGCCGGGCGGGCAGGCGAGTCTCCCTGACGCGTCGCGCGTCGGTATCCCACCAGCTGATCTCAACGCCTGGAATCTCGACGGTGCCACCCCAGGCCGGGACCAAGCCTTCGTTCTGCAGACGTTTGCCGGTGACGGATTCGCCTCGGGTATCGTCTTCGAGTACCGGGGCCTCGGGATACCGGCGTATCAGCTGGCTCTCGAATGATGAATCGGGTGGTGGAATCGACGAGCCGGTATTGCCAGTTGCGACGATCTCGATGGAGCGACGCAACGAAGCGCCTGCCCGGATGGATGTGGTATCCGGATCCCATGTTTCGCGGATCGAGAGATCGGCTGCCGGGAACCAGGGCTTTTCTGCCGGCCACGCCGATGGAATTGGCAGTACGTTGATGGTTTTGTCAGCAGCCTTGACCTGTACACCCCGACGGACGTCGTTCAATCGCACAGAACTCTGCACAGAAAAACCGGGAATGGTGAATTGACCACTACGCTCGGGGAATATCGCGTAGCGCTGTTCAAGGACACCATACCGCGTCTCATTTTTCATGGTGATGTCCTGGGTGGTTTCACCCAGTGGCAGCACGACGGCGTCGGTGATCACCGGCGCGCCTGGCAGATCACCATAGATCTGCACACCAGCCGTGTAGTAGAGCCGACGTGTGTAGCGTACCTGGGCCTGTACATACACTTCGCTGCGATCGACAGAAATGTCGAAATAGACGAGCTGGTCGATTTGATTCTGCAGGTTGGATGCAACCGCCCGAACGTTGACGGCGATCGGTTCACTTCGTTCGTTGCCGAGCGACAGCGAGGGAATCGTCAGCTGGCCGGTTCGTTTCGGACGAAGTGTGATGATGAGATCCACCCAGCTGCTGATCTCGCCGTTGACCACCCGCAGCTGGCTTTGTGTGCTGGTCGCCTGAATCTCGAAATCGGCATCCAGCGGGGTGAGGTCGAGGCCTTCGACATCGTCGGTTCCCGTCACCCGCACTTGCAGCTGCATGGTCTGCATTTCATCGATCGCACGCGGCTGCACCTCCGTGATGACCGCCGCATTCGCCGCAGCAATGTTCAGCCACAGGCCGATGGTGAGTATCCGCAGACAGGCGGGTTTCACCATATCTTGTCGCCTTGCCGGTACCGGTAATCACCTTCACGCAGCCGCTGCTGGTTTTCGTATTGGAATTTTCGGCGCAGAAGGCCGCCGGGATCATCGGGTACCCGACGCAGCCACTGCTCCATGGCGTCGGCCTGTTCGTCCCGCGACTGGGCCCGTTGCTCCTGGTCTGCCGCCTCTGGTTCTCCAGGTTCACCTCGCTTTGCCTGGCTCTGCTCTTCCTGTCCGGGTTCAGTCGCGTCTTCGGCGCCGGGTTCGCGGGAATCGGGTTCCTGCTGATTGCCGCCACTGCTGTCACCATTGCGAGATTGATCGCTCTGGTTTTCACTGTCCTGCTGCTGCTCGCTGTTGTCCTGTTCGCTAGCTTGTTGCTCAGCCTGCTTTTGCTTTTCAAGCAGTGCTTTGTTGAAGGCAGCGTCTTCGTGTTCGGGCTCGCGGGTGAGCACCGAATCATAGGCGGCAATGGCGCCATCCAGATCGCCGGCACGAGCGAGGGCAGTGCCGAGATTGTAGGTATTGCGGACATCGTCCAGCCCAGTGAAAGAACCCACCGCAGAGGAGTAGTTGCCGGCGCGATACTCGGCAACACCGCGCCAGTCCTTTCGCTCGGTCAGCGTCGCGGCACGTTCGGGTTCGCCCGCATTCAGGGCCGCATACGCCTGCTGATCATCCCGCTGCCAGAGGTTTTCCCAGATCCCGGCGTGACTGTCGAATGGCATCACAAGCAGGGCGAGCCCCGCGACGACACCGCGTCGAAAGCCGAACAACAGGAGCGGCAATGCGATCGCTGCCAGCCAGTAACCGAGGTCGTGCCAGAGGTCAAACTCGCGCTCAACCTGGCTCAGTTCGTCATCATCCGGCAGCGTTGTACCCAGCACGATTTCCAGATCGGAATCGCCGAGGACCACCCGGGCATACTGCCCATAACCAAGTTCAGCACTTTCCGCGAGGCGCTCTTCATCAAGCCGTGCGGTGATGACTTCACCCTCCCGGGTCGTCAGGAAACGACCAGGTTGCTCGACAAAGTCGAGCGGAATGGGCGCCCCTTCCGGCGTCCCCATCCCCAGAATGGAAATCGGAAACCGGGGATCACGGTAGTCCGTGATGTCGGCGAGGTTGTCGATTCCATCAGTGACAAAAAGTATGCGCCCCTGGCTCATGTGTGCGTTGGCAAACAGGGTGCTGACCACTTCGAGCGCAGCGGCGGGTCGACTGCCAGCCACTGGCATGATGGCCGGTTCCAGGGATTCCAGCAGATTTTCGATGGTTCGGGTGTCGTCAGTGAGCGGGGCGACAGCGTGCGCACTGCCGGCCCAGGCAACCAGACCGGTGACCCCTTCCTGCCGACCGCGCAATACATCGATGATCTTCTGCCTGGCACGTGTCAGGCGCGAAGGCGCAATATCCTGTGCGTACATCGACAGTGACAGATCGAGCGCAATGACCAGCGCGTCGGACTGCTGTTCCACCGGCTGCGGCAGGCGCTCAAACGCCGGACCTGCCAGACCGAGCAGGGCAGCGACCAGGACCAGCAGCAGTGGCCAGTTGGCGCGTTTGCCACGGGAGCTGCGGTTGTCGTCGAGCAGTACCGACAGAAGTTCCGGGTCGAAACTGCGCTGCCAGTGTGCAGTGATCTGTTGTCGTCGAAGCCAGAGCCAGTACAGGATGCCAACGGGCACCAGCGCCAGAAGCCACCAGTGGCGCAACAGGTGCAGGTTCTGGAGTATCTGTTCAGGCTTCATAGGTACCTCTGCGCAACACGGGCAGGAGCATGGTTAATACCAGCAGGACAAGCCCGGAACCCAGCGGCCAGGGAAACAGCGATTGAACAGGGCGAAACA
>Ga0163144_10019158_pt1 | contig 13780 bp, 15 predicted proteins | sample OliLak19BULKMAT1_FD_123175 | JGI IMG/M metagenome (GOLD analysis project Ga0163144, IMG submission 123175) | Freshwater microbial mat bacterial communities from Lake Vanda, McMurdo Dry Valleys, Antarctica - Oligotrophic Lake LV.19.BULKMAT1 | ecosystem: Environmental > Aquatic > Freshwater >... | reverse complement strand
CGTGACCGAAGCCTGGCTGACGCTCGCGGAGACCCGCAACTCCGATCTGAAAGCGCGCGTCGAAGACGGCGACCTGGCGGAGATCGAGCAGCTCGAAAACGAACGTTCGGTGCTGGCCCGGAGGGCGCAAGTCGTCGGCGCGACTCGCCAGCTCGAACAGGCAGCCATCGATCTCTCGCTCTTCTTCCGCAAGGCGGATGGAACACCCGACCTGCCGTCCAAGGACCGCTTGCCCAAGACCCTGCCCGAGCCGCCCGCTGCCGCCGCCACGGGCTCGCCGGAGGACGCCACCACCGCGGCGCTCGCCCGGCGCCCCGAGCCGAAGCGCGCCGACGCGCTGCGCGCCCAGGCCGCGGTCGAGCTCGACCTGGCACGCAACCAGGCCCTCCCGGCGATTGACCTGTTCGTGGTGGGCTCGGCCGACCTCGGCCCGGGGAACGAGAAGCGCGGCATTCCCGTGCTCGAGGCGGGCATCGTCATCGACATCCCCGTGCTGGGCCGACCTCAGCGCGGCCGCGTGCGGTCCCAGGAGGCCGCGGTGAGGCGGGCCGACAAGCAGGCTCAGTTCACCCGCGATCGGGTCGGCGCGGAGGTCAGCGACGCGCGCTCGGCCATGGCGGCGGCGCGCCTGCGGGCCGAGGTCGCCGCCCAGGAGGTCGCCCTCGCCGAGAAGCTGGAGACCCTGGAAAAGCAGCGCTTCGACGCCGGCGACAGCACCATGCTGGTGGTCAACCTGCGCGAGCAATCCACCGTCGAGGCCCGCCTCCGCCGCAACGACGCCCTCGTCGACTACCAGAAGGCGCTCGCCCAGGACCGCGCCGCACAGGGGCTGTCGACGGTGCCGTGAGGAGGCGGCGCGGCTCGTGGTGGTTACGACAAAGGGTAAGGGTACCGGGCTCGGTCTCGCCATCGTCGCGAAGATCGCCGGGGCCCACGGCGGCGCCGTCCGGCTGGACAGCCGCCCCGGGCACGGGACGCGCTTCATGATCGAGCTCCCGCATTAGCGGGGTTTTCGATAACGGACCTCAGGGCCGGCGGCCTGGCTCGTTGGAGTCGGACGGGAGGGGGAGCTCGATGCGAAAGAGGCAGCCGCCGCCGGGCGGCGACGTCACCGAGGCCTCCCCGCCGTGCGCCTCGGCGGCGAGCCGGACGAAGGTCAGCCCGAGCCCATGGTTGCCGATACGCGACCCTGCTTCGAGCTGCACGAACTTGTCGAACACCTGCCGGCGCCGTTCTTCGGGGATGCCCGGACCGTGGTCGCGGACGCAGAGGGCGAGCCGCGGGCGATCGGCTGGACGTTCAACCCATACTTCGACGGAGCTACCTGCCGGGGCGAAGCGCGTCGCGTTGTCGAGCAAGTTGTCGAGCGCGCGTCGAATCAGCTCGGCGTCCGCAAAGATCTCGGCGGAGACCTCGTTGGCGGTCCAGACCAGCGAGACGCCCACGCCCCACGCCGCGGCTTCTTGCTCGCGCACCGCCGCCAGCGCGAGCGCGCACAGGTCGAATCGGGAGAGCTGCAGCCGGACGGACCCATCTTCGATGCGGGCAATGTCCAGCAGGCCGAGCACCATCCGGTGCAGTCGATGGGCCGCGGCGACCGCGGCGTCGAGGCGGGGGCGCTCGACCGCGTTACCGGGGAGAGTCAATCCGACCAGGCTGAGATTGCCGAGCATCACGGCGAGAGGACTCTTCATGTCGTGAACGAGGAGCGACGCGAGCTCGTCCTTGAGGCGCTCCATCGCCCGCTGGACGCTGATGTCCTCGAGCAGCACACACGCGAAATCACGCCCGCCGGACCGGATCGACACCATCTTGGCGCGCACCTCGCGCGGAGAATCCCGAAAGGGAAGGCCGAACGAGGTCTCGCGCTCCAAGCTGAAACCGTCCCGCCCGATGCCATCGCGGAACGCCGCGCCGAACCCGATACGCTCGAAGCAGGGCGCGACCTCTTCAAAGAAAACACGCCCCAGCACGTCTTCGCGACGGCGGCGCGCGAGGCGTTCCTCCGCGGAGTTGTAGAGCTGCACCTTTCCGCTGTCGTCGAGGACGATCACCCCCATTGGAAGCCGCTCGAGGAGGTCGAACAGGGTCGGCAGGTCGTCCGGAAGAGCGGAGGGCGGCACCATGATGCGGGATCCTTGTCTGGCGAGACTTCGGCCGGTGTACGGCAGCGCTTCAGAACATTGACGCATTAATCTGGTGGGCGGGGTACCTCAACGCGATTTGCTCCCTGTTCACGATCATTTCCAACGGGCAGCGGAAAGCCCGCCGTGCCAGGACCACGACGTGGGCAGCGGCAGAACGAGCGCGACGGCCGCACCGCCAGGGGAGGCCTTGGCTCTTTCGGCGGTGTTGTCCACCGAGTAGCGTGGCTCATGACCTCGAGGGACGGAACGACGGGATCGAGCGGTGAAAGGCCCGCCGACCTCACCGAACGGGAGATGCTCCGCCAGCTCTTCGACGCCATGCCGCAGCTCGGCTGGACGGCTCTGCCGGACGGGTTCATCGATTATTACAACCGCGGTTGGTACGAGTACACGGGCTCCGATTACGAGGCGATGAAGGGCTGGGGGTGGAAGTCGGTTCACCACCCGGACGAGCTGCCTCGGGTGATGGAGAGTTGGGGCCGCTCGATCGCCACCGGCAAGCCCTGGGAAATCGAGTTCCCGCTGCGCCGCAAGGACGGTGTCTACCGCTGGTTCCTGTCGCGGGCGACACCGATCTACGACAGCAGCGGGACGCTCGTTCGCTGGGTCGGAATCAACACGGACATCGACAACCAGAAACGCGCCGAACAGAAGCTGGCCGAGCTCGACCGCGCCAAGACCACGTTCTTCAGCAACGTGAGCCACGAGCTGCGCACGCCGCTCACCCTCCTCCTCGGACCCATCGAAGACGCCCTCCGCTCGCCGTCGCAGTCCCTGTCCGGCGCGTCGCTGGAGGCCGCCCAGCGAAATGCCGTCCGACTGCTCAAGCTCGTCAGCACGCTCCTCGACTTCTCCCGCATCGAAGCCGGACGCGTGCAGGCCTCTTACGTCGAGACCAACCTCGCGGCGCTGACGCGCGATCTGGCGAGCGCCTTCGAGTCGGCGGTGACGGCGGCCGGGCTGGGCTTCGAGCTCGACTGTCCGCCCGTGAGAGGGCCTGTCTACGTCGATCACGACTTATGGGAGAAGGTCGTGCTGAACCTCCTCTCGAACGCCCTCAAGTTCACCTTCCACGGCACCATCGCCGTCCAGAGCGAGCTGGGTCGCGGCTCCACCTTCACCGTCCGCATCCCGCTCGGAAAGGACCACCTCCCTGCCGAGCGAATCGGCGCCCGGTCCACCCTCGCGCCGACCGCGCTGGGGGCCGCGCCGTACGTGGACGAGGCGCGGAGATGGCTCCCTGACACGACAAGCGCGCCCAGCACGAGCAACGCCGGAATTGGCCCGGCGGAGACGTCGATCGCGGCGTCGGACCCGGTCGCAGGCGCCCGCGTCCTGCTCGCCGACGACAACGCCGACATGCGCGATTACCTGCGGCGCTTGCTCGCCGAGCGATGGCTCGTGGAGACCGCCTCCGACGGAACGGCGGCGCTCGCCGCGGCGCGCCGGCAGAGGCCCGACCTGATCTTGACCGACGTCATGATGCCGAACCTCGACGGCTTCGGCCTACTCCGCGAGCTGCGGGCGGATCCCGGGCTCGCCTCCGTGCCCGTCGTCATGCTCTCGGCGCGCGCGGGCGAGGAGGCCCGCATCGAGGGCATCGGATCCGGCGCGGACGATTACCTCGTCAAGCCGTTCGCCGCACGGGAGCTGGTCGCACGCGTCGCCGCGCAGCTCCAGATCGCGCGCCTCCGCGCCGCCGCCCTCGCCGAGCGCGACAAGCTCTACCACCTGTTCGTGCAGTCGCCCGTCCCGGTCATGCTGTACGAAGGTCCGGAGCACCGCGTCCAGTTCGCGAGCCCGTCCTATTGCGAGATGGCCGGCCGCAGCGACCTCGTGGGGAAGACCGTCCGGGAAGCCTTTCCCGACATCCCGCCGGATCACCCGTCGATCGCGACGCTCGACCGCGCCTTCGCCACCGGGGAGACGGTGCACGTCGAAGAGATGCGGGTCCCGTTGCGCGCCCCGGGACAGGACGCGCTGGAGGACAGGTGGTTCAACTACGTCGTGCGGCCCCTGCAGGACGGCACCGGCAACGTCACGGGGCTCATGGTCGTCGCCATCGACGTGACGGCGCAGGTCGTGGCGCGCCGCGCGGTCGAAGCGTTGCGCCTGGAAGCGGAAGTGGCCAATCAGACCAAGGACGACTTTCTGGCGATGCTCGGCCACGAGCTGCGCAATCCCCTGGCGCCGATCCTCACCGCGCTCCAGCTCATGCACCTGCGCGGCGGCGGCGGCGCGAGCACCCGCGAGATTGGGATCATCGAGCGCCAGGCGCAGCACCTCGTCCGGCTGGTGGACGATCTCCTCGACGTGTCGCGCATCGCGCGGGGAAAGATCGAGCTGAACCGCCAGAGCGTGGAGACCGCCGCCATCGTCTCCGCGGCGATCGAGACGGCCAGCCCGCTCATCGAGACCGGGGGTCATACCCTGATCGCCGCCATTCCGAAGCACGGGCTGATGGTCGACGTCGATCATGGCGCAGGCCATGGCCAACCTCTTGATGAACGCGGCGAAGTACACGCCGCCCGGGGGTCGCATCACGGTCTCGGCGCAGCGCGCCGGCGCCGAGGTGGTCCTGCGCGTTCAGGACGACGGGATCGGCATCGCGCCCGAGCTCTTGCCGAGGGTGTTCGATCTGTTCGTCCAGGCGCGGCAGAGCTTGGCCCGATCCCAGGGCGGCCTCGGTCTCGGCCTCGCGATCGCCAAGAACCTCGTGACGGCACACGGCGGCACGGTGACCGTCGAGAGTGGAGGCGCCGGGGCGGGCAGCACGTTCACGGTCCGCTTGCCGGCGCTCGACGTGCGAAGCGCGGAGGACGAGCCGTCTTCCCGTCCGCCCGCCCTCGCTACGAAACAACATCGCGTCCTGATTGTGGACGACAACCAGGATGCCGCGGACATGCTCGCCGAAGCCCTGGAGATGTTCGGCTACGAGACCGCGGTGGCGCACGACGGACCGGAGGCCCTGCGCCGGGCGGAGGACTTCCGCCCGCACACGGCGCTGCTCGACATCGGCCTTCCGGTCATGGACGGCTACGAGCTCGGCAGCCGCCTCGTCGAGCAAAGCCACGGCGCGGTCACGCTCATGGCCATCACCGGCTACGGCCAAGCCTCCGACCGGCAACGCTCCCGGGAAGCCGGCTTTCGCGAGCACCTGACCAAGCCCGTCGACCTCGGGACGCTGGAAAAGCTCCTGGCGGCGACCGCTGCAAAACAGCGAGGCGAGGCGTAATGGCAGCCCCTTTTCGCCGGCACCGTGACGTGGCGGCCCGGTAGCGCGCAAAGAAGCCTTGTCTAGTCTCCGGAGAAAAGACCATGCGCATCGCCGTCGTCTGCAATGACACCCGAGGCGGGATACAACCCTACGTCGCCCTGGGCCTGGGGCTCTTGCGGGCTGGCCACGAGGTCCGGGCGGTCGCGCCCTCGGACAAAAGTAGAGCTTTACCTGGATAGAATGGAGTCGCGATGATCCTTGTGACAGGGGGTTCCGGCAACGTCGGATCAGCGGTCGTCGACTGCCTCCGTGCCCGTCGGATCCCGTTTCGCGCCGGCGCACGACAGCCGGGCACGGCTGGTCCTCGTAGCGGCGTCGCGACCGTCGCATTGGATTTCCTCGACCCGAGCACCTTCCGGGCCGCGGTGTACGGCTGCCATTCCGTTTTCCTGCTTCGTCCTCCGGCCGTCTCCAACACCCGCCGAACCCTCAATCCGTTTCTGGACGTCGCGCGCGCGGAAGGCGTGCGCCAGGTCGTCTTCCTTTCCGTCGCGGGTGCGGCCGACAACCCGCTCGTGCCCCACCACGCCGTCGAGCAGCACCTTCGTCACGGACCAGAAGGCTGGACCATCCTCCGTCCAGGCTTCTTCGCTCAGAACCTCGGCGATGCTTACCGGGACGACGTCCTTCACGACAACCGCCTCTTCGTGCCCGCCGGCGCCGGTCGAGCCGCCTTCGTCGACGTCCGGGACGTCGCCGAAGTTGCCGTCGAAGCCCTGGTCAATCGAGCTTCTCATCGGGGCCAGACCTACACGCTGACGGGGCCCGAGCCCCTCTCGTTCGCCGATGCCGCCGCAATCCTCTCTCGCGAGACCTCCCGAGCCATCCGTTATCAGCCCGCGAGCATCCCGGCCTACTTCCACCATCTGCGGCACCGTGGAATGCCAGTCGTCCAAATCCTCGTCCAGACCGTCCTCCACGTGGGGCTTCGATTCGGACAGGCAGAGACCGTCGATGCCACCCTCGCGCGCCTGCTCGGCCACCCGCCTCGCACGCTTCGTGACTACGTCCGCGATCATCGGAATCTGTGGCTCTGAGCGCGACTCTTGGCCAGCGAGATCAGGACGAGCGTTACCCCTTCGAGATCACGATGGCGGGCGAAGAGCCGGCGACATCAGAAAAACGACAAGCGCGCTTGGGGTTTTCCCGTCCGCGGACATGAGCGAGACACAGCCCATGCTCGTGCGGCGCAGTGCACGGAAACGGAAGAATCGCGCGTGACCCTGCCATCAAAATTTTTCTGTCTGCTCTGGGCCTGTGGGCTCGTCGCTGCTGCGGCGCCGGGAGAGGCTTTCGAGGTCAGCTTCGGCGTGAGCGTGGGCGGGATCCAGGTCGGAACCGACCCCGCGCTGGCGGTGAGCCCCTTCGCCTCGTTGCTCTGGCGCACCGAGAGCGGCTTCCTGCTGGAAGCCCACGACATGTTCAGCATCTTGCCAGACGACCGTAGCGTCGGAGTCCACAACAGAACGTCCGTGACGCTCGGTTACGCGTGGGACAAAGGCAACGTCAGTGTCGGACCGTCGCTGTCTTTCTACTCGATGCCCGTGTGTGGCGTGGATTATTGCAGACGAGTCACAGGAGCTGCTCCGGGCGGTCACGCCCAGACCGATTGGTACTTTGCCGGGCCCCTGGGAGCGTCCGTGAGCGCCAACTTGGCCTGGTACGACGGCAGCAGCTTCATGCTTCTTGGCAGTGCCGCGGTGACGGTCACCGCCGGACCGATTCTGCGACTGGAGATATGATGAAGAAGCCCTTTATCCTGCTGGCTTGTGCCCTCGCCTCGTGCAACTACGACGACGGCGCGTGTTATCCTCGTGGTCAGGGCGGCAATGGCGTCGGCGGTGGCGAGATCGTGCCCGCCGGAGCCGAGGGCTTCGGAGACGTGCCCCCCGACCCGCAAGACGCCACGGATCCGGTTCCGCCGGAGTGCCTCGACGCGACGGATGGCCCGTGCGTCAACAAGTGCCTGGCGGACTACGTCGAGGAAGCGGCGAAGTGCGGGAAGATCGAGAACGAAACCCAGCGCAGAGCGTGCCAGGATATCGCCTACCTGGGCTACAAGAGCTGCGGGCTAAACTGCACGAAGAAGCAAAACGATTGCCTGGACCACTGCAAGGATCTGTGCGTCCAGATATGGGAAGGCTGCACCGATGCCTGCGGCAAGGACCACGTGTGCAGACAACGTTGCATGCGGGAGTTGCAAGAGTGCACCAAAGAGTGTGAGCGAAAGTGCAAATGACCATGCTGAATCTCACTTTTCGGTTTACGCCCGCGGACGGCAGCGCGCCGCGAGACATCAAGGTGACCATCGCGACCCAGGATGACGAACGTTACCCCTTCAAAATCACGATCGTTTGGGCCGATGATGGGAGCCCGGACTGCCTCCGATGGCCCGGTCCGCCACTGACCGGGCTCGAGCTTGCCGCGCGCTACGCGGCGCAGCGGATTCTCGATCACATCGAGCTTTGGGGTGATGGCACGCTCAATCCTGAAGTGGAAAAACCCTACCCGTATGCGCCGGCGGACGCGGAGAACGAAGCAACGTGAGGGGCGCTCGCGGGGGTTTCCCGTCCGCGGACATGACGCCGGTAGGGGCTCCGCTCCCGCCGTCCTGGTGCGAAAGACCCGAATCGCGGTTGCGGTCCGTGATAGCTTCCGCGGTCGGCGTGGGTTGGTGCCGCGCCTGCGCTCCGTTCGCGGGGCGAGTCGAACCAGCTCCACAGGAGGTGTTCCCTTGGGATCCGTCATCCGGAAAGACGCCGCGGTCGAAGACATCCTCGCCGACTGCAAGACGACAATGGCCAACGCCCAGGCGAAGGGCGGAGTGTGGAAAGACCGGGCGGAGGAGCGCATCCTCCCCGTGCTCACGCTGTTCCAGAGCGTCGAGGGCCAGCTCACCTTTGCCGAGCAGGTGGCGGTGCCGCTCCTCGCCGCCGTCCGCGTGAAGGACGCCGAGGCCGACGCGGTGCTCGGCAAGGTGTCGGACGACGTCTGGAACCTTGTCGGCCGCCCCGCCGCCGACCCGGCGCTGTCCGTTCTGTTCCCCGGCGGGATTGCCTATTACGCCGACGGCGACACCGGCGGTCAGCCGGACCGCATGGCGGTGCTGGCTCAGCTCCTCGTGGCGGGCATTCACCCCAAGCTGCCAACGGACACGGCCGCCGCCGCCGCGGCCGAGGTGACGGCCTCCGCCGAGACGCTGCGCACCGCTGTCGACGCCGCGCGCCAGCCCGCCGCCAAGCTGGCCGCGCTCCAGCGCATCCGCACCAGCATGGCCCGCGTCGCGCAGATCGAGCTCACCAACCTCAAGCGCGCGTACAAGGCCGCCGGCTACAGCGAGGCCGACATCCACGAGGTCATCCCGGACCGCCCCGTGAAGACGGCCAAGGCCGCCCCCAAGGCGCCCGCCGGCGACAGCCCGGCCCCGGTCGCCGCGGCCCAGCCCGGCGGCGCCCCGCCCGCCTGATCGCTTTCGTTTCCAGCACTTACCCCTCTCGGAAGCCACCTCACAGGTCTCACAGCCGCCCTCCCACTCCGGGCTCGGCACCTCGCGACCGCGTGAGGCCGGCGCGGGCCGGCGCTCGCCGCCTCCCATCGGCGTGACCTGACGCTCGCCCGCGCCCTGCGGCCTGCACGTCTCCCACAACCGCCGCGCCGCCACGGGCTCCGCGCCTCACGCCTCTCACAGCCGCGTTCCGGCAATCCGCGGGTCCCTCACGTCTCTCACAGGGGACCTCCAGGCGCGCTCCTCACCGCTCACGCCCTCGTGAAGCCCTCTCCTTTTAGGCCGGGGCGAACGCCATCACTTGATGTATCGTCCGGGCAGGCTTGCGCGGCGCGGGCCGCGAGAGACAGGCCATGAAGCGCGGGAATTGTCGCAGGACACAGGGGAGCGCGCTGGCGGCGCTGCTCTGCCTCGGGAGTGGTGCTGAAGCGGCCGCGGCGCCCCCCGTCGCCGGGAAGGTCTCGCTGGAGTACCGTCTCGGGGCCGGCACTGCGGGATGCCCCGATGAAGCGCAGTTTCGCGAGCGCGCCGCGGACGCCTACGACTTCAACGATCCCTTCGTGCCCGCGGGAGCCGCCGCGGCCATTGGCATTCGCGTGGAGATTGCCCCCGCCGGCACGGGTTACCAGGGCACGATCACCGTGCTCGACCCCGGTGGGAACGCTCCCACCCCGGCCACGGAGACGGACGTGAGCTGCAACGCGCTAGTGTGGACGCTGGCGCACCGCATGGCGCTCGTCATCGTCAAGGCGCCCGCGGCGCCCGCCGCCGTGACGCCGGTCGCGGCCGTCGCGGGAGTCCCGGGCGTCGCGGGCGGCGCGGGCGTCCCGGGCGTCGCGGGCGGCGCGGGCGTCCCGGGCGTCCCGGCCGGTCCGCCGTGCCAGGCGTGCCGCGACGAAAAGCTGGACCGCCGGCTCGATTCAATGGAAGAAACCATCGAGTCTCAGGCCCTGACCATCGGCTCGTTGCAGAAGCAGTTGGCCTTTCAAGGCAAGAGGCTCAGTGAACTGGAGAGAAAAGGACCCATGGATTTCACGTTCGCGCTCGCCACTGGAGCGCTCCTTACCGCGAACGTCACGAGCAACCCGGGGCTGGGGCTATGGGTCGCCGGCGACGCTCGCTCCGGCCCATTGGTGTTGGGGCTGGAGATCCGCAGCGTGCTGCCCTCCCCGGTCGTCTTTGGACCGTTCGACCTGGACTACAGCCATACGGTGGCGCTTTTCACGCCGTGCGGGCGGTACAGCTACTTCTTTGGTTGCGGCGTCGTCGGGGCCGGTGTGCAGGTCTACCATGACAGCAACTTCCTCCCGAGCGGGGGGAAGACAATCGTACACCCGTTGCTCCAATTCGGGGGACGCATCGGAGTCGAGGTGCCTTTCGGGGATACCATGTTCGGCGCGCGCGCCTGGGGGGAGGTGCTCTTCAACACGCCCACCAGCACCACAACGTATGGAGAAACGGGGTATCGTACGGTACAGCCGGAGGTGTCCGGATTCTTTGGACTTGGATTGGTGATGACGTTCGGGAAAAAGGAAACGTGACCCATGCTGAGAATAGCGCTTCTGTTGGCGGCCCTGCTCTGTCTGGCCAGTTGTGGATATAATCTTGACTATTTGGACCGACCGGCAGAGACCGAGACCGACGATCCCTCCGTCATCACCATCGACTACCGCCCTCATTGCGACGGCTATTGCCTCGAGACCGCCCCCGCCACGTATTCCGGGCCGTCCCTCTTCTGGTTCGGTGTCCCCGAATTGACGCCGGAGTGCCCGGACGAAACACCGTACCAGGGAATCGAAGGGTTCGTGGACAGCCCCAGACCGTGGTTCGCGCGCGAGTGCCGGGTCACGCTCTCCGACCTTTGCGCGGGCGAAGGCAAGACCTGCGTGCCGGTGCCGGACGAGGGCTATGAAGCGTGCATTCACCACGCCAATGACGTCGGCTGCACGACGGACTACACCGAGCGCCGCACCCTGTACGACGCCAAGAGCGACGTGGACGCCACCCTGTGCTGCAAATCGATGCCACTGCAATGAGCGACCCACCGGCCTTGCGCGGGGGACGTAGCACCCTCTCCCCTGTGCCGCTCCAGCTCGTCAAGCTCCGCGCGAAGGCGTCCGGTGATCGAAGGTAGATGACCGAGCCCGAGTCCCTCTCTCTGTCACTCACAAAGATGAGGTTTGGTCGTCGCCGCGGCGGCGCGGACGGCCGCTTCGAGCTCTCTGAGCTGATACGGCTTCTGGAGGAAGCCTGTGAGCTCGTTGCCGGGAATGCTCTTCAGGGCCTCTTCCTCGCTGTAGCCGCTCGACAGGATGATGCGCACTGACGGATCGAGCTTTCGGATGGCGTGGAACGCCTCTTTGCCGCTCATGCGCGGCATGGTGAGGTCCATGAGCACGAGCGAGATGGTGGCGCCGTGCTCGCGGAAGCGCTCCACGGCCTCCACGCCGTCGGCCGCCTCGATCGTCTGGAAGCCGAGGCCGTGCAGCATCTGGCGGGCGACGAAGAGAACGCTCGGCTCGTCGTCCACCACCAGCGCGACGCCGTCCGGCGGCAGCGGCGCCGTGGCGACGGGACCGGCTTGCACGGGCTCGACCTCACGCGCGCTCGCCGGGAAGAACACGGTGAACGTGGAGCCCTTGCCGGCCTCCGACGAGAGCGTGATGCCCGCGCGATGGGCGCGCAGAATTCCGAGCATGGCGGAGAGCCCGAGGCCGCGGCCCGACGTCTTCGTGGTGAAGAACGGATCGAAGATCTTGTGGATCACGGCCGCGCTCATGCCGCAGCCCGTGTCCGAGACCTCCAGCGTGACATGGCGTCCCGGCTCGACGTGGAGCGGAAAGAACGTCGTGGCGATGTCGGGCTGCTCCAGGTCGCACATCCCCGTGGTCACGATCACCGTGCCTTCGGCCTCGCCGATGGCCTCGACCGCGTTGGTCACGAGGTTCATCACGACTTGCTGGACCTGCGCCACGTCGGCGTCGATGGCCGGGAGGTGCTCGGCGAGGTGGCAACGAACCGAGATTTTTTTGGAGAACGCCGACGAGAGCAGGTGGATCATCTCGCGGACGATGTCCGAGAGATCGATCGGCTTGACGACGAAGCGACCTCTGCCCGAATACGCGAGCATCTGTTTGGTCAGCTCGGCCGCGCGGAGCACCGCGGCCTCGACGTTCTTGAGGTACGCCACGGCGGGAGAGAGCCGGCTCGTGCTCAGCTCTGCCAGATTCAGGTTTCCCAGCATGGCCGTCAGCAAGTTGTTGAAGTCGTGGGCGAGCCCGCCGGCGAGCACACCCAGGCTCTCGAGCTTCTGCGCCTGCGCGAGAGCCGTTGCGGTGCAGCGCTGCTCCGTCACGTCGGCGATGACGCCGTAGTGCCGCGTGGCGATCCCCATGGCGTTCGTGACAACGACGCCGCGGTGGATCACGTGGCGATACGAGCCGTCGTGGTGGCGCGCGCGGTATTCGAGGCGCATCTCCACGGGTGAAGCGGGCGGGCCGATTCGCTGGAACGCGGCCCGCACGCGCGTCCGATCTTCCGGGTGGAGGCGCTCGCTCCACGCCGCGAGGCCGAGCCCGGCGAAGTCCTCCGGACGATCGCCGAAGGTTGCCTCGATGGCCCCTGCCCACACCGTCTTGCCCTTGATCAGATCGGCGTCGTAGATGACCTGTCCCGTCTGCTCGGCGACAAGCCGGAAGCGCTCCTCGCTCGCCTGCAACGCGGCGCTCTGGTTCGCCGTCTCGATGGCGATGGTGGCGAGCCCCGAGATGTCGCGCAAGAGCTCGAGCTCGCGCGCCTCGAAGGGGCCGGGCCTCGTGTGGTAGATGGCGAACGTGCCGAAAACGTTGCGCTGCGAGTCGAAGATGGGCACCGAGCCACACGCCGCGAGCCCGTGGGGCAGCGCCGCCTCCCGGTAGTCGGCCCAGAGCGGGTCGCTGGCGATGTCCTCGACCATCACCTCGCGCCGCTCGTAGGCGGCGGTGCCGCACGATCCGACGGTCGGACCGATCACCACGCCGTTGATCGCATTGCAATAAGGCGCGGGCAGGCGGGGCCCGGCCCCATGCCGTAACGTGCCGGTATCGGCGTCGAGCAGGAGCACCGAGCAGAGGGCGACGGGGAACCGCGCCTCGACGATCTCGCACAATGCCGCGAGCGTCTGGGCGAGCGGAGCGCCGCGCGCGAGGAGCTCCAGCACGCGCCGCTGTCCTTCGACGAGCGCTGCATCTCTTAACGAGTCCCGCGATGCCGTGGGAGGGCGATCGGTAGCGAGCTCCATCGACGTGTGCTTCCTGCCGGCGTCCGCCTGCTATGCCATCTTCCGTGGGTTGGGCAAGGGGCGCAATGACGGAGTGGCGCGCGCGACGGCAACGGTGGCGAGTTTCGGCAAGCGGAATACCTGCCGCCGGTGACGAAGCAGCTCGGCTTGGCCGAGGTCGAGGCCAAGCCCGAGAACAACCGGTTGCGAGCGCTATGGAGCTGATAGCCTCCGCCACCCCCGATGATCGACTCCGAGCGCGTCCTCTACCAGTTTCCGATCTCCCACTACTGCGAGAAGACCCGCTGGAACCTCGACGCCAAGGGGCTCTCGTTCCGGGTCCACGACGTCTTGCCGGGCCTTCACATGCTCTCGCTCCGCCGCTTCGGCAAGACGACCACGCTGCCGCTACTCGTCGATCGCGGCACGCCCGTGGTCGACTCGGCGAACATCGCGCACCACCTCAAGCGCTCCTAGAACACCGAACAGGTTGAAACCTGTTCGATGTTCTAGTCTTACCCAGGTAGGGGACGCCTCGCGTCCCCTCTCGCCCAGGCAAAGCCCGGTCGATTCACCCCTCGGAGTCGGGCTCG
>Ga0163144_10019157_pt1 | contig 13782 bp, 10 predicted proteins | sample OliLak19BULKMAT1_FD_123175 | JGI IMG/M metagenome (GOLD analysis project Ga0163144, IMG submission 123175) | Freshwater microbial mat bacterial communities from Lake Vanda, McMurdo Dry Valleys, Antarctica - Oligotrophic Lake LV.19.BULKMAT1 | ecosystem: Environmental > Aquatic > Freshwater >... | reverse complement strand
CAGTCGCGGTCAGGCCGCGCGGGCCGGCGGGTGGGGCACGTCGCTCGGCGATGAAGGCTCGGGCTATTGGATTGGCCGCCGGGCACTGCAAGCGGTGGCGCGCGATGCCGATGGCCGCGGTCCCCGCACGCGCCTCACGCCGCTGGTGCTCGCGCATTTCGCGCTGACGCGGCCCGAACAACTGGTGTCGGAAATCTACGACCACGCGCAGGGCAAGCGGGCCATCGCCTCACTCGGACAGATCGTCGAACAGGCCCGCGCCGAGGGTGACGTGGTGGCCACCGAGATCATGCGCAAGGCCGCTGACGAATTGACGCGGGCCGTGGCGTCGGTGGTCGCGCGACTCGAGATGCGCGGCGAACAGTTTCCGATCCTGCTGTCCGGCGGGATGATTCGCAGCGCGCAATGGCTGGCCAGCGAGGTGACCACGCGGCTGGCCGAAGTGGCGCCGCGCAGTTCGGTCGTCGCCCTTGACGGTGAGCCGGCCATGGGCGCGGTGCGGCTGGCCCTGGCGGAAGCCCGTGGTGGCGTCCGCATTCCTCCTTACCTTGATGCTTTCCGTGCGACACCTCAGTGAACATTGAACGATTTGAAAATGAAGACGTCCTGGCCGCGACGCTCGCGACACGCCTGATCGAAGCCATCTCCCTCAATCCGCGCATTGTCCTCGGCCTGCCCACCGGGCGGACGCCGGTGGCGTTGTATCGCGAGATCCGATCGCGGAGCCAGCGCGGGCACCTCGATTGGTCGCAGGTGCGCACGTTCAATCTCGATGAGTTTGTCGGGCTTGGCGCCGCCGATGCCGGCAGCTATCGCTCGTACATGCAGACGGAGCTGTTCAATCACGTGCGCATGACGCCCGAGCACATCGGGATGCTCGATGGCCGCGCTCCGAATCTGGCCGCCGAGTGCGCGCGCTACGAGCGCGCGATCGAGCAGGCCGGCGGAATCGATCTCCAGATCCTGGGGATTGGTGCCAACGGTCACATCGGCTTCAACGAGCCCGGCGACATTCTGGAGGCCGAGACGCACGTCGCTGAGCTGCGTGCCGAGACGCGACGGTCGAACGTGGGACTATTTGGCGGCGATCTCAGCCAGGTGCCGACGCACGCGTTGTCGATGGGAATGGCCACCATTCTTCACGCGCGGGAGATTCTGTTGATCGCGACGGGGGCAGAGAAGCAGGATGCCGTGGCCAGCATGGTTGATGGGCCGATCACGACGCGGCTCCCGGCGTCGTTCCTGCAACTGTATCCGCGGGTCACGGCCATGCTCGACCGCGGCGCGGCCCTTCGACTCGCATGACTCGCTCCGCGCGTCACACTCGCTCAGGACAGGCCCTTCGACTCGCATGACGCGCGGCGCGCGCCATGCTCGCTCAGGACAGGCCCTTCGACTCGCATGACGCGCTCCGCGCGTCACACTCGCTCAGGACAGGCCCCTGAGTTAGGGCAGGCCCGCGATGACGGCTTTCAATCGGGGCTCGATGTCTTCGCCGATCGCGTCGCGGATCAGGTCATCTGACTTGCGCAGCCGCGCCGTCGACTTGGCGTAGGTCAGGCCGGTCTTCTGCATGACGATCGCCACCTTGACGTTCCACTTCGCCTTCTTCAGCAGCTTCTCGGCCTCGTCATAGTCAAGGTCGGTGACGATGTGGACGATGCGGCGGGCGCGGTCGCGGAGCTTCTCTGAACCAAGGGCGTTCACGTCAACCATCAGGTTGCCGTAGGTCTTGCCAATCAGGATCATCGCCGACGTCGTCAGCATATTGAGGACGAGCTTGGTGGCGGTGCCGGCCTTGAGGCGCGTCGAGCCGGCAATGATTTCGGGACCCACGGCTGGCGCAATCGTGAGGTCCACGAAGGCCTGCAGTTCGTTGCGCGGATCGCAGGTCACGAAGACAACGCGTGAGCCGGCCTTGCGTGCGCTGGTCAGCGCGCCGCGCACGAACGGGGTCATGCCACTGGCCGAGACGCCAATGACGACGTCCTTCTTGGTGGGGTCGAGCCGGGTGATGGCTCGGGCACCCTCCTCGTAGTTGTCTTCGGCGCCTTCCTTGGCGCGAATAATGGCGTTCTTGCCGCCCGCCATGATGCCTTGCACCAGCAGCGGGTTGGTGCCAAAGGTCGGCGGCATCTCGGCTGATTCGACCACGCCCAGGCGGCCACTGGTGCCGGCCCCGACAAAGACCAGGCGGCCGCCCTTGCGCAGGGCCTTGGCACACATGTCGGCGCCGAGCGCGATGCGATCGCGCTCCTTGTGCACGGCCGCAAGCATGCGGCGATCTTCGGCCAGCATCAGGTCGACAATGCCACCGGCGTCGAGCTTGTCGATGTTCAGGGAAGCGGGATTAATGGCTTCGGTCGGGAGCGACTGCCATCGCGAACGGGGTACGGCCACTAGCGGGTCTCTGTTTCGATCACGGCAAATGATGATGCTAGTCTCCGGTGTCCCGGCTGTCAATGACGCATCGGCTAAGCTAGCTGGGTGAGTGTGCTGGTCGACACCTATCTGACCCACCTGGCGGTGGAGCGCCGCCTGTCGCCCAACACGGTGGACAGCTACGGCCGTGACCTGACCCACCTCGCGCAATTTGCCGCCGGTCAGGAGCGGCCGGTGGCGGATCTCGATCGCCGCAGCCTCGAAGCCCTCGTCCGGCAACTGATGGGGGAGGGCCGGTCGCCGGCCTCGGTGGCGCGTGCCGTGGCCTGCTTCCGCGGCTTCTATCGCTTTCTCGTCGTCTCCGGTCATCGCACCGTCAATCCCGCCGACGACCTGCAGGCGCCGCGGGCCTGGAAGACGCTGCCCAAGTTCCTGTCGATTGAGGACGTCGACAAGTTGCTCGCCGCCCCCGACACCAGCACGCCACGCGGGCTGCGCGATCGCGCCCTGATCGAGGTGCTCTATGCCACGGGTCTGCGCGTCTCGGAGCTGATCAACCTGAAGGCGCCCGACGTGAACCTCGAGAGTGGCTACCTGACCACCACTGGCAAGGGACGCAAGCAGCGACTGGTGCCACTGGGCGACGAAGCCGCGTCGTGGGTGGTCCGCTACCTCAAGGAGTCACGACCGGCCTTGCTCAAGAAGCGATCGGCGACCCGGCTGTTCGTCAACGCGCGGGGCGGCACGGGCCTGACCCGCGTCGGCTTCTGGAAGATCCTGAAGGGCTACGGCCGCCAGTGCGGGTTGGCCGCGTCACTCAGTCCCCACGTGCTGCGGCACTCGTTCGCGACTCATCTGCTCGACCGCGGCGCCGACCTGCGCGCGATCCAGATGATGCTGGGCCACAGTGATCTCTCGACGACGCAAATCTATACGCATATCCTTGAAGCGAGGCTGCGGACGGTCTACGACAAGTTTCATCCGCGCTCCTGAACCCAGATGATTCTTCCTCGACGCGGAGTCCGTGCTGCAGCCATCGTGGTGGCGTTCCTCGGCCTGGCCGTGCTGGTGCTCATGCCGCCTGCCCCTGCCACTACCTCGCCATTGACGGGAGTGGGGCCGACGGCACGCGGGGCGTATCACATCCACTCGGATCGCTCCGACGGCAGCGGCACCGTCGACGAGATCGCGCAGGCCGCCCAGCGCGCCGGCCTGCAATTTGTCATCGTGACCGACCACGGCGACGGCACGCGCCCGCCGGATCCGCCGCACTACCGCCACGGGGTGCTGGTGATCGATGCGGTGGAGCTCAACACCGCCGCCGGACACCTCGTCGCCCTGGGCCTGCCGGCCACGCCGTATCCATTCGCCGGCGAGGCGGCCGACGTGCTCGAGGATGTTCGGCGTCTCGGCGGAGTTGGTCTTGCCGCGCACCCCGATTCACCCCGGCCCGCCTTGCGCTGGACCGCGTGGGACGTCCCCCTGGATGGTCTCGAGTGGATTAACGCCGACAGTGTCTGGCGCGACGAGTCGAGCGCAGCGCTGGCGCGCGCGATCCTGGGCTACGGGTTGCGGGCCCCAGGGGCGTTGGCATTGCTACTGGATCGGCCTGACAACCTGATGGCGCGCTGGGATGCGTTGGGCGTGACGCGTTCGGTGCCGGCCTTGGCCGCGGCTGATGCGCACGCGCGACTCGGTCTGCGCCGCTCCGCCGATCCTGATCCCGATACCGACGTCTCGACGCTGCACGTGGCGCTGCCCGGGTACGAAGCGGCGTTCCGAACATTTTCCAATCATGTGGTGCTCGAACAGCCGCTGACGGGCGACGCGGCCGCTGATGCGGCGGCGGTGTTGGCCGCCATCACTCGCGGCCACGTCTTCACCGTGATCGATGCGCTGGCCACGCCCGGTGGGCTGATGTTTGCGGCCAAGGACGGCGCGCGAACCATCGCGATGGGCGAGGTGGCTCCGGTCGGAGCCGAGGTCACCCTGCAGGCGCGCATCAACGGCCCCGCGGGCACCCGGCTGGTGTTGTTGCGCAACGGGGCCACCCTGCGGGAAACGACCGAGTCGGAATTGACGGTGCCTGCCGTTCGCGATGCCGGGGTCTACCGCGTCGAGGCCTACACGCCGGGAGCTCCGGGGACCCCGCCGGTCCCGTGGATCGTATCGAATCCAATCTACCTCGGCCTGCCGCGCGTCCCGTTCGGAGTGCCCGCTATCTCGACGCCCGTATCCAGAATTCCAGCGCGATCGGAAGAGGCTGGGGTCGAGAAGGGCAGCGCCGACGTCAGCGAGCTCGTCGACGCGCCACTGCCCGGCGCGCGCGAGCGCCGGATGGCGGGTGAGCCGCCGATTGGTTGGCGGTTTGCGTTATCGCCGGGCATGGCCACCGGACAATTTGCCGCCGTGCGCGTGCCGGCCGTTGGTGGCCTGGCGGGTGTTGATCGCGTGCGTTTCCTGGTGACCGCAGCCACGCCCGTGCGCGCCTGGGTGCAAGTCCGCGGAGGGCCCGGCGCACAACGGTGGGGGAGAACCTTCTACGCCGACGGCACGACGCGGATGATCGATCTGCCGCTCAACAGTTTCAGGCCGATCGGCACCACGGCGAGCGCGACGCCGCCCCTGGAGCAAATCGACGCGTTGCTGTTCGTGGTGGACACGATGAATAGCCGCCCCGGCGCCTCGGGCGCGATGACGATCTCAGAGATGGCGTTCGTGCGATGAAATCCGCTTAATGCCGGACGCCGTGGCGGACGCTGAGTTCCCAAATCATCAAGGCCATGCCCAGGCCGAGCAGGCCGCCGCCCAACCCGAGCCAGGCAATGGCGTAGCCGAGGCTGTGACTGCCATAGCCGCCGCGCTGGAGCACCAGCACCATCTGGATGAATCCGGCGGGCAGGCACACCATGGCGCCAATCAGGCAGACGCCGGCCGTGACGTAGCGGATTGAGGAAGGTTGCTGCGGAACTTTGGTCATGTGCGTACGGTCAGTAACATAAAGGCGGCGGCCGCGCCGAAGATCAGGTTGGGGGCCCATGCCGCCAACATCGGATCCAGCAGACCGCCGATGCCGAACGCGGCAAAGATGCTGATCATCACCCAGTAGACCAGCGCCAGCACGATGCCGATGCCGATGCCATACATCGCCCCGCGCTGGCCGGTGGAGACGGCGAACGGGACGGCGATCAAGGTCATCACCACCGTGACGAACGGGAACGCGACCTTGCGATACAGGCCGACCTCGTGCTCGAGCACGTTGTAGCCGCTCGCGCGCAACTCCCCGATGTAGCTCCGCAACTGGCCGAAGTTCATCAGGTCGGGCTCGCGGGTCTCGGTGACGAAGTACTCGGCAGGCTCGAGCGGCACCGTGCGATCGGCAAACTGCGAGAACTTCTTTTCCTGGCTCCGCGGACCGAACTCGCGGGACCACCCCTGTTCCAGTCGCCACTGTGGGATCGTGCCGGCGGCACCGGCCGCCGGCGCATAGGTCGCCTTGGCGGCGAAGATGCGCGACCGGATGGTGTGCGCGGCCTCGTCGAAATCAAACACCGACAGGCCGTTCAGCTCGCGCTTGCGCGGATCGTAGAACTGGTAGTGGTAGACGTCGCCATTGCGCCCGACGATCCACTTGCGGTTCATGACGCCGAAGGTTTGCGGCGACCCGGTGCGGATGATGTGTTTCAACCGGTCGGCGTGGCGATTGGCGGTGGCCAGCACGCGTTCTTCCATCGCGAACAGCACGGCGCTGGCGGCGACGGCGAACAGCACCAGCGGCAGGGCGGTGCGATACAGGCTGATGCCGCACGCGCGCATCACGATCAGCTCGCTGTTCTTGGTGAGCAGGCCAATGGTGACGAGCGCTGACAGCAACACGGCGAGTGCCAGGATGTAGGTCAGCCACTCCGGCGTCGACCAGAACAGGAACTGGGCCAGCATGCCCAAGGAGGTCTGGCCCTTGAACCACTTGTCCGAGAGATCCACGAAGGTCGAGATGTAGAACAGGCCGAGCAGGCCGATGGTGGTCATGCCGAGAATGCGAAAGTACTGCTTGGCCAGGTAGACGTCGAGCACGCGCGGACCCGGCAGCGAGAACTGGGGCACCTTGAAGACGAGCACCACGCGGCCATTGCGGGCGGGGAGGCCGGCGGCGGTCGTCGTGGTCGACGGGTCGGCGGCCGGCGAGCGGCGGCTCAGCCAGCGTGGCAGGGAGATGCGGATTGGCGAACCGGCCGAGCGCGAACGCGACGCCAGCAGGGCGATGCCGGCGAAGCCGAGCAGGAAGTTCGGCAGCCACATGGCCAGCCAGGCCGGCATCCAGTGGCCCTTGGCGAGCGCCTCGCCGCCATACATCAGGACGTAGTACGCGAAGATCACGCCGATGCCGAGCACGAACGCCGCCAGCTTGCCGTCCTTGCGGCTGCTGGCGCCGAGCGCGAGCCCGAGCAACGCGAACACGAAGCAGGCAACCGGGATGGAGAACTTCTTATGGATCTCCATCACCTGGTTGTGGGGCGAAATGCCCTGCGCGCGCATCTCCTCTCCCTTGGCGTTCAGCTCTTCGATCGAGAGCTCGCGGTCGCCGCGGGCCGGCCCAGTACGGGGAAAGACGGTTTCCGGATCGAGGGTCAGGATGGTGCTCTGGAAGCGCGCCACTTCGTAGGCGTTGGGGTTGTTCAGATCGGTGCGGTGCCGCGTGCCGTCTTCGAGCACCATCTGGATGGTGCGGGCCTCGCGGTCAATGACCATGCGACCGTGCTTGGCCAGGAAGATCACCTGCTGCGCCGGATCTCTCGAATCCGCCGCGAGCACGTCGTTCCAGCCGGTGCCGCCCATAGGCACTTCGTTGACGTAGAGCACGAGGTTGGGGAAGTCCTCGAAGAAGACCCGCGGCCGCACCTCGCCCTCGGCGCGGTCCATCACGATCGTGTTGGAGATCTCGCGAAACGTCTGGTTCGCGTTGGGCATGGCCTCGAGCAGCACCCACGACGATACGCCCCAGCAGATCACGCCGAGGAACAGGATCGGCTGCAGCAGCCGGTACGGGCTGACGCCGCATGCCATCAGGACCACGACCTCACGATCGGCCGAGAGCCGGCCCATCGCGACCAGGATGCCGATCAGCAGCGCCATCGGAATGGTCAGCGCGGCGACCCCGGGCACGAGGGTGCCCATCAGTTGCAGGAGGGTGGTCCACGGCACCCCCTTCGCAATCATCTGCTCGGCCAGGTCGATGATGAAGGGGATAATCAGGATGAACGTGAACACCAGCAAGGCAATCAGGAACGGCGGGATGATTTCCCGAATCACGTACCGGTCGAGGATGCGCATTCGCATGGGGCTGGTCTGCCCCCATTATCGCCCATGGTGAACCTGGCCCTGCTGTGGCACATGCACCAGCCGTTTTACGAGGACCTCGCGACCGGTGAGCACATCCTGCCGTGGGTTCGGCTCCACGCCATCAAGGACTACTGGGGCATGGTGGCCCTGCTGGAGGAATTCCCCGGCGTCCGGCTCACCTTCAACCTCGTCCCGTCGCTGGTTGTGCAGGTCCAGGCCTGTGCCGAGAACCGGGCGCGCGACCGGCACCTGGAGCTGGGTCTCAAGGACGCGGAAGAGCTGACCCAGGACGAGACGCGGTGGCTGGTGGCGAACGGGTTCCACGCGCCGTATGACCGGATGATCGGTCGGTATCCGCGCTACGCGGAACTCCACGCGGCGCGCATGACGGGGCGGGAGTTCTCGTCGGGCGACCTGCGCGACCTGCAGGTCTGGCACAAGCTGGCGTGGATGGATCCGGACTGGCTGGCCTGTGACCCGCGCCTGCTGGCGCTGGTCGCCAGGGATCGCGCGTATACCGAAGCGGACAAGACGACCCTGCGCGGCATTGAGCTGGAGTTGCTCCGGCTGGTCGTGCCGGCGTATCGCGCGGCCAGCGCGCGTGGCAACGTCGAGCTGTCGTGTTCGCCTTTCTATCACCCGATTCTGCCGTTGCTGTGCGACACGGATACCGTGCTGCGGAGCTTTCCGCAGTCGGAGCGGCTGCGCACCAGATTTGCCCGTCCCGGCGATGCGCGCGAGCAAGTGGCGCGGGCGCTGGTGTTTCACGAGCAGACATTCGGCCGGCGGCCCACCGGCATGTGGCCCTCGGAAGGGGCGGTCTCAGACGAAGCCGTCGCGCTGTTGGCGCAGGCGGGCGTGTCGTGGATTGCCACGGACGAAGACATCCTGGCCCGGTCGCTCGGCGAGGCCTTGCCGCGTGATGAATTCGGGCACTCGATTCGTCCCGACCTCTTGTACCGTCCGTATCGGATCGGACCCGATGGTCCGGTCGCGCTGTTCCGCGATCACGCGTTATCGGATCGCATCGGCTTTCATTACCAGTCGTGGGACGCCGGGACGGCCGCCGCGGACTTCGTGGCGCGGGTCCGCGAGGCGGGCCGGCGATTCAGCGCGGCCACGGGCGGGGAAGTCGGCACTGTCAGCGTGATCCTCGACGGCGAGAATGCCTGGGAGCATTACCCCGGCGGCGGCCGGCCATTCTTGCGCGCGCTGTATGCGGCACTCAGTGAGGCCGCCGACATCCGCACCGTCACCATGGCTGAGGCGGCGACCGCCCCGGCCGCGCCGCTGGCCTCGGTGCATGCCGGTTCGTGGATCAACGCCGACTTCTATATCTGGATCGGCCACCGCGACGACCGGCGCGCCTGGTCCCAGTTGGCCGAGGCCCGCGCGATGTTTGACCGTCGTGCGGACGAAGTCTCGCCGGATCAGCGGCATCGGGCGTTTGAAGAATTGCTGATTGCCGAAGGCAGCGACTGGTTCTGGTGGTACGGCGACGACCACTCGTCGGACCACGATCGGGATTTTGATGAACTGTTCAGGCGGCACGTGCGCAACGCCTACATGGCGCTTGGCGAGTTCGTGCCCGACGAGCTCCATGCCTCGAACATCTCCACCGGACCGGCGCCCGATCGGCTTGAGCCGTCGGGCCGGCTGTCGGTCACCCTCGATGGCCGCGACACCAGCTACCTGGAATGGGTGGGTGCCGCCCGAGCGACCCTTGGTCGTCCGGCTGGCGCCATGCATGAGGTAGCCCCGGTTTCCCGCGTGACCGAACTCCTGGTGGCCGTCGGTCAGGACGAAGGCCTTTGCCTCCGCCTCTCCGGTCCCACCTTCGTCCAATTGGTCGCGTCGGGATCGGTCACCTTGGTCGTCCTGGTTTCGGCTCCTGAGGTCCTGAGCCTCCCGATCCTCCGGAGTTGGCTCGCGGTCGACGAACTGGTTGAGGTGATCGTTCCGGCCGGTGAACTGGCCGCCGCATCCGGCCAAACGTTCGCGTTTCAGATCCAGGTTCGCGACGCATCGGGCATCGTCCTTGAGACCTTGCCGCACGCTGGTTCGTGGACGCTGGCGACGGGTCCGACGGCCTTGGGCTGGCTGGTCTAGGGCAGCTGCCCGGGATTCACTCCAACATCGCCAACAAACCTTCCACAGGGCGTATGTATTGGCTATTTACATTAAGTCTGATAATACATGTTATGTTAACTTAATATCGAAGATCGCAAATCACGGGACCACCAGGCCACGATACGTGACCCGGCGACCCCCTCTACTTGGCGTGCTTGAGTTCCTGAAGAATGTTCTCGAGCGCGGCAATCACTTCGTCCTTGCTCGCGTTCTTCTTGTTGAAGCTCAGGCGCATGTTGAACGCCTTGCTGGGCGGACGGAACGCAAACACAAACGCCTTGGGGCGCCCGGGCTTCACCTTCTGCGTATCCTTGCGGAGTTGCTCGCGCGTCGCACCCTGGGTGGCAATCTTCTCGACCAGGGCCAGCATCTTCTGCGGGTCGCCCTGGCGGACGATCTGCAGTAACAACGACCGGCTGGTAATCCCGGCCAGCCGGCAGACCTTTCGAACCTCCGGTGGAATCCCGTTGATCGACAGGCCTTCGGTAATCGAGGTTCGCGACTTGCCCAATCGCTTGGCCAGGTCTTCGTGGGTGTAGCCGCAACGCTGTGCCAGCGCCTGCATCGCCTCTGATTCTTCAAAGGGCGTCAGGTCCTTGCGCTGGATGTTCTCGACCAGGGCCAGTTCCAGCATCTCGCGATCATCGACGTCGCGGATGACGACCGGCAGCTCGGTCAAGCCGGCCTGGACGGAGGCGTGATACCGCCGTTCGCCGGCGATGATCTGGTAGCGCGGGCCGCGTTGGCGCACCACGAGGGGCTCGATAATCCCCTTCTCGGTGACCGACGAAATCAACTCGGCCAGGTCGCCCATGGCCTGGCGTGGCTGGTCAGGGTTCGGATCGATCTGGTCGATCGGCACCATGCGTCCGACCGGCGCTCCGGCCGACGCCGCCAGAGTCTCCACGTAATGCGCGTCGTGGCGCATCCGCAGGTTGTCGGGTAATCCGCGAGGCTTAGGCACGGTCGATCACCTCCTCACACAAACGGTAGTACTCGGTGGCACCGGATGATTCCGGCGCGAACGTAAAAATCGATTCCCGGTAGGCCGGGCTTTCTTCGAGCCGCACGCTCTTGCTGATCACGGTGCGGAAGACCTTGTCGCCAAAGACCTTGCGAATCTGCTCCTGGATATCGCGCGCCAGCGCGGTCCGCTTGTCGTGCATGGTGATGACCACGCCCAGGATCTGCAGTTCGGGGTTGGGCCGCTGACGAACCTTCTCGATGGTTTCGAGCAGGTCGTCCGTGCCCTCAAGGGCGAAGTACGACGACTGAATTGGAATCAGCAAGTGGGTCGAGGCGACCAGGGCGTTGATGGTCAGCAGGCCCAGGGCCGGCGGACAGTCGATCACGACGTTGGCAAACTGCCCTGCCAGCGCGGCGAGCTCGTCCTTCAATCGGAACGGCGCATCCAGTTCACCCACCAGCCGCGATTCAAGCTTGGCGAGGGCGATTCGGGCCGGCGCGATCGACAGGTTCGGCAATGACGCCGGCACGATCACATCGGCGAGGTGCACCGTGTCGTCGACGAACACGTCGTACATGCTCCGCGTGGCCGTGCGGATGTCGATGAACGACATGCTGCTGTTGCCTTGCGGATCGAGATCGATCAGGAGCGTCGGCTTGCCCCGCATGGCGAGAGCGGCCGCGAGGTTGATGGCGGTGGTGGTTTTCCCCACGCCGCCTTTCTGGTTGGCGATACTGAGAATCATGCGTGGTGGGTTGTGCGGGTTCCAAAGCATTCTAGGAGCGCACGGCGAGAAACGCAAATTCAGGAAATTGCCGGAAGGTCGTCGAGGCTGGAGATTCGGGAAATACCAACACGTAAAGTATTGGGAAAGAGCTAGTTAGGGGAATTGTCGGCACGCCGACATCGGAAGAGGGTGGTCAGGTGCTGAGGTGCTGAGGGTGCTGAGGTGCTGAAGTGCTGAGGGTGCTGAGGTGCTGGAGTGCTGAAGTGCTGAGGTGCCGCACTTGAGCACCCAAGCACCCCAGCACCCAAGCACCTGAGCACCTGAGCACCTGAGCACCCAAGCACCTGAGCACCTGATTACATTTTATATTTGCCCATGTCGTCGGGATCGAGCTGTTCGAGCCACTGCTGCAGACGATCGCTGTCCTGCTTCTCGTTCGACAGGTCCACCGTCTTCGCGTGGTCAATTACCTTCTCGTCCACCATGATCGGCGCGCGCGTGCGCAGGGCCAGGGCGATTGCGTCGCTCGGTCGTGCGTCGATCGCCACGGGACCGAGGGGCGTGCGCAGATGGATCATTGCGTAGAAGGTGTTCTCCTTCAGGTCGCAGACGACGATCTTGTCGACGGTCGCCTGCAGGTCCTGGATGATGTTGCGCAGCAAGTCGTGGGTCATCGGCCGCGGTGTCTGGATGTTCTCGATCTGCAACGCGATGGCGTTGGCCTCGAACACCCCTACCCAGATCGGCAGCACTTTCTGCCCGTCCGAGTCGCGCAGGATGATAATGGGCATGTTGGTGATGGGATCAACCATCAGACCCTTGATATTCATCTCGATCATTACGTGGCCCCGTAAACTTTCAACGTTCAACTTTCAACTGGGCGGCCCGGAGGCCTCGCCCCACACGCTGTTCGGTCCGGTCCGGCGAATCGTCACGTTAACCATTCGCCCCAGCCACTCCGGTGGTCCTGGGAAATTGACCACCGTGTTGCCGTCCGTCCGTCCCGTCAGCTCCCACTCGTGTCGCCTGCTGGTCGCATCCACCAGCACCTGGTGGGTCGTGCCAATCGACCGCTGGAAGAGGTTCGATTGGACCGACCGCTGGAGCGACTGCAACGCCACGATCCGCCGCTTCTTCTCTTCGTCCGTCACCTCGTCAGGCATCCGTTTCGACGCCAGCGTGTTGGGACGCTCCGAATACTTGAACGAGTAGATGCTGTGATAACCGACAGCTTCGGTCAGGCTCAGCGTCTCGTTGAAGTCGGCTTCCGTTTCACCGGGGAAGCCAACAATCATATCGGTCGATAGCTGCACGTTCGGGATAGCCGCGCGAATGCGTGCAACGAGATCCAGGTACTCCTCGCGCGTGTGCCGTCGCCGCATCATCGCCAGCACCCGCGACGACCCCGACTGGACCGGCAGGTGGAGATGCTTGCAGACCTTCGGGAGATCGCGAATCGCCGCAATCACGCGGTCGCTGGTGTGCCGTGGATGCGGACTCGCAAAGCGGATCCGGTCAATGCCGGGCACCTCGTGCACCGCTTCGAGTAGCGCCGGGAAATCGCACGACGGGTCGTCCGGAGCCTGGTAGTGGTTCACGATTTGTCCGAGGAGTTGCACCTCGCGCCGCCCGCTGTCCGCCGCTTCTCGCACCTCAGCCAGGATCTCGGCTTTTGACCGCATGCGCTCGTGCCCACGGGTATACGGCACGACACAGAAAGCGCAGAAATCGTTGCAGCCTTCGATAATTGTCACGTAGGCGCGGACGGGATCGCCGCGGCGGACGATGCCCAGCGGGAACGAGGGTTCTTCGTACGGGTTCTCAATCGCAATGCGGCCTTCGCCGCGCCACGGCCGTCCGTCGACCATGAACGGCTCGCCCAGTGCCGGCCGCGCCGCCACGGTTTCCTTGACCAGCATCGGCAGCATCTTGACCTGCTGGGTGCCGACGACCAGGTCCACCACGCCCTTCGAGCGCCGGATGAGTTTGTCGCCTTCCTGTTGCGCGACGCAGCCGGCCACCACAACCAGCGGGTCGCGGCCCATCTCACGGCTCATCTCCTTGATCTCGCCAAGGCGGGTGTAGAGCTTCTCCTCGGCCCGTTCGCGGACGCTGCAGGTGTTGACGATCACGATGTCGGCGTCGCGGTCTGACTCCGCGGGGTCGTAGCCGGACTGCTCCAGCAGGCCCGCCATCCGCTCGGTGTCGTGCACGTTCATCTGGCAGCCGTAGGTCT
>Ga0163144_10019156_pt1 | contig 13783 bp, 12 predicted proteins | sample OliLak19BULKMAT1_FD_123175 | JGI IMG/M metagenome (GOLD analysis project Ga0163144, IMG submission 123175) | Freshwater microbial mat bacterial communities from Lake Vanda, McMurdo Dry Valleys, Antarctica - Oligotrophic Lake LV.19.BULKMAT1 | ecosystem: Environmental > Aquatic > Freshwater >... | reverse complement strand
GATGCCGGCGACCACGATGTCGACCTTGCCGTCGGTGTCTTTCCAGATCTCCTCCGCCGTCGTCTTGCGGTGGATCGCCGGGTTCGCCGGGTTGGAGAATTGTTGGAGAATGACGCTGTTCGGAATCTTGGCCTGCAACTCCTCGGCCTTGGCAATCGCGCCCTTCATGCCTTTCGGGCCTTCGGTAAGCACCAGCCGGGCACCAAGGACCTTGAGGAGCTTGCGGCGCTCCATCGTCATGGTCTCGGGCATCGTGAGGATCAGCTTGAGCCCCTTGGCCGCGGCGACGAAGGCGAGCGCGATACCGGTGTTGCCCGAGGTCGGCTCGATCAGGACGGTCTTCTGGTTGATCTTCCCGCTGCGCAGCGCGTCATCGATCATCGAATAGCCGATGCGGTCCTTGACGCTCGAAAGCGGATTGAAGAACTCGAGCTTGAGCAGGACTTCCGCCTGGGCGTTGTGCGCGGCGGCCGTGCGGTTCAGGCGGACGAGCGGGGTGTTGCCGATGGTTTCAGTGATGTCGTTGTATATTTTCGCCATGATGGGGAGAGATGATGGTTGGCGGGAAGGACAGCAACTCCTGCCGCCGAACGCCGCTTCAAAACGTGGCATAAACTTGGGCGGATGCCATCCGTAAGACAGGCGTTCGCACGGTTTCCGCTGGGCGGCGGCAAAACGGCCCGCCAGAGTGGCCGCGAATGACTTGGGAAATCGCCGCCGTCCTGGCGCTCGTCGTCGCCGCCCTGGCGAGTTTCGTGTGGGAGAAATTTCCTCCCGACGTGGTGGCGCTGTGCCTATTCGTTGTCATCGCGGCGACAGGACTGGTGCCGACGAAGGATGCCTTCGCGGTCTTCTCCAATCCCGCGCCGATCACGGTCGCGGCGATGTTCGTGCTGAGCGCCGCCCTGCTGCGCTGCGGCGCGCTCGATTACCTCTCCGGCGCCTTTGAAAAGGCCGCGGTCCTCCCCTACCAGCTCGTCATCTTCCTGTTGGTGCTCCTGATCGCCTTCGTCTCGGCGTGGATCAACAACACCCCCGTCGTCGTGGTCTTCGTGCCCGTCGTGCTGAGTCTCGCCCGGCGGATGAAAATACCCGCTTCGAAGTTCCTCATTCCCATTTCCTACGCCTCCGTCCTCGGCGGCAACTGCACCCTGATCGGCACGAGCACCAACCTCGTCGTCAACGGCCTGTTGATCGAGCACGACCTGCCGGGTCTGGGCATGTTTGAGCTGGCCTCGGTCGGCGTGCCGGCGGCCATCATCGGCGCGCTTTACCTGGCCCTGCTCGGCAAGCGGCTGCTGCCCGCCCGCGAGTCGCTCACTTCCATCCTGAGCGAAGAGGAGCGCCGGGAATACATGACGGAGGCGTTCGTGCCCGCCGGTTCGCCCTTGATCGGCCGCAGCCTGCGCGCCGCGGGGCTCGTGAAGGCGCGCGGTTTCCGCGTCATCGAAGTGGTGCGCGACGGCGTGGCGATCCACGTCGATCCGGCGACCACTGCCCTTCAGGAGGGCGATCGTTTCGTGTTGGCGTGCCGCCCCTCGGGGATCGCGCATGCGCGCTCCATGCCGGGTTTCGACTTCACCGCCGAGGCAGGCCTCGAGCAAATCGCCTCGCACGAGGGCGTGGTGTTCGAGGGCGCCGTGGCCCCCAACTCCGAGATCATCGGCCAGAGCATCAGCGAACTGAACTTCCGCCAGCGTTTCCGCGTGATCGTGCTCGCCATCCATCGCGGCGGCGAAAACGTCCGCGAAAAACTCGAGACGCTGCCGATCCAGATGGGCGACATCCTGCTGATGATGGGCACCGAACAGGCGGTCAACGGGCTGCGCCAGGGGGACGACATCATTCTCTTCGATCGTCCGCCGCTCCCGTCGTTCTCGCGCCACAAGCGCATCCCCCTCGTGCTGGCCACCGTCGTGGCCATCGTCCTTGGGGAGACGCTGGACATCATGCCGATCCACCTCGGCGCGATCGCGGGCGCGGTGCTGATGTGCCTCACCGGCTGCATCAAGCCCAAGGATGCCTACGAATCGATCGAGTGGAATCTGCTTTTCGTCATCTTCGGGATGCTCGCCCTCGGCGTCGCCATGCAGCAAAGCGGCGCGGCGGCGTGGCTGGCGCAGAACGTCGTCGCCGGCGTCGATCACGTTGTTACCGGCCCGCAAAAGCCCCTCGTGATGCTGGCCTGCGTCTACCTCGTGACCATGATTCTGACCGAGCTTCTCTCGAACAATGCGGTGGCTGCGCTGATGGTGCCCATCGCATTGAGCATCGCGGCCACCGCGGGGCTCGAGGCGCGGCCGTTCATCATCGCGGTCACCATCGCAGCCAGTGCGGCCTTCGCCACGCCGATCGGGTATCAGACGAACACCTACATCTACGGCATCGGCGGCTACAAATTCGGCGACTTCGTGAAGATCGGCATCCCGCTGAACATCCTTTGCTTCATCGTCGCCATGATCGCGATCCCACGCGTCTGGCCGTTTTGACGCGGAATCAAGGCGGCCGGCGGTTCAATCCCGCAACGGGACCCGCGCCAGCCCCGCGGTGCCGCCGGCCCGGCTCGCGCCCGTGGTGGAAGCCCCTCGGCGAGCGAGTCGCGCTACCTGGCGCATAACCTAAAACTGGAGACGCAGTCCATCGTAGGAAACGCCCATTCCCATGGGCAGCGTGGCCTCGAGCGTCGCGTGGTCGCTCAGATGCGTGAGGTGCGTCAACCACGTCTGCCGCGCTCCAATCTCGCCCGCGGCGACGACCGCCTCATCGATCGACATGTGCGACGGGTGGGGCTGCGGACGGAGCCCGTCCAACACCACGGCGTCAGCGCGCCGCGCCAGCGCAATCGCAGCGGGCGGGACGCTCTTGCAGTCGGTGTAGTAGGCGAATTTTTTCCCACTGCGGCGTTCGGTGAAAACCAGGCCCAGCGTGTTTAGCCCGCCGTGCGGCAGGAGCGTCGACTCGATCGTGCCCTGCGGAAATTCCAGCCGCTCGGGCATCGCGGCGAGTTTGAACGCCGCATAGCCCTTTGCGATCGGCCGCTCCGCCATGGCGTAGGGAAACATCGCCAGCACGCGGCCCATTCCCTCCTCCGTCGAGTAGACCGTCATCGCCACCCCGCCAAGCAAGTCGCAGAAGCGCCGCAAATCGTCCATGCCCGCGATGTGATCGGCGTGGCCATGGGTGAGGATAAAGACGTCCGCCTTCGGAATGCGCTCGCGGATGCACTGCAGCCGCAGCTCGGGCGCGGCGTCGACCTGCACGTGCAACCCGTCCATCACGACATGAACCGAGGCGCGCGTCCGGCGATTGCGCGGGTCCGGCGACGTGCAAACGGCGCAGGCGCACGCAATCATGGGCACGCCCTGCGAAGTGCCGGTGCCGAGAAAGATGACCTCCATGCCGCAGCCTGCTATTTTTCGCCCAGCCACGCCAGCGCGCGCGGCACGAAATTCTCCAGCCCTGGCGTATCCTCGGAATGAGGACTGATCGTGAGCACCCGCCCCTTGCCAAAGGGCGCGCAAACCACCGCCGGCGAATCGATCATCACTCCCACCGGCGTGCCATTGCTGGAAATTTCGGTGCGGAACAGGGCCGCGACGTGATACGGCGGCAGGCCTTCGCGGCCGAGCGGATTGATGATCGGTCCGTTGGCATACCGGACGTTGAACCGTCCGCGGAGCGGCCCGAAGACCGCGCGTCCCTCGTCGGTCAACTCCATCAGCATCATCCCGCGACCGCGCTGCCATTTCTGCGAAACGGTTTTCGCGTTGAGGATCCCGAGTCCCCACTCGAAGCCCGCGCAGGCCAGATACGCCCCCGCGCAAATCCCGAGATAACCGCCGCCGCCCTCGACAAACGCGCGCACATTCTTCCGGCCCGCTTCGCCAATTGCTTTCGCCTGTGCACTGCCGCTGCCACCCGAGAACACGACGATGTCGAACTCGCCCAGGTTGTGCGTGCCGATCTGATCCGGCTTCAATGCCGTGACCCGCGCACCGGGAAGTTGCTGGATGCGCTGCGTGACCGTGACGATGCCCTTTTCGCCCGAACCTGGCCCATCGTAGATCGCGACCTTGAGCGGTCGCACCACCGACGGTGGGGCGATGAGATTCGGCGGATTGGTGGGAATGCCCGGCGAGATCGCCGCCTGCGCCAACTGCGTGGCGGCAAGCAAAGCCATCGCAACCGCCCACCTGAGCACCCGGAAATTCATGGAGGCAGACTAGCCCGGGGCCCGGAGAACGCGAGCCTGCAGCACGCGGAGTGCAGGGAGCGGGTGTAATGGAAAGTGAAGTCAGTGCCCCGGGCCACCGCCGCACCGTCCGGCCGCGACGGTTTGTCACTTATTAAGTGACAAACGAACCCGCCCCCGCTGGGACGGAACGATCGGTTTGTCACGTATTACGTGACAAACCTGCGGGGTGGGTCGGCCGCACCGACGTGGCCTTGGTTGGGCAAGTGACTTCACTTTCAGTTGCACCCGGAGGGCGCGGGGGCGCGGGGCGCGCTGCGGTCGACAAAAAAGGCGCGCCGCTTTCGCGACGCGCCTTTCTTGAATCAAACGAGCGGATTGCTCCGCGCGGAATTAGTAATCCATGCCGCCGCCGCCGGGGCCGTGACCGTGGCCACCGCCACCCGCCGCTTCCTTCTTCTCCGGGATTTCGGTGATCATGCACTCGGTCGTGAGCAGCAATCCGGCGATCGAAGCCGCGTTCTGCAGCGCGGTGCGGGTGACCTTCGTCGGGTCAACCACGCCGGCCTTCACGAGGTCCTCGTATTCGCCCGTGGCGACGTTGTAGCCGTAGTTGCCCTTGCCGGACGCAACCTGGCCGACGACCACGGCACCCTCGACGCCAGCGTTGGCGCAGAGCATGCGGATCGGGGACTCGATGGCGCGACGGACGATCTGGGCGCCGATGGCCTCATCGCCTTCGAGCTTCACGTTGTCGATGGCCTTGCCGCAGCGGAGGAGCGCGACACCACCACCGGCGACGATACCCTCTTCGACGGCCGCGCGCGTGGCGTGCAGCGCGTCTTCGACGCGGGCCTTCTTTTCCTTCATTTCAACTTCGGTGGAGGCACCGACGTTGATGACGGCGACGCCGCCGGCGAGCTTCGCGAGACGCTCCTGGAGCTTCTCACGATCGTAGTCGGAGGTGGTTTCGTCGATCTGACGGCGGATCTGCTTCACGCGCGCCTGGATGTCGGACGACTTGCCCGAACCTTCGACGATCGTGGTGTTCTCCTTGTCGACGACGATGCGCTTGGCGCGGCCGAGGTCGGCCACCTGGATGTTCTCGAGCTTGATGCCGAGGTCCTCGGTGATGCACTTGCCGCCGGTGAGGATCGCGATGTCCTCGAGCATGGCCTTGCGGCGATCGCCGAAGCCAGGGGCCTTGACGGCGCACACGTTGAGCGTGCCGCGAATCTTGTTCACCACGAGGGCCGCGAGCGCTTCGCCTTCGACTTCTTCCGCGATGACGAGGAGGGGCTTGCCGCCCTTGGCGACGACCTGGAGCAGCGGGAGCATGTCCTGCAGGCTCGAGATCTTCTTCTCGTGGATGAGGACGTAGCAGTCCTCGAGCACCGCTTCCATCGCCTCGGCGTTGGTCGCGAAGTAGGGCGAGAGATAGCCCTTGTCGAACTGCATGCCCTCGACGACGTCGAGCGTCGTCTCGATGGACTTCGCTTCTTCGACCGTGATGGTGCCGTCCTTGCCGACCTTGTCCATCGCGTCGGCAATGATGTTGCCGATGGTCTCATCCCAGTTGGCGGAGACGGTCGCGACCTGGCGGATTTCTTCGCGGTCGTTGACCTTCTTGGAGATCTTCGCGAGCTCGGTGACGGCGGCCTCAACGGCCTTGTCGATGCCTCGCTTCAGGAAAATCGGATTCGAGCCGGCGGTGACGTTCTTGAGGCCTTCCTTGTAGATGGACTCGGCAAGCACGGTCGCGGTGGTGGTGCCATCGCCCGCGGCGTCGCTGGTCTTGGAAGCGACTTCCTTCACCATCTGCGCGCCCATGTTCTCGTAGGGATCGGGCAACTCGACTTCCTTGGCGACGGTCACGCCGTCCTTGGTGACGGTCGGGGAGCCGAATTTCTTGTCGATGACGACATTGCGGCCTTTCGGACCGAGGGTGACCTTGACGGCCTTCGAGAGGAGCTCGACGCCGCGGAGGACTTTTTGACGAGCGGCCTCGTCGAACAGGAGTTGTTTAGCAGCCATTGTATTTAAATAATGAGTTGAGAGTTTTGATTGAGAAGGACGTCGCTCAGGCGATCACGCCGAGGATGTCGTCTTCGCGGACGAGAGTGTATTTCTTTTCGTCCAGCTTCACTTCGGTGCCGCCGTATTTGCTGATCAGCACGCGGTCGCCGACCTTCACTTCGAAGGCGCTGATTTTGCCGTCTTCGCCTTTCTTGCCGGTGCCGAGGGCGATGACCTTGGCCTCCTGCGGCTTCTCTTTGGCGCTGTCCGGGATGATGATCCCGCCACGGACCTGCTCTTTTTCTTCGATGTGCTCGACGAGGACACGGTCCCCGATCGGCTTGATTTTAACGTTAGCCATATTGTTTTTGGTTTGGGTTGAAGGATGGAGTTTTACTTATGTGGTGACTAAAGCGCGCCGGCCGCGAGGAAGCAGCAGGCGCGCAAAATGAGAGGGAATGGATTACTTTTTCTTTTCGTCGTCCACAACCTCGAAATCGGCATCGACGACGTCGGCTTTCTTTTCCGTTTTCTTTCCGGAGCTTTCGGCTTTCGCGGAAGGGCCCCCGGCGGGGTTTTCACCTTCGGCCGAGCCCGCACCAGGGGCGCCGCCGGCAGCCTGCGCCGCCTTTGCCGCTTCCTGGTAAATCTCACCGCCGACGGCGCTGAGCTTTTCCATCGCCGCTTTCATGCGGTCGACATCGTTGCTCTCGAGTTCCTTCTTGGCGTCGGCGATCGCGGCTTCGCCCTTGGACTTGATGTCCGCGGAGAGCTTGTCGCTTGAATCCTTGAGAGTCTTCTCGAGCTGGTAAATCGCGGTATCGAGCTGGTTCTTCGTCTCGACCGCCTCCTTGCGCTTCTTGTCTTCGGCCGCGTGCAGTTCGGCTTCCTTGGTCATCTTCTCGACCTCCTCTTTGGAGAGGCCGGACGAGCCCTGGATGGTGATCTTCTGATCCTTGCCGGTGCCGAGGTCTTTCGCGGAAACGTGGAGAATGCCGTTGGCGTCGATGTCGAACGTGACCTCGATCTGCGGCAGGCCGCGCGGCGCCGGCGGGATGCCGTCGAGGCGGAACGTGCCGAGCACCTTGTTGTCGCGTGACATCGGGCGCTCGCCCTGCAGCACGACAATCTCCACCGAGGGCTGATTGTCGCTGAAGGTCGAGAACGTCTGTGTCTTCTTCGCCGGAATCGTGGTGTTGCGCGGAATCATCGCCGTGGCGACTTGGCCGGCGGTTTCGATGCCGAGCGTGAGCGGCGTCACGTCGAGGAGGAGCACGTCGCGCACTTCGCCCTTCAGCACGCCACCTTGCACCGCCGCGCCGATCGCGACGACTTCGTCGGGATTCACGCCTTGGTGCGGCTGCTTGCCGCCAAGCTGCTTCGCGATGTCGACCACCTTGGGCATGCGCGTCATGCCACCGACGAGCACGAGCTCATCGATCTGCGCCGGCGTGAGCTCAGCGTCCTTCAAGCACGCCTTGAATGGCGGCATGCAGCGCTGGAAGAGCGATTCGCAAATCTGCTCCATCTTGGCGCGGGTGAGCTGCACATTGAGATGCTTCGGGCCGGACGCGTCCGCCGTGATGAATGGCAGGTTGATGTCCACCGAAGCCGTGGACGAAAGCGCGATTTTCGCTTTTTCCGCCTCTTCCTTCAGGCGTTGGAGCGCCATCGGATCCTTGCGGAGGTCGATGCCGTTTTCCTTCTTGAAGGTGTCGACGAGCCAGCCGATGAGGGCATCGTCCCAGTTGTCGCCGCCGAGGTGCGTGTCCCCGTTGGTGGCCTTGACCTCGAAGACGCCGTCGCCGATTTCGAGCACCGACACGTCGAAGGTGCCGCCGCCCAAGTCGAATACCGCAATCTTCTCGTCCTTCTTCTTGTCGAGACCGTAGGCGAGCGACGCGGCGGTAGGTTCATTGATGATACGCAGGACCTCGAGGCCGGAGATCTTGCCGGCGTCCTTCGTGGCCTGGCGCTGCGAGTCGTTGAAGTAAGCCGGGACCGTGATGACCGCCTGGGTGATCTTGTCGCCGATATAAGCCTCGGCATCGGCCTTCAGCTTGCCGAGCACAAAGGCAGCGATCTGCTGCGGCGCGAATTGCTCGGCCTTGTCGCCGACCTGCACCTCGATGTAGGCGTCGCCGTTTTTGCCTTCGACCACTTTGAAAGGCATGTTCTTCGCCTCTTCACGGATTTCCGTGAATTTGCGACCGATGAAGCGTTTTGCGGAGAAAACGGTATTGCGCGGATTGGTGACCGCCTGGCGCTTGGCGGCTTGGCCGACCAGGCGTTCGCCGGTCTTCGTGAAAGCAACAACCGAGGGAGTCGTGCGAGCGCCTTCCGCGTTGGGGATGACCACGGGCTCTCCGCCTTCCATGATAGCCATGCAGGAGTTGGTGGTTCCAAGATCGATTCCGAGAATGCGGCTCATGGCAGCGAATCAGCAATGGATATGCCTCAAGGGCGTGATAGCGGCCTACTATTTGTTAATCAACAGTTAGAAACTTACGAACACCGGCGGCTCCGCTCCTTGGAGAAGAAAAGCACGCCACGTTGTCCCACCTTTGCGCCAGTAGTTCGAAAAGTGCGCCGAGGTTGTCACAGTTGAATTCGAGCGCATCCGTCCTACGGTTCGCCGCATGGAGATGGAGATAACCCTGCCGGACGAGGTGCCGGTGATGACTTTGCCGGGCGCCGTGTTCTTCCCGCAGGCCTTGATGCCGCTGCATATCTTCGAGCCGCGCTATCGCCAGATGCTGCGCGACGTCCTCGCTTCCAACCGCCTTTTTGCCATTGCGGGTATCGATCCGCTGCGGGCCCAAGGGCATGGTCACGCCGAGCCGCCCCACCGGGTGGCCAGTGTCGGGATCGTGCGCGCCTGCCAAGAGAACGAAAACGGCACCTCGAACCTGCTGCTGCAGGGTCTCTGCCGCGTCGAAATCGTGAAAATCGTGCGCGACACCCCTTATCGCCGCATTCAGGTGCGCGCGCTGTCGAGCGAAGCGGGCGCCTCCGCCGATGAGAATCAGGCCCTGCGGCGCGAGTTGTCGCGGCTGCTCAATCTCAAGTTGAAGCTGACGGCCGGCGGCTCCGCAGAGATGGCCGCATTCCTCAAGACCGTGGACGATCCGGAATCCTTCGTGGACATCGCGGCCTTCAGTCTCTGCGAAGATGCGGCGCTCAAACAAAAACTGCTCGAAACGCTCGATGTGCATCGGCGGCTCCAACTCTTCGGTCAACGCCTGCGGACGGAGATCGAGGCGCTGAAACTCCGGCGAAAACTGCAGGGGCGGCTGCCGGATGATCGGATCTTCGGAAATTGATTCCGACGCTGGAAGTGAAGCCCTGACCAAACCAAATGGGGAATGTAGAACTCAGGAACTCAGAAACGATCTGGAAACGGCAAAGCCACCGCCCTCCCCTGCTTTCTTCCTGATTTCCTGAGTTTCCCCTTTACCTCCCTGCCGCTTTCCGGGGCTGCGAAAAATGAGTTGCGGAAAGTGAGTGAGTGGGCTGCGGCGCAATTTTATTCACGGGATTTTGATGGGGTTTCGGACGGTTCCCGCTCGTGCAAAAACAAGTCCTGCGTCATGGGTTGCGTTACCAGCCATGATTTTTCCCGCCGGGACGCCTCTTTCCGTTTTGGTCGCAGACGATGAAGCCGACGTGCGCGATCTGCTTAAACAGTTTCTCAGCCGTGCGGGTCACCGGGTGACGTGTGCCAGCACCGGGGAGGAAGCACGGCGGCTGCTGCTGGGCGCGGTCTTTGATTTGGTGATCACTGACATCGTGATGCCCGATGGCGATGGCTTCGAGCTCATCGCTGCCGTGAAACAACATCAGCCCCGCGCGCGCATCCTCGCGATTTCCGGCGGCGGAAAATACCTTCAGGGTGCCGATTGCCTGAAAATGGCGCGCGGCCTCGGTGCGCACGGCATGGTGATGAAGCCCTTTGGCTGGGAGGAGTTGCAGGCCGCGCTGGTGGCGACGATGCCGGAGCGGGTGGTGGGCGCGACGTGAGCCGTTTCGGCGCCGCCACCGCTCGCCGGGGGAAAAAGGAGCTTGCGCTTGTGTTCGCGGCAGGTTTTTTCCGCACTTCGCGCTAGAGATAGGCCAACATAGCTCAGTTGGTAGAGCAACGCTTTCGTAACGAGCTTCGGCCGTTTTTCCCACTTTTCCTCACGTCGTCTGACGTGCGCTAAAATCAGAGGGTAAACGCGTTCCGTCATTCCAGCTGAAATCTAAAAATCCCAACTTTGCCCAATTTTAGCCCGTGGGTGTATAAGGGGGGTGTATAACGAACGGAGCTTGGTGGAGCATCGCGCTTTCACAGGCGATGGGCGAAAAACTTGGAATTCTGCGCCACATGAGGGGGGGTGTAGAAAGGGTGTAGAACGGCGCGCGAGTTTACGCCTTGGGATCACCGTAGTCCGCAACCGTTACTTTGACGGGATCGTGCGCCGTCGCCTCAGCGATGGCGAGGTTGATGCCGACTTTCCCGACCGCGCGCATAGCGTTCGACGGAAACCGGATCGCGTCGAAGCGACGGCCACGCAAGACAACCTCGCCCAAACGCTGCGTGGCCGTAGGCCGGTTGGCCGTTTCCCACGGCGCAAACAGGTTCTTGTCCGTGACGTCCAGTGCCGCGCACACATCGGCATCGGTCAAGTCCAGCACGCGGGTCAGCTCGCATTGGACTTGGAAAATAGCCTCGTCCACAGCGATTCCGTCAAAGCCGTGGCGCAACTCGACGCGCGCCGTCTCGTCTTCCTCCGCAACATAGAGGCAGGACGTGCCGGCGAGGTTGTAGCGATTGCGCGAGCCCGACATGAAACGCAGATTGGGCCGGCCTTCGCGCTGCACGTAGGCGACGAATGGTTTCAGCGGCACAGCCCGGAAGGCAGTCACCGTGTGCGGACGCCCTGCGATGCCCGCCAATGCCGAAAGCAGCGCCCGCGTGCGAAGCATCAGGTGGTGGCTCCCGTCAGAAAGTTGCTAACCATCGCGATCACCGGCTCTGGGTCTCCGTTACTCAGGAAATCGAGCGGCGCTTTCCGCTCCAAGCGCGGATTCGGCTGATTCAGCCATTTGCGGAACGTGGCGTCGTTCCGTGTGACCGCGCGCATCCGCGCCACTTCCTCGAACGGGTGCAGCTTGGGTTGCAGGCTTTCCGCGTTCGGGGTCTTTGCGACAGCTTGTGGGGTGGAACCGACCGCACGGGCGAGAGCGGCGCGTGTCAGGCCGAATACATCCGCAATGCGGTCGATGTGGAGCCGCCCGGTTTCGTCGCGTAGGTCGGCGGTCGCCGCCACGCTTTCCGGAACCTCGGCGAGACGCGGGCCGGTGACCGCCGTCTTCGGCTGCTTGGCTTGCAGCTTGGCCCAAAGGAGGGTCAAGGCGTTCTTGGCCTCGCCCTTGGTCGGGACGACATCGAGATCGACCGGAGCCCCCGCAAATACGCGTTGGGCCATGTCCGCCAGTTCGGTAGGCCGGTTGCGGAACACGTCGCCCACAATCAGCGTGCGCGGCGAGGAAGTCGCCGCGACCCCGGCCAGGATTCGCTTGGCCAGGTCTCCGACCCGGAGCACGCCGTTAACCGAGAAAACCATCACGTCCACGCCATACGCAGCGGCCAGCGCCCCGTGTGAGAAGCGGGCGGGCACCGCCAGGTCCTTCGCCTCGAACAAGGGAGTGCCGGCGAAGTGAACGTGAAGTTCGGGATGTTCTGCCACGAGATAAGTCATGCCGGAACCATCGGAGCAATAAACCACAAGTCAACCAATAATCAACCTAAACGCGCCAAGGCAGCGCGTGCCTCGATTTTCAGGCCGGTGCGGATCGCGGTGCGTCATCATACGCTGGTGACGTTAAACCCCGCTCTACCGATGCCAAGTGGGAAGCATTTCGGTCGTATTCGCGTTGTCGTGAACATTGGCCCAGTCATGAACACCCCGCGTCACGAACGATGAATGCGGACAAATCAGGCTCCACGCTTCGGGCCTATTTTGTTTTGCTCATCGGTGTCAAAGTAGGCGCATGAACTCTGAAATTTCATTCACTGCTCTCACCGCGGCGGAGGTCCCCCAGCCCACATCGCCGCTCGAAACGCTCACTTACTCCGTCACCGAAACGGCCCGCGTGCTCGGTGTCTCCCTCCCGACCGTTTACCGGCTGATCGGACGGCGGCTGCTCAAGCCGCTGCCGGGCCTCCGGCACAAGCGGCTCGCGAAGCGGCAAGTCCACGCTTACATTAACAGCGGTCAACCGCTGGCGGTGAGACGCACGGAACGAACAATTTCGGCCCGCCGAAATCCAACTGGTTGCCCCCATGAGCGCCACCGAAAAAGATCGTGTCAACCGGCTCGTCCTAGAGTTGCTGGCGGAAAATCCCGACGATGCGGCCGTCGCGTTATACACCCGCCTGTGCCGGCAGTCGCCCAAATTGCGGGCGTGGCTGTGGGATGAATTCGCCCGGTCGTCGAAAACCCGCGCCGAGTTTGCCCGCGTCCTCGACCAGTCCGGCAAGGCCGACAATCTCACGCTCGCGCACACGGCCGGCGAAGATCGCGCACGCGATTTGGAAAACGCGCGGCTGCGCGGCCAGTGGCTGACGGAATCGACGCTTCGTCCTTACGGCGGCCTCAGCCGTCCAGAAGTCGAAGGCTGGATTCGGCGCTACCAGTCCGGTTCGCTACATCCCGCGACGTTCCAACTTGTGCTGGCCTGACGTCGCACGACCGGGACGCAACCGGCGAGTCCCGCGTTGGTCCGCGCCAGTGCGGCGTTTCTGGCGGAAGCGTTGGGTCGCGACAATCGCGGCCTGCTGCGCCAGTTCGTCCGGATCGAACGGTTCTTTCGCGACCGCCAGAAATTGAGCAGGGCGGCCTACGGACACCTGCACCGTTGGAAAGTCCATGTGCTGCTCTACGTGCTGAATCACCCGAAACGGAGCTACCGCACCGGCGAACTCACCGCGCATCTTGCGACCAAGAAAATCCGCGTCTCCGGCAAGCTCATCCGGCGCTTCTGCGCGCGCCACGGCATCGCCCGCGACACCCGTCCTGGTCGCCCGCGCGTGCGCCTCTGAGCCCGCCCGCGCCCGCCCACCACACGCCCGCGACCGCCGGCAACCGAGCAACGCGGGCGCCCAACAGAAAACCCGCGCCCACCGAAAATCATGCGGCCTTTCTTCATCAACCGTCAGAACTCAGCGCGCCCCATAACCAGCCCGAAAAAGGGTCTGTCAAGGTGGCGACGACGAGTGCGGACGACCTAGACAGACCGTAACACAATCGACGGGCCGGGCGCGCTGATCATGACCGCGCCATGCGTGCCGATCATCTCGTTCGCTTATCAGGAGGTCCGCACAATTGACGTCAATTTTCTCACGGTGAAATCGAGCCAAGAATCGCAACGCGCGACAACAAGTGTCCGCATTTCGGCGGTTCCATCCGCTGCCTCGCCGGTGCGGCTCGCCCCGGCCCGCGCGGAGTCTCGGGACGCGACGGAGCGCAGCCGAGCCGGGAGCCGGAGCGTGCTCGCCAGGTGGCGGCCAGCGCAGGCGGACGGCGGGCG
>Ga0163144_10019154_pt1 | contig 13783 bp, 9 predicted proteins | sample OliLak19BULKMAT1_FD_123175 | JGI IMG/M metagenome (GOLD analysis project Ga0163144, IMG submission 123175) | Freshwater microbial mat bacterial communities from Lake Vanda, McMurdo Dry Valleys, Antarctica - Oligotrophic Lake LV.19.BULKMAT1 | ecosystem: Environmental > Aquatic > Freshwater > Lake... | reverse complement strand
TGGGTGGCGGGCTGCTCGGCCACCCGCGACCCGCGCGGCGTGCGCCGGGCCATCGGCTACATGCCCGACTTCTTCGGCGTGTATGACGACATGAAGGTTTGGGAGTATCTCGACTTCTTCGCGGCCTGCTACGAGATCCCCGAGGCCACGCGCACCGTGCTGATCAACGACCTGCTGGCCCTGGTAGACCTGAGCCATCGCCGCGACGACATGGTGGATACACTTTCGCGCGGCATGAAGCAGCGGCTGTGCCTGGCGCGCACGCTGGCGCACGACCCGCAAATCCTCATCCTCGATGAGCCCGCCTCCGGCCTCGACCCGCGCGCCCGGATCGAAATTCGCGAGTTGCTGCTGGAGCTGAGCCGCATGGGCAAGACCATCTTCTTCTCGACCCACATCCTGGCCGATGTGGCCGAGATTTGCACCCAGGTGGGCATCGTGGAGGCCGGGCGGCTGGTGGCTCAGGGCAGCCTGGAAGAGATGCAGCGCCGCTTGCGCCCCCACCGCCGGCTGACCATCACGCTGCTCGGCCGCGCCGAAGAGGCGCAAGCGGCCCTGGTGGGCCGGGAGGGCGTGGTTGAAGTGCGCCTGGCCGCCGAACCGGCCGCCGCCGCCGCGCCGGCGCTGCAATTGGTGGAAGTGGACTTCGCCGGCAACGATGAGGCCGTCAGCGCGCTGCTGCGCGAGTTGGTGGGGCGCGGGCTGCCGGTGCTGCGCTTCACCGAGAGCGTCTACGACCTGGAAGACGTGTTCATGCAGGCCACCAAAGGGATCGTTTCATAGAAAGCAACTGATGACTACGACCGACGCCGTTGTGTCCCCGCCGCCGGCAGTGCCCCGCGCGCGCCGCACCCTGCGCCAGTTCCTCACCTCCAACCCGGTGGTGCTCAAGGAACTGCGCGGGCGCATGCGCGGGCCGCGCGCCTTTGCGGTGCTCACGGTCTATCTGCTGCTGATGAGCGCCTTCGTAACCCTGCTCTACACGGTCTACGTCGTTTCGATCAACAACGTCTACAACGGGGCCGGCAGCCAGGTGGTCGGCAAGTTTGTGTTTGGCGCAGTGGTCGGCATCGAGCTGCTGCTGGTGTGCTTTATTGCGCCGGCCTTCACCGCCGGGGCCATCAGCGGCGAGCGCGAACGGCAGACTTACGACCTGCTGCAAACCACGCTGCTGTCGGCCCACGCGCTGGTGCTGGGCAAGCTGGCCTCGGCCCTGGCGTATATCTTCCTGCTGCTGATCGCGGCCTTCCCGCTGCAAAGCCTGGCCTTTCTGCTGGGCGGCGTCGCGCCGGAGGAAGTGCTGATTGCCAGCGGGCTGCTGGTCGCCACCGCTTTCCTGTTCGGGGCCTCGGGCGTCTTCTTCTCATCGCTCATGCGCCGCACGCTCGGCTCCACCGTGCTCACCTACGCCTTTGCGCTGCTGGCGACGCTGGGCCTGCCGCTCGTCCTGGTGGCGATCCTGCCGCTGGCGAACGTCTTTTTCTACAACGCGTCGGTCGGCCCGCTGGCAGAGGCGGTGCTCATCTATGGCGTGGGCGTGCTCATCTGCATCAACCCAATTGCCACGGCCGTTGCGACTGAGATCATCCTGGTCTCCAACCAGTCGGGCTTCTACTTCACGGTCCCCCTCAGCAACGGCTTTGCCCTGCCGCTGGTCTCGCCCTGGCTGCCGTTCATGCTGTTCTGTTTCATCCTCGGGTCGCTGATGACGCTCGCCAGCATTCTGGCGGTGCGCCGCGCCGAACGCTAGTTGTTGGTAGTCCGGGTTTTCGGTAGTCCGGACTCTCGGAACACTCTCATGCTGGGCAGCGTTAAATTGGTGATACTCTCTAACCTAACGGTAAAACACCATGACTGACCCGGCCTTCCGCGAAGTTGAACACCATCTAGACGCCTGGACGCTGCGGCTGCGGCTGCGCGATGCCTTCGTGTGGTCGTTGCGCGGTCTGGGGGCCGGGTTGGCCGCCGGGCTGGTGCTGGCGGTCATTGCCCGCCTGCGCCCCTTCCTGACCGAATCCATGCTGATCGGCCTGGCGGCGGGCTTTGGGCTGGCGGGCTTCGGTCTGGCGCTGGCCCTGGCCTACTTTTGGCCGCGCCCACGGTTGCTCACCGCCCGCCGCTTCGACCGGCTGTTTGGGCTGGCCGAGCGTACCTCCACCGCCTTAGAACTGGCCGCCTCCCCGGCCGGCCTGGCCCCCGATTGGCTGCGGCGCGACCAATGGGCCGATGCCGCCGCTGCCTCGCGCCGCGCCGACCCCCGGCCGCATTTGCGCTTCCGGCTCAACCTGCGCGAGGGGCTGGCGTCGCTGGCCGTCAGCGCCGCGCTGGTGGCCGCCATCGCCATTCCGAACCCCCAACAGGCCATCCTGGCCCAGCAGATCGCCGTGGATCAGGCCATCGCTGAACAGGTGGAAGCGCTGGAGGCGATCCGCGCTGAGATTCAGACCAACCCCGACCTGACCGACGAGCAGAAGGACACGCTGACCCAGCCGCTGGATGACGCCATCGCGCAGTTGCAGGACGGCGGCCTGACGCAAGAGCAGGCCGTGCAGATCCTCACCGAGGCCCAGCAGCAGTTGCAGCAGCAGACCGACCCCGACGCGCAGGCCGCGGCCGATGCGCTGGCCGACGCCGCGACGGCCCTCAGCCAGAACCCCACCACCCAGGCCGCCGGTGACGCGCTGGCCGCCGGCGATCTCGACCAGGCCGCGCAAGCGTTGAGCGACATTGACCTGTCGCAGCTTAGCCCCGAGGAATTGCAGGCGTTGGCGACTCAGCTCGAAACGGCCGCCGGCCAGTTGGCCGATACCAACCCGGCCATCGCCGCGCAGTTGCAGGCCGCCGCCGACGCCATTCAGGCCGGCGACACGGCCGCCGCCGAGGCCGCGCTAGAGGCCGCCGCCGCCGCCGTGGCCCAGGCCGGTGATGCCGCTCAGGCTTCTGATGCCGCTGGCGAGGCCGCCGCGCAGGTGGCGGAGGCGCAAGACGCCGTGGCCCAAGCCGGCGATGGGCAAGGCCAGGGTCAGGGGCAGGGCGACGGCCAAGGTCAGGGGCAGGGCGACGGCCAGGGTCAGGGGCAGGGCGACGGTCAGGGGCAAGGCCAGGGCGACGGCCAGGGGCAAGGCCAAGGCGACGGCAACGGTCAAGGCAGCGGCTCTGGCAACGGCTCGGGCCAGGGCGACGGCCAAGGCGGCACGGCCGGCACCGACCCCATCGGCCAGGGCAACGGCGCGGGCGACGGCGGCGAGAGCACCTACGAAGAAATCTACTCGCCCACGCACCTCGACGGCACCGACGGCACCGATGTGACCCTGGACGGCAACGGCGACCCGAGCGGCGATGTGGTCGGCGAAGGCCCCACCGGCCCGAACGACGACGGCACCGTCACCGTGCCCTACGACCAGGTGTACGACGGCTATACCGACACGGCCTACGAAGCCATTGATAACGGCAGTTATCCGCTCGATTTGGAGAGCGTCATTCGTCAATATTTCACCTCGTTGGCGCCCTAGGCCCGACGAAGAGGGATGGAGCGCATGGACAGTCCCGCAGTCGCCTCCGCTGTACTCAGCGGCTCCCCCGCCGTGCCAATGGCCGGCGAGCTAACCGTCGCCGAGTTTCGCCAGATCGCCGCCAACATCGAAGCCGAAGTGGGCAAGGTCATCGTGGGCCAGGCCGACGTGGTGCGGCATGTGCTCATCTGCCTGGTGGCCGGCGGCCACGCCCTGCTGGAGGGCGTGCCGGGGCTGGGCAAGACCATGCTCATCAAGACTCTGTCCGAGGCGCTGGAGCTGCAATTCTCGCGCATCCAGTTCACGCCCGACCTGATGCCGGCCGACATCGTCGGCACCGACATCCTGGAAGAGTTGCCCGACGGCCGCCGCCAATTCCGCTTTCAGCCCGGCCCGATTTTCTCTAATCTGGTGTTGGCCGATGAGATCAACCGCGCCACGCCCAAGACCCAATCGGCGCTGCTCGAAGCCATGCAGGAGCACTCGGTGACGGTCGCCAAGCGCACCTACAAGCTCGAGGAGCCGTTCTTCGTGCTCGCCACCCAGAACCCCATCGAGATGGAAGGCACCTACCCGCTGCCCGAAGCGCAGCTAGACCGCTTCCTGTTCAAGGTCAACGTCACCTTCCCCTCGTCGAGCGAACTGGTCGAGATTTTGGCCCGCACCACCGGGCGGCTGGTGGCGGCGGCCGGCAAGGCGGCGCGCGGCGCGCAGATCGTCGAGATGGGCCGGCTGGCGCGCCAGATCCCCATCGCTTCGCACGTCTCGGACTTTGTTGCACGGCTGATCGTGGCCTCGCACCCCACCCACCCGGCCGCGCCGCCGCTGGTCAAGCAGTATCTGCGCTACGGCGCCTCGCCGCGCGGGGCACAGGCGCTGGTGCTGGGCGCCAAGATCACCGCGCTCTTCGCCGGCCGCCTGAACGTGGCCTTTGCCGATGTGGCCGCCGTCGCGCCGGCCGCGCTGCGCCATCGCCTGCTGCTCAACTTTGAGGGCCAGGCCGAGGGCGTGACCACCGACGCGGTGATTGCCGAACTCCTCGAAAAAGTACCCGCAGAAAGCCAGTAGGCGTGGCGCTCTTCGACGAGAAGACCCTGCGCAAGCTGGACCGGCTGGCGCTGGTCGCCGCGCAAGTGCGCGCCGGGCAGATCAAGGGCGAGCGCCGCTCCACCAAGCGCGGCACCTCGATCGAGTTTGCCGACTACCGCGACTACACGCGCGGCGACGATCTGCGCCGGGTGGATTGGAACGTCTACGCCCGCCTCGAACGCCCCTACATCAAGCTGCTCGAAGAAGAAGAAGACCTGGCCGTCCACCTGCTGGTGGACACCTCGCGCTCGATGGACTACGGGTCAGCGATGGGTGCTGAGTCGGCAGAAGGCAGCGCGGCTGACCTTAACAAATTCGGCTATGCCCGGCGGCTGACGGCGGCGCTGGGCTACATCGCGCTGGCCGTCGGCGACCGGCTGACCGTCACCGCCCTGCGCGACAGCGCGCCCGTGGCCCAGTTCGGCCCGGCCCGCAGCCGCGCGCACACGCTGCGCCTGCTGCAATTTCTCGAAGGCCTCGCATCCGGCGGCTCCACCAACCTGGACGCCGCTCTGCGTAATTACGCGCTGGGCAGCCACCGGGCCGGCCTGCTGTTCCTGATCTCGGACTTGTTCTCGCCCGCCGGTTACCGCACGGGGCTGGGCCAGTTGCAGGGGCGCGGCTACGAGGTGGCGGTGATGCACCTGCTTGCCCCCGACGAACTCGACCCGCCGCTGGCCGGCGACTTGCGCCTGATTGACGCCGAGACTGGCACGCCGCAAGACGTGACTCTCGACGGCAGCCTGCGCGCGCTTTACCGCCGGCGCGTGACCGCCTGGCGCGACGAGATTGAGGGCTACTGCCTCAAGCGCCGCATCCACTTTGTGCCCGTTACCACCAGCCTGCCGTGGGATGAACTGGTGCTGTTCCATCTGCGCCAGCGCGGCCTGGTGAAGTAGCGCCGTATGGCCCTCCTCGCTCCGCTCGCCCTGCTGCTCGGCCTGCTGGCCCTCCCGATCTTGATCTTATACATGCTCAAGCTGCGACGGCGTGAGGTCGAGGTGTCCTCGACCCTGCTGTGGCAGATGCTCATGCGCGACCGCGAGGCCAACGCGCCCTGGCAGCGACTGCGGCGCAACCTGCTGCTGCTGGTGCAGTTGTTGGTGCTGCTGGCGCTGGTGCTGGCGCTGGCCCGGCCGTTCTTCCGCGTGCCCACCATCGCCACCGGCACGCTGGTGGTGCTGCTCGATGGCTCGGCCTCCATGCAGGCCACTGATGGCGGCGGCCCGGCCACGCGCTTTGAGCAGGCCCGCGCCGCCGTCCGCCGCCTGATTGACGAGTTGAGCAGCGATGGCGACCTGGCGCTGATCCTGGTCGGCCATCAGCCGCAGGTGCTGGCGGCGGCCACCAACAACAAGGATGTGCTGCGCGCGGCGCTGGCCCAGGCCCAGCCATCGGAGATCCCGGCCGATTGGGACGCGGCCCTGGCGCTGGCGGCCGGCACGGTGCGCGCCGGGCAGGTGTCCGACTCGGTCGTCGTCATCATCTCCGACGGCGGCCTGCCGCCCAACCTGCCGCCGCTGCCGGCCGAGGTGCGCTACCTGCCCATCGGCAGCTCGGCCGACAACCTGGCGATCCAGGCGCTGGCCCTGCGCGCCACCAGCAGCGGCCCGCAGTTGTTCGCCAACGTCGTCAACTACGGCGACGCCGACCGCAGCGTGATCCTCTCGATCTCGATTGACGGCCGGCTCACGACGGCCGAGGCCTTGCAGGTGCCGGCCGGCGGTCAACAGGAACTGGTGCTCAAAGACTTGCCGCCCAACCCGGCCGTCTACGAGGCGCGGCTGTCGCTCCCGGCCTCGGCCGCCGCCGGCGCGGTGCTCGACCAACTGCCGCTGGACGACACGGCCTGGGCGGTCTACCAGCCCCCCGCCGCCGGGCGCGTGCTGCTGATCTCCCCCGGCAACATCTTCTTAGAGCAGGTCTTCGCGGCGCTCTCTGGCTCGCTGGGCTTGCAGGCCTTCAAGCTCAAGCAGGACCAGCCGCTGCCGCCCGAGCCGTTCGACCTGTATGTCTTTGACAGCATCCTCACCGACACGCTGCCCACCGCCGACCTGCTGCTGGTCAACCCCGCGTCGAGCCAGTTGTTCGAGGTCGGCGGCGTTTTCACCAACACCGCCCTGGTGCGCGTGGCCGACAACGACCCGCTGACGCGCTTCGTGGATTGGAGCGGCGTCAACCTCCTCCAAGCCCGCCGCGTGGAAGTGCCCGACTGGGCGCGCGTGTTGGTGCAGGCCGAGGGCGGGCCGCTGGTGTTCGCGGGCGAGGTCGGCGGCCGGCGCGTGGCCGTGTTCACCTTCGACCTGCACGACTCTGACCTGCCGCTCAAGATCACCTACCCGGTGCTCATGGCGAACCTGATCAACTACCTCTCGCCGGCCCAGGCCTTCTCCGCGCCTGATGGTTTACGCCCCGGGCAAGCTCTGACCATCAAGCCCGGCAGCGGCGACACCGCCATCGTCATCCAAGACCCGCACGGTTTGCGCTACGCCGCCGCCACCGAGGCGGGCGTAATCTTTGCCGATACCTACGCGCTGGGCGTTTACCAGGTCTTGTCGGATCAGCGCACACTGGGCCGCTTCACGGTCAACCTGTTCGAGCCACTCGAAAGCCGCATCCGCCCCGCGCCGTCCATCACCGTAGGGCGGGTGGAGGTGCCGGCCGCCGCGCCGCAGGCCGAGGGCCAGCTAGAAATCTGGCCGGGGCTGGCCGGGCTGGCGCTCGCGCTGCTGCTGCTCGAATGGTGGCTGTACCATCGCGGGGCCACGCTGCCCGCCGGGCCGGGCTGGCGCGGCTGGTGGCAGCGCCGCAAAGCGGGTTAGATGCCGCCGATACTTTATCTGCTCATCGGGGTGCAGGGGGCGGGCAAATCCACCTGGGCGGCGGCCAACGCCGCGCGCCTGGAGGCCGAGGTCGTGGCCTCCGACGCGATTCGCAATGAGTTGGAGGCGGCCGGCCACCCGGCGGCGGGCCACAGCGAGCAGGTCTTCGCGGTGCTGGCCGAGCGCGTGGCCGCCGGCCTGACCTCCGGCCGCAACGTGATTGCCGACGCCACCCATGTGCGCCGCGCCTGGCGCAGCGCCACGCTGGCCGCCGCCCGCGCCCAGGCCGCCCGCCTGCTAGCCGTGTGGTTTGATGTGCCGCTGGCCGTCAGCCTGGCGCGCAACGCCCAGCGGCCCGGCGGCCCGTGGGGCGACCGCATCGTGGACGAGGCCGTGATCCGGCGGCTCTGGCGCGAACTTGAACCGCCAGGGCTGGATGAGTTTGACGAGATCTTGAAGGTCGCATGACGTTTTCTGCGCCGGTCTATCTGCTGCTGTTGGTGGCCCTCCCGTTCCTCATTTGGGTGGGCCGGCCGTCGCGCGGCCCGAGCCGGCGGCGGGAGATCATCAGCCTGGCGCTGCGGCTGCTGATCGTGCTGCTGCTGATCCTGGGCCTGGCCGGCCTGGAGCTGCGCCGCGACGCCGACCGGCTGTCGGTGGTCTATCTGGTGGATCACTCCGACTCGATGCCGCCCGCCGCCCGCCAGGTAGCGCTGGATTATGTGACTCGCGCCATGCAGGCGATGGGGCCGAACGACCAGTCGGCCGTGATCGTCTTCGGCGGCGAGGCGCTGGTGGAGCGCCCGCTCTCGCCCAGCAAAACCCTCGAAGGCTTCACCTCTAAAGTCACCAGCCTGCAAACCGACCTGGCCGAGGCCATCCGCCTGGGCATGGCGCTGCTGCCGGCCGACACCGCCCGGCGCATGGTCATCCTCTCCGACGGCATCCAGACAACCGGCGACGCGGCCGAGGCGGCCCGGCTGGCGGCGGCCAGCGGCGTGCAGATTCTGGTGGTGCCGTTTGCCAACCGCACCGGCGTCGAGGTCATCGTCAACACCGTCAGCGCGCCCGCCCACCTGCGCGCGGGCGAACAGTTCGGCTTGGAGCTCACGCTGGAGAGCAGCGCCGACCAGAGCGTGGGCATTCGCGTGCTGGCTAAAGAAGCAGTAGTGTACGAGGGCACGCTGCAACTGCGGCGTGGCACCCACGGCTACGTCGTGCCGCTGACGGCCGGCGACCCCGGCTTCGCCGCCTACCGGGTGCAGATCATCCCACTGGCCGCCGGCGACACGTTCTACCAGAACAACGAGTTGGCCGCCTTCAGCCAGGTGGCCGGGCCGCCGCGCGTGCTGCTGGTGAAGAACCCCGCCCCGCGTGATGACGTCAACGAGTCACAAGAGCTAGTCGCGGCGCTGGCCGCCGCCAACATTTTGGTAGACGTGGTAGACCCGAATGCCCTGCCGTCCGATCTGGCCGACCTGTCGGAATACGTCTCGGTGGTGCTGGTGGACGTGCCGGCGCGCGACCTAAGCCCGCGCCAGCAGTTGGCGCTGCAAACCTACGTGCGCGATCTCGGCGGCGGCTTGGTCGTGGTGGGCGGCCCGTCGGCCTACGGGGTGGGCGGCTACTTCAAGACCCCGCTCGAAGACACGCTGCCGGTCGAGATGCAGATCAAAGACCAACTGCGCCGCCCGCGCCTGACGATGATCTTCATCATAGACAAGTCCGGCAGCATGTCGGACGTGTCGGGCGGCGTGAGCAAAGTCGAGCTAGCCAAAGAAGCCGCCCTGCGCTCGCTCGACCTGCTGTCGCCTACCGACAAGGTCGGCGTGATCGCCTTTGACGACACCGCCCAGTGGGTGGTGCCCATCACCTCGCTCGAAGACAAGGACGCCATCGCCAACGGCATCGGCTCAATCCGCTCCGACGGCGGCACCAACATCTTCGCCGGGGTGCAGGCCGCCTCGCGCGAATTGCCGGCCGATGACGCGGCCGTCAAGCACATCATCCTGCTCACCGACGGCGGCGCCGACCCGACCGGCATTGTCGAGCTGGTGCAGGCCATGCACGACGATTACGGCATCACGCTCTCGGCCGTGGGCGTGGGCACCGACGCCGCGCCCTTCTTGCCACAGTTGGCCGAGGCCGGCGGCGGGTTGTATCACCTCGCGGCCGACCCAGCTTCCCTCCCGGCCATCTTCACCGAGGAGACCACCCTCGCCACGCGGGCCTACATCATTGAAGAAGAGTTCTTCCCGCGCCAGGTTAGCCCCAGCCCGATGCTGGCCGGGATTGACAGCGTGCCCACCCTGCTGGGCTACGTGGGCACCACCGCCCGCGACTCGGCCCAGACGGTGCTGGTCTCGGCGCAGGACGACCCGATCCTGGCCGCCTGGCAATATGGCCTGGGCCGCTCGGTGGCCTGGACCTCCGACGCCACCGGCCGCTGGGCCAAGAACTGGGTCACCTGGGACGCCTTTGCGCGCTTCTGGGCGCAGGTGGTGCGCTACACCATCAACACCGGCGCGCAATCGAACGTGGAGGTCAGCGTCACCCACACCGGCGGGCAGGCCAACGTAACGGTGGATGTGCAGTCCGAGACCGGCGAGTACCTGAACGGCCTGACCATGCAGGTGAACGTGGTCGGCCCGGACGGCACCACGCAGACGCTAACGCTGGAGCAGGTGGCTCCCGGCCGCTACGCCGGCAGCTTTACGCCCTCGGTCGAGGGCGCCTACCTGATCCGCGTGGCCGGCACCGACCCCAGCCAAGCGCCCGACAGCCCCGCGCCGGTGGCCGAGACCGCCGGCTGGGTGCTCTCGTATTCGCCGGAGTACCAAAGCCTGACGGCCGACCCGAACTTTCTGGCGCGGCTGGCGGGCCTGACCGGCGGCACGGTGATGGGCGAAGACCTGGCCGCCATCTACGCCCACAACCTGCCCGCCCCGCGCGCCGCCACGCGCCCGGCCTGGCCGGCGCTGCTGCTGCTGGCGGCCATCCTGCTGCCCTTTGACATCGCTGTGCGGCGGCTGGTGGTCACGCGCTACGAGTTGCAGCGCGCGGCCCAGCGGGTGCGCGGCTGGTTCGCGTTGCGCCGCCCGGCCGCTGTCGCCGTGGACGGCGAACGCGCCCAGCAGTTGTCGTCGCTCTTCCGCGCCAAGGACCGGGCCGGGGCCGAGATCAAGGGGCCGGAGCCGGCCGTGCCCGCCGACTCGGCCAACCTGCCGCCGCCGATCATGACGCGCCCCGCTGTGAGCGAGCCGCCGTCAGCGCCGCCCACCGCCCCGCCGAGTGGCGCGCCCGCCGCGCCCATCCCGCCAGGCGCGCCCGCCGCCCCCGGCGCGGCGGCCACGGCCACCGCCGCCGGCCTGCTGGCCCGCAAGCGCGCCCGCGAGAGCAAGAAGGACGAGTAAGCTCAGGCGAATCAAAAACCGGGCCGGTCAGTGTCACTGACCGGCCCGGTTGGCGTTGTACTTGAAATGTGGGCCGGGTGTATTCCAGTTTGGAGGCTTTCCCGAAAAACCCCTATGACATTGTCATTCCGAACCCCCGCTCGCAGCCTTGTAGCAACGTAGCAGGGTTGGCGGGGTGATCGCGAAGCACCCTTTAGGGGGAATCCCACCCCGGCTAACACCGATTCATTGGGCCACAGCCTGGTGCTCAGATTGACACTCACCGCCGGACTGATCGCGCCGGTTACTTGACCGGCTTCAGGACGATCACCGGAATCTGGCGCGTGGTTTTCTTCAGATAGTCCGCAAAGCCGGGCATGACTGTGACCAACTTGGCATACAGCCGCGTCCGCTCCGGCTCGGCGGTCACTTCGGCCAGCGCCTCAAACTTCTCGGTGCCCACTTCAACGCTGATCGTTGGATTGGCGACCAGGTTGTGATACCAGTCCGGGTTGGTCGGCGCGCCGCCCTTGGAGGCAATCACGATCAGGCGCTCGCCGTCGCGCACATACGCCAGTGGGTTGACCCGGTCTGCGCCGGTCTTCGCCCCTTTGGTGTGCAGTAAGAGCAGATCGCGGCCCTGAAACCGTCCGCTCACCTTGCCGCGATTAGCTCGAAACTCCTCAATCACCTCATCGTTCCAATTGCTCACGTCACTCTCTTTCGGCTTGCCTGTATTGATCCATACTGTCATTTATAGCCTGCGCGAGGGTACCTGCCCATTCTCATTCGGCCAAGCTCCCAAAACGGGCAGGGGGCGGCCTCCCGAAAAGACAGCGGGCGGGCGCGTGACCGCCCGCCGCGCAAACGTTGTCTGTGCCTGGATGATTCAGGGAGGGATTTCTCGCGCGCATAACGCCGCCTGGGTCTATCGGCCCGGCCCTGCGCTCGAAATGACAGGGATGAACATGGTTCGCCGCCCATGGCCCCCATGACAATCTGTGTCAATCTATGGTCATCCATCGCGCCCAGTGTCATTTCGAGCACGGGCACTCGTTAGTCGTTTTCAGGCCCCAGCGGCGCGAGACGCGAAGCGTCACCTTGCAAAACTGCGTTGCCGTCCCATAACTGCCCCCCATCCCTTCGCCCCTTCTACTGCCTCCGAAGTCACCTCACCCCATTCGTGCAATTAGTGTAATTCGTGGCCAAAGGTTTCCGCTTCAAGCCTTGAAGTAGTCCTTGGGAAACGCCTGCACTGTCGGCAGCGTGTCGCGCACCGCCAGGCCGTACACATCCGTGCCGGGGTAGTACACAATGCCATGGCTGCGGGCGATCACCCAGCCGTCATACGCGCTGGTGATGATCTTCTCAGCCGTCGGCCGGCCCCAGATGTCGCGCACCTCCGCCACCGGCTGGCCCTTGTGTACCAGGTCGCCGGGCTGCAATAGGTGCCGCACGATGCACGCGGCCGTGGTGCGCGGCGCGCCGATCCGGCGGCAGGCGAACCCCGGCTGCGGCTGCGGGATGCCGGTGATCGGCTCGGCCGCGCCCGGCAGCAGCTTGGCCCAGCGCATGATGTTGCGCAGCCCGGCCGCCGCCGCCCGCACGATGGCCGGGTCGGGCATGTGGCCGGTGCCCAGTTCCATCGTCAGCGCCGGAATCCGCAGCAGGTTGCCGGCCGCCGCCGTGGTCGAGCGCTCCAACTTGCGCGCCAGGTACTTCTTGGGCGGCATCTCCTGCACAATGGGGTGCCCGTAGGCCGCGCACATCTCGGCCATGAGTTTGTCCACGCGTTTGGCTGCCGCCTGTTCGGCCTTGCGCGCCGCCGCCGGTCCGTCGTTGCGGTAAAACACCCGGTCCCGGAACACAAATGACACTGAGCCGGTCCAGGCGTTGTGCAGGTCTACCAGCCCGTCGCAGTTGGCCCGCATGGCTTCGAACAGCCGCGCATACGTCAGCTCCAGTGACGAGGGCGGGTCTTCGTCCGGGTCGGGCTGGGTCGGCTTGGGTTTTCCGTTCGGCCACAGGCGATTGGGGTCGCCGTCGTGATAGTACGCCTGGCGCTGCATCGTCCGCAGCCCGGCCGGGTTGAGCGCAGGCAGGGCGATGAGTGTGCCGTGCAGGTCCCTCACCAGCTCGCGCGTCAGCAGTTGGTGGATGACCTGAATCCCGGCGTGCTCCGGCCCGTGGATGCCGGCCACCACCCAGAACACCGGCCCTTTGGGGTCGCCCTGCGCGATGATGACCGGCAGCGCGTCGCGCCCACCCACCGGGTGCCCCAGCATCGCAAACTCGCCGTACGTGATCCGGCCGGCTTTGGCCGTGGCGGTTCCCAACTTGATCGGCATGATGGCTTCCTCTCTCTTATCGATTCGCCGTTGTCGCAAACGCGCCCCGCACCACCCGCGTCACCGCGTCCAGCCCGCGTTCCAGGTCGCGCGTGTCAATGTACTCGTCCGGCCGGTGCGAGTGGCCGCCGCGCGTCAGCCCCACGCACACGCACGCCAGCCCGCGGCTGAGCGGCACGTTGGCGTCGGTCGAGCCGGTCTCGAAGCTATAATCGGTCACGCCCGCCGCCTCCAGCGCGCGCGCCGTCGCCTGCACCAGCGGATGCTCGCGCGGGATCGCGCCGCCCGGCCGGTCGCCGATCACCGTGGCCGCCACGCGCACCTCGGCCGTGTTATACCCGGCCACCAGCCCCTCCACCTTTACCACCAGCGCCTCCAGCGCGGCCGGCGCTTCGGAGCGCAGGTCCAGGTCAAAGCTGGCCGCGCGCGCGATGGTGTTGATGCTCATGCCGCCGCTGACGTTGCCGATGTTGAAAGTGGTCTTGGGCGTAAACGGCACGCTCAGGTCGGCGATCTCTGCCCCCAGCCGCATGAGGGTGTGGATGGCCGAGGCCCGCCCGAAGTGCAGCCAGCTATGCCCGCCCTCGGTCTGGGCCGTCACCCGCAGCCGCCGCACGCCG
>Ga0163144_10019153_pt1 | contig 13783 bp, 13 predicted proteins | sample OliLak19BULKMAT1_FD_123175 | JGI IMG/M metagenome (GOLD analysis project Ga0163144, IMG submission 123175) | Freshwater microbial mat bacterial communities from Lake Vanda, McMurdo Dry Valleys, Antarctica - Oligotrophic Lake LV.19.BULKMAT1 | ecosystem: Environmental > Aquatic > Freshwater >... | reverse complement strand
GCAGGTTGTGTACAAATTTTTATTATCTAACGTCCATCTACTAGAAAAATCCCATCCAGATTCGCACGCGGCACGGATATTTCTAAATAACTTTGACCTTTGTGATTCTTCGAGATGATCTGCGATCTCATTATCTTCGTGGTAAGACTCTTCGCGTGGAATATCTAATTCGTCATAGTATCTATTGAAGGTTGCGTCGTTGTATTTTACTATGTGACTTGCTCCGTTTCCGTTTTGAGTTTGCTCCTCTTCTTGCATCCAATATTTATATTCCTGCTCTATATGATTGAGATATTTTTCGTAATAGGACTTCTGCGTCCACATTGATAATTCATCTACTAATAATGCAAAAACTGGTGGTTGCGAGCGGGACAAAAAATATATTCTGTTTCCATTTGGAATGTGTCCAATTTTTTGTATTAAATAGGCAAAATTGTTACAGATATTTTCGACTGCCTCTATTTTGCCACTAACCAACAAGCCTAAGGCAGTGAAATAACTATCCCAATAGAATATCTCCCTGAAACGTCCGCCGGGAACGATGTATGGATACGGTAAGCTAAGTAATGTGTTCTGACGAGACTTTTTGGGGTCGGCTTCTCGAAAGAGATCCTCCCACGCCTGGTGAAGATAATCTTCGAGCGATTGTTTAGTGCGATCAAGTAATGAAGATTTGTCTGCAGAAACACTTTCGGGAAGGGTAAAATTATCTAATACAAATTGTTTTAAGTTAAATTCTAAATGTAATTTCTTTTCTTCGAAATCTACGAGTATTTCTTCTGATGGTCTTTTTGGAGTGCAGTCAACGAATGTTTTGGAATCTGGGAATATTTTGTTTTGCTGTACTGCTTCAAATAGCTCTCCGTAGAGTTGAATGTAGTTTTCTCGAAGGATGTTTAAGGTATCTTTTTTGTAGAAAAGCGAGGTAATTTTCATTCTATTAGATTACCATTACTTTCTTGTCACTCACAATATTGCCATCTGCCAAAGTAATTATACGTTCAGTCAACTGTGCATATTCCAGCTCGTGGGTGACCATAATTATGGTTTGACCTTGTTTATGCAATTCTAAAAATGCCTGTAATACTGTTTCTGAGGTTTCTGAGTCGAGGTTTGCGGTTGGCTCGTCTGCAAAGAGAATTTCTGGGGTATGTCCTATTGCCCTGGCTATGCTGACTCGTTGCTGTTGGCCACCTGAAAGCATACTGGGGAGATTATCGTACCTGTCGGCCAGACCAACTTTTGTCAGCGCCTCGTGTGCTTTATTGGTTGCAGATTTTGTGTCCAGACCCAGCATCAGCAGGGGGATCATGACGTTCTCGGTTGCTGTTAAGGTAGGAATTAGTGCATAATCTTGAAATACAAAGCCTAGTTGGTGTAACCTAAACTGCGTACGTTTCTTTGAAGAAAGATTTGTGACATCTTGGCCGTTATATTTTATTGATCCGCTGGTGGGAGGGTCTAATAAACTTAGCTGATATAATAGAGTACTTTTTCCTGATCCGGATTTTCCTGTTATCGAGAGAAATTGTCCGTTTGGTACAGAAAAGGATAGGCTTTTCAAAACTAGTGTGTCCACAGCACCATTTTTAAATGTTTTTATTAAGCTATTCACTTCAATCATGTTATCTTCCTAAGATTGCATCTAATGTGTGTTGTTTTACTACTATTCGTGCAGGTACGTACCCGGCTATTACTGTTGCAACAAGCAATAGAATCGCTCGAGTGGCTACATCAATTGGTGCAGCGACCACTATGCCATCACTAAAGGGAAAATCAATAGGGTTGTTCTGAAAATACGGCAGAATGAGCGTAAATATTATTATTACAGCGATGGAAATTCCACAGACCGCATAAAATAATGATTGGATCATGTACGAAAATTCGATTGCTGTAGGTGAGACACCAATACCTTTGAGAATACCTATAAATTTTCTTCGTGTAATTGCGTTAACAAAAATGACGATGAAGATAGAGATAGTGGCAACCGCTAAACCTATACTACCAATGACATTACCGAGTATATTAAAGGTTTGTTGAATATCTTTAACAAATTGAGGTAGGCCTTCAATTGCGGTTTGTACGGTTGCTGTTTTGATGACATCGTTTGCGACTAATATATTTTTTATTTTCTCGGCCGAATATTGTGGTTTTAATTTAACTGCAATTTCGTTGACGTTAAAATCGTTGCGACCCAACATTTGTCTTAGTTGATTTTCATTAATTAAAATACGTGTGTCTACTTGCCCAACCTTGGTTTTAACTACTCCTTTAATTGTTACTTCACGCGTTTGATTGTTGACTGTTAATTTGACTTTTGAACCTACCGATGCTGAGCGAAGCGCCTGGGCACCTTCACCCCGTTGTGACTGATATTTTTCTAAAAGATTTACGCCAATAACTATTTGATCAAAGTCACCAGGACTCAGAAACTCACCGTCAATCAATTTTGATGAGAGATTGGTTACGGCATTTTCGCGGATAACGTCTATTCCGGTGACTGTACCAGCGACCGTTTCAGGTTTTTCATCTTTTGCTCTTATTTTGTCATATCCTGCCTCTAATCGTGCTGATGCTGTGTATCTATATGAATAGTTTCCTATACCTTCAATATTTTTTAGTGTGTTAATAATTGCGACACTGTCCTCGATCTGAGTTTTATTTGCTGGTGTCCCGATTATAATGTCTGAGGTAAAATACGATCTATTTGCAATGATTGAACCTTCGATCAGTCCGACTAATATACCTCGCACTACAACTAGATTGAGGAAGGTGATGGTCATGATACAGATAATGAGTAATGTAGTCCATTTACTACTGCGTTTTATATCTCTCAGTCCGAGAAAAAACCCGACCCGCATATTATTGCGTATTTCTACAAATGGTTGTGTCAAATATGCTGTTTGTTTCATTCATTTATTTTTTCGTGTCTATAACTATTCGTGTGCCTTCGCTTACACCTTCTAGGACTTCAATATATTTTGAGCCGCGCATGCCGATTTTGACTGCGGTATCAACTACTTTATTGTTTTCAAGAACTTTTACAAATTTTTTCTCGCCGTCTGTTTTGAGCGCACTAACTGGAATTGCTAAAGTATCTTGTTTTTGGGCGACATCGATCTCGACCGTTGCGCTCATTCCTGGCTTGATAGCTGAGTTTGGAGATTCTAAACTGATTTCGATATTATAGGTGATGAGTCCTTGCTCTACTGTTCCAATCGTGTCTGATTTTACAATGGTGCCGTTGAAGGCTTGTTCGGGGAATGCATCAAATACAATAGTGACTGGTAGACCTAATTGTATTTTAGCGATCTGTAATTCTGTGACTTTTATCCCGAGTCGATAAGCGTCCATATTTATAATATGTACTATGCGAGAGCCTGTTGACTGCACGGAGGAAGCTGTCGTATTGTCGCCAATGCTTACATTAAGATTGGCAATTGTGCCATCTATAGGGGCTTTTACTACCGTATCTTTGGTGGCATTGTATGCTGTAAATGCGGATATAACGCTTGCCTTTGCGCTTTGGATTCCCGTGTCTGAATCAAGATATTTTCTTTCTGTTGCGCTAAAATTTTGACGGGCTGACGCGACTGACGATCTAATACTATCAATCTCTTCTTGCGTATATGACTTGCCTGTTGTTGGATTAGACTTGCTTGCACCGAGATTATCGTTAAGGTTTTTTTCAAGTGACACCGTATCAAGAACATTTTTTCTGGCGCTTTCTAATAACGCTTGGTTGGTTGTTTTTGATAGTTCTATCGATTTTTGTCCAGTTATTGCAGCCAGATAAGCGGCATAAGCGGCGGAGCGATCTTTATCGGTGCTGGTGCTTTTGATACGGGCGATTTCTTGACCTGCGACAACAAGCTCACCATTTGTCACCATTATTTTGTCGACCAAACCTGTTGATGTAGCGAAGACCATGCTTTCTTGGACTGCTGTAATGTTGCCACTTTGGACAATTGTGTCTGTGATTGTTTGGCGGGATACGATGACTGTTTCACCTACTGATTGCTTTGGCTTGAGTATTACAAAAATGGACGCGATCGTTATAACTGCAATGAGAATTATTAGTTTTTTACGCATACATACATTATTAAATAGGCAAAGAAATAACGCAACGTGTATCATAAATTAATGGATATTTTTTTGCGGGTTTTTTTGTATATCTTCTGTTTTGTTTTAGGTGCAGTGCTGGTACAGCGTAAAGCTATCAAACGTGCCCATGCAAGTGATATGTTATGGTGGCTATTTTATGCCGGTCTGCCTATTACAGTTTTTTATGCCATCACATCCACCACTATAACTTACGATCAACTTATTTTACCCATAGCAGGTGCAATGATTTCAACTTTTAGCGGAATTGTTAGCATTGCCCTCGGGATTTGGCTGAAAATCCCGCGGAAAGTATTGGGTGTGTTGGTAGCAAGTGCGATGATTATGAACACAAACATGTCACTGCCGTTTTTTGCTGCGTTTCACGGAGCAGAAGGTTTGGCTATTTTTTCTATTTTTGATCTTGGTAATTTAATTATGATTTTTACGGTAACTTATTTTGTAACTTTAAAGATTGGCGGTGTGCCGTTGACCGGTCTAACTTTGCTTGAGCGAGTAATGAAAATGCCGGCTATGTGGGTGATTATTGGATCACTTGTGCTGGTGTTTAATGGTTTTCAATTGCCAAAAGATATTCAGTTTGTTTTCTCGTGGGTGACATTTGGGATTTTCTTAACAGTGATGTTTACATTGGGGATGTTATTCGAGCCAAAGTTTACTCATCTTAAGTTTATTTTGATCGGTCTGATTTTGCGATATGTTTTGGGTTTTGCATTGGGATATATAGTAGTGAGGACGTTAAATTTACAGGGCATTGAGCGGTTAGTTGTGCTGATTGGCTCAGCTTCCCCGAATGGCTATACGTCTTTGGTGTATGCCAAGATCGCGAAGCTTGACACACATTTTGCAGGACAACTGGTGTCGCTGTCGATGGGAGTGGGAATAATTTTGATTCCGTTGATGTTGTTGTTTGTTCAGTAAATAGTGTGATTAATCTCAAATTATACTCCTTCTGTTTGTCTCCAGTTTACGGTAATATGAATTTATGAAAAAAATTTATATCTTAAGTATCTTTGGAATCACAATTGCTTTATCAGGTTGTACTTCTATACAACAAGCCTTAGGTCCGCAATCGCCAAATACTGCTCAAGTGAGTGCGGGAGCTGTTGGAACTCCTGTCCCCTCACCTATTGAAGTTACCGGCTCGTTGTTTTCTTTACTTAATTCTGGTGACAAAAAATGTAAGTGGTCAAATACTGTGGAGGGGAAAAAGCTTGACGGGTTGGCGTATGTGTCTGGTACAAAAATACGGGCGGAGATACAAACAAGTATATCGCTGCTTCCTGTTACCGCAATTGCTGTCGGAGATGGAAAAACTTTTACTGCCTGGGTGAGCGCGCTATCGGGACAAAAAGTTAGTTTTTCTTACAGTGAGGTTGAGAAGTTTATGAAAGAGGCGACGACATCGGCCAAGAAGTATACTGGTTCTTTAAAACAATTAGATCAATTTTTGCAACCAAATACATTTCGCTGTGAACAGTGGACTGTTGATGAACAGAAGTTAACCGCGGATTACTAGGAAGGATATATAGGCGACATAACAGGCTATCATAAAAAGTCCTTGTATTCGTGTAATAGTGTGCTTCTTCCAAACGAACAATGTAACAATAAGCAGGATAGTGGTAGCGAAGAGTACGAGAATATCTGCTACATTTTGTCCTGACAGTGGGATATCTTTGAATAATGCTGTGAGGCCTAAAATAAAGAGTATATTAAAAATATTTGACCCAACTATATTACCAACTGCGATATCACTGTTCTTTTTTAATGCGGCTTTTACACTGGTTACTAATTCAGGTAGACTTGTTCCAATTGCGACAATAGTTAAGCCTATTAGAGCATCACTGAGACCGAAAGTCCTTGCAATTGCAATTGCATTGTCTACTACTAACTTACTTCCCAGACCCAAAACAATTAACCCACCGACTATGAGTATTGCAGACTTTGCCCCAGAATATGTCTTAATTTCAGATTCATTATCCCCCGATGCTTTTGAGATGCCAAAGGTGTAATAGAGAAATATTATGAAGAAGGCAAGGAATACCAATCCATTTGTGAAGGTAATGATACCTGCTTGTTCTGGTGAATTAAGGTTAAATGAGGGGAATGTTCGAGCGTCTAATATATGTTGTACGCCCAAAATTAGCAACATTACCGCACCGAGGAATGACATAGGAATTTCTTTCCAAACAGTATTTTTTTTGACCGTCAGTGGGTAAATAGTTGCTGTTACGCCTAGTATAAGTAGGATATTTGCTATGTTTGAGCCTACGATATTACCGACAGCAATTGCGGTGTTGTTGTTTAGGGCACTTGTTAGTGAGACCACTAATTCAGGTGCTGAAGTACCAAAAGCTACTACTGTCAAACCTATCACTATGGGGGTAATTTTAAGCTTAAGGGCAAGCGAAGACGCTCCATCAACAAGCCAGTCGGCTCCTTTTGATAGTATAAACAAGCCAACAACAAAGAGAACAAGAGATAAAACAATCATATAGCCACTTATTATACTTTAGTAATAGAAATTATCGCAACTAGTGCTTTTAAAGTTGGGTGTTACGGGTGGCGGGCTAGTTTTAGAGAAAACCATTGGCCCGGTCATACAATAAAGCTCCCGTATTACTACAGGAGCTTTATTGTTATTAAAGTAGCCTTTGTGACTTACTCAATTAGTAGCGTGAACCGCCACGGCTTCCACCGCGATCACTTCCACCACGATCACTTCCGCCACGTCCGCCGCCGAAACCACCACGGCTTCCACCGCGATCTCCGCCGCCGCCGCCGCTGTAACCACCACGGCTTCCACCGCGATCTCCGCCGCCGCTGTAACCGCCGCTAGAGCGATCTGGTCGTGCTTCTTGAGGACGAGCTTCGTTGACGATGAGCTCGCGACCTTCAAACTGCTGGCCGTTTAACTGAAGAGCAGCTTGTGTGTCTTCGTCTGATGCCATTTCGACGAACCCAAAGCCTTTTGATCGGCCTGAGAACTTATCTGTAATAACAGTTGCCGAAACAACTTGCCCTGCTTGAGCGAACAAATCGCCAAGCTGTTGGCTTGTTGTTGAATATGGCAAACTGCCGATGAATAATTTTGTATTCATGGAGGAACTCCTGATTACTTTCTTCGAGTGCTTTCACCCTAACACTCAATATTATAAAAACACAGAGGGTGATATTGTGACTATTACTAAAACAGCACTCAAACAGGAGTCTTATGTTTTATTTCTAGCCGTAGTAGTATACAACAGGGTTATAAATTACACAATGATCAGGCTTTTGAGCTCAAATTGAGCTAGTGTGTTTTTGGATTGTCTATGCTACATTTAATATATGAATATCATAATCAATTTTCTTGGAGAACTTTTTCGTAAATCAATCTTAGCGTTCTTTATTACTGCAAGTGCAATGACAGCAGTTTTCTTTCCGCTTTTTATGCTGATTGCTATTGGTGCAGCTGCTGCCGGATCGTCTGATGTCGACACGAAGGCGCTCAATACAACACACGTCTATGGGAATGAAAAAAGTATAAATAAGATTCTTACTATTCCTTTAACTGGAGTGATTTACGGAGATCCTGAAACTGACGGTGGCGACGAGGGATTATTTGGGTCTACTTATAATACGTATGGCTACGAGATCAAGCAGAAACTTCGAAATGCAATTGACGATACTTCAATCAAGGCTGTAGTGCTTGAGATTAACTCGCCCGGTGGAACTATTTATGGATCTGCCGCTATTTCAGACGCAATATCAGAATACAAGGCAAAAACTAATAAACCTGTCTACGCGCATGTGACGGGTATGGCTGCATCGGGGGCGTATTGGGCCGCTGTGGGCGCTGATAAGATAGTGGCTGACCTTGGGAGTATGGTGGGGAGTATTGGTGTTATTAACGGTGGTTTTATGGTCTATAACAATCCAGTCGCGTTGGATGGCGGGTTGCTTGGTGGTGGTGTCACTACGACTGATGGAATTGAAAGCTATTATATAACATCTGGAAAAGGCAAGGATATGGGAAATCCGTTTCGCAAGCCTACTGACGAAGAGCTACAAGTGTTACAGCAGGGTGCGGATAATAACTACGCGGTTTTTGTGAAACGTGTAAGTGAGAAACGTGGTATTGATGAGCAGGTGATACGGAATACCATTGGGGCGTATATATACGACAATGACACGGCAATTGAACGCAAGCTGTTGGATGCGACTGGAAATCGTGAAACAACATATACTGCGCTAGCTAAAGAGGCAAAGATTGATCAGGATTTTCAGGTTGTAAGCACTAGAGATCGCCGATCTCGATTGGAGTCGCTGTTGAGTGCGACTGGTTTGCTCAAATTTGTTCCGCAGAGTAATTCAAAAATAGAACAGCGGTTGCAAACAGAACTGTGTGCGCCACATAAGCCGCTGGCATTTTACGGTGATTTGGCTGGCGTGTGCTCTCGGTAATTTACAAGTTCCCTGAATTACAGAATGGTTTGATTCCAAATTTCTATAAAATTTGTTACTCTTCCTAGTTGCGTTTTATCTGACACAAGATCACTTGTGTCGTCTGCAAGTTCTGTAAAGTTGAGGTTTGCTGCTTTTTGACTGACGTATTCTTTTATCTCCTGCGGTGTAGATAGGCCCAATCTATACTGCGTGTACCCATAGTCTGGCTTGATTCCTCTCCCAATCATATACGTAATATCAAAGAAGTCTCGTCCTAGTATACGAGGGCGATTAAATAGAGCGTATATTTTTTGTGCGAAAACGATCGGAAGCGGTGTAGAGGGGACGATTGAATATACTTCGAATTTTGTAAAGTTAGTTCGTGTAGGTTCATACTGATACCCGTGCGAGAGAGTGTCCAGCTGAATTAAGATTTTTTCATCTTGTAGCGGTGAGAGCTTGTTCTCATAGAGTAGACGCGGAAATCGTAGCTTGCATCGAAAGGCATGCCTGCTCATTGTTTGTAGCTCGACATCTATCCCCTCTTTTTCTAATACATTCTTTACAAATTCTCCTATCCCTGCAAAGTCTTCTGAAGTTATGCCAAAATTATCAAAATCTAAGTCCTCAGAAAAACGCGGATTTCCATGCATCAGTCGTAATGCTGTTCCGCCTAAAAATGATAGCTTTATGCTATGAGGTGATTTAAATATTGCTCCCAAAATTTTTGCTTGCATATACTCACGTAAGATACTGCGCTCCATTTCTTGTTCTGAGGGTGGATAGTATGTCTTGATATCGTTAATAGTGAGCATAGGTAGGGTTCCTCCAATATTCTAAGAATAATTGAGCACGCTGCATTAGCTTTTTATTTTCGAATACACGGCCGTAGGTAAGAAAAAGCTCTTGATTAAAGTTTTTGAATAGCTCATCGGTATTGATTCTCAGCTCATGCATGGCACCTGCTGTGTTCACGCGGGGATGAAGATACAGATAGTCTATAATTGCTTTTTCTTTGTGCGCCATAGAAATGGGTATATTTTCGTATTTTATGGTTGTATACCCGGTTAGAGCGGATGGTGGAATAGTTTGGTAGTGAAAGCGTCCTAGTGTTGTGTCAAGTCTTTGAGTTTTGTCGCTTGTAACACTGGTTATCGTATAGATGGTGTCAGGAATGAGTTGGTAATATGACAAGGCAGTTTCAAGTGAGATATATGAAGGTTCAATAATTTTATTGGCCACCGCAAATAAATATAGATCACCATGGTATTGCGTGTGGGTAAATACATATTGTCCCCTACGCATTTTATGAATTAATCCCTTGTTTTGCCATTTAGGTAGATTTCTTCGCTGAAAAGTAGGATCGGCTAGCATGATATCCTGTAGTGAGAATAAAGGAAACAATCCCATTGTTTGTTCAAATTCCCGGAAAGTCATTTAGTTTCTCCTTTGGGTACTGTAGTACCCCTGTGAATAACACAGTATCTCTTTTTTGAAGTTTTGTCAATATTTCGGAACAATGTGATACAAGCTCATTTGTTTGATAAATACCCTATAGTAATTAAACCGTGTAAATTTGGTTTACTATGCCTGACTTGTTACTAATTGATGAGTTTTCGGGTAAGACACGGCGGTTTGTTTAGTTTACAGCCAGCGGATTAAATTATTAGACACATAAGTGATTGTGATCGAGATCGTCTTTGACGTATTGAACCATATGTACCTTGCCGCCAGTAAATGCATGTTTGTCTGCGCATTTGGTCGGAGAATGTGACTGACTTTTGGCACCGGCAACCCATGCTGGTAATCCTGGTTTAAAGTCCCCTGCTATTTCATTCCATTGATAAGGTGTGGAGTATATTCCGAGATTATGACCTTGTTCTGTGTGATAGTCTATCGCTCCTTGAATGACTATACTATTGAGACTTTTATCTTCAGACCAGGTATTCATGGTTTCAATATCCAGCCACCATTGCCTTGGTTCGATTTTGTATTTTTTTGCCGAGTTATGTGCATATTTTGATGCTTGATATCCGAAATTGTAGGCTTGGCATGTATCGTCTTTTCGCGCGCATTTATTCGGGCCTGCTGTGACATAGTGGGCAAATCTGTTTGTTACATAACTAAGATTTTGATATACCGAAAGCGGGGCATATTTTTTATTTGCCCACTTTGCTTGGAGCGCAAAACATTTATTATCGGTAAAAGGACGCCCACCGTTTACACCTATGATGGCATATGCAGGATATTGCGGAAATTCTTTATCACACTGTGGATACGATATGTCATACCCAATTGCGCTATTTACGCGATACGCACTCGAAGCAACAGTAGTGGACGAAAAGAGTATGGGAGTTAAAAGTAGTAGAACAATGCTCGAGTGTACCAACTTTTCAATAATTCGTACACTTGTTTGTAACACCATCCGATTGTCCTATACTCTGCTTATGTGGTCAATTAGAAACAATGCTGTAATTATTTAATTATATATATCGTGAAATTTTTTCTATAAGTGACTCGATGTTTTGCTTGTTGTGTACTGAGATAAAGATTGGATTGTAGTCGCTATACTTTTGATGTAATTGATACGTAATTTCTTCGAGATTTTCTACGGCATCGATTTTATTAAATACAAAAATTCGCTTTTTATTTTCAACCTTGAGATCTGCGAGGATTTGCTCAACTATTTCAATTTTTTCTTCGCGTTTTTCGTCACTGATGTCTATGATGTGAAGGAGTATATGCGCATGGACCGATTCCATAAGAGTTGATTTGAATGCATCGATTAGTTGTGGTGGGAGGTTCTGGATAAATCCGATGGTGTCGGAGATAATGACTGTGGAGTTGAGTGACGGGACGTAGAGTTCACCGACTGTACTATCTAGTGTGGCGAAGAGTGCGTTTTCGACTAGTTTTCGTTTTTTTGATAATAGATTGAAGAGTGAGGTTTTGCCTGCGTTGGTATAGCCAACAATTGAGACTGTTTTCAGACCAAGCTCTTTGCGACGGGCAATTTGTTTTTCTCGCTCGGTAGTCAGTTTTTTTAACCTGTCTTGGGTTTGTTTAATTTGTTCTCGCCAGTGGCGTTTCATTATTTCAATATTTGTTTCGCCTTTACCGCGTGTACCAATACCTCCGCCTTGTCTGGAGAGTTCATTGCCACCGAGTCCGTACATACGAGGACCCATATGGCGCATGCGGGCTAGTTCGATTTGGAGCTTGGCCTCGGCTGTGCTGGCGTGCTTTGCGAAAATATTGAGTATAAGATCCATGCGATCCCAGACAGCAACGTCTTCTTTGCCGTCTGTGAGATAACGCTGTAAGCTGAATATTTGTCCTTGTTTGACAATTCCATTGAGAACAACTACCTGGGCTTTTTCTTCTTTTGCGGATATTTTTAATTCTTCTGCTTTGCCCTTGCCGATGTAGGTTTCATTGTCAGGGTGGTCTCTTTTTTGCATTATTTTGACGACAGTGGCCCCGCCGTAAGTGGTGACGAGTGCGACAAGTTCTTGTAATTCATTATCTGCATCCTCTGGTCTTTGGTCTGGTGGGATGAGATGGACGAGTATGAATTTTTCTGCCATATATATGTATTATATCGTACTAATCATTTCTTCTTAAGGTACACATATGTGTTCTGGTCTTGAAAATTGATTCGTTGATAGTTTTGGTCTTGGGCAAGTGAGTTTTTCAATTCTTCGGCTACTTGTTTTGACGCGCCGTAATAGTTATTTATACTGGCATCTGGTGTGAGGTTGAAGAGAATAATGTCAGGATTTTTGGCTCTGTAGGCGGTTTCTAGGAAGTATAGTTTGTCTGTCCTATTTGATGTATAGGCAAGTAGGTTATTTTGTGCCATGACTGTCCCTTGTTTTGGCAGTTTCTGTTGTAAATCGCGAATCGTGATATCCCCTGAGAATGATTTATAGAATGCGGGATTAATTACTACGTTAATAGGTGAGCCGGTAATTTTCCGCGCTGAATAGAGGGATGTGAGCAAGAGAAAAGCTGTGAAGATGTGCAGAATTACTATTTTGTTTGGTATGTGTTTTTGTAGGTTTACGAATGCTTGAGTGGTTGCAAGTACGAGTAGAACACCCAGCAGAACATTATAGTGCTGACCAAGTGAGATATTATTGAAGACTGTTCCATTGGGTGCAAGGCGTATGCCGAGTTCTGCGAGCGGCATAATGAGCGCAACGCCTGAGAGTACCGGCAAGAATCCAAACGAGATAAATGAATCGGTAATCAATTTTATTTTTGCTCCTGAATTGATGAAATTTTGAAAAAGCTGTACTGGATTATCTGGCATACCCGGAGTGTATAGGTAAGGGTGGTTTGCAATAGCAGGGATAACGAAGCGAGTGATTATAACAAAGTAAATTAGTGAAAACACTGACAGGCACAGAATTTGAGTTCTTTGCTCTTTTTTTATAAAAAACAACCAGCCTAATACAAAAAGTGCAGATATTGCATTGCTTTCTTTAAATCCTATAAAAATTAAGAAGGTTAGGATTGTAATGAGTTTCTTGTTTGAGAATAGAACAAGGTAGATGAAGAGTAATAACACAAATGCTGCAGTTGACTCTGGATGCCAGTCAGTGACGAGCGGATTTTGTACGCCTGCAAACATCAGGTATGCAATAGCAAGTGTGATTGATGTTAGGTATGGTAGTGCAAATTTTTTAGCGATTAAATATATCATTACTCCTGCTGCGACCGTCGCGACGGCTTGCTCAATTAAAAGTATTCTCAGATCTGTTGTAATCCAAAATAATGGTGCGATAAGTGCAAGGCTCGGATTAAAATGGTCTCCGAGGAACATGACGTTCCCAAGAACTAGGTGATTGATGTAGGGAATCTGGAAGCGGGAGAGCTGGAAGATTATGTGGGCGAAGATGCCGAAGTCGTAATAGAAGAGTTGGCCTGCGTTGTATCTATTTAGTGTTACTAAGGTAAAACCAATTAGAAAGAATAAAAAAATACCTGTAGTGAGGAGGTTTTGGAGTTTGTTCATTACAGATATTATATATGCTATTGGTAGCTATAGCACTAAACAAATTTTGTAGATATGTAGATTTTTAGATAATTTATTCCAATGGCAACAAATAGTGTGTAAACAATTATTTGATTTAATAAGTCTTGTGCGTTTATTTCTCTAACGCTTTTCATTATATACATTCCGAGGTAAACAACGCTCATTCCTAAAATGAAATTAATTGAGAAGAGG
>Ga0163144_10019152_pt1 | contig 13784 bp, 8 predicted proteins | sample OliLak19BULKMAT1_FD_123175 | JGI IMG/M metagenome (GOLD analysis project Ga0163144, IMG submission 123175) | Freshwater microbial mat bacterial communities from Lake Vanda, McMurdo Dry Valleys, Antarctica - Oligotrophic Lake LV.19.BULKMAT1 | ecosystem: Environmental > Aquatic > Freshwater > Lake... | reverse complement strand
GGTGGTCCGACCGGTGAACAACGTCTGGTCGAAGCCGAGCTCGATCTCGGTTGTGCGTTCAGGGCCGAGATCCGGGTTGCCGAGGTTGTTGGGGCGCACCCCGCTGGCCGAACCCCAGGCAAGCGGCGTATACGTGCGAACGGCGTCAAAGGCACCGGGCGCGCGACCGGCAGAACCAAACGCGCCGCGCAGCTTCAGCGTGCCGAACGACTGGCGCCAGAACGACTCTTCAGACACGACCCACGAGGCTGAGACTTTCGGATAGAACTGCAGACCGAATTCCTTGCCGAAGGCACTGTTGCCGTCGAGACGCCCACCTGCCGTGACGAAGTACCGGTTCTTGACGCCCAGCAAAGCCGTCGCGAAGGCACCACCCGTAATGACGCGCCGCTGATTTTCGTCGGCGAGCTGGATCGCACCACTGGCCACGGTCGGATCGGCGGGTGTGGCGAAGTTTTGAGAGAATGCAACCACATCACTCACCACCGAACTCACGTACTGCGTCCCCGCAGACGTCGTGACACGCACATCTTTCCCAAGTCCGAAGTCGTAGCTGTTGGCCCAGTCGACGCTGAGCGTGTTGTTGGACCAGCGCTGGTTCTGGATGACGCCGAATGGCGCAGCCGGGAATCCGAACGGGCGCACGTTGCGATTCTCGAGCGCAGCGCGATCGAAGCCCAACGTGAGCCGACTGGAAAAGCGCGCGAAGGGTGTGAGCGTTCCGGTCACGCCCATGATCAGCCGATCGATGTTGCTGTCCAGCCGCTGCCCCAGCACCAGGCGAATCGTGTCCGGATTCTCGGAGCCGAAGTAGTTGCGATCACGACGGAATGCGTTGAGCGTGATGCCCTGCGCGTTGTTCCCGGCGGGGGTCTGGTTGATGAGGTTATTGGTGTACGCGCTGCTCCAGTTCACGGCGAGTTTTTTCATCGGGCTGAAGTCGAGATTGGCGCGGATCTGATATTTCCGATCGCGGTCGTTCGGCAGCACGCCGTCGGTGTTGTCGACGTTGGTCGAGAGCAGGTACCGGAGGTTGTCGGCGGTGCCGCCCGACACCTGGATCGCCGTGCCGTAGCGTGCGGCGTAGTTGTCGAGGCCGGGAATCGAGCCGCTTCCGGTGTTTCGCAGAAACGGATCCATGAAAATCAGCGGCGCGGAATCGGTGCCGAATTTCTGCAGGCTGCTGACGCCGGTATTGAGGCGCACCTGCCACTTGGCGGCGCCCTGCGCACCACGCTTCGTGAAGATCTGGATGACACCCGCGGCCGCATCGGTGCCATACAACGTCGCTGCGGCCGCGCCCTTCACGATCTCGATGCGATCGATGTCGTCGGGATTGATGTCGTTGAGCGGACTCGAATTGGAGTTCGCACCACGTTGCGTCGTGCCGGTGAAGATGCCGTTGCGCGGATATTCATCGCTGCGCGTGCGGACGCCATCGATGAAGATCAGCGGCTGGTTGGTCAACGACACGCTGGTGGTGCCGCGCAGTCGGATGGCTGATCCGCTGCCGGCGTTGCCCACACCGCCGCCGACGGTCACCCCGGCCAAACGCCCGGAGAGCATCTGCGACAGGTTCGTTGATACTTCGGGGACATCGGCCACTTTGATCTGCCCGATGGAATTCCCGACTTCGCGCTTACGCGCCGAGCCGCCGGTACCGGTGACGACCACCTCGTCGAGGGCAATGGCGCTCACGGTGAGCCCGAAGTCCAACGTCACGGTGCCACCGGCCGTCACCACGGTTGTCTTCTCGGTGGGCGTGAAGCCCAGCATGCGTGCGCGCACAACCAGACTGCCGGCGGGAACGGCGGTGAGCGAGAACGCGCCGTTGGCGGATGTTATGGCACCGATGCCTGTGCCGGCGATGCCGATCTGCACGTTGGCAATGGGCGCACCGGTGACGCGGTTGGTGACCGTGCCGCGGATCGTTCCACCTTGCGCCTCGGTAACCGACGGAAGCAGCAAAGCGGTGAGTAGCGCGAGCACGCGGGTCGAGCGAACAAACCGGCTCGGCATAGCACAGTTGGGGCCCATTAACGACCTCCAGCGGGTTGTGGGATGTTGGCGACAGGACGTCCGCCGCCGCCGCCGTCCTCCCGTGCTAAAGAAGGCAGCGCCAATCGGATCGTCAGCCGCCCGCTGACAGTCTGGCGCGGGAAGGAGGCGCACAGCACGTGGCGACGACACGGCAGAGCATAGGTCGAAAGGCAGACTTCCGCGAGAGTCCGCGCCCGCTTTTTTGAGGATCGGGCGAAGGTGAGGCAGTCGCGCGCGTCGACTGTTCCCGCGATCGCGGTCAGTAGGCGCGAACCACGCGACGTCTGACCGTCACCGACGGTGTCGCGCTGCGTACCCGCTCAATGAGCTCCTCAACCGCCTCGCGATCGATCCGAACGCGACCGTTTCCGCCCTCGAAACGCAGGAGTTCCGGGCTCGGCGCCGTCATCCGCAACCCGCCGATGCGATCGCCAACAAAGACATCGAAGCCGCGAGACGGCAATGCAGAGCTCTTCACGCTCTGTACCGTCACCTCACGATAGCGACCGCCGCCATAGACGCGGAGCTTGAGCGCCGCCCCGGCTTCCCCCTTCTGCACCTCGCGCACAAAGCGGTTCACTCGCGCCTCGGCGCCGCTCATATCCTCAACGTCCTCCTTGGGCACGCGAACGTCCACGTCGTTGATGGCGGCGATCCGGTCGCCTTCAACGATCCCCGCGATTTCGGCCGGCCCCTTGGCGACGACCGACGAGACAAAGAGCCCGAGTGTGTCGCGGGCGCTGCCCGAGGCGCCGAGTGAGAGGCCGAGCGCCGGCCGGTCACTCCCCGCCCAACTGGCGCTGCCCGACCAGGTGCCTGATTGACCGACGCGACGGCCGGCCGCACCCTCCAGATCCGCCGCGGACACCGTCTTCACCTTCACGAGGCGCGAGGATCCGCCGGTCTGCACTCGCAGCTCCACATCGTCGCCCGGCTTGGCCTTCGCCAGAGCGCGTTGCAGGCGGCGCTGGCCGATGCCCGCCAGTTCGGGGTCGTCCGCATCGACCGTGCTCAGCTTGAGACTGACGCCGCTCACTTCGGTGATGACGTCGCCGACCTTGATTCCCGCCTTGGCCGCCGGACCGTCGGCCACCACTTCATCCATTCGTACCCCCTCACCGGCGCCTTGGCGCTCGGCCGTGAGGGTCACGCCGAGCATGGCTCGATTGCTGCTGCCCATGACGACGGACATCCCGCCTGGCAGCCGTTCGATGCGCACTTCTGCGGGTTCTCGGGTACGGGTCTGCGCGTCAACAGTGCGCAGCGAGGGGAGCACAAGTGTTGACGCGAAGATGAGCGCGGGTGTGATGGTCGATCGCATGATTTTGGTCTCGGTCGTGAGGTGACGACCATGCGACACGCGGGTTCGGCGGAGGGTTTCCATGCGTCCGTCTCGGGAGCGGGACCGCGAGAACGAGGAACAGCGGGCACGGAGAACAGCAAGAGAAAAAATCGAGAGAATCAAAAGCAAAAAAATGGAAAGCAAAAAAGCTTCGTCGATCTGCAGGGAGCGCCGATTGGACCCGGTTTCGTCCGCTCGTCTCCCCCAGTTCTCCTGCGGTTCTCCGTGTCCGCTGTTGCGGTCGCTGTTCCCGCCAGCCGACTGGTCAGTCTTCGCGCTCGATAGCGCGCTGTCCCGCGGTGCCGCGTGCGAGCGGCGTGAACTTGAAGAGCACAGGTCCGAGCGCGGCGGCGAGCAGTGCCGCGGTGACTGCCGTCGCACCGAGCTCACCTCCGCGGAACGAGAGCCACATCGTCAGCACGAGGATGATCATCGGCAGTGCCGCGAGCGCGGTCACGCCGCCAATACCGATCGGCAGTCGAAAGGAGCCGCGCAACTCCGGTTCGCTCTTGCGGAGTCTGATCAGAGCACCGAATTCGAGCGCCAGCGCCATCGAGTACAACAACACATCGGCGACGACGAGCTGTGCGAACGGGAGGAGTGCGAACGCGGAATAGCACACCGCGGACACGAGGATGGCGCGATCCGGATTGCCGCGCGTGTCGAGCTTGCCGAGTGCGGCGGGAAGGAGTCCATCCTGCGCCATCGCCAGTGGAATGCGCGAATACGCGAGCAACAGCGCGTTGAAGAGCGCGAGGGCGCTCACCACGCCGGCTACGCTCACGGCAATGGCCAGCAATGGACCAGCCGCCCCACCGGTCGCGCGCGCGATGTCCGGCCATCCACCGTCTTTCCACGTCGTCCAGTCGCTCGCGGCAAGGGTCGCCGATACGGGCAACAGATAGCCCGCCGTCACGACGACCAGCGCGATGGCCAACGCCTTCGGATACGTGCGGCCCGCATCGCGAATCTCGCCGCCGACGGTGCTCGCGTTGTCCCAGCCGAGGTAGTTCCACAACACGATCGAAAGTCCGACGCCGAGTGCATCGTACGAGGTCTGGCCGCTGTGCGCGAACGGCTGCCACGGCACATGATCGAGGCGCGGAATGGCGGCGATGGTGATCGCGAGGAACGTGCTGAGCACGACACACGCCGCGAACACCGACACCTGCCCCACCCGTGCCGCACCACGCAGGTTGATCGCCGTCGCACCCCAGATCACGCCGAGCGAAATGAGCCACTGCGTGCTCGGCGACAGCGACGGAAAAAAGAAGGCCAGGTACTGATTGAACAGCACCGGATAGATGGCCATGTCCACCATCGAGTAGCACCAGGTGAACCAGCCATTCTGGAACGCCCAGAACGGACCGAACGCGCGGTGTACCCAGCGGTAGTAGCCGCCTTCCTGCGGCAGCATGCTCGCCAGTTCGGCAACGAGCAGTGTTTCCGGAATGCTCCACAGCAGCGGCACGAGGACCAGCAGCAGCAGCGACACACCGGGTCCCACGGAAGCGACGAGCCCTTCCAGCGAGAAAGCGCCGCCGGATGTGTTGAAGAACATCACGGCGGCGAGTGTCAGCGTGCCCAGGGAACGCTGGAGCTTCCCTCCGCTGGTCACCCCACGACGACGTTGAGGAGCCGCCTGGGAACGAAGACGATCTTCTTCACCGCACCAACGACAAACTTGGCGATGTTCGTATCACCCATCGCGGCGATCATCGCGTCGTCCTGCGACACGTTCGCGGGCACGGTCACTTTGCCACGCACCTTGCCGTTGACCTGCACCACCAGCTCGACGCTGTCGTCGATGAGCATTGCCGGGTCGAACGACGGCCAACCCGCGTCGAACACGCTGCCGTCGTGGCCGAGCGTGCTCCAACACTCCTCGGCGAGATGCGGCGCGTACGCGGCGACCAGCTGCACCAGCGGCAACACTTCATCGCGATGCGCCGCGCGTTCGCCGCGCCGCACGGCGTTGAGATACTCCATCATCGCCGCGATGGCCGTGTTGTAGCTCAAACGCGCCGTGTCGTCGCCAACTTTTTTGATCGTGCGATGCATCTTGCGCAGCACATCGGCATCGGCGACGCCGTCCGTCGAGCAATCGCGCACCGAACTCCACAGCCGGTCGAGGAAACGGCGCACGCCACTGATGCCCGCATCGCGGAAATCACCACCTTCCTCGTACGGACCGAGGAACATGAGGTACATGCGGAACGTATCAGCGCCCCACCCTTCCATGTACACATCGGGGTTGATGACGTTGCCCTTCGACTTCGACATCTTCGCGCCTTCGCGGATGATCATGCCGTGCGCGCGAAACTTCGTGAACGGCTCCTCGAAGTGGAGATGACCTGCATCGTGCAGCACCATCGTGACGAACCGCGAATAGAGCAGGTGCAGCACGGCGTGCTCGTTGCCACCGATGTACGAGTTCACCGGCAGCCACGCCTTCGTGCGCGCCGCATCGAAGGGCACGTCAGCGTGCGTCGCACTCGGATACCGCAGGAAGTACCACGAGCTGTCGAGGAACGTGTCCGACACATCCGTTTCGCGGCGCGCCTGCTTCCCGCACGTCGGGCACGGCACGTGATACCACGCCGCATCACGCGCGAGTGGTGACACGCCCGAATCGTCCGGCTTGAAGTCTTCGAGAAACGGCAACTCCACCGGCAACTGCGACTCGGGCACCGGCACGGTGCCGCAATCATCGCAGTACATGATCGGAATCGGCGGGCCCCAGTAACGCTGACGTGAGATGCACCAGTCGTGCAGACGATAGTTCACCACCGCTGCACCATGTCCACCCCCGGCCAGCCACGCGGTCACCTTCGCCTTCGCGTCGGTCACCGACAGCTCGTCGAAGTGCGCCGAGTTCACCAGTCGACCACCGGCATCGTCGGTGTAGGCGGCATCGCCGAGCGGCGTGCGTGCATCGTCGTCGGGTCCGGCCACCACGCGTACGATCGGCAACGCAAAGACCTGCGCAAACTCGAAGTCACGTTCGTCATGACCAGGCACCGCCATGATCGCGCCGGTGCCGTACTCCATCAGCACATAGTCGGCGATCCAGACGGGCACCGGCTGCTGCGTCGCCGGATTGATCGCGTACGCACCCGTGAAGACGCCGGTCTTGTCCTTCACCGACTTGCGTGTGATCAAGTCCTGCTTTTTGGTCGTGTCCTGATACGCACGTACTGCATCCGATTGCGCAGTCGTCGTGACCGACGCCACCAGCGGATGCTCGGGCGCCAGCACGAGATAGGTCGCACCAAAGATCGTATCGGCGCGCGTGGTGAATACCCGTACGATGTCGTTGTGCCCAACAATGCGAAACGCCAGCTCCGCACCATCCGAGCGACCAATCCAGTTGCGTTGCGCGTGCTTCGTGACGTCGGACCAGTCCAGCGTGTCGAGGTTGTTCAGCAACCGTTCGGCATACTGACTGATGCGAAAGAACCACTGCTCGAGAAAACGCTGCTCGACCGGAGTACCACACCGTTCGCACAGGCCGTTCTCCACTTGTTCGTTGGCGAGCACGGTCTTGTCCGTCGGGCACCAGTTGACCGCGCCCGCTTTCTTGTACGCGAGCCCCTGGTTGTAGAGCTGCAGAAAGACCCACTGCGTCCATTTGTAGTAATCCGGGCGACTGGTGTCGACGCGACTGCGCCAGTCCACCATGAGTCCCGCGCGCTCGAGCTGCCGCTGAAAATTCGCCACGTTCTTCGGCGTCATCTCCATCGGGTGCGCGCCCATCCTGAGCGCGTAGTTCTCCGAGTGAATGCCAAAGGCATCGTAGCCGAGCGGCTGGAACACCTGCTTTCCCTGCAAGCGGTGGTAGCGCGCGGAGATGTCGCTGCCGGTGAAGGCAAAGAGGTTCCCCACGTGCAGCCCTTCGGCCGACGGATAGGGGAACATCATGAGCGAATAGAACGGCCTTTTGGCGTGGTCGAGATCGACCCGATTGGTGCCACGTTCGGCCCACCGCTGCTGCCAGCGGCGCTCGATGATGGACGGCTCGTAGGGAGCGGGGAGAGTCTGGTCGGCGTGCGTCATCCCGCAAAGATAGCGGCACAGCGGCGCCTGGGAGCGCGCTGTCGCGGGCGCGAGCGCGGGCACGGATGCGCGCGTCCCTCCCACTCGGCTGACTGCGTGCCATGCAGTCGAATGCGACGTCCGATGACCTTGATGGGTCCGATTAATATGACTAGACTGGTCATATGACGACCGTCTCCATTTCCGAGCTGAAAGCCCGCCTCAGCGCGTTTCTCGACATCGTCCGTCACGGCGAAGACGTGCTGGTGACCGATCGAGGTCGACTCATCGCGCGTCTCACGCCTATCCTCGGCGACGACTTGGAGGAGAGTCGGCGCGACATGCTGCTCCGCAGCGGGCGGTTGCGTGCACCCACCACGAAACTCTCATCGGAGTTTCTCAAACGTCGCCGTCCGCACGACGCGACCGGCGCGTCGCTGGCCGCGCTGCTCGACGAGCGCGAGGACGGGCGGTGAGGTTTTGGGATTCCTCGGCGCTGGTGCCGCTCTGTCTGGAGCAGCCGCGCTCGGAGCACGCCAAGCGGCTGCTGCGTGAAGACAAAGAAGTCATCGTCTGGTGGGGCTCCGCGGTTGAATGCGCGTCGGCGATCGCGCGGCTGCATCGCGACCAACTGCTGAACGCTGCCGAGGAACGGTTGGCGCGGTCGCTGCTCGAGGAACTGGGGGCAAGCTGGTTCGAGATTCAACCAGGAGCTGGCGTGCGTGGGCAGGCGATGCGCGTGTTGCGACTGCATCCGCTGCGCGCCGCGGACGCGCTGCAACTCGCGGCCGCGCTGGAATGGACTGGGCCGAGCGCCAATGGGCAGTTCGTCACCTTCGACGATCGGCTGCGCGTGGCGGCTGAGCGGGAGGGATTTCTCGCACCATAAGGCCGGTGACTTGGACGGCGCATTTCGCGACCTGGATTGCGCGTATAACGCGCATCTGATCTGGATGACGGGCTTGAAATTCCACGTCTACAGTCCGGCGGAACGGCGTCATCCGCGCTTCAAGGCGCTGCTGGCGAAGATGAAGATTGCGCAGGACGCGCCGTGAGTGGCCGCGCGAGGTGTGTCGCATGCCGTCGCAAGTCGAACGAATTGGCATGAGGTGGCGGCTCGCGCTCGACGCGTGCGCATTCGCCGCTGCCACCGACGCTGCGGGATCGTACCTTTGCGATATGCTCACTCCCTCGCACTTTTCCCCACGAACGACCCCGCCTCTACTGGCGCTGCTCGCGCTACTGCATGCGGTCGCCGTACCGATGCGCGGCCACGCGCAGTCGCCCCAGGTCAGCACGACCTATGCGAAGCTGCTCACCCTGTTCGCCGAGTGGCGTCGGTTCGAGGAGTCGCCGCGCGTCAACGGACTGCCCGACTACGCGCCGACGACGAACACGCGTCGGCTCACGCAGTTGACAGCGATGCAGCGTCGACTCCGCGCGATCGACACCGCCGGCTGGCGCATTCCGGAGCAGGTAGACTGGCAGATCGTCCGCGCCGAAATGAACGGCCTGCAGTACCAACTCGGTGTGCTCAAGCCGTTCGCGCGCGATCCGGCCTTCTACGCGTCCATCCGCACGGAGCAGAGTGACACGCCGGCGGAGGAAGGGCCAACGATACACGGCCGGATTCGACTCTGGCAGTATCCGCTCTGGCCGCGGACGCGATTCGATTCGTCGCAACGACTCTCCGCATCGCAGTCCGCGCAGCTCGATGCACAGCTGCGCACCATTCCGCCACTGCTGCGGATGGCGCGTCGCAATCTGACGGGCGCCAACGCGCGCGACCTCTGGATTGGCGGCGTTCGCGCGTTCGAAGAACAGAGCCAGTCGCTCGCTGAGCTCAAGCGACTGGCACTCGCGCGCGGCAACACCGAACTCACTCAAACGATCGACAGCGCCACCACGGCAACCTCCGCGTTCGCCGAGTGGCTGCGTGCGGAAGCGCCACGGAAGACAGGCCCGTCGGGGATCGGCAAGGCGCAGTACACGTGGTTTCTGCGCAATGTGCTGCTGGTGCCGTTCACGTGGGACGACGAAGTCAGCATCACGCGACGCGAACTCGCGCGCGCGCACGCCGCGCTGCGTCTGGAGGAGCACCGTAATCGCGACCTGCCACCGATGCAGGTGGCCGAGACGCCAGCGGCGTACGACTCGCTGCAGAACGCGGCGATCGCGCGTTATCTCGCGTTCGTGCGCGACCGGAAGATGGTCACCTACGAACCCTGGATGGAGCGTGCGCTCCGCGAACGGACTCCGTCGTTTTCACCCGCCGCCGCCCGCAATTTCTTTGCGCAAACCAACCATCGCGATCCGATTCCCCTCTGGACTCACCTCTGGCACTGGTGGGACAACGCGCGATTCGTCGAGCAACCGCACCCCAGCACAATCCGTCGCACGCCCTTGCTCTACAACGTGTGGATGAGTCGGGCCGAAGGGATGGCGACGGCGATGGAAGAGTGGATGATGCACGCCGGTCTGTACGATCAGTCGCCGCGTTCGCGGGAGATTGTCTGGAGCATGCTCGCGGCGCGTGCCGCACGCGGCCTGGGCAACCTCTATGCGCACGCGAACGAACTCACAATGGCGCAGGCTGGCGACCTGCACGTGAACTGGACGCCGCGAGGGTGGATGCGCCGAGACCCACTGCTCGGCTTCGAGCAGCACTTGTATCTGCGACAGCCGGGCTATGGCGCTTCATACATCACCGGCGGTCGCCTGATGGAGGAGACGATCGCCGAACGCGCGCGACAGTTGGGCGATGCATTCACGATGCAACGCTTCTTCGACGAGGTGAACGGCGTGGGTATGATCCCCGTGTCGCTGATCTACTGGGAGCTCACCGGCGACGATCGAATGTTGCGCGAACTCAAGGACGGCGCGGGACCCAAGCCATTTCGATAGCCTCGGCTACCGTGGCTTCGCTCGCTCCGTCGCCTTGAACAGATACGCGCTCGGCTCCGTGCGTGCACCCTGTGCATCGCACACGGCGAACCCGCTCCCTTCATAGCATGACACGCCCGCGTAACGTCCGTCCTTCGTGACCGCGTAGAAATCGAGATCGAAGTACGGGCGCCCGTTGCTGTCGAGCAGACGCGATTCGGTCATGGCGATGACGCGTTCGACGACTTTGAGCAGCGCCTGCTGTGGCGCGAGCCCTTGCCGCATGAACTCCACGGCGAGGAACGCGCCGCACACCTTGATGTTCGCTTCGCCGCGTCCCGTGCTGCCGGCGGCGCCCACGGTGTTGTCGCAATACTGCCCCGCGCCGATGATGGGGCTGTCGCCGATGCGACCGGGAATCTTCCACGCCATGCCGCTGGTGGTGGTCACCGAGCCGATGTCACCGTTTGCCGTGACGGCGTTCATGTTGATCGTGCCGGTCGTGAACTTGACCTTGATATCGTCGTCGTGATCGAGCCAGGCGTCGCCCTTGTTCAATCGCGACCTCCAGCGCATCCAATCCTGTCGGGTCTTATCGGTCAGCAGATTTTGCTCCTTGAAGCCCATCGCCAGCGCAAACCGCTTCGCGCCGGGCCCCACGAGCATCACGTGGTCGGTGTAGTCCATCACGGCCTTGGCCACCAGACTCGGCGTCGCAATGTCCTCGATGCAGCTCACCGAACCGGCGCGTCGCGTGGGGCCGTGCATGCACGACGCGTCGAGTTGGACGACGCTATCTTCGTTCGGCAAACCGCCCAGTCCGACGCTCTGATCGTTCGGATCCAGCTCCTGAATGCTGACACCCGCGATCGCGGCGTCGAGCGGATCACCACCGGCCACGATCTGTTCGTAGGCCACCTTCACGCCGCGGATGCCGTTCTTCGACGCGATGACGATCGGGCGCGCGCGCACCCCCGCCCCGGCCTCGACCGCGCCCCCTAACGTTGCCGCGGGGCGAACGTCACTCTCAGGGGTATCAAGGCGCGGCATGAAACCGGCCGCGGCAAGGGCGGCAGAACGCTCGAGAAAATCGCGGCGCGACACAGACACGAGACCGTCTCCAAAGTAGGTGACCCTGACATAACGTCGTTACCACTGCACGCAACAGCGACATGGGAGGCTACATCGTTCGCCCCTCGGTGGCGAGAGTCCCCGCCCGTCGTCCACTTTTGTCGGCTGAACTCCCGGCCGCATCCCGGCCGCATCCCTCCCGCCTCGCCCCCACCGCCATGACGGCCATTTCTGCTTCGGCTCGCGCTACGCGCACCTTCGCCGTTCCGATTCCCCTCAACACACCGGCCGCGATCGCCGATGCGTTGCGCGCGACCTCCTTCCTCGAAGGCTTCAACGACTCGCACCTCTGGAAACTGGCGCGGCACATGTCGCCGCACGAGCTGCTCACCGACGACACGCTCTTTGTCGAGGGCGATGAGCGTGCACGCATGGCGATCCTGGTGAGCGGCGCCGTGGCCGTCGAGAAGTCGTCGGACGGACGCAGCGTGCGCCTCGTCACGATGGGCGCCGGCGATGCGATCGGTGAAGGGATGCTGCTCGATGAAACGCGCCACGGCACGACGGCGCGCGTGATCATGCCGGGAAGTGCGCTGGTGATGACGCGCACGCAGCTCGAGGAGATCACACGCGAAGCGCCGCAACTCTACGCCGCACTCGTGGCACGCGCGGCACGCACGATTTCCGGTCGCCTGCGCCGAGCCGATGCAACACTCGTCGGTCGCGGCCGCACGCTGGGTTTCGGCGGACATCGCACGCGCACCGAACACGACCTGCTCGGCGACCGCGAAGTGCCGTACGAGGCGCTCTACGGCGTGCAGACGCTGCGTGCGCTGGAGAACTTCCCCATCACCGGGGTGCCGCTGCGCGAGTATCCGCTGCTCATCGAGGCGCTGGCGGCGGTAAAGGAGGCGGCGGCGGAAACCAACTTCGCGCTCGGGCTGCTCGATCAGGAGATCGCCGACGTCATCATTCGTGCCGCGCGTGAACTACGCGCCGGCCGTCATCATGAACATTTCCTGGTGGACATGATCCAGGGCGGCGCCGGCACGTCGACGAACATGAACGCGAACGAAGTGATCGCCAATCGCGCGCTCGAATTGCTGACTGCGGAGCGCGGCGACTACGACACGATTTCGCCCAACAGTCACGTCAATCTCAGTCAGTCCACCAACGACGTGTACCCGACGGCCGTGCGACTCGCCCTCTACAAGAGTCTTGGCATCTTCCGCGAGGAGCTCGCGCGTCTCGCCGATGCGTTCGGTGCGAAGGGTGTGGAGTTCGTGAGCATGCTCAAGATGGGACGCACGCAGATGCAGGATGCGGTGCCCATGACCCTCGGTCAGGAGTTCACCGCCTTCGGGAATACGTTGCGCGAGGATGTCGATCGGCTTGGTGAAGCGCAGCAGCTCATTCGCGAAATCAATCTCGGCGCCACCGCGATCGGCACCGGCATCAACGCGCCGCCGGGCTACGCGGCGATGGCCGCCACCAAACTCGCCGAACTGACCGGCATTCCCGTCATCACCGCCCCGGATCTGGTCGAAGCGACCAGCGACACCGGCGCCTTCGTGCAGCTCTCGGGCATCCTCAAGCGCACCTCCACCAAGCTGTCGAAGATCTGCAACGACCTGCGGCTGTTGTCGTCGGGGCCACGCTGCGGCTTCGGTGAAATCAACCTGCCGCCGATGCAACCCGGGTCCTCGATCATGCCGGGCAAGGTCAACCCCGTCATTCCCGAAGTCGTGAATCAGGTATGCTTTGACGTCATCGGTGGAGACGTGACCGTCACCATGGCGGCCGAAGCCGGGCAGCTCCAGCTCAACGCGTTCGAACCCGTCATCGCGTATCGCTTGCTGCACAGCATCGACATGATGCGGAATGCCTGTCTCGTCTTGCGCGAACGATGCGTGACTGGTATCACCGCAAATGAGGATCGCATGCGCATGTTCGTGGAACACTCCATCGGCATCGTGACCGCACTCGTGCCGGTCATCGGCTACGAAACGGCCACGGAGATCGCGCGCACGGCACTCGACACCGGGCGAGGCGTGTTCGATGTGGTGCTGGAACGTGGCGTGCTCACCCGGGCACAATTGGACGACATCCTCAATCCCGCGGCCATGACAGCGCCGCGCACTGTGAGCTGAGCGCTGATGCAGATTCGCCGCCGCACCCTTTCCGCACGCGTCAACCGACCGTTCCTGCGCCACGCCGTCCTGCTGCTCGCCCTCGCCGCGTGCGGCGGTGGCGATGGTGGACCGGCGCCGGCCGCGCGGGTGGATCTCTCACCCTCCAGCGTGACGCTCAGCGCGAGCGGCGCGACGGGCACGGTGACCGCATCGGTCACGGATGCGAGCGGCGGCGTGCTCGGCTCCGCGCCGGTCACGTGGACCAGCGATCAGCCAGCGAT
>Ga0163144_10019150_pt1 | contig 13784 bp, 23 predicted proteins | sample OliLak19BULKMAT1_FD_123175 | JGI IMG/M metagenome (GOLD analysis project Ga0163144, IMG submission 123175) | Freshwater microbial mat bacterial communities from Lake Vanda, McMurdo Dry Valleys, Antarctica - Oligotrophic Lake LV.19.BULKMAT1 | ecosystem: Environmental > Aquatic > Freshwater >... | reverse complement strand
CATTGGAGTGACCGAACTACCTCACTTTGCGGAGTTGTGGTGAGTAATAAGAATCAACGATGGCGGTGGGCAGCGGTTACTTGCGAAAAGTGTTTAAAGTTCAAACTTGGCTGTTGGTCTTGGCCGCCGAGAGTTTAGTTTTCACTATTTTACATAGCTTGGGAGCGGAAATGAAATTTGAAATTGATATGGGCGATCTTTTTTTAGAAGAGGGCAGTTCCTCTTCAACGGTTAACGATGCCATAAAAAATGCGGTAGTGGACAGAATTATTACAAATAGCCTCGGCAACATCGAAGACGAGATAATTAAAAAAGTAGAATTAGCTTTTAGTGATCTAATAAGGAACAGAGTAGAAGAAATTTTAAAGCCGATTGGCGATAGTTTCTTGGACCACGAATATAAAGAAAAAAGTGCTTGGGGTAAGGAACTTTCAACTTGGACATTGCGAGGAAAGATTAGCGACGAGATTGCTAAGACTTGCGAGTTCAAAAAACAAAACGATTACTGCTCTAGTTCGCAAAATAATTTGTTTACGAAAAAGATACTTGAGTGTGTGGATGCTAAATTGTCTGGCTTCAAACAAGAGTTTGCTGCTCAAGTTGACAAAGAGCTAACAACCAAAGCTATGCAGTTCGCGCTGGACCACATGAAAAGTAGACTCAAATGACCACAAAGAGCCGCGATGGGAAGGAGGAGATGGTGATGGGAGATCAATCTTGGGAACATATTGATAGATTAGATTGGGAACCTGAGTGCGAACAGTGTGGCGGCATCGGCGGCGAGCATGGCATCGATTGTGATCAATTTGATGACAACGAAGTTGATAGAGGTTAGCGCGAAAAGTGTGTAAATAAAAAAGTTTTGGAAGGGAGTCTTCATGCAAATGGATACTGGCGATGTAAAAACTATGGAAGAATTGGAAAAGATATATAAAAGCGGAATGATTTACGAAATTAAAAGCTGGCGCGATGGAAAAATTCTTTATTCGGCTGATGCCGATAGCTTAAAAGATTGCGTCGAAATGGCGGTGAAAAGCCGTGCGGATTTGAGCTCTGCCGATCTTCGTACCGCCGATCTTAGCTCTGCCAATCTTAGCTCTGCCAATCTTAGCTCTGCCAATCTTAGCTATGCCAATCTTAGCTCCGCCAATCTTAGCTCTGCCAATCTTCGCTATGCCAATCTTCGCTATGCCAATCTTCGCTATGCCAATCTTCGCTCTGCCGATCTTAGCTCCGCCGATCTTATCTCCGCCAATCTTAGCTCTGCCAATCTTAGCTCTGCCAATCTTCGCTATGCCGATCTTATCTCCGCCGATCTTAGCTCCGCCGATCTTATCTCCGCCAATCTTAGCTCTGCCAATCTTAGCTATGCCGATCTTCGTACCGCCAATCTTAGCTCTGCCAATCTTCGCTATGCCTATCTTAGCTATGCCGATCTTCGCTCCGCCAATCTTAGCGACACTAGGAAAGACTTTTTAGCAGTTTTACTTCCACTTAAAAATGAAGTTGCTGAATTTTATAAACATCTTTTGGATGGTAGAATCGACGGCTCAACGTATGAAGGCGAGTGCGCTTGTCTCAAGGGAACTTTCGCTAATATAAAAAAATGTAATTACAATACACTTAACCCCGATGATAAATCGTCGAGCGAAATATTATTTCTAGCAATTAAAGAAGGCGACACACCAGAAACAAATCAGGTTTCGGCAATTGTAAAAGAGTGGACGCTTGAATTCATGAAAGAACATGCGCTAATTGTGCCGATCAAAAAGGTGGTTTGGGAGTGAAAGGATTTAAATGACTTTACAAGAATCAATTAAAAAAGAAATTGACGAAATGAGCTATGCAGAAATGCTTTCGAGATGGCGGTTTTCAAAAGTTCCAGAGCCGATTTTTCAAGGAGAGATCGGCGAATATTTTTCTAAAATTATGTTTGAAAAGCGGCAACAACTTAAGCCGGATGAACACGCTAAGATCAGTAAAGAAATAGGGTGGTGAAAATGATTCGCAGTAAAAAGCAAAAGTGGTCGGGGTCGGGGTCGGGGTCGGGGTCGAGGTCGGGGTCGGGTGCGATATGACCCCCAAAAATAAAATCTATCTTGGTGACGGAGCATACGCCGAATTTAATGGCGATAGTATTTTAATTACAGCCGAAAATGGGATTGGGGTAACAGACGCAGTTTTGCTAGAGGAAATTTGTCTTATTAAACTTTTTGCTTTCGCTAAAGAAAAAGGGGTTTTGGAATGAATAAAATGGATAAAAAATTTGGCCAACTTCGACTTTCGATTAAGGGTACACACAACGGGCGAGGTTGTGATATCTTTTATGACTTCGGTAAAAGTTTAGATTTTGTTGAGTTCACTTCAAAGAACGAGTTTTATTTCCTCCAGCCGTGGATGCAATTTGCTGCGCATGAATATTCCGATGAATGTCTGAGGGTATCAATAGAGTTAGTCAAACGGTTCAATGACTTTGAATCTCTCGAAAGACGAATAAAGACACTTGAAGAGGAATTGAAAATGGAAAATAAACGGTCTTTAGAAATTAAAAGCGGTGATAACATAGATAAAGAAACATGTACTCACCCTAGTCATCCAAATAGCTATCGTGACGAATATGGATATATGATTTGTATTATTTGCGGAGCCAGATTTTAATCACTACCCCACAGGTGACGAGATGGCAGAGACAGGTTATTATGCAGTGAAGCCATTAAAGGAACAAACACTATGAATTTCTATCTTACCTTCGGTCAAAACTCTCCGGCAAGAAACGGATATATTCTAATTGTTGCGGAAAATTATGCGGTGGCGCGTAAGATTGTCATAAAAGAATATAGGAAAGATTGGTCGATGCTCTATGAAGAAGAAGATTTTAACGCTGAATATTTTCCAAGCGGCAAACTCAGAACAATAGGAGCAGCTAAAAGAGGGGTTTTATGAGAAACTGAAACACCCCAATAATAAATCTTAAGGAGAACCAAATGAACTTTTTAAAATTGCTGCTCGCCTTTTTGCCTCTAACAATTACGCCGCTATCGGCGGCAACGAATTGCCAAGTAAGCTTCAAAACAACGGCTCAACCGGGCTTTCTCGCGATTGATAGCGACGTGGGAACTTGCCAAGGAGAGATTACTAAGAAAGCCGGGCTTTTTTCTGGCAAGTTTAAATCTCAGCTAAAAGACTTTGATACCGGTATCGAGCTAAGGAATAAACACCTCAGAGATAAGTATCTTCAAGTCGGAAAATATCCCGAAGCCGTCTTTACTTTTGAGAATCAAAAAGATGATGGGGAGCTCGAGGGGATACTCACGATTAAGAAAGATAGCCGACCGATTAAGGTCTCCTACGCCATCAGTAAAGGAAAAGTAAATGCTAAGTTTGGTTTCGAAGTTAAGGATTACCCAAGCCTCGGGGTCCCGAGTTGGCTCGGGGTTACTGCTGCTGGTCGCGTTGATGTTGATGTGGAGTTTACCAAGTAACGCGTTTACAGAACTAGCCCTAAAGAATGGTTACGCTACTTGCAATCAGTGCCATTTGACGCCATCTGGAGGCTCGTTACTAACGCCCTACGGGCGCTCGATGTCGGCTGAGCTCTTATCTACATGGGCTAACCCCGGAGAAGAGAATTTATTACACCACAAGGATATCCCCACGAGAGAGTGGGTTTTATTCGGGGGAGATATTAGAACCATAAATTTAGTAACGGAGGAAGGTGATGGGGAAAGAGGGTACCGGCATATCTTTATGCAAAGACAAATTGAAGGTGGAGTTAAGGTCAACAACCTTTTTTGGATCGCGGGGAGTTATGGTCAGCTTTCAAATCAAACCCCCGGACCCCAGGATTACTATGTTCTCATACCTGAAATCCTTGGGTTCTTTTCTCTCAGGGCCGGAAAATTTAATGTTAACTACGGAGTCAACCACCCCGACCACACGGCATTCAACCGAAGTAAAATCGGTCTCGGACAAGGAAATGCAACGCATAATGTCGAGGTCATCGGCCAAAGCAGGATTGGAGAAATTTCAATCACTGGCATACAAGGCAGCAGTGGCAAAGAGAGAGAGGGAGGGGTTCTCCGCCTTAACTACTTCGCAGCGAAAACGCTTCAAATCGGAGCAAGCGGGATGTATCTCCCGGACTCTATAAAATACGGGGCTTTCTCCTCAGCTGCCTACGGCAAATGGCTGCACGCGATGATAGACGTGAATCAGGTCTATAACCCAGAAACTACCGAAGCTGTCATTTACTCTTACGGGAAAGCAAGTGCTGAGGTTTACCGGGGCATTAATCTCTTCTATGAAAACAACTATTCGGATTTAGAGATAGAAAACGGAGGGGGATTCCAGTGGTTCCCGAGGCCCCATCTAGAATTTATAGGGAAGCTAACGTTTAAAGTCGATACAATCTCGGGTGAGATAATGTGTCACTATTTTCTTTGAAGCCAAAGAGCGGGGATAAAATTGGTTTTTTTTACTTCGGACCACCATTTTTGGCACCGCAATGTTCTCAACTACTGCAATAGACCATTCAACGATGTTTATCACATGCAACAAGTCTTAATTGATAATTGGAATTCCAGAATCAAACCAGAGGATAGAGTTTATATTCTGGGGGATTTTGTCTTTGGCGGTCCCGGAAAAATAAAAGAAATAACCTCCAAATTAAATGGCGTCAAAATCCTTGTGAAAGGAAACCATGACCCCAATAAACTTAGGAAGCCTCAATTCTGGGAGGATTTTGGTTTTGAAAGAGTAGTCGAGCCTAATGAAGAATTCCATTTTTCCTACGGGGAATTCCTCTTAAACCACTACCCCTACCGCTATACCGCCGATCATACCCCAAACGAAAGATTCCCCGAGAGAAGATATATCAACCGGGGCAAATGGCTTCTTCATGGGCATTCACATTCCCCCAAGCAAAATAATTTAGAGAGGAACATGATAGATGTTGGGGTTGACGCTAATTCGTATTTTCCAATTTCTCTTGAGGAAATAAGAGAATTAGCAACTACAAAAAAATGTGTTAATATTCTTTAGGCATTTGGCAAAAGGATTTCCAAGGATGGAAGATTTAGAAGCACTCTATGTGGGCTCGAAGGTTAAAATTAGTCGTCAACTCTTGGAGAATGATAGAAGTGAACAAACCGGGGTTGTAGTTAGTCTTCTGAGGAATAAAACGGTCATTGAAGAATATAATAAGAGGCGGCATTACGATCTTGTTTTTGTTGTAGAATGGCGAGAGCATCAATTTGTCTTGACGCCCGACGAAGTTAATTTCATCAACTGATCATCATCTCAAATATGCCAGCAATTTTTCTTTGTCCACAACACTAAATTGATCCGCCGCCGCACTTGGTTTTTTAGGCATACTGCCATTTTCAAGTCTTACCAAGGCTTTACTTTTCCTAAACGCATCACCACTTTTTATAAACCCCGAATTTGCGTGACACCCGGAAACGGCGCAGGACCTATCAATGATGGGTTTTATTTCGCTGAAAGCTTTATCTTCTTTCGGTGCATCCGAGTATTCGTCAGAACCGCCGCAATGTAAGAAAAATACCGCCAATACTATAATAATTAATATCTTCATTTAATCCCCCCTAAAAGTTATTTTTGGAGTATACCACACGAATTTCGGTAATTTTAAGGGATTATATTGCTTGATTTGTATAGTGGATAGTGTATAGTCCGTGAAACTTTGGTAGGAGGGACTTATGGAAGACATTAGCATAGAACTCTATGAAAAAATTTCTCGTCTAAAAGAGCGCAACAATATCTTGCGCCAGACTTTAAACTACTACGCAAACGGGTCTCACTATATGCAAAATCACCGTGGAGAAATATCTCTTGTTGACTCGGGGGAATATGCCCATCACGCCATTTTGCAGGAGCATATTATTGCCGTAGCGGATAGTGGATATGATACGGAATTGAATGATGCACTTCTTACGGGAAAAATTTCCGCACCTCCAGAAATACTAGAGGCGATAAAAAGCAATCTCAAAAGAGCCGATACGCTCTAGGTCTTCAATTTGTTTGTGGGCAAGAGAAAGCCCAAAAATCCTGAGTTTCCGTATCTCTTACATATGCTTGATTCGAACTTATAAGCTTAACCTGAAATTCTCTCACATCAATCGGCAAGGTATTTCGTAAGTCGGATTCCGGGGCAAATATTGCAGAGTTAGCAAATCTAAATGCCTGTTCTGGAGTGATAGCAACCAGTTCTATAAAATTTTCTATATATTTATCCGAAAATTCATAAATCCTATAGGTAAGTGTTCTTCTACCACTTCGACTTGGGACTTCAAAAATACACTCATCTTTTCTTATTACCATCCTACCGCTGGAACCCGTTCCTGGGTCACCTTTATCGCCTTTTGGACCAGCGATTGAATCACCTTTATCCCCTTTTGGACCAGTAATCGACTCACCTTTATCGCCTTTTGGACCAGCGATTGAATCGCCTTTGTCACCTTTCGGACCAGCGATTGAATCGCCTTTGTCACCTTTCGGGCCAGTAATTGACTCGCCATTTTTTATTTCGGAGGAGCTCCCATCAGAACAAACTATCTTTGCCCCGCCCTCTACTTGAGTCACACTGCACCCGCCGCCTGTCGGCAAGGTTATAGCGTCAGAACCACAAGTTAGCACCGAGCCAGTTAGTTTACAGCCTTGACCTGGGGATCCCGGGGAACCAGTGGACCCAGATTTTCCTGGGCTACCGTCTACGCCATTTAATATCGGCACCGGCTTTCCGTAACAAATTAGATCATAGCCATAATCTCTAACTTCAGTAAAACAGATGTCGGCAGTCTCTTCATTGCCGCCGTTATTAGCCTCTTTTCTGCAAGAGGCTAATAGAATCAATAGATAGATTAGGTTTAGGGTTTTCATTTGATTATATTACACCACAAAAACCCAAGCCGCTCAAGACGTATGGCCGTTCTATTCACATTTCTTCAGTGGTACGGTAGAATATAACTATGGGCATAAAAAAATTTGAACTCTGGCTTGTTAAAACTCGCTCCATAATTTTTTGGGGTGAATTGTTACTTATCAGCGGTATTATCCTTTGTCTATTCTTGGGACTAAGGGGGTGTTACGGTGGGGGCAACGACAACAAAAAACAGTGTTCATCGAATGGCGAAGTTAGAAAAGGCGTTTGTCCCGAGGGGGAAAGTGGAAGACTTCTTGAAATCTGCAAAGACGATTACTGGCAAACCTCATCTAATGAATGCAAAAAAGGCGTCGGCGATTGCTCAGAAATAGTATTTGATAGGGATGTCTACCCCATAATCAATAAAAATTGTGTCTCGTGCCATACCGGATACGATGGTTACGAAACTGCCAAGAATAAAATTGATGTTTTTATAGCTAGGACTGCATTAGGTGACCGCGATATCGGAAGGATGCCTAAACCCCCCAATGAACCCCTAGCACAAGGGGATAAAGACAAGTTTTCTAAATGGGAGGCTGACGGACTCTTAGAGTCTTGCCAGAATAATAATGTCAATACCAACCCGCACCTAAATTTAGACTATACTGAAGATTCCGCCTTTAAGGATATTTCAACTATTAACTCCAGCCAACAAGCCGATATTCGCTGGATTATCCTCTCCCATAAAAGTAATGAGGGTGCTGATTTAGATGTACTACAACAATTTAAACACAGCATAAATAAATCCGTAAATAGTCTTAGCTTTGTTCGTGGGATTATAAACCCAGTACCAATTGATCAATATGAAACGGTGTTTAGAATAAACCTGAGAGACTATAAACTCTCCGCCGCAGATTGGAAACGCATTGAAGATAGTGATCCATTAGATTTTGAATCCAACACCAATATCGGAGTTTTACTTAAGACTTTAACCAAGACCAGAAAACCCATCCTCCATATAGACTCCTTTTCTTTTTCCTCAAATCAAGCAGAGGTTTATTATGCGGTAAGAAAACTACCCGCAACGGCTAAGGAACTATTCGTTCAAACGGGGGTGGATTTTAATGGCGACATAAATAATTTTGAAGCCCTGTTTGTCGGGTTTAATAATAGTGCCATCTCTCTAAATAAGAATAGACTCCTCACCCGTTTTAATTCTAACGATGGAAATACTTGGATATCCTTTGATGTGGACAACGTTGCCGCTGCGAATAAAAACCTATTTGAATTTCCACTATTAAATAATGTCCTCAATTCTTCTGGGACAAGATTTTATAATCCCCAGGCATCCGAATTTATCGGGTCAATTCCAAATTCACTCCATTATTATTATCTATCGGATAATAAAGGCAATAGACAAAACGCTGCCCCACAAAATATCGTGCAAGATAACATCTCCCCGTTTGGAAGCGAAATAGCTATCGGATCATGCACCCGCTGCCACAATTCTGGATATCTTCCGGCTAAAGATGAGATTAGAGCACACGTTGTAGAAAACGCCGCTCAATTTCCATTGCAAGATGTTGACATAGTCGAGCAACTTTATAGAGATCCGGCTGAAGCACTCTCTAAGGATAATTCAGATTACGCTATAGCCCTATCAAAGCTTGGAATTTTGGCAAACGAGCCAGATCCGATAAGTGTGACGAGCGATAATTTGAGGAGAAACCAAAATGCTAAAAGTATTGCGGCGTACTTCTCTCTTACGGAAGAAGAATTTATTGAGGGACTTAAACGCTCGGCAGAAGGCCGCGCTCAAGTAGGTCAGTTACTTACCGGAGGGGAAATAACCTCCGCACAATTTATAGCTAGTCTCCCAGTTTTAAAACGGGATTTGAGATTTGGGGTTGAGCCTCTAACCCAGTAGGTGTTTGTGGGCGCGTTTATTAAAATAATTTTTCTATTGACCCTTGGTTTAGCCTCTTGCGCTACTCCGAGCACCGGTACTTTAGAAGGCGAATTGACCGACTGTAAAAAACTGAACAAAGATATGACCAATAGATGTAATGCATTATACGATACTTGTTTTGATATCCAAGAAGAATGTGAAGCCCTCCGAAAACCAACTAGACAACATTATTAAACTAATATTATAATAATACTAAATAATAATATTCTTGGGGCCACTGATTAACTATAAATTCTATTTTACTGCTCAAATAGCTGTACTGTATGCAATATACAGTATATTGGGGGGGTATAGAAATAAGTTAAGCAACCTTGAAATTGAATTATCCTCCGTCAAAAAACAGTTGAATTTCATTCCCTCAATACCCCCTGTGAAAGGGAAAATTTCTAGTGGTTTTGGGAAAAGGGTTTCGGGAAAGAAGTCCATAAAAAGACCCCATGAAGGCATTGACATAGCCGCTAAATTGGGTAGCAATATATTAGCTTCAGCTTCAGGGGTAGTGGAAGAAAGAAAATATTCTAAAAGCTACGGTAACTATGTTCTGATAAACCACTCTAATGGTTTAAAAACTAGATACGCCCATAACTCATCTACCCGCGTAAAACTTGGACAGAGAGTTCGTGGTGGAGATAAGATCGCTAAAGTGGGGAAAAGTGGAAGGGCCTCGGGGGCACATTTGCATTATGAAGTGATACTAAATAATATCCCCGTAAATCCTATTAACTATATTTCTTTTTGAGTTTTGCGTGAGTCGTTTTTTATTACTAGTTTTATCGAATCTTTCAGCCCGTTTTCTAGGCACCGTACAATGGACTCTTCTGTTCGAGAAGATAAGGAAAAGGATACGCCGCCCAAAAGCATAGCCAGCTTAATCTTTTTGGCCTAATATTTTTGATATAGACGAAAAATTATCTACAATTAGATTTACTAGCGGTCCTTCGAGTTCATAAATTGTCTTGTGGGGAATATTGAATCCATAGCTATCACAAATGCCGTGGAGTATTTCGTGAATAAAGATTTTAAGGAGTGATTTTTTATCTTGCTTCTGTTTTAAATAAATTGTCTTTATGTTCGCATCTGTCAGGCCCAGACACCCATCAGCTATTTCTCTACAAAATTTTACTTCCCAGACATCCTTCCCTATAAGGATTGTTGTTGGGTATGAGGATTGTCCATTTATTTTTAAAGATTTCAAGCGAATTACCGCCCGGTTTAACTTGGAAGACTAACTCTTGTTTTCAAATGGGATAAACCTTGGACCAAAACTGTCTATAATCCCCACGCCCTGAGTCCACCTACTTATTTTTCTCTGCCGAGTATAGCTCATTACATGGGAATCTGTGTCGGCAATGAATCCACAATTTAATTCAAATATGGTTTCCTGCCCGTTTCGTAAAAAAACTACGCCGCCAACATGGCTATGCCCTACAACAGTTGACATTCTATTGTTGGCTGCATGGTCCCCCAGCTTAGTTCTAAATCCATGCATATAACAGATTTTATCTATTATCAACTCATCTCTTTGGGATTCAAGGGTTTCAACCCCATCGAAGGAGAAAATACTTCCCAAATCTATGATGCTTTCTATTTCGGGCATTTTAGATAACACCTGTTTAGCTATTCTCTCACAATGATTTCCTATCAATTGAAATTTCTTTGATTTTGGGGATGCCTTTTTTAATTTTGCCCACATGTCTGAAATTTCGTTTATTCCTAAATTTATTTCTTGTTTTGGGGTTAGATAGTTTAAAGACTTCGGAAATCTGGAAAAAGAGTACAGGTCGTAAGCGTCTCCTATTTGTATTATTAAATCCGGCTTCATTTCTTCAGCCAGGGATAATATGTTTCTAAGAGACTTTTTATTTATATAGGGGGCATGTACATCGCCGATGATCAATGTAGTTTTGGCCATATCTCTATTTTACAGGATATCGCGAGAAAACTACTAACTTTTTGGTATTAAAAATAAAGAAATGGCATCTTATAATATGCCATTTTTAGACATAAACGCAACCCAAACGTTGACTTTTTATCACAAATAACCCCCTAGATAGGGGGGTTTTTGATGCTTATTTGGGGTCTAGCAGAGGGTTTGTTCAACCGTCAGAAGTTGTTTAGCTATGGAGCAACGCTTAACCGTACCGTAATCAACACAGACTTGAAAATCTTGTTTCTCGCCGACAGCCAGTAATATTGTCTCGGCATCGGTAAGGGATACGTCAATAAATCCCTTTATAAGGCTTGCAACAACTATAGCCGTACTCGTTTTTGTAACGGTTAAAACTGTACCATCAGCTTTCATAAAACAGGCGGATATTTCGGTGTTACTGGTTAGATCATAGGGATCACCATTTTTATCCCGGAGTTTAACCCTGAAAGTTTTATCTTGTCCCTGAATTATTTTTACAACTTCTGCCATTTGGTTTAATCCTCCACGGTTAAAGAAACTTGATCGTCGTCTAGTATGAACACCTCTACCGAATCCCCAGTATATAAATCTTGAACTATTTGCCCAAAACTTCCATCGAGTATATGTCCCGAACCCAACTCATCCCAAACTTGATCGGCAATATCTGAAGTTTGAGTATCTAGCAAATAAACATCGGCAGCCGCTTTATGATTAACATGCGGTGTCGTCCCATCAACTTCATAAACCCTAAATCTTGCAGTTAATACCGGGGTATTGGGCATTGTTTGTGAACTGTCTTTAAAAACCCCCTCCGCAACATGCGCCAGAGTAATTGTAGATCCAATTTGAGCATCAACATTATCTCTAAGAATACATTTTACAACAACAGCCGTAGCATCAAATTGCCCATTAAGGGCAAGGCGCAAATGGAGTGTTCCGCTAAGTTTTTGTTTTATAACGCTCATTTAATCCCCCACTCTGAGAGTTTTTTCATAAAATCATCTTTGACCTCAAGCCAAAATAACGCTGGCTCGGTAGGATTTGCTAGATCGCTCCCGCTGACTTCTTCGGGGGTCATTCCTGCAACATCACGTGTCGGCATAGTGACGCAACTCATCACGGTAAAAACATCGGTCATAAAACAGTAGTAAAATTTGTTGGGTAAAAATATTGGACCATGTTTAATTACTTGCCCATTCCAAACCGCGCCTACCAAACTAAAATCACCAGTCGCCGCTCGAAATTCACAGTTAGAAACATCGGCTCCAAGGAAATTACAGCCGGTTAAATCAATATCTTTAAAAGTAGTATTTAGCGGAAATATCACACCACGGTAATTTGAATTTCTTTTCGACAAATCAGCCGGGTTTAACCAAACACCCTCGACCAATTCTGAACCAATTCTAATATCGGGTATTTCTAAAGATTCGTAATCAAAATATGAATCATAATTTTTAGAAATTTCTGGATCTTTTATCATAAACGATTCATCGGCTGACACAATGTTAACGATTTTAGAATTTTTTACACATGCCCAAGTTTTCATATATATGTCCCCATCGTCCTATCCCAAAGAGTTAAAAGCACTCCGAAGTTTTTATTGTAGCTATCGTGATGGTCTTCATGTTTTTTCGTACCCATAAATATTGTGTGATTTACTCTAGGTTTTTTCTCGTAGTGCGAAACGAAAGTAAAAATAATGCTCCAGACAATTACGGGTAACATTTCTGTTGTCGTAAATCCGAGTAACCAGCCAATAGGAAAAATCAACCAGTTAAAAAAATGTTCGATTGGGTGAAAAATAGTTCTAAATTTGTGCGCGTGATGCAAGGAATGAATTTTTGGTAAGAACCTATGCAAGGCCCTATGCTCCCAATAAAGATAAGCATCAGCTATCAAAATAAAAATTAAACTATTAACGATAGCCGACATTAAAAAACTCCGAGAAGAATATCTCTTATTTCATCATATGTAAAAGTCACCCTGCCGCCCGCGCCAGATCCACCGCTATTATTTCGGCCAGCGCCTCCGCCAGCTCCACCGGGCGCGGTGCCAGCGCCTCCGTCACCATCTGATGTTCCACCAGCGCCGCCCGCGCCACCGTTTGCTCCACCGCCGCCGTTACTACCTTGTTTACCGCCCCCTGCCGTTCCGCCTGTGCCGCTGGTGTTAGTTGTATTGCCACCCGAAGCTGATCCACCCGTACCTGGAACGCTATCAGTCCCGCTCGTCCCACTATTTGCGGTCAAAGAATATGTGCTAACGGTCGTTGCGACACCAACCGTTGTTGAAACCGAATAAGAAATATTTGTACCAGGAGCAGCCGAGATTACATGTTTAAAATAACCACCGCCACCACCGCCATCCGCGCCGCCGCTACCACCAGATACACCATCTCCTCCGTTTCCGCCCTTGCCCCATCCTTCGACGTGTCTCAAGAGGTACCTCGCAGGAACGGTTTCTGTCCCTGCACCAGAACCGTATGTAACGACTAAAGCCATCAAATATCCCTAATCATATTTCGCAATAAGTTACCCGAACGCCAATGGTCGAGCCAGTTCCAGTGGTTAACGCCAGTCCCTCCCCGGAAACTGTTTCAAACGCGCCGAATGGAGCCGCATTTTCAGCCGCGCCACCAGTTGCGCCACAAGCATACAAATGACTTATTGCTGATCCCGCTCCCCCAGGTTTAGACATAAAAGTTGCGTTAGTTGCTGTGCCTCCAGCCATCAGGACATAACTTAAAACTCTGATTTTCTTTGAAGCAACCGCAGCAACAATCGCGCCGCTAGTGGTGCTCGCAGCTACGTTAGCAAAAGCAAATTTCGGAGTCAGTTCGGTTAAGTTGTTCATTATCTTATCGGTAGCTTGCGCCGAGGATATTGAACTAGCAGTTCTAGCGGCGGATACTGGGACCGCTGATTGATCGCTTGAAATTACCACCGGCATTGACGCTGCCATAGCTGCCTGTCCAAGTCCTGCCGGTATTCCAGCGTCAATAGAGGATAAAGAAGTATTTCCTGTGT
>Ga0163144_10019149_pt1 | contig 13784 bp, 8 predicted proteins | sample OliLak19BULKMAT1_FD_123175 | JGI IMG/M metagenome (GOLD analysis project Ga0163144, IMG submission 123175) | Freshwater microbial mat bacterial communities from Lake Vanda, McMurdo Dry Valleys, Antarctica - Oligotrophic Lake LV.19.BULKMAT1 | ecosystem: Environmental > Aquatic > Freshwater > Lake... | reverse complement strand
TCCCACTCATCCCTGGCATGCGCTGGTCTGACAAGATGACCTGTACGCGGTGAGTGGCAAGTAATTCGAAGGCGTCATGCGCATTGCTGGCATCCAAGATGCGGTAGCCGTCGCGGCGCAGCAATCGTACTAATGAACGGCGGATATTGTCCTCGTCATCAAGTAACAGCAGCGTACGCTCAGTGCTTTTGCTAGTGTTGCTTGCAATCAAAAAGCGCTTTTTTAATAATTCCGGAATTTCACTGGATGGCATTGGACGGGCAATAAAGTAGCCCTGTAGTTCATCACAGTGGTTGCTGCGCAGAAATCCGTATTGCGCTGCGGTTTCCACACCTTCTGCGACTACTTTCAACCCCAAATGCTGACCCATTGCGATAATTGCGCGCGCCAGTACGGCATCACGGCCGTACTGCACAATATTGGACACAAAAACTTGATCAATTTTAAGCTTGTCAAACGGAAATCGCTGTAAATAGCTTAGGCTTGAAAAACCCATGCCAAAATCGTCCAGCGCTAAGCGCACGCCTAAACTTTTCAATTCCTGCATTTGCGCGATAGTACGCTCGGCATTGAACATAAGACCGCTTTCCGTAAGTTCTAATTCCAGCATTTCGGGAATAATGCCCGTTTCTAACAGCGTTGCTCGAACTTCTTCCACAAAACTAGCGCGTTGAATCTGTGCGGCGGAAACATTTACGCTGACAACAAAACCACCAAAGCCTTGATCTGTCCAGGTGCGCAACTGCCGGCATGCAGAACGCAATATCCATGCGCCGAGTTGCAAGATCATGCCGTTATCTTCTGCAATTGGAATGAATCGCCCAGGTTGCAAAAGCCCAAACTCGGGGCTGTCCCAACGCACCAGTGCTTCAATCCCCGAAATGGCACCATCTTGTGCCTTGACCTGCGGTTGGTAATGTAAAAGAAATTCGCCCTGCGCAAGCGCCGTGCGCATTCGCATTCCAAGCAAAAGCCGATCATCAAGCGCAGTGCGCAATTGATCACTAAACATAATTGCAATATTGCGGCCACCGCGCTTTGCGAGATTGGCCGCAAGTTCAGCCTGTCTGGTCAATTCGATGACTGTTTGACCGAATTCTGGAAAGGACGTTAGGCCAATGGATGCTGTCAAATATAGGGTGGTCGCCGGTGAAATTATTAACGGGTCGGCAATACGTTCGCAATAGTGGTTTGCAAGCTGTAACAAATCGCTTTGGTCGGCGATATCACTTAAAACGATTAAAAATTCGTCGGCAGAAGTACGAAATACATCAAGTGAACCAGCAAGCGCACACAGTCGCTCAGCAATCATTTTTAGGGCCGTATCGCCAGCAGTGAACCCTAAACTTTCGTTGACGCTGTGAAAACCGTCAATGTCTATATACAGCAATACTAAACGGCGCCCGGTAAGTCGCGCTTGTTGTAAAAGCACTTCAACGCGCGCTTCAGAACCAGAATATTTAAACAAGCCGGTTACTGAATCATGCGTCAAAAGAAAAATCCTCTCATCTTCTAAGCGTTTCCGCTCGGTAACATCGGATTGTATGCCGATGAAGTGCGTGACATTACCCGTCTCATCCCGAACCGGGGATATACGAAGCTGATTCCAAAACATACTTCCATCTTTGCGATAGTTACGCAATTCGGCCACTTGACTGCTGCCTTTCGCAATCGCTCGACGTATCGCCACAAGCCCTGCTTGGTCGACGTCATTCTTTTGCAGAAAACGACAGTTGGAGCCAATCACCTCACTCACGCGATAGCCAGTCATATCTTCAAAAGCCGTGTTAACGTAAATCATAGGTTGATCAAGGGCTTTGGCATCTACGATCACCACGCCGTCGCTGACAGCCTCAACCGCACGCCGCAACAGCACCAGTTTCTGGGCATTTTCGCGTTGCTTAGAGTCATCATGCAAAATTAAAAGGCGCTCGGTTTTGCTGTCCTCGGTAGCGGGGTTATTTAGCACGTCGACACGGTGCGTGGCATCTAGCACTTTTAGCGCACCAGTTTCGTAGCCCGAACCACTTGATGGTTCAGTGCGTGAGATTAATAAATCCCATGCGATGTTTGACGTTGAATTGAGCGGGTCTTGTTCTGGCAATCCCAAAATCTGGCAGGCTACCGCGTTGACAAACAGCGGTTTTGAATCGGACCCCAATAACACTAAGCCCTCAGCCAAGTTGTGCAGCACTCTATGCACAGTGCGATTTCTAGCGCTTTCTGCCACATCGGTGCGTAAGCGCGGCGAAACGTCTTGTGCCAGCACCATACGCACTACGTTAGCGTCTAGTTCGATATCGCAACAGGTAATTTGCACATCAATCACCTTGCCACTGCGATGGCGATGTAGCCAAACACGCGTCGAAATAACCGCCGCTGAGGAGCAGCAATCATTCAAAAAAGTCAGCAGCTCAGCGTGGTCTTCCTCAGCATGCAAATCACTTAACGCCTGCGCTAAAAATTCAGAGCGGCTGTAGCCATATTTTTTAACTGCCGCAAAATTTGTCTCAATAATTTTTAGCGAGTCAGGATGACACAGCCAGATAGGTATTGGGTTGGCTTCAAACAGTAAGTGATATTGGCCGTCGGTCATATTTGCCTCAGCGTTGAGCTCGATTTTTGATCTCAGCGGCGGTGAAGGAACGAAAAACTAGCTGAGTTACTCGCCAAACAGATAAATACTGTTAAGTAAATTGCCCGCTAGATTATTCACAAAATATTACGATAGCTTAGCACGCATCATTTGGTTTGCCTGAAAACTGCCAAAATTAGCAAAATCCATCGCAAATCTAAGGTTGATGAATATTCAAAGCGTGCGCCACCCGCTTAAACTTGCAACAAGATTAAAGCGAACTTACATCTGCACTGCAGACGCGATTTCGCCCGCTGCGTTTGGCCAGGTACAAAGCGCCGTCTGCTTCACGGAGTAGGTCATCAGGCCGTAGCGTTGCGGAGGGAATTCGCGCTGCTATGCCTGCGCTTAGGGTGATTGAGGTGGACTGGCCCGTCGGCATGTGCAGTACAAGCGATTCGACGCGGGTTCTTATTTGTTCGGCAACTGCCAGCGCAAGGTCAAGCTCCGCAGGGTGAATGACGCAGGCGAATTCTTCGCCGCCGTATCTGGCGATCACAATGCCTTTACCCGCCACTGTGCGCATCGCCTGGGCTACCTCTCGCAGCGCTTGATCGCCATTTAAGTGGCCGTATTGATCGTTAAAGGCTTTAAAATAATCAACGTCAAGAATAATGATCGCCAGCGGCGTTTGCGTGGCTTGCGCGGCTTCCCAGTACTCATTAAGCGCATCGATAAAAAAGCGGCGATTGGCAAGGCCCGTCAAGGCATCAAGATAGGAAAGCTCAGTTAATCGGCCGTTGGCGGTATTTAGCTCTAGCGTGCGCAGGTTGACCTGATCTTGCAGCAGCTGCTGCTGCTCGCGCGTTTTACGCAGCCGCCAAAACACGCCCGCAAAGATCATGAGCAAACCCAAAAGCGCGGCGAAGCTTTGCACCCCAATGCGCTGCCACCATGCGGGGATAATTTGCAGCGTTAACAAACTAGCTTTGGCAACTACGCCCGCATAGTCACGTCCTTCTATTTGCAGGGTATAAACGCCCGGAGGTGGCTTGCCGAGGCTTCTAAAATTTTGCTCACCCCAAGGCAGTGGCAGATCGTCGTAGCCGATTAACTGGGTTCGATAGCGTGTTTCTGTTTCGCGCTGAGCCGTTATAAGCGCAAAACTAAAGCGTAGCTCACGCACTTCTGCGAGAATAGTGATTTGTTGCGGCGTTTCGCTAAGCGCGTCTTGCACGAATTCAACACGGCGATTGTCGAGGCGAATTTCGGTTAACAGCAGCGCTTTTGGACGCGGTTTTTGGATTTGAGACTGCACATTGGGGTCGTAAACACTCAGCCCGCCCATGGTGCCAATCCAGTAACGGTCGTGGCTATCGATAAGCTGCGCGTTGGTGTTGCACTCCTCATGCACCAGCCCGTCGCGGCGCAGGAAAATTCGCTCGTCAAAGCCGCCGTTCGGCTTGGGCGTTAGCTGCTGAACGCCATTGTTCGTGCAAACGTAAATGCGGCCCTGGCTGTCATGCAGTGCGCTGTAAACGTTAGGGTCGGGCGCAGGCGGCAGGGCATTGCTCGAAAGTACGGCGGGTTCAAGCGGCGCTGTCACGTCGACTTGCACCACGCCGTTGCGCGCGCTGCCTAACCAAAGTACCGCTGTGCCGTTATTGTCAGTCCGCAGCGAAAGCCCGATTAAGTTGCTTTCAGGTAGGCCTTTAAGATTGCGTATCAGCTGCCACTGCGTGCCGTCATAGCGTGCCAAACCCTGGTTCGTGGTTGCCCAAAGCCAGGATTCCCCGTTTGGCAAAATTTGCTCGGCAATTCGCACGATCGTCCACGGGTTTGCAACACCCTTCGCTTGCATTGAGCGCCACTGCCCACCCCGCAAGCGGTATATTCCTGAAAGTCTAGTCGCTACCCACATTTCTGGCTTGCCCGCAAATTGGCGGCTGAGTACCTGCATCACAGCGCGCCCTGGGCCTTTTGGCCACGGTGTTTGCAGGCGTTCAAATCGAAACGCGTTGGGGTCAAATGGTGATGTATCGGTAGCCTCTTGCACGCGCAGCAGCTCGCCTTCTCCCACGCCAATGAATAAGCGCAGCGCGCCGCTTTCATCAGCAACGCGCTGCACTGAACGTACATTTGCATGCGGCAGATAGCCGTTGTTAGCGTTAAAATAGCGCCATCGGCCGTTTTGCAAAAGGCCTAAACCATCATAGGTAGCCGCCACCCAAAGCCGTTCCCCACCGTTGCCGTCGGGTTCGAGCAAAAGGTTGAATATGCCGTTGCTGCTTGCACCCATTAACGTTGGCGTTTGCCAAGGGCTTGCGCTGAGTGCCAGCCGGGCAACCCCAGCTTCGGTTGCAATCCATAAGATATCCACGCCGTCGCTGCTGCGGCTGGTTTCAAGATTGCGAATCGCATTTGATGGTAGGCCATGGCTGCGATCAAAAACTTGCACGCTGTTGTTGTGCAATCGCATCAATCCAACCCGTGAGGCTATCCAAAGAATGCGCTCACCTCTAGGCGTTTTCGTAGCGCGCGCGGTGTACATCGGAATGCTGGAGAACGTGCCAAGTTCAGCCGCCCAGTCGCGCAGGCCATCGGCGCTAATTTGCCAGAGTCCGTCGCCATAGCTAACGATCCAAAGCTCCTCTTTCCCATGATTTTCTGAAACCACGATATCAGTGGCCTGTGAAACCGAAAAACCGGGTGCCGTGTAGCGCTGCCATGCGCCTTCAGGCTCGCGAAACCAAACGCCGCTAATGCCAACGCTAACCCATTGCAGCGGCCGGCCGAACAGCGTTTTCGTCTCGACAAAGCTTGCAATATGTCCAACGGGAAGCTGTGCATTGCCCGGATCGCTAATCCAGCGATCGCCGACGCGCTTAAGCAATCCAGAATCGGCGGTTGCTAACCACAGCGTGCTTGCGCCACGTTCGTCCACCCTTTCAGCGATAGTAAAAATGTGCTCGGTCTTAAGTCCGCTAGCTTCGTTTTCTAAATGCCAGCGTGTGCCGTCGTAGCGTGCAATGCCGCCGGCATCAAAGGCTGCCCAAAGTGTGCCTGAGCGATCAAGGTGCAGATCGCGCACCAATCCTTTGGCACTCGCAGGGGCCGATTTTTGCCAGGCGTGGCCGTCAAACTTGGCGATGGTCGAAGCCGAACCTAGCCATACAAACCCTAAGCGATCAGTTTCGACGGCGGTAATCGCTTCATCTGGCACGCCATCACGTGCGGTAAACACGGTGAAGCTTGGCGCGCCAAGCGCGCTCACGTCGATAGGTTTCTTTGCCGAAAATGCGGTTGCAACCGCAAGCCAGCTCAAGGAAATGAGTGCGATATGGCGCAGCCAATGGCGGCGAAGTGCAGTCAGACGGGTGCCTTACCGTATCGTGGAGAAACCATCAAGGCGCTTTAACGAGCTCAGCTAGCTCAGCGGCGCTTATTCGCGCCACCGGGTAGCGAAGATAATGTTGATCGAAATAGCCGGTGCGCTCATAGAAAAAGTTTAAGCGTGTGGCGGCTGACGCTGCGAAGACTGGGTCGGCTAATTTGGCGTCAAATTCAGCCTGTAATTTCGTATCAGCGCTCAACATTTCGCGCGCTTTTGCTTCCATTACGCGCGGTTCGGCGTATTCGGTGCGGGTCATAAAACCATCGCCTAGCCCGATGCGTATAAGCGAATCAGGTGCCAGCGGCTCTAGCAAATGGGCGATCAAATGCGCGCGCGGTTGATCTAAGCGCACCAATACGCTGCCGGCTGGAAATTGCAGATCTTCATTGACCGGTGTCGCTGCCAAACTCGCCACGCGCACCCGCCCTTCAAACGGTTTGGGCGCATACACCACATCGCTAAATCGATAGCTGCTTGCGGCTTTCAAAACGTGGCTGGTTTCTAGGGTTTGCATTTGCACGCCGTGCCGCTTAAGTAGGCGAATAGCGCTCTGCCATTGTATGGGAATCAAATACGCTGAAGGCAGCGTTACTTTTAGCGTCGTTTCTAGCTCTTTGAAGTAAGGCACAGTCCAGGTTTCTGGCTTGCTCTGGTCATAGCGCGTCCACAGGCCGCCACTGACATCGCTTCGGGTTTTTGCATAGGCAAAGCCTTTGAATGCAAAATCCACCGGCTTGTCGGTTACCTTAAACGCCAGCGCCAGCTCACTGCCGACGGCGTTGGCTACGCTATCCTGATCGGCAAGCTGCACCGCGTCTTGCAGCATTTTTGGATTGCCGCCGATACTCGCTACCAATTCCCGTAAGAACGCCTCATTGACCCGCACGCGGGTTTTAAAGTCCTTCATCATGTGCGTTTCAAGCAGCAGGGAAGGGCGATTGACCGCCACTCCAAAACCCGCTGAAAAACGCGGCGCTGAAAAGTTATTAACGATGCCAGCTTTGATGTTGTCAGGCTCTTTGAGATCAACATACGGCCCTAGCACAAAACCGCGCTTTTCCGTGTTGGGCACGACGGACTGCTCCCAAGTTTTCTCTTGCCAGCTGGCAATTGCAGGGTGTACTGAAGCAGTGTTTTCGAAATGATAGGTCAGCTGATATTGATAGTCGGCACCGTTGGTGTTGTGCATGTCAACCAATAGGCTAGGGTTCCACGCCTGCCACTGCTTAAGCCACGCGCGCATTTCCAGCGATTCGGCTTTGATAAAGTCGCGATTGAGATTGTAGTTTTGGGCGGTGGAGCGCCAGCCCATTTCATCAGGACCGTTCTGATTGATCCGGCTAAACGCGCTAAATCGCTCATGGCCGTCGACGCTAAAAATTGGAATCAGCAGCAAAATCACGCCCTCTAGCGCGGCTTTTTGCTTGGCTTCAAGCAGCCATTCGCGGCTCAGTGACATCAATACATCTTTACCCTCGTTTTCCCCAGCGTGAATGCAGGCTTGAATGAGCAGCACCGGCTTGCCAGACGCTTTGGCGGCACTAGCGGTGAATTCACCATCGCTCGCAATCACAAACGCAAACTGTTTGCGCCCCTGCGGGCTGATGCCAAATTCAATCAGCTTGCCGTTTTCGCTAGCGACATCCAGCCTGCTGAAGTAGTCGTAGGTTTCATCATAGCGCGGCGTTTGTGTGAAATTTGATCGCTCAGCCAGCGTGCGCCAGTCGGCGGCGGCAGCGGGGAACAGCGCTAACGTGGTAGCAAGTAACGAAGTTATCAACATGATTCAAAAAGCCGAAAAAGGTAAGCCCAGAGCTTGCCATAGTTTAGCGTTTTAGTTGGAAAACCCTGAGTCAAGGATCGTAAAGGGCGTTGGATTGAGTGAATGGATCGATCAACTCTTTCAAGCAACAGGGCAAGTTGCTGCGATGGATTTCCTTAGAATCAATTGCTAAGGGCTAAGCTTCAAGTTGACCTTGCACCAAATTGAAACCATAATGGTGTCTATTAATTCGGAGAACTCTATGCCCACAACGCTAACGCTAAAGAACATCCCGGATGAAGTGTACTTTCGGCTTAAAGCTTCGGCCGAGAGTCATCGTCGCAGCCTAAACCGTGAAGCCATTGTCTGTCTTGAGGCCGTGCTTCTTCCGGGGCGTGCAACGGCTGAGCAAGCCATTGCTAAGGCGCGTGCCATTCGAAATTCGCTGACGATGGGCCAGTTTAATGCAGAAGATATTGACGCCTTCAAGCGCGAGGGTCGCCCATGATTGCCGTTGACACCAATGTCATTGCCTACCTTTTCTTGCCAGGGCAATTTGCTGCACAGGCAGAAGATTGGCTAAGGAAAGATCGCGAATGGGTGGCACCCTTGCTTTGGCGCAGCGAGTTACGAAATCTGTTGGGAGGCTACCTGCGACGTAAGCAGTTGACGTTTGAAGAAATGCGTGACGTTCAACGGGCGGCAGAAGCGCTTTTGATGGGCAATGAACACGAAGTGGATTCCCAGCGTGTAATTGAACTGGTTCGTGACAGTGACTGTAGCGCCTACGACTGTGAGTTCGTATCGGTTGCGATGCGCCTTGACGTGAAACTTCTTACCGCCGACAAGAAAATACTGCGAGCCTTTCCAAGCCACACAGTTGCGTTTCGCGACGGTTAGCTGCGTAACCTAAGGCGGCGCGACGTCGGATCCATATGAGCGTCTTTATCGCAGGCGGTTGACGCTGGATTTTATGGCCAAGTAAGCTATTTCCAGGAAAGATTCAACTTACCACTTACCGTAACAGACCAAACGCCCTTTAAACTTCCTTTTAGTTCGTGTAACCGCAACCCAGGCAAGTTCATCTCTTCAGCCTAAAAGATTTGACATTTGTATCCTGTAAGAAACAATAGCGCTATGAAATACGACCTGCAAAGCAAACATTTAACCTGTGGTTTTCTAAACAGAAAGACAAAACGATTAAAAGTCACTTGTTGGCTAGGCTGGCAAGGCTTGAGAACGCTAACTTTGGCGATACAAAAACCCTGTCAGCAAACTTGTTCGAACTACGGTGTTTTTTTGGTGGCGGCATCAGGGTGTATTACACAGTCCACAGTCTGCGGATTGTTTTGTTGCTGGTTGGCGGCAATAAATCCAGCCAAGAGAAAGACATTGAAAAAGCCAAAACCATTTTAAACGCACTGGAAGATTAGCTCATGACCGAAACTATTGGCAGTTTTGATATTGCCGAACACCTAGAAACAGCAGCCGATATCCGCGATTTTTTACGGGAAACGGCCAACGCTGGCAACCCTTCTGATTTTATCCATGCGCTTAACATCGCCGCACGCGCCAAAGGCATGACCGAGGTTGCCAAACGATCTGGCGTAACCAGAGCCAGCCTCTATAAATCCTTGGCGCAAGACGGCAAACCCCGGTTTGAAACTATCGCTAAAATTGTCGAAGCCTTAGGTTGCAAGCTGGTTGTGTCTTAAATGCAATTTGCCTAGCATTTTGGCACCGAAGATCAATAACACCGCAATTGCGCCCGTGAAAGCAGTGTCAAAAGGCCGTGCGGATTAGTCTTGCAAAAGGCCAACCCAAACGCTCACAGCACGCTGGCGTGCTCGCTTTTTCATGCCCTAGCTGTAAAACACCAAGTTCGATCCAAGCCGATTTTTGCACTTATCAAAGAACATCCAGCGAAAAGTCTATTTTTTAAGACGGCCTGACTTGTATGTGCTCAGCGTCGGCCCCCTCACTTTCGCTTCTCCGTAAAATAGGTGTTCTGCACGTACTCAAATACTAGTAGCGGCAGCACGATTAAAATCAGCATGGCGATGGCGATGCTGGAGGCGAGTGGCCAGTGCGTGTTGCTGAAGAATTCGTTCCAGAGTACGCGGCCGATCATCAGGCTGTCGGGGCCGCCTAGAATGTCGGGGATAACGAATTCGCCCATGGTGGGGATAAATACCAGCAGGCTGCCGGCGATAATTCCGGGGAGTGATAGCGGCAACGTGATTCGTAAAAAGGCGGACAGCGGCTTGCAGCCTAAATCGGCGGCGGCTTCAAGCAGGGTGTAGTCGAGTTTGACTAAGGTGGCGACTAGCGGCAGCACCATGAAGGGCAGGTAGCTGTAGACCATGCCTAAATAGACGGCCGCATCGGTGTTAAGTACGCGCAGCGGCTGATCGATAACCCCGAACATTAATAGCGTGTTGTTGATAATGCCGCTGTCTTTTAACAGGCCAAGCCAGGCGTAGGTTCGCAATAAGCTTGACGTCCAAAATGGCAGCACCACCATCATCAGTAAAATTAAGCGGCGCTCGGGCCTGGCTCTGGCAATGCCGTAAGCCATCGGGAAGCCAAGAATCAGCGCCAGAACGGTGGAAATGGCGGCGGTTTTTAGGGAGTTTATAAACGCGTCGCGATAAAGCTCGTCCTCCATTAGCAGCTGATAATTTTCCGTGCTGAGCGTCAGCTTTAATTTGTAGGGCTCGTCTGGGTTTTCACCCGGCATTTGCAGCACGGAGGTGTAGGGCGGCTGCGCCATTTCCGGTTCGGTGAAGCTGATTTTTAGTACGATCAGCAGCGGCGCCAAGAAAAATAGCGAAAGCCACAGCATTGGGAATGCCACCACCAAATAGCGGCCGCGCTGGCGGTGAATGCCGCGCCCTAAATCATCGAAGCGGCGAAACAGCGTGCGTACAAATTCACTTGCGAGCTGCCAGACGTTGCCCATAGGAACCTCCTTATAAAATCCCGTTTTCTAAGTCAGGCTAGGCGAGAATGACAAATATTGAGGCGGTATATAAATAATATCTAACGAAATATTTTTCATGAGCAACGACGCATCACGACGAAAACGGGGTTTTAATCGGCCAACACCGCGCCGCCGTCGGTTTCCCAAACCAAGTACAGCTCATCGTCCCAGTCGTAGTGCGGATGTGCGAGCCGCTGCCAGTGCGTTTCCTGCACGCGCAGCACGCAGCTGGTGCCTTCCACCTGCACGTGATAGACCGACACATCGCCCTGATACGCCATTTCAATCACCCGCCCGCGCACCCAGTTGGTGGCCGATTCCGGCAGTGTTTCTAAAACGTCAAGCTTTTCTGGGCGTACCGCAACCGATACCGGCGTGCCTTCGGGCAAAGGCTGCGGGTGCTTCATAAAAATACGCCGCACGTAGCCTGGCGCGTCAATCTCGACTAGATCGCCGACTTGCCCGGCTACGCGGCCTTCAATGATGTTGACCGAGCCAATAAATTCCGCGACGAAGCGATTTGCCGGGAACTCGTACAAATTGGCGGGCGTATTAATCTGCGCGATGCGCCCGGCATTCATGACCGCTACCCGGGTGGACATCGTCATTGCTTCTTCTTGATCGTGCGTGACGGTGATAAAGGTGGTGCCGACCTGATCTTGGATGTTCATCAGCTCAAACTGCGTGTGCTCGCGCAGGCGTTTATCGAGCGCGCCGAGCGGCTCGTCGAGCAGCAATAGTTTCGGCTGCTTGGCCAGCGCGCGGGCCAGCGCCACGCGCTGTCGCTGCCCGCCGGAAAGCTGATCGGGCTTGCGATTCGCGAAGCCTTCCAGCTTCACCAAAGCCAACATTTGCTGCACGCGCGCTTCGATGGCCGCGCCGCGCATGCCATCTTGCTTGAGCCCAAAGCCGATGTTTTGCGCCACATTCATGTGCGGAAACAGCGCGTAGCTTTGGAACATCATATTGACCGGGCGTTCGTAGGGCGGGGTGTGCGTAACATCAACGCCGTCGATCAAAATTCGCCCCGATGTCGGCGTTTCCAGCCCCGCCAGCATGCGCAGCAGCGTGCTTTTACCGCAGCCCGAACCGCCCAGCAGCGAAAAAAACTCGCCCTGATAGATATCCAGCGACACATCGTCAACCGCGTAGGTGTTGCCGAAAGTTTTCGTCACGTTTTGCACGCGCACAAAAGGCTTGGCTCGCACATCCTGCCAGGGCGGCACTTTGGCAACGCTGCCTGCAAGTGGCCCGCGCGGGATAATGCTGCTGGTTAGCGCCACGCTTATTTACCGCTCTTAATTTTCGTCCAGGCGCGGTTGCGGGCGCGCTGATCGGTGGCGCTTGGCGCTACGTCATCGATCATTTTGGCCATGGTCGCAGGCGGCGGATAAATGCCGGGATCGTTGCGAATATCGGCGGCAAGCAGCGGCGTTGAATCTTTATTGCCATTGGGGTAGCGAATCGCGTTGGAGATACCGGCAATCACCTTTGGATCCAGCAAGAAATTGATGAATGCGTGCGCTTCTGGAATATGGCCCGCATCTTTAGGAATCGCGATGACGTCCATATTGCGAATGGCGCCTTCGGAGGGAATCAAAAAGCGAATGTCCTGACCATTTTTCGCTTCAACCGCGCGATCACGCGCCTGCAAAATATCCCCCGAATAGCCAAGCGCCAAACAAATATCGCCATTCGCTAGATCGTCAATATAGCGGCTGGAGTTAAAATAGCGCACGTCTTTGCGTACCGCGCCATAAAGCTTCGCAACTGCGTCCAGATCCGCTTTAACACCACTTTTCGCCGGTTTGCCCAAATAAATGAGCGCCGCGCCCAGCGTTTCGGTTTCATCATCCAGCACCGCAATACCGCAGCCTTTAAGCTTGGCGGTCGTGGCCGGATCAAATAGCAGCTTCCAGGTATCCAGCTTAGTGGAGCTGCCGAGCAGCGCCTGGACTTTTTTAATGTTAACGCCCAAACCCGTTACCGACCACATATAAGGCACGATGTAGCTATTTTGTGGGTCAAAATCGCGAAAGCTAGCCATCATGGCTGGATCCAGCGATTTAAAATTCGGCAGCAGCGCTTTGTCGAGCGGTGCATAAAGCTTGGCGCGAATGTGGTTGGCAGCGAACGGGCGCGCGGACGGGAAAATCACGTCATAGCCGCTTTTACCGGCCAGCAGCTTGCTCGATAAAATCTCATTGCTGTCATAAACGTCATAGACGACTTTGATGCCGGATTGCTTTTGAAACTGCGCGATGGCCTCATCGGTGATGTAATCAGACCAGTTGTACACATGCACCACGCGCTGCTGCGCCTGTGCTGCATGGGCGCAGAAAAGAATTGCTGCGGCCAAAATTGAACGGGAAAGTGCGCGCATCAGTTTCTCCAAGTAAATTCCGGCTCAGGAATAGAGCCGAGGCGCTGAGTGTCGGAACGAATCAGGCTGGCGTCAATTAAATTCTAGGGTGATTTAGCCTGCATTTTTCGCCGCTCTATTTGTGTTGGCCCGAAAAGCAGCGCCAAAAGTCTGAAAATAACCGCTTGACGCGTGGCATTATCTAGCCATCTGCCTTTTTTTCGAGTGATTAATGAGCCACCCCAATGTTAGTGCGCCAAACCGCAGCTGGATGCTGAGCTACCACGGCGTGATTGCGCTGATGGGCATGCTGATTTTGCTGATTAGTAACGGCATGGTGCTGAGCGGGCTAACGCCGTTTCGCTTCGCGTTTGCGGAAAAATTTGGCTGGCAAATGCAGCAAATGACGCTGGCAGATTTAATTACTTTCGGCGTAGTCGGCCTGCTGGCACCGAGTATTGGCGGGGTTATTGATCGCTTTGGAGTTCGCAAACTGATTATGGCGGGCGGGCTGGTGCTGATGTTGGCCTACTACTGCTATGGTCAAGTAGAAACGCTGGCCGGCATGTATTGGGTACACGCGTTACTGGGCGTTGCAGTCGCGCTGGCCGGGCTCGTTCCGGCATCGCGCCTGATTGGCCGCTGGTTTGAACTCAAGCGCGGCACCGCGATGGGCATTGCTTTAGCAGGCTCATCCATTGCCAGCTT
>Ga0163144_10019145_pt1 | contig 13786 bp, 13 predicted proteins | sample OliLak19BULKMAT1_FD_123175 | JGI IMG/M metagenome (GOLD analysis project Ga0163144, IMG submission 123175) | Freshwater microbial mat bacterial communities from Lake Vanda, McMurdo Dry Valleys, Antarctica - Oligotrophic Lake LV.19.BULKMAT1 | ecosystem: Environmental > Aquatic > Freshwater >... | reverse complement strand
ATAAATAGTGTTTTTCATTTTCAAAAATCATTGCTAACCCGAAGGGTTAACAAGAAACAAGATTTAACGTAGTTTCCATTGCGATATCTTGTGATTCGGCAAAGACTTTTGAAAAACACTATAGAAGTTTTGCCTCCTTTCCTTCGGCAAAGACTTCTGAAAAGTACTATAGGGCCTGTTGCAAAACTCTCTCCTACTGCGAAAAGCGATCTTTGGCCTGCGACATCGTCAGTCTTCGAGAGAAAAGCCTCAACATATCCAGAGGATATGCTTGCGGTTTTCTCTCTCGACTTCCTTGTCTCGCACAAATCTCACTTTTCTCGTTACAGAGATAGTTTTGCAACAGGCCCTATAGAAGATCTTGTATACCTATAGTTTTATAGTAACCGTATAAATTAAGACATGCTCAAACAGACAACCCGATCCAAAGCTTTATTTTACGCAATTCTCTCAACTTGTTTTTCTAGTACTGCAATTCTATTTCAGTCCTTAGCCGCTAAAGAACTAAGTCTTTTTCAAATCCTGGCAGTTGTAAATATTTTAGGAGGTCTGACTAGCTATGCCATAATAATTATCAAAGGTGAGAAAATTAATTATCGCGGCATGCTAGATCATAAATTTGAACTTTTAATGATTCTTTTTTGCCGATTTTTAACAGGTGGAGTTTTATTTTGGATGGCAATGCGCCTAACTGTTGGTGTTAAAGCGATCTTCTTTACCAAAGCCGAGCCGTACTTCGTTCTTCTTTGGGGTTGCTTTCTCGATGGGGCAACTGTTCCAGCAAAACATCTTTTATTATTATTAGTTCATTTTGTTGGAGCTGTATTTTTATCTGGTGGAGATTTTGCTCAACTTGGCACAACCCAAGTTGGAGATTTGATCTTAGTCCTAGCAGTTTCGATTTTAGCGCTTTCTTACCGCTACGCGGGAAAATTAGGAAAAAATACTTCTTCTTTTCATTACAGTACCGTGCTGCAATTAGTAGCCGGAGCTATCTTTCTTCCCTTTGCTTTCCTTACTACTTCATCCATTGAGTGGATTGGTCACGGATCGGCTTGGCTTAATCTTTTTGCTTCAATAATTTTATGGAATATTTTGGGACTACCACTTTGGTTTTCTTCCCTAAAGAGCCTTGAGGGTTGGCTTGTATCAGCACTAAGAGCCGTGGGACCGTTAGTTGCTACTCCAATTGCATTTTTATTCTTTGATCAAACCTTAACCTTGATGCAGGGATTTGGAGCTTTTGTAGTACTTGCCACCTCTTTTTGGTTGGCCAGAGAGAAGAATCACTAGTTATCTCAATTCACCTTTGATTGATTCTCTTTTAATTTTAATGACATATCGCAATAAATTAACTAATAAAATCTTAATCTACTTTTCTCTTCCTAATCCTAATAACATTACTGATGTTACCGGAATTCGATCAAAAACACCCAAGTGATGCAGTCTTTGAAAGTGCACCCGACATTAATGGCAAGATTAAAACTCTAGCTAGTTTTACTCATGAATTCCTAGCTCCAGGTGGATTATTTTGTAATGTTTGGAAAAATGAACAAGCAGCCTGGCTAGTTTCATCTATTGTTCCCGATCTACAAAAAATCTCATATCCCAGTTATCGAACTTTAACTGGATATTTTAATACCATGCGTAATCCAGAATCTAACTATCTCGGTATGTCGGAGGTAACAGCAGAGATTGAAAGGAATCCACACTACACCCAAGATCTAAAAGATATTGCAAGATCCTTATTGCAACTTCGAAACTTACTTTGTAGCGGCAAAGAAGAGATTAATTTATCAGTTAACCTACAATCAAACTTAGCAATAGATAATCCAAAAGGTTTAAGTGATGAGGAATTTGCAACTTCTTCACTGATTTTTTTAAGAGCAGTTTGTCCAAAAGGAGTAAACCTGATTAATGCAGATTGGAATTTACAAAATCCAGTTGCAATTTTATCAAGTAAAACAATTCAAATAACATCTGGATCGGCTATCCGAGTTTCGGATGGAATTATCAGAAGTGAACATTTTGAGTTATCATCATCCGGAGATCGTCAAGAAAAGACAGATCTGTTTTTTAAAAATTCGTACAATCCAAAGCCTGTTTTTTGTGGCAGTTTACAATCGGGAGAGTCAATAATTTTTGGACGAGCATTGATGGAGAAAACCTTTTATGGTCAGCCCTGGAGTTTACAAAAAAATAAGACCGAGTTTCCATTGTTTTTTATTCCAACGGGAAGTGAAGTTGTTCCTATAAACCCTAGGGAATCTTGGAGTCGAGCTGCCATAATGGCAAGTCGAATAGGGGATAATATTTATTTAACCGACCGCGGTCATTATCATAAACTTCATGTCGCAGTGGGTGGTAGGGCCTTTGCAGAATATCAACCAAAGCCCAAGAAACTCGATGATGGCTCAGTAAGCTTTGGCGAATCTACTCTTTTTTAGCCCCCATTCTTTAAATTTAGAAAATGCTTGTGCCACCTCTTCATTTTTAAGGTGATAGGAGTATACTATACGCCGATATTTAATATTAAATGAGGTAGAAGTACTTTTGGAAGAACCCCGATACTAGATGGACTGTGGCCTGCGGCAAAGATCTCTCCGGTACGATTCCGAAAGTGATGGTTCCAAACTTCAAGGGCAAGGGCCCGAAGGATGTGAAAGTGCAAGTGGATGGTCAATCGATCACTTTCACTTTTACCTGGGCGTTTGGTGGCGGTTTCATGGGATTCGGCAAGAAGGCCGTCACTTGGAGTGCTGCCGAGAAGGTTGCTAAGCCTGCAAAGGTCTAGCTCTCGATCTACAGCGATGAACAGATCTCAAGATCGTATGAGGTAGTGTGAGGCTTTGCCCAAGAAGCATTGCACTACCCCAGGATCTTATAACAAATTCTTCCGAATTTTTTGAATAGGTTATTATATGGACAAGGAGAGCTTCGACTTATTTTTAGTCGATCAAAACACTCTGTAATTTTTTTCGAATTTTTTTGCATAGGTCATACATCAATAGGGAAGAGCTTTAATGCATATAACCAACTCTCTTTCAGCATAGACATTCCAGGCCTACTCCAATTCTGGCACAGATATTGCTTAACCTACCTACAGTGTCATTTGAAAAACCTTGATTAGGTGTCGGATTAAAATGCATAATTAATGCAGCATGTTAGTTTTGGTAACATGTTCTTACTTTTGAAGATCCGCGCAAAATCAAGCATAAGTTTAATATTGAAGGTTATTAAAATGGGTATTCAAAAAAGCTCTTTAGGTTCTAAGCTCTTGTGTTTAACGATTGCAACTCTTTGCAGCACAGCAAATGTAAACGCAGAAAGGTTGTGGAGCAGATCCAGCCCGAATTGGACTCCCAAAACAGTTTCTATGGGTCTTCGTGGTACCCAAGTTTTCGGTCCAATTGATGTTGGACAAGATCACGTTGCTTTATATAGTGGCTTTAGTCCCGATCCAGCACCTCCAGTGTGGCAAAACAATCTTCCAATTGAAGGGATGAACATGGAGTCTGCATCTGCTGATACAACGGATGTACACGTAGTGCTTAGTCAGCTTACTGTAAATAACGTCAATTCAAACCGACAGACGGTAGTAAAAAAATATACCTCTGCATCTTCTACTCCGAATTGGAGTTATACTTTTCCTGGAATATCAGCCGGTCTTGCAAAAATTGATATCAGTAACGATGGATCGAGAATTGTGGCCGCGCTTGTTTATCCTTCTGAGATGCGTCTAACAGTTGCAGTCTTTTCCCCAAACTCTGGAACTCCAGTAAGTACTTTTAATATCAATTTATTCGGTATTCATTTGAACGGATTTATAGTTTCCGCTGATGGATCTACTTTGTATATTACCAGCAATAGCATGGTTTTCATTTATAATTTAGCCAATAATTCGCTTATACAACAAAATGTTTTACCTGGAATGTATTCTTCACATGCATTATGTGGAAATGGTCGAGCCTTTGCTTATGGCGAGTTTAATAGAGTACATCTTTATGAACGAAATAATAATGGAGGCTACAGCCAAACTTGGGTAGGCGAATATCCAGGATTTATAGTTACAGATCGACTAGTTTTATCCGATGACTGCTCCACATTGGGAATCGGACTTCATGAGTATTCCCAGGATTTAACTGTTAAAATTAAGATGATTGATGTTCAATCCAAAAATCAGCTGATGCAGGATGAGTGTACCGGTATAGGAACTTTTCAAAATGTTGTATCAGATATGTCATTGAGTGCCGATGGTTCTCGATTGGCAGTTGCCCTATGGGGAGATGGTGGTAACGTTTGTTCCGAGCTACGTGTATACAATCGCGATACTGATACTCCAATTTATCAACATAACTATCCAGGATCCGTGCATGCTTTAGATATGAGTCCAGATGGTAAAAGGGTAGTAACTGCAGTAAAGCCTGTGCATGCCAATACTTTTGCTGGTGGTGGATCTTTTGATTTACACGCTGTAGAACTTGATGAACTAAGAATAGTTGGTATTCCTCGTCCGGGTGCCACGGTATCTGTTCGCTTAAGAGGACTTCCTGCAAATTCGCCAACTCAGCTTTTGACCTCAACAAGCTTGCTCCAAGAACCTGTATATATGGGGAACATGGGATCTCTTTTCTTGCCACGTTTAAGTATGAACCCTATTGCTTTTACGGATACGAACTCGATAGGTCAGGCTACGGGCAATTTCCAAATACCAGCCGGATCTGTAGGATCGAATTTATTTATGCAAGCAATTGCTATGCTACCAAGACGACTTACTGAAAACTTTGAGCAGATAAAAACATTGCCATAGATTTGTAAGAAACAGCACCAATAGAACATTGAAAATGAAGAAGCTCCGGATGGCACGATCGCATGTAGCGAAGATGCCATCCGGATTGCTTCAATCAGCGTGAGTCAGTTGCCGACGGTCTGAGATCCTCGTCACGCCTCTGAGATCGCAGGCGATGTGATCGAGGCTTCTGGGCAGAGTTGGCCAGTTGGGAGCGAGGAACACTGCCGAAAGGCTCTCAAAGAGCCCGCGATCCAAGGATCGCAAAGGGGAGCGAGATGTTATATTAAAATTAGAAGGCTAGACAATATGCATATATAGTAACTTTCAAAAGTCTTTGCCGAATGAAATGAGGCAAAACTTCTACAAAAGACTATATAGGGCTTTTCGAAGGGGGAAGGATGATTATTTTAGGTAAGGATTTTTTAAATTTGCTAGATACGTTCTTCGAAGGGTTGTTTGTTGATAAGGGTTGGTTAAAAAAGGGATGAGGTCCACAGCTGTACGCTATAAACCCCATGTAAAACGCATTCACTGAAACAGAACGAGGTGTTCCAATGAATATAAGTGATCAGCTAACGACATTTACGCAAGAAAGACTGTTTTGTTTACAGCTCTCCTTGCAGTTTATGTCGCTAGAGGGGTCAAGAGGGACGAAGGGCGTAGGTAGGGTTTAGCTACCGCCGCCCGATCCACCACCACTCGATCCACCGCCGCCCGATCCACCGCCTCCACTACTGGGAGGACCGCCGCTGCCTGCTGCGCTTCTGTAGCCTCGCAGGACCTCACCGATGGCACCAGCCCACTCGGCAAGACGCGCAGACCACGTTTGGCTGCATCCGTTACCCATCGAACCAGGAGGACCTGATCCGCCGGGAAGTTGACCGCCGCTGCCGCCGCTGCCGCCGCCGCCGCGATCCCCACAGGGACCGCCGCCGCAACCGCCTCGTCCGCCGCCGCCGCCCATGCCGTCGCCGTCGCCGCCGCCGCCGCCGCCGCCGCCGGTGCCGCCTTGGCCCGTGCCAGAGTTTCCTCCGGCACCACCGCCGCCACCGCCGCCACCGATTTCACCACCGCCACCGGTACCACCGCCGCCACCCTGACCGCCGCTGACGCCGCCACCGGTGTGACCACCGGTACCACCGCCACCACCGGTTCCGCCGGCAAAAGCGCCGCCGCCGCCGCCGCCGCCAGCACCACCGGCTCCGGGATTTCCGTTACCGCCGGCATTGCCGCCGTCGCCGCCGCAGCCTCCCTTACCGCCGAACAAGCCACCGCTACCGCCGGTACCGGCGGTAGCGCCGGTGGTACCGTTTCCGTTACCACCGGTATAGCCATCACCACCGTGACCGCCTTCGCCGGGAGTTCCGGTTCCACTGCTGTTGCCACCAGTGCCTCCAGTTCCTGGCGGGCCGGGAGGCGGACCGGCAGAGCCGTCCGAACCATCACCCCCGTTGCCTCCAGGGCCACCGTTGTGGCCGTCGCCGCCAGCTCCACCGTTGGGAGGGCATCCAGCCGGAGCACCTGGAGTCCCCGGAGGAGTATCCCCCGGATAGCCATCATTGCCAGCCGAACTGCCTTCGTCGCCGTCTGCCCCGAAGGGATAGTCCGGCGGGTAGTCGGAGTAGCTCTTCTTCTGGTGCGAATTTGCACAGGGATCACACCCGGTGCTCGTCGCGAGGGAGTTGCTGGCGATCCCGCACATGAGTGCGAGTGCCAAGAACAGAGTCTTGAGAGAGGAAGTCATTCTAGTAGAGCCCTGTATTGGGTCCTCATTGAGGGAAGGAAAGAGACAACCTAGCTGGCATGATCAGCGAGCTAGAAGATGAGGTCAGCGGATATCGCATGACCTCGCCACCGAGCGTGAACTCGATTAGAGCGTCGCTCTCGGTAGCTTCGATGTAGAAAGAGAACGAATTTCCGTGGTCAAGTTTGACCTTGGATCGTCGTTCAACCACTCGGAACTGATTGATGGGCAACACCAGTGTAGCTTCGGGGATATCCTTCTTGGCCGAAGCCAAGCTTACATGGATCTCGCCTTCCACAAGCACTGGTTTTGCACGTCGCACAGTTCGTTCCACCATGGAATTTTGATTGTCAGTCAGATCGATTTCGATCGGCCAGACGATCTCTCCGATAGTACTTTTACCTGGCGGAGCCAACGGACTGAACCCTTTCGGTTCAACTTGTATCCGATACTTCGCAGAAACAAGATCCTTGAAGGTGAACTGACCCTCAGAATCTGTCACTCCCGATTTTATACCGGGAGCGACCTTTTTCTTTGTCTCGTTGTCAGGCGAGACCACCTCAGCATCGCGATAAAGATGCAGATTAAGCCCCGCGAACGGAGCGTTCCCTTCATCTCGAATCGTGAGAGCAATGCTACCGTTTGCTTGCTCGTAACGGAAGTCGACGATGTTCTGTGAACCACTGTCGAATTTTCGCAACAAAGGCAAAGGCTGAGCAAAGCTTCCGAATGGATGCTGAGCCATGAGTTCGTGATACGGCCTATTCTGCTCGGCTTCGGAACCTTGCAGATTTCTGGCTTCACGAAGCACCTCTAGCTGCCACTCCCCTTCGTAGAGGAGTCCGCTATAGTATCCGTTCTGAACAGGGAACTCGCTCTTCTTCAGAAAACGAACTCCCTCCTCCTTTGATGAACATCGAACGACAATCCTGTTGCCAGGCTCGCCGCTCGGACCCACCACATGTCCTGAGATTGAAACAGGTGTCTCCAGAACAATACTGAGAAGGTTTTCCCCAGTTGTCACCTGCACCGCAGTGTAGTTGCTCAAAGCATTAGGCCCTGCCTGATGTCTCGGAAGCAAATAGTTAGGCGGTGTGGCAGTGACCCTGACATTATAGTCGCCAAGTGAAAGATTTGAGAAGATGAACAGATTGTTCTTCGACTCACTTTCCCTGATGACCCGGCCTTCTTGATCGCTCAGCAGGATCGATCCGCCCTTGACCGTGAAGCCTTGGGCATCGACCAACTGAACGAAAAGAGTGGCCGTAGCATCAGGAGTCGGAACTACTGAAGTGATGTCTGGAAGTGCTTGGACCGCAGTCCGCGCACTGGCTTCGTTGATCGCCAGATTTGGCGCATCTGCCGCAGGTTGAGGCCGAGCTTTCTCGATCTCGGGCAAGGAGTTGCTCAGGGAGACATCCTGGTGCGAACCGGTGAAGATCACCGCGAGCACTACCAAGAAGACACCCAGAGGGATTCCAAAAGATAGGAGTTTCATGTGCAGACTTTCTGGGTTGAACCCGAAAGGTGAAGTGTGTACAACTCGCTCGAAAGGAGCGAGTTGTGAAATCAGTGTAGAAGAAATGCTAAATACAACCAGACTTAACCATTGTACAGCTGTGTCCTCACTATTCTGACTTCTTGCTAAAATAGCTATAGATACGAGACGTATAGCTAGATTCTGTATAAAAAATTAGAACAGAAAAATTAGATGAGAAAAAGTAAGAAAAAAAGCAAGAATAGCAAGGATACACTGAAACTTCTGCCAATATTCATAATGAAGAAAGATCCCATGATTGTGAAATCACGATCAACTAAATTTCTTTACTCTTATTTTTAATACAAATCAATAATTTTGAACATTCTCTACGGACTTCCTCCATGATACTGGCGTAGAGCTGAGATGATTCAACTTCAAACGCGAGCTCAATGTTACAATAAATGACCTGTTCAATATAGAAAATGATATTAAGATGTTGGAGGCAATGTTCTTAAATTGCCTCCTTAGTTTTAGATCATAATGGCGTGCTCTTTTCCAGGTGAAACGAAGAGTTTCTATCGGATTAGCCTCCATCACATTGAATAAGATAAGAGAGATTGCTGATACCGAGGCGTTGAAGATCCAGTAGTATTTAGAGTAGCAAAAAAGTTTTGATTATTAGATGTAGCTACTGCAAAAGAACTGCCACCCTGAGCCGATTGATCTGTTCCCTAAAATTGGAGAGTTTTTAAGAGCCTGCGGCACATGAGATTGAACAGATCGAAAATCAGCAGAGACCCTTTCGAGTACTTCGTTAACGTAGGAAATCTGGATCGCAATTACCTCTTACCCTCTCAGTGCAATCGTAAAAAGCGATGCTCTATATTTCACGACTTTTGCACTATTCTACAGATTTTCAGCGTCACTCTCTTTGAGGAAATGCGCATTTCATTGACTTTTCAGGGCATGGGGGTCTTATCAAACCCAAATCAGTATTGTAACCAATTGCCTTTTAAGCTGAGAGTACCGATCGCCTTCTTCCTCTACCTCGCGGTGTCTCTTGTAATGAAATTTCTTGTTGAACATGATCCTAAAATGTCGTACATTTGTGGATTATGTTCAGACGACACCTTAACATATCGAAAAAACGTAGTTTTTTTCTTTTTGGGGCACGCGCAACCGGGAAAACAACGCTGCTTCAGTCATTATTTAAGGAAAATGAGGTGACAGTAATAGATCTACTGGACGCTGAAATTTTGGCAAAACTGCAAGCTTATCCGCAGGAATTTCTGCCGATGGTCCAGACAGCAATCAAGGCCAGAAAAACGATCATCGTAGATGAGATTCAAAAGGTACCGGCACTCCTCGACTATGTTCATCAGTTAATTCAAAAAGAGAAGGCTGTCTTTGGTCTTACAGGATCTAGCGCACGAAAGCTTAAGCGTGGTTCAGCTAACATGCTTGCGGGCAGAGCATCGGTCTATAAGCTATATCCACTTTTATACAGCGAGATTGGAGAAAGCTTTAATATTGAGACAGCCCTTAACTGGGGAACATTACCCGAGGTCTGGACTTTAGATGAGACAGGTGAACGGAGTAGATTATTGCAGGCGTACGCAGAAACTTATGTTCAAGAAGAAGTTGTCGCTGAACAATTAGTTCGTAACCTCCCACCATTTCGTCGCTTCTTACAAGTCGCTGCACAAATGAACTCCAAGGTAATCAATGCCTCAAAAATTGCTGCTGATATTAGTACCGATCCATCGAATGTTAAGAATTACTTTGAGATTCTTGAGGATACTTTATTAGGTTTTAGATTGGACGCTTATCATGGTTCAATTCGAAAGCGCCAAAGACAGAGTCCCAAATTTTACTGGTTCGATACGGGTGTAGTTAGGGCAATTCAAAGACACTTAGACATGCCTGTTACTTCCTCCACCTCCTATTATGGTGAATTGTTCGAAAGTTTTATTATTAATCAAATTAAAACCATTCTTGAGTATTCCGGGAAGCAGTTCAGACTATCTTTTCTACTAACTAAGGATGGTGCTGAGATAGATTTAATTGTGGAGAGAGCAGGTAGTAAAACTCTTTGTATAGAAATTAAATCCGGAACAGTTGTGCGTCGTGAAGATTTTACTAATTTGCGAAAGCTAGCTGCAGATATTCCTAATTCGTTAAGTCTCTGTGTCTATAATGGGTCACAAAGACTTCAATATGATCAGGTTAAGGTCCTTCCCTGGCAAGAAGCACTCCAATCCATTGAGCCATCTAAGTAAAGTTACTATATACTTTGAGAGTTACTGCATACTTCCCATCGCATATCCTCCGGGGCTTGTACTGATACTGCCAGAATAGCTTCCGTAACCGATACCATAGTGACTTCCACTCGGGGAGAGCTCTAAGGATAAAACATTTTTAGGGACAGTTGGATAAGGAATTATTGAGAACAACTCAGTTACAGAATTAGCGGAGATCTGAAGCCCGAAGAGAGTTGGTAACGTTGAATCTAAAGAGGCATTGATAATACCGTATGCTAGTCGGCCTCCGGAATTGTATGCCATATCCGTAAATTGCATCTGAGAATTAAAATTCCGCTGGTAAAAAACCTCTCCGCTTCTAGTGTAGAGAATGCTTAGCTGGCCTTGATGATCATTTTGAGATAATCCTCTTTTAGATGCGATAGCTATCGTTCTTCCATCTGGAGAAACTCGCACCATCGTGCCGTTACCCGTTTCAAGCGGTGCAAGATTAAATATTTTTGTATACATGAGTATGTAACTGGATCCTGATGCTTTATATACAGCTAATGCTGGAAGCCAAGATGAAGTTCCAGGCACATAATGTGAATATATAAATGTAAGAACTAAGGCATTTGTAGATAGATCGAACTTTGTATTGCCTGGTAATGTTGGAAGAAGTTTCATGCTTGTAGTTACATTGTTGGTAGCGATAAGAGTATTTAGATCTATAACGATTGGAAAGGAGCTCGAAGCATCCCCTAAGTATAAAAGTGCATTTCCAGACCGTGATAGTTTATATTTGCCTTCGTAAGTAAAATACGAGAAAGGTAATATCCATTCAGAGATTGAATTTTGCGACGTTTCTTTAAGATAGATTTTTTTACCATTCACGCCGAATAATTGCTCGGTCAATACAACTCTACTTCCAGTTTGGTTAGCAAAAATTGAATACTTTGATCCGGAAAAGTAATTTCCACTATGAAGTCCGGTATCTTTATTTAAGATCGTAGTAAGAGTTTGAGTTGCAAGATCGTAGGTAAATGCTTTAGCCCACCAACTAGAAGTGGCATTATTTTTAACACCATATGTAAAAGCAATAATTGAACCTCCTGCTGAGACCTTAGTATATTGCACATCAAAGAAATTACTAAACTGCTCCAGTGGTACCGTTATAATTGGCAGAGCGTTAGTACCTAGTTGAGGATCACTAGTAAAAATCCTAAGCGAGAGAGATTGCGGATACGGAGGTGTTGAAGATCCAGTAGTATTTAGAGTAGCAAAAAAGTTTTGATTATTAGATGTAGCTACCGCAAAAGAACTGCCACCCTAACTTGACTCCTCGTTCTGTGCCGATTGTGCAGCCCAATTATTGGCTGACTGTATCCAAAGTGGTGCGCCTTGAGCCACAATGTTGCTAGAGGCAGTAAGCAAAACAATAAACTGCAAAAAATACGTTTTATAATTCATAACCTATTTCCTTATTCAGCAAATAGTAACTAACATTCTTTAGAACCTTCCTCGCCTTCTAGATACAAATGATATCGGTTACTCTTTTGATATAAAATGAGTAACCGACACCATTTTTTTTGCAACTAAGAGCAAACAAAATTTGCACTTAAGTTTATGGATGAGATTACAGATCCATAAAATGTACCAAGTCCTCCAGAGAAAGCTTGAAAATTAAAATTTAAACCAAGTAAGCTCCGTCTAAATTTTAGAGCAACGGTGTTGCTTGCTACTATTTGAGCAAGTTGTGTTTGATTGGTAATATAAAAATCAGGCAAATACCCAAACAAATATCCTTTGTTTAAATAACTTATTGTAGCTCCAATATGAAGCGGAGAATTTGATGGAGTATAATTAGAGGTATAATCAACAGCAGGACTTTCTAATCTAACAGCCCCAATAGGTGAATTGTCATTGGCAAATTTGATGTCAAGAAAACTATTCATTCTCGGACAATCTTGGATTGCAGTAGAAAGTGGGCAATCTGCCCCCGCAAAACGTAACACGGAGGTGCTTTGAGTTATTTCATATGCGGTATTAAAGATTGTAAGAGCATCCATAGCTCGAAACTGCACAGCACTTAATGTTTGTCCAGCAGGGCACTGTTTCGCTCTAATGTTTATTGTTCCATCAGATAATCCGACAGCGACACCTGCTGCCTTTGAAGTTAGAGATCCAGGCAACCATTGCGCTTGCCCTAAAGATGTTAAACCTATGATCGACAACAAAGCTGACAAGATTACTAATTTATTCATAATAGTTTCCTTTAATTAAATCGCATTCATAAACTGTCTTTATACAGTTATGATATCCAAGTTTTATTTCACTAATTCCGACACTAAGTTTCTATGGATAATAGATGCATTAAATATGCCATCTTGGACTTGGGGGTTTGCGCTACTAGTGACTTGCTGAAGTATCTGGGATCTTTAAGAATTTTTAAGCAGATTATTGTAGGTGTTTTTGCTATGTATCAATTTAATTCGCGTTCGATACCTTAAAGTTTTTATTCAAACCAAAATGATCAGATGGAATCCGCAGATTTTAAAAAAATCATCTTCTCTTAGGAAGTCTATCAAGCTGTTATTTTATGTTGAATTAAAGATTTAAATTCCACAGCAAAATCAAGCAGTTACAAATACTAATTTTATGCAAATTACTATTTTATATATCTAGCTTCAAAGATATCTAGCATCAAAAATCATTTTCTAAAATTATTCATCAAACTGTACTAAAATGCTGCTTAAGTTAAATGAATCCGCACCGATAACTACTATGGTCCCTTCAGGATCACTTTAACACGGATGTAAAATCTCAAACTCGAGTTAACGAGGGAGAGCTACTCAAAGGAATAGAGTTATGACAATTGAAGCTGCAAAGTTACGCATACAAGTAAAAACTCCAGAGGTAAATGAACCTGGTCGAAGAGTTAGAAGCGAAGAAACCTTGCCAACACCAACAGGTGTTACACCCCAAGGTGATTCCGAACCAGCATCTAAAACTTTTCGTGGACTCTATAATAGAGTAGTGAATTCTGATCTTGATCGAGAACAAAAAGCAGGATTGATAAATAGAATTAAAGGTGCTGCTACTAACAATTCATCCTATGGTGATGATGTTCAAGAAGGCAATAATATTAAAGCCGATATTTCAAAAGCTCCAGTTACTACTGGCCGTTTACTTGGCAAAGCTTAATTTCTTTTAATATTAAAAGATTAAAGCGATGTGGTGTGGTGACAATCTTAGGGAGGTTCTCCCTAAGATTGCCCGCGCCAGATCAGCCTGAGAGAACCTTCTCGATCTACTCGATTTCCTACCAGGACGGTGCAAAATTCCAACTTCTTTCGCGATGAAATCACGGAAAGTTTTTTGGACTTAGTCTATTTACTGACTTATAACCAAGGAAGTCCTCTAAACAGGAGATCATTTTTCAATCTCTGATTATCGTAAAACAAAAATACCGGAGGAGCTTAAAAAGGCTCTTTTATCTGCGCATTTAATGTACCCTGAGCTAGAAAGCT
>Ga0163144_10019142_pt1 | contig 13787 bp, 9 predicted proteins | sample OliLak19BULKMAT1_FD_123175 | JGI IMG/M metagenome (GOLD analysis project Ga0163144, IMG submission 123175) | Freshwater microbial mat bacterial communities from Lake Vanda, McMurdo Dry Valleys, Antarctica - Oligotrophic Lake LV.19.BULKMAT1 | ecosystem: Environmental > Aquatic > Freshwater > Lake... | reverse complement strand
ATCTTATGCATGGTCAACAGGAGCCACTACAAGTTCTATCGTGATCAGTACCACGGGAACGAGCACCTACAGTGTAGTTGTCCAGAATGCAGGAGGATGTGTTGCCAGGGATACTATTGATGTAAATGTGAAAGGTGTAAATCCTACTGTTGATTTTATTGTTAATCCTGTTTGCGTGGGAAATTCAACCTCTTTTACGGATCTCACCACAGTGCCTTCGCCTGATGATATAGCAAGTTGGAACTGGAACTTTGGAGATGGTGGTAATTCATCCGTGCAAAATCCTACCCATACCTACACAACTTCCGGTACACATACTGCTGTGTTAACTGTTGTTTCTGATTCAGGCTGTACGGCATCTTTACAAAAAACGAATATTGTTTATCCAAATCCCAACGCAAACTTTAATGTTACTTCCTCGCCTGCATGTACAGGAAAGAACATGCAATTTGCAGATGTGTCCACAATTTCCAGCGGCAGCATGGTTTCATGGAACTGGAATTTTGGCGATGGAAGCTCCTCGGGTACTAAAAATCCTATTCATACCTATACGGCCACAGGCACATATACTGTACAACTTATTGTAACTTCTGACCAAGGTTGTGTAGGCACTGTTACATCGGTGGTAAATGTCTTTCAATCTCCCATAGCATCATTTACATCCAATTCGGTTTGCAAAGGAAGCGCGACTAGTTTTAGTGATAATTCAACAGGCACACTCAATAACTGGTTATGGAATTTTGGTGATGGAACAAACTCAACTCTTCAGAATGCCGTACATACTTATTCGGTGGCAGGAGTGCGAAGTGTAACTTTAACGGTTACAGCTTCCAATGGTTGTGTTAATTCCACATCTGCCAATGTAAGTGTGTATCACTTACCTGTTCCAGCTTTTGCTGCAGATACCGCTTGTATGAATAGTTCAGTGCAGTTTACAGACGCAAGCACTGTGGCCGGAAGCACTGTTAATACATGGCATTGGCAGTTCAGTTCTGCTGTTTCGGATACTTCAGGTCAGCACAATCCTACAGCTACTTATACTGCAGCAGGAACTTATTCCGTGACACTGACAGCTACTTCCGCTCAAGGCTGTTCTGCGGTTATTACCCGCACAGTTTCTATACAGCCTTTGCCTGTTGCAAGCTTTAGTTTCTCTCCGGGTTACAGTTATCCGCAGGTTCCTGTTGCCTTTGCAGATCTTTCTTCCGGAGCGGTCACCTATCAATGGTTCTTCGGAGATGGTGGAATAGATTCAGTAAAAAATCCATCTCATACTTACCAAAATACAGGAGTATTCACTATTCTATTGGTGACTAAGAATGCATTTGGATGCATAGATTCTATTACTAAACAAATTTCTATTGATGTACGTTCTTTGGATATAGCACTTTCGGATATGCTGGCAACAAATTCTTCGGGCATTGTTCAGGTTTCTGCTTTGTTGAAGAACACAGGTACACTGGATGTGACATCGGTACTTTTATCAGCCTATTTGGACGATGGAACCCCAGTCAATGAATTGTGGGCCGGATTGATAAGGCCTGACTCATTGATAACTTATAGCTTCTTATCCTCATTTGAATTAGTGAATGATAAGCACAGTATTGTTTGCGTGGAAGTGAAAAAAGTAAACGGCAAGAAGGATGATGTTGCTGCAAACAATAAAATGTGTGCACCGATTACCGATGAGTTTACATTGCTGAATCCATTTCCGAATCCAACTATTTCGGATATTAATTTCCTCTTTGTGATGCCCGATGAGTCGAATGTGAAGGCGGAAGTGTATAATGATAGGGGGAGGCTAGTGGCTACACCGTTTGACGGCATTGCTTCCAAGGGGCTGAACCAGATAACTTATAATACAATTCTGTTAGGGAAAGGAATGTATTTTATAAGGGTTACGTATAAGGATCAGGTGGTAACCAAGGTGTTTTTGAAAGAGTAAAAGCAAACGTTTTCTCAGCCCTTGATACTAATTTAAACCTTGCAAATTGAAAGATACACTTTCAATTTGCAAGGTTATCTTTGTTAACCTATGCCGATGCTGAATATGCTTTAGTCCAATTTCAAAAGGAATACAGGTCAGTATATTATGAGCAATGTATTATACCGATGCTTCATATCTTTTAGTCCAAGTACAATTTGTACTTGATCGGCATTATACCAAATGTTATGGACTAATATATAATCAGTAATGGTATTAATCGAATTTAGAACACCTCCTGTTTTTCTGAGCAAAAAAATCCCCGGCAATAATGCCAGGGATCTTAAAAATATATTTGAAGGGGAATTAAGCTACTGCTTCTGCAGGAACTTCAACTGTTTTCATTTCATCGATCTTCGCTTTCTTTCCGATAGCTCCGCGCAAGTAGAAAAGCTTCGCTCTGCGAACTTCGCCTCTCTTATCCACACCAATCGATTCAATAAAAGGAGAGTTAAGCGGGAAGATACGTTCAACACCTACACCGTTAGAAACTTTTCTCACAGTAAAGGTTTTTACATTTCCTACGCCTTTGCGCTGGATCACAGTGCCGGTGAACTGCTGAACGCGTTCTTTGTCACCTTCCTTGATCTTATAGCTTATGGTTACAGTATCTCCTGCTTTGAAGTCAGGAAATTTACGTGTTTCCATTAATTGCGATTCTGCGTATTTAAGTAAGTCCATGTCTTGTAGGTTTTATAAAAGGGACGCAAAGATAATAGATATTTTGAAATAACAGCAATAGAAAACAGGATTGTTGAATTCTCCGCTTCTCTCTGTGGTTCTCTGTGGGCTGCATCTCTGTGTATCCTCAGTGTTAAAAATTACACAGAGTCTCACGGAGAAGGGCGCAGAGTTTCACAGAGAATATCCTCGTAGAATTCAACAGCCCTGCAATAGAAAATAGGGGAGGATTTTCCTGTAGAATCATGTTATTTCAATAAACCTGGCCTGCGTTTTTCAGTTCTTTCAAGTGATTTTTCATGCCTCCATTCTTCTACCTTTTTGGTGTTACCAGAAAGCAGAATATCAGGCACTTTCATACCCTTAAAATCTGCTGGTCGCGTATAGGCAGGCGGGGAAATAAGGCCATCCTGAAAAGAGTCAGTAAGGGCAGAGGTTTCATCTGAAATAACCCCGGGAATCAATCGGATAATGGCATCGCAGACTATGGCTGAAGGCAGCTCACCACCGCTAAGTACATAGTCTCCTATGGAGATTTCACGGGTGATAAAATGCTCCCGCACCCGTTCGTCCACCCCTTTGTAATGCCCGCAAAGGATGATGATATTTTTAAGCATGGATAAATTGTTGGCCATCTTCTGGTCAAACATTTCTCCGTCCGGGCTCATATATATTATTTCATCGTAAACTCTCTTTTTTTTCAGTTTCTCAATGCATTTGGCTATTGGTTCTATCATCATTACCATGCCTGCACCACCGCCATACATGTAATCATCAACGCTTTTATATTTATCCGAAGCATAGTCCCTTAGATTAATAACATTCACTTTTACTAGCTTTTTATCGATTCCGCGTTTAACGATTGAATTTTGGAAAGGACTCTCTATCAGTTTAGGTAAAACAGTAATAATATCGATGTGTAAGGGGCTTATTTTTCGCTTTTTCATAAAATTTTTGAGTTCCAGGCATTTTGACAATCAGTGGAGTGACCCAAAAGTAATCAACATATTCCAGTGCAGTATGGACAAATAAGATTTCTTTATGCCAAAACAATACATTACTTTTGTTATTCCTACTCAGTTATTTATTATGAAAAAACACACCCGTGAAGAGATAAGAGAGGTTTATAACTCTCCTTTACTTGATCTTGTTTTCCGTTCAGCCGCTGTACATCGCATGTTTCATGATCCTTCTGAAGTGCAGGTTAGCTCTCTGTTGTCTATCAAGACCGGAGGCTGCCCGGAAGATTGCGGGTATTGTCCGCAAGCCGCCCGTTATCAAACGGATGTGAATGTGCATAAGATGCTTTCTGTAAGCGATGTGATGAGTGCCGCTAATAATGCAAAAGCAGGAGGTGCAACACGTATGTGCCTGGGTGCGGCCTGGAGAGAGGTTCGCAATAATTCTGATTTTGACAGCGTGCTGGAAATGGTTAAATCCATTAACACGATGGGGATGGAGGTGTGCTGTACCCTTGGAATGCTCACGGAAGATCAGGCGCAGAAGCTGGCTGATGCAGGCCTGTATGCTTACAATCATAATTTAGATTCTTCCGAGGATTTTTATAAAAAGATAATCACAACCCGCAAATACGATGATCGTTTGAACACGATAGAGAATGTTCGTAAAGCAAAAGTCACGGTTTGTTCCGGTGGAATTATAGGTATGGGAGAATCGACAGAAGATAGGATCGAAATGCTCTATACGCTTTCAAACCTGACCCCTCAGCCGGAATCTGTGCCGATCAATGCACTTGTGCCGGTAGAAGGAACTCCATTGGAAAAGCAAAAACTTGTTTCTATCTGGGAAATGCTGCGAATGATAGCCACCACGCGTATTGTAATGCCTAAATCTGTGGTGCGTTTATCCGCAGGAAGGACTCAAATGTCCTTAGAAGGGCAGGCGCTTTGTTTCCTGGCAGGTGCAAATTCGATATTTGCCGGGGATAAATTGCTAACTACACCTAATCCCGCTTTTAACGAAGACATGGAAATGTTTAAGTTGTTTGGTTTGAAATCTCGCGAAGCGTTCAAATATGGAAACGAAGCTTTGAAACAAGAACCCATTCCTGCTTGTTGAACTCCTTAATAAATATTAAAGTGAGTTGCCTTCCGATATTTTCGGGAAGAGTAGCAATATTCACAGCCTGCTTTTTTTTATCCTTTTTTAATGGATATTCTCAAAACGGGTATTATCGTCCGATGGAACGTGGCGAAAAATATTTTGTAGCCGTAGGTTATGGAGTAGGAACTGCACATTGGAATTCGGTTTTTAAGAGCACGGAGTTTTATGATAAGGATGGAGCGGTAATTCATTCCGGTAATCTTAAGTTTAGTGCTAATAGTCCGACAAAAAATTACGATGTGAATGTTATGGCTCCCATTAAGCACATTCGTGTGGGTCTTGGGATTGATTTTGAATTTCATTATATAGCACAATTGAAAGTGTTTACCAAGGAAGGGGATGAATATTTGATATTTGATGAAGGCCTGCGCTTTGATAAAATATACCTTCAGACCGAAATTCCATTTAAGTATAATACAGATCAAAGATATTCTCTCAGCTGGAGCATGAAGCTTGGCTGCTTTGGCTACACCAATGTGAAGCGTTTTAATTTTCTTGGAGATAAGCCTTTTCCATTGAGTATCCTTGCTTGTTCCGGTGTTACAATCGATTATGAGTTATATCCTAAAGTATATGCGTATGTACTGCCTAATTTGGAATATAAGTATTATGATAATTCGGGCTTGGAAGCGCCTGTTGATATACGTCACGGTGTGTTATCTGTAAGTGTGCTTGCCGGCCTGCGGGTGGATCTTGGTAGATTTCACAACAATTAATTTCCATTACTTTGAACGAGGAATTCTTAAAGAAACGCCTGACTGCGCGCCAAGAGGAAGGTTTGCTCCGAAAGCTTTCTGTTGACCATAAACGTATAGATTTTTCTTCAAATGATTATCTTGGTTTTGCCCGGTCAGCAGAGCTAAAAAAGAATGTGGCTGCCGAACTTGAAAATCTACCTGTTGAATATGGAGTTGGTTCAACCGGCTCCCGGCTGCTTACGGGTAATTCAAAGTATGCCGAAGATCTTGAAAAGTTTATAGCTGCCTATCATCATGCAGAAGCGGGGTTGATATTTAATTCAGGATATACGGCTAATACAGGATTGCTTTCTTCCATTGCAGGTAAAGGGGATGCGATCCTGTACGATGAGCTATCCCATGCTTCGATATACGATGGAGTGCGTTTATCGGCTGCCGATTCGTTTCGCTTTCAGCATAATGATATTATTCATCTGGAAGATCGACTGAAATTTTTTCGAAATAAACCGGATACTCCTCCGGAAGTCTTTGTGGTTGTGGAGAGTGTTTATTCCATGGACGGAGATTTTGCCCCTCTAATTGAAATTGCCAACCTCTGTGAAAAATATAAAGCAAACCTGATTGTGGACGAAGCCCATGCTACAGGTGTTTTTGGTAAAAGGGGTGTAGGGAAAGTGGGGGAGCTGGGCTTGGAGAAAAATGTTTTTGCGCGTATGCATACTTTTGGTAAAGCGCTTGGATGTCACGGTGCCATCGTTTTAGGGAGTAATTCTTTGAGGGATTTTCTTATAAATTTTTCGCGCTCTTTTATTTATACTACAGCCCTTCCTATTCACGGGTTGGTTGCTGTAAAATGCGCTTATTTATTATTAGATAATGGAATTAATAACTTGTTGTTTATCAACAATTTAATACATTCATTTGTATCTATAGTAGAAAATAAAAAGATACATGGTTTTTTGAAAAGTTATAGCCCAATACAGTCCTTGATTGTGCCCGGAAATGACGAAGTAAAAAAGACTGCTTCCCTTATTCAACGGGATGGATATGATGTGCGTCCTATTCTAAGTCCAACAGTACCAAAAGGAAAGGAGCGAATTCGTATTTGCCTGCATACATTCAATACCGAAGAAAGTATTAAAGGGCTTATCGCCTCCATCAAAAAAAATGTGAATGCTGGATCTGTATTTGCTCAATCCTAATTGATTATTGTAGTTTCGCCTAAATCAGGTTATGAGAAAAATATTTGTAACAGGGATCGGAACAGATATTGGAAAGACTGTTGTATCTGCGATTCTTGTGGAGGCATTGAAGGCGGATTACTGGAAGCCCGTTCAAGCCGGTTCACTGGATTCTACCGACTCTGATGTCGTAAAAGGACTTGTAAGTATCACTATTTCGGTTGTTCATCCGGAAGCATATCGTCTGAAGGAATCAAAATCCCCTCATGCAGCAGCTGCTAGTGAAAAGATTACAATTGATCCTGAGAAGATAATTCTTCCTGCTTCTTCCAATAAGACCTTAGTGATAGAAGGAGCCGGAGGAGTGATGGTTCCATTGAATGAAAAATATTTTGTAATTGATCTGATTAGGAAGTTTGATGCGGAAGTAGTACTGGTGGTTCAGAATTACTTGGGGAGCATCAACCATTCTTTACTTACTATTGACGCATTAAAGAGCCGGAATATTAAAATTACAGGGCTTGTATTCAATGGGCCATCTACTCCTGCTTCCGAAGAGATTATTATGAAGTACAGTGGATTGCAATGTATTTCAAGGATAATGAAAGAAGAGAAGGTCGATAAAAATATGATTTTGAAATACGTAACCGATTTTGAAAAAATCTGATCTATGTCCCTTACATCCCGAGATAAAAAAGTAATCTGGCATCCGTATACCCAGCATCGGCTTAATCCTGATTCTATCGGTATCGTAAAAGCCAAAGGCGCTTATCTGTTTGATGATAAAGGAAAAAAATACATTGATTGCCAATCTTCCTGGTGGACCTCTATTCATGGACATAGTCACCCGCATATTGCAAAAAAGGTTTCTGCACAGTTAAAAAAACTAGAGCACGTCATTTTTGCCGGGTTCACTCACGAGCCGGCAGTGGAACTTGCTGAACGGCTTTTGAAAAAACTTCCGAAAAACCAAAAGCGTATCTTCTTTTCCGATAATGGTTCTACAGCTATTGAAGTGGCCTTGAAAATGTCATTTCAGTATTGGGACAATCAAGAGAAATCAAAACCCAAGGTCATTGCTTTTAGAAACGCATATCACGGAGATACATTCGGGGCAATGTCGGTGAGCGAGCGAGGAGCATTTTCAAAACCTTTTGAATCCAATTTGTTTGATGTGTTATTTATTGATGCACCTGGTAAAGGAAAGGAGAAGCATGCGATGGATCAGCTTACATCAACCATCAACCATTATTCATCAACCATTGCTGCCTTAATCTTTGAACCAATAGTGCAGGGAGTAGCTGGTATGGTTATTCATGAGCCCGAAGCGTTAAGTGAAATGATCCGGATCTGCAGAAAGAACGGTGTGTTCACCATTGCGGATGAAGTGTTTACCGGCTTTGGCAGGACAGGAAGGTTTTTTGCTTCAGACTACCTAGCTGAAAAGCCGGACATGATGTGCCTTTCCAAAGGATTGACTGGCGGTACAATGGCGATGGGTGTGACATCCTGCACGCAAGAAATATTTAATGCATTTCTCTCGGAAGACAGGATGAAGACTTTCTTTCATGGACATTCTTTTACTGCTAATCCTGTTGCGTGTTCGGCATCACTTGCAAGCATGGATCTGATGGAGAAGAAGGAGACATGGGCAAGTATTAAAAGAATTGAAAAGCGGCATAAAAGCTTTGTCTTAAGAATAAAAAAATCGGAATCTACAATTCAGTCCAAGATTAAGGATCTGAGAATCAAAGGAACAATTCTTGCTTTTGAACTCCGACCCTCGCCCTTGAGCGGAGAGCAGGAAAGGGGTGGCTATTTTAATTCAATTCGCGATAAGGTGGTTAGCTTTTTTCTCAACAAAGGAATTTTACTTCGGCCTCTTGGTAATGTGATATATCTTGTCCCCCCTTACTGTATATCGGATAAAGATTTAGAATATATTTATACTTCAATTGAAGAGTTTATTGAAGTAAGCACCAAATAGCAAAAACCAAACCAAAGGAAAGATGAATATTAAAAAGGTTTTGATAGCTAATAGGGGCGAGATCGCTCTCCGTATCATGCGTTCATGCAGGGAGATGGGAATTTCCACTGTTGCCGTTTTTTCAGAAGCAGATAGGAATGCTCCTTTTGTTCGTTATGCCGATGAAGCAGTTTGTATTGGCCCGCCCGCATCGTCCCAATCGTATTTGAATGGCAAAAAAATAATTGAGGTCTGTAAACAGTTAAAGGTAGATGCCATCCATCCGGGCTATGGATTTCTTTCTGAAAATGCCGAGTTTGCCAGAGAAGTGGGAAAGAGCGGAATTATTTTTATTGGCCCTCCTGCGGAAGCAATGGAAATGATGGGTGATAAGCTTTCAGCAAAGGCTACTGCAAAGAAGCATAACATTCCCATGGTTCCTGGCACAGAAGGTGCTATCAACGATATTAAAGCAGCCATAAAAGTTGCTAAAGAAATTGGATTCCCGATTCTTATTAAGGCGAGTGCTGGTGGTGGAGGAAAAGGAATGCGTGTGGTGGAAAAGGAAAGCGAACTGGAAGAAGAAGTAAAACGTGCATCGAGCGAAGCTAAATCTGCTTTCGGAGATGGAGCTGTGTTTATTGAAAAATATGTAGAGAAGCCGCGTCATGTGGAGATCCAGATCCTTGCAGATACGCATGGAAATGTGGTTTATCTTTTTGAACGTGAATGCTCTGTTCAACGCAGGCATCAGAAGGTAGTAGAGGAAGCTCCTTCAACCGTTCTTACTCCGGAGATCCGTAAAAAAATGGGAGAGTGTGCGGTCAATCTTTCAAAAGCGTGCGGATATGTGGGTGCGGGTACAGTTGAGTTTTTGGTAGATGCAAAAAAGAATTTTTATTTCCTGGAAGTTAATACACGTTTGCAGGTGGAACATCCGGTTACAGAAATGATAACAGGAATTGACCTTGTAAAAGAGCAGATCAAAGTAGCGCAGGGAGAAAAACTTTCCTTCAAGCAAGAGGATCTGAAAATAAGCGGCCATGCCATCGAAGTGCGGGTGTATGCCGAAGACCCGGCTAATAATTTCCTGCCGGATATTGGCAAGCTCATTTCTTATAAAGTTCCGCAAGGTTCCGGAATACGTGTGGATGATGGCTTTGAAGAAGGAATGGATATCCCTATTTACTACGACCCAATGATCGCTAAGCTCATTGCATTTGGTAAGGATAGGGAAGAGGCAATTTCTCGTTTGATCCGTGCAATAGATGAATATAAGATCATAGGCGTTGAAACCACATTACCTTTTTGTAAATTCGTTTTAAAGCACGAAGCATTTGTATCGGGACATTTTGATACCCATTTTGTAAATAAGTATTTTTCTCCTGAAAAATTATTTACTGAAAATGAAGAGGAGGCCTTTATTGCGTCTTTCGTTTCAAGCAGACTGCTCAATTCTTCAAAGTCTATTTCCGTTAATAGTCACCAGCGAACGGCTTCTAACTGGAAAAAGAACAGGATTTCCACCCCAGATTAGGCTTTTTTAGGCTGATTATGGAATTGTTAGCATATTGCCTATCTTTGAAGTAACAATTTGAATATTGCTTCGTTATACTTATTAAATGGCATAGTTCTTGAATAGATATAATGCAAATGAATACACCTACACAAAATAGCTCCTTCCTTTTAACTTCAATTGCGAGGGGAGTAGGTTTGTTTTTGCTTGTTTCTTCAATCAGCTTTGCACAACAGGCCGATAATGCAAATGTGCCGGCTGTAAATACTGTGATGGTTACAGCCTTACCATATCATGGCGAAACACTGCCAACCATTACTAAAAAAGATTTCAACATTGTTGCCAAGCGCACATTTAAAACTGAGAAGGACAAGCAGGCCTATCTGAAGTTAAAACGCAACGTCAAAAAGGCATATCCGTATGCAATACTTGCTTCCGTTAAGTTGAAGGAATACGACATTATTCTTAATAACATGCCTGAAAAGAAACGTGCCCCTTATTTAAAAAAGGCAGAGAAAGAATTAAAAATCCAATTTGAAGGCGACCTGAAAAACCTTACCATGACACAAGGGAAGATTTTAACCCGCCTGATAGATCGTGAGACCGGTATGACTACTTACAAAGTGATAAAAAATTATCGAGGAGGTTTCTCCGCTTTCATGTGGCAGTCTGTTGGACTCTTATTTGGAAATAACCTGAAAGGGAAATACGATCCATCCAAAGGCGAAGACAAGCTTATCGAAGAGATCATCCAGCAGATCCAGGACGGGGAAGTATAGTATTCTGGTCTATTTTTAACTTTTTTCTTCGCAAATAGCCCTTTTTCTACCGCTTATTGCCATAAAACGCCCGAATATAAACCCGGTTTGGCGAAGCTATTTTTTGCTTTACCTTCATTCTATTAAAGGTATTACTGTTGAATGTTAATAGGCCAATGGATCAAACTCTTTCCCCATAACTCGTAAATCTATTATTGATATGAAAAAAAATGCTTTAAGTTTAATTAAAAGCTCAACCTTAATTCTTGTTTTTATATTTTTTGCAGTACATGTGTATGCAGGTGTGCAGGCAACTTATTATGTTTCTCCATCTGGAAGGGATGCTGATCCCGGATCGTTATCGCAGCCATTTGCAACAATCACAAAAGCAAGGGATATTGTACGCGCGATCAACGGAAATATGACGGGGGATATTGTCATTAATCTGATGGACGGTACGTATGAACTTGCATCCACTTTCACGCTTTCTGCCACTGATAAAGGAACAAACGGCCACAATATAATTTACCAGGCATACCGTTGTGAAACACCGGTAATAAGCGGAGGTATTAAGATCACAAACTGGACAATTCATGATGCAGTAAAAAATATTTACAAGGCTACTGTTGGAACATCTATTGACACACGTCAACTGTATGTGAATGGACTTCGTGCTACGCGTGCGCGCAGCGATGATGCAGCAGGCTGGGCAGAAAGCGGCAACGGATATAATTGCCCTACAGCCGTTGCATTCTGGGGAAATATTTCAAATGTTGAAGTGGTATCGCGTAAATTGTGGAAATGCCACCGTGGCCCAATTGCTTCGGTGAGCGGTACCCATGCTGTAATGGCCCAGCCGTATTGGAATAATTTGCATGCACAATTTGATGCTCCTCCTTACTGGATTGAAAATGCCTATGAATTGCTTGATACAGAAGGGGAATGGTATTTGGATCGCACGGCAGGCGTACTTTATTACAGACCAAGAGCGGGTGAAAGCATGACAACCACAGAGGTTATTCTTCCTAAGTTAGAAATGCTTGTGAGTGGTTCCGGGGTTAGCAATGTACAGTTCAAGGGCATCACTTTTTCACATGTTACCTGGTTATATCCAAATTTCGGTATGGGATTTGCGTGTGCGCAATCTGAAGCAATGTGGACTGTACCTGGCTGGACGGGGTGGAAGCAACTTCCCGGCAATGTTGCATTTGATCATTGCAGTAACATGCGTTTTGAGAATAATACATTCGAACATCTGGGTGTAACTGGTTTACAGCTTTATACGGGGTGCAGCAACAACATAATATATGATAACATATTCAGGGATATTTCAGGAAGCGCGATATCCATTGGTAATATGGACGGGTTTGTTACTCCCACTCCTGCTGCCGGGGATGAGGTAAAAGATAATATTGTGGATAATAACTTTATCACCAAGACAGGCGTTGAATACGAAGGGTGTGTGGGTATTTTTGTTGGTTACACCGAACATACAATACTTACACACAATGAACTTCGCTCTCTTCCTTATACCGGTATTTCAGTGGGGTGGGGATGGAACACCAATATTATATCTGGTAGAAATAATGAAATAAGCTATAACTACATTGACTCTGTAATGACGGTGTTGTTCGATGGAGGCGGAATTTATACCTTGAGTGCGCAGCCAGGGGCGGAGGTACATCACAATTTTCTCAATCATCAATTTCATGATTATGGTTCGTTATATCTTGATAATGGGAGTACCAACATGCATTGGCATCACAATGTAGTTGCGCACTCAATTCGCTGGTTACTAACCCAGGCGGATGATTATACCAATTTGATCGATTACAACTATTCTGATAATTCCACCCAAGTAGCAAATTGTACAACTTGTACAATGCAAAACAATACATTTATTTCCGGCAGCAACTGGCCATCTGCTGCTATAACGATAGCAGACAGTGCCGGAAGAAGAGGTGTTTCAAAGCCCCCACTTACCATTATCAACTTAGCGCTTAATAAAATTTCCAGTTGTTCTTCTACTGCTGCCTCCATCTATCCAGCTAGCAATGCTACTGATGGCGTTTCCACTACCATTTGGGCATCCGATGGTGTTGAAACTAATCCATGGTGGCAGGTTGATTTAGGAGCAGGCTATAAAGTGGCACAAGTTAAATTGACTGCACGTCAGGATATTGATCAGCCAATCGCCCGGACTGACTTCGAGATTTGGGGATCTAACGCAAGCAACTTTTCCAGCTACACACTACTGGGTAGTAAAACCGGAGCTGCTTTTCCGGCATACGGAACGTGGACATTAAACGTGCCTACTCCTGCTTCGTACAGATACATCAGGGTGCAAAGAATAAATAATGGCGGACATTTTAATTTTTCAGAGTTCCTGGTTTTTGACAGTACGGCAGTTTTTAGTTCTAATGTGCTGGTGAAAAATGTATGTGTAAATCCAACATCTGTTTTGCTTAGTGTGGGAGGTGCCTCGCAACTTACACCAACAATTCTTCCGGCAAATGCTTCAAATACAAATGTGAGCTGGAGTTCCAGTAACAATGCAGTTGCAACTGTAAGCTCTAGTGGACTGGTTACTGCAAATACAGTGGGTCAGACAACCATTACTGCTACCACACAGGATGGAAATAAAACTGACACTTCCATAGTTACTGTCAACACCGCAACGGGAATTACTTCGTACGATAAAAACGTATTGGAAGTATTTCCTAATCCTTTCAGTGATTACACTACAATTCAGTTAAATTCTTCAATAATAAATGCGGAGCTGAATATCTACGATGTATATGGACAGAAAATAAGAATGGTAAATAATATTACCGGTGATCAGCTGAAAATAGAGCGAGGGGATTTGAATTCAGGAATTT
>Ga0163144_10019141_pt1 | contig 13787 bp, 12 predicted proteins | sample OliLak19BULKMAT1_FD_123175 | JGI IMG/M metagenome (GOLD analysis project Ga0163144, IMG submission 123175) | Freshwater microbial mat bacterial communities from Lake Vanda, McMurdo Dry Valleys, Antarctica - Oligotrophic Lake LV.19.BULKMAT1 | ecosystem: Environmental > Aquatic > Freshwater >... | reverse complement strand
TCAACTCACATTGTCCCCGCGCCGAATATCCGCCCTTTGAAACCCCACATTTCCCCCGGTACCATGACGAGCATATTTTGCACTAAAGTGAAATGCACCCCTTAATGAAAGTATCCCCACCCCGTCTGACCTTCGGTCAGACGGGGTGGGGATTGAGGCAAAACAAGAGAATTAACCCTTAACTTGACGCCCAAGACCCAATGGGGTCGCCCGCCGATTCAAACCCTTTTGCAACAGACTCAGGTGTTGCGCCCCTACGGGTGAATCGGCGCAGAAAACCTTAGGCGATGGTCACTTCTTTACACAAGTACACATCTTGAATCGCACGGAGCAAGGAGGCACCTTGTGCCATCGGGCGTTGGAACGCCTTGCGCCCGCTGATCAAGCCCATGCCGCCCGCACGCTTATTGATCACGGCGGTGGTGATGGCTTCTTCAAAGTCGGTCTCGCCGCTGACACCACCGCTGTTGATCAAACCGGCACGCCCCATATAGTTGTTGGCGATCTGATATCGGGTCAAGTCAATCGGGTGGTCGCTGGTCAATTGGCTATAGATGCGCTCATCCAGCTTGCCATAGGACGACGAACCAGTATTGAGCGCCTTGAAGCCGCCGTTGTTAGTCGGCAATTTCTGCTTGATGATGTCGGCTTCGATGGTGACGCCCAGATGATTCGCTTGTCCGGTCAAATCTGCCGAGGTGTGATAATCAACGCCGTCCTTTTTGAAGGCGTTGTTACGGGTGTAGCACCACAAAATCGTCGCCATGCCCAATTCGTGGGCACGGTAGAACGCCTTCGACACTTCCACAATTTGGCGAGTGCTGTTGTCCGACCCAAAATAAATGGTCGCGCCGATGGCGGTCGCGCCCATGTTCCACGCCTGATCCACCTGCCCGAACATGATCTGATCGAATTGATTGGGGTAGGTCAACAGTTCATTGTGATTGATTTTGACGATGAACGGGATACGGTGGGCGTATTTGCGCGCGACCACGCCCAGCACACCGAAGGTCGAGGCGACCGCATTACAGCCCCCCTCAATCGCCAGCTTGACGATATTTTCGGGGTCAAAGTAGGCGGGGTTGGCGGCGAACGATGCGCCCGCCGAGTGTTCGATGCCCTGATCGACCGGTAGAATCGAGAGGTAGCCGGTGCCGCCCAGCCGTCCATGATCAAACAAGGTTTGCAGGCTGCGCAAAGTTTGGGGAGTACGGTCGCTATTGAACCATACGCGCTCGATAAAATCCGCGCCGGGCAGATGCAGCAACGATTTGTCGATGGTGGTGCTGGTGTGATTGAGTAAGCTGTCGGCTTGGTCGCCAAGCGCTTGCGTAATTTTATCGATAGTGTATGCGGTTTCGGGTGTTGCAGTGATGATCGCCATTCGTTTCCCTCGTAGAACAAGCTTCAAAATTATGGATTGAGTATAAAGAAAATTGTGCGCTGTTGCCACATACAATTTACGGCATTATGTCACTCATCAGGCGTCACTGCGCCGGCTGGAAGCTGATCGGCGGTGGCGCGGTCTGCGACCGGGCGGACATACGGCGCGGGGACTGGCGGTGCCATCCACGTCACGACCAACGCCTAATCCGCACCCTAAGATTCGCGAGTGCTATAGCTTGCGCCTTTACGATGATGGCTTTTTTTGTAACTACTCAGGTACCCCTCACCCCCCGACCCCCTCTCCCACAAACAGGAGAGGGGGAGAAAAGCATTAGAAAGTCCCTCTCCCCTTGTGGGAGAGGGATTTAGGGTGAGGGCTGAGCAGTTACCTTTTTTTCTTGTTTATCGCCCCTATTGACGCCTCTCCTAATAGTTTGTATTATTGCATAAAACCCGATCCTATTTTGGAGGCACACTCATGCGCGATGAATTACGCGACTATATCGTCAAACATATGATCCATGACCCCAAATTTGCGCTCCGCGATGACGAACCGTTGATCACGGGCGGATTGGTTGATTCTTTCTCGCTCGTGGAGCTGGCATTGTTCATCGAAGAAAAATTTGGCGTGCATTTCCCGGACTCCGAGTTAACAGCGGACAACATGAACACCGTGACCCAAATCTTGAACAACATCACTGCGAAGCTGAAATAACCGACCTCAAAACCGTGATCCGGGAATTGACAGCATCCCACCCCTCATTTTTGTGTTATCTTGAGCTGGTGGGTAGCGCGCTTCCCAGTCGATGACCGTCGCTTTTTACCCCTACCCCTTGATTCTTGCACCCTATTTTCATAGGAGGTTGTATGACCCAAGCAACCAATACCCCATCGTCACCTAGCGCCACGCCTGCCCCCAACACCCAAGCCCCCAAAGATGGACGGGAAAGGTGGTCCGTATGGATGAAGGAATTGCCGCGCTGGAATTTTAAGCCAGAGAAGCCGGAGCTTGATCCGCCTACCCCGCTCATCAATGAGAAAGATCTCGAAGAAATTCTCGCCACAGCGGACGCCGAGACCGCTCAATCCATCCGCGCTGATATTCAGTTTCTCGAATATGAAGTGTTGCGGTTGTTTCGCAAGCGCGATCACAGCGCCGCGAAGCAGCAAAATATGTATCGGTTTTATCAAATCTTGTTTTTGATCCTTGCCGCCATCGCCACCACCCTCGGTTCTTTGCAAGCGTTGTCGCTCAACGCCAACGACCGTAATTGGTTGGCGCTGTTCGCCTTTTTGGAAACCATGGTCGCGTTGGCGTCGGTCTATCTGGCGACGATCAGCGGGCGCGAACCCCCCTTGACCTTATGGATGATGAATCGTCGGCGTGCCGAACAACTCCGTCGCGAATATTTCCGTTTTTTGATGGATCTGGAACCCTACAATGGGCGGAATAAGATTCAGCGGCGTTTGTTACTATCCGAACGCGCGGCGGAGATCAATCGCGGCGTTTTTCCCGATGAGTCGGGGATCACCTAAAGGGGGCTGATGATGGCAGAATTTGATCGCAAACGGCTGGAAGTTAGCTACCAGATCTTCAATAAATTCACGCTCACAGATCAGAGTAATTATTATCAGAGAGCGGTCGATAAAAACCGCAAAGCCGCCACCCAAGTCAATCGTATCCGTGCTTTCTTCGCCTTCTTGACCGGCTTTGTGTCGGCATTGGCGGGCTTGATGGTCTTTTTAAGTCCGGGTACCTGCACCGATGGCACCGCCGCCGCTGCTGCCCTGACCCCCAGCGCGATTGTGGACAGCACGCCGACCGCGCTGGCGACTCAGCGAAGTGGGGCACCCGCGCTTGCTAGCGCCCCTGCTACGGTCACCACGGATTGTTCGGCGGATAATTTACTCATCGGCGTCCTGCTCATCCTCGCGGTCGTCGCCCCGGCACTTGGGGGTGCCTTTGGCACGCTCTCGGATTTATTCCAGTGGGATCGCTTGGTGACGATTTACGAGGTCGCGCTCGAAAACTTAGAAGTGGCGGATGCCAAATCGCCCTTGCCAGACATGGATGACGATTATTATAAGGCGGCGGTCCAAGCTTTTGCCGAGGGCACGCTGTCGGTGATGCGGGATGAAACGGCGCAATGGGGGCAGGTGATCCGCACCCCCGAGTCGATCCAGAATTACATCGATCGCGCGCTCGATATCGCCAATGATGCGACCTCGCCCTTGCCCGAAGTGGTGCGTGCTGCCATTCGTTCCGAAATTGATGGTTTGCGCACCGCTACCGAAGAATCGAATCGCCGTCTTGAGGAACTGCGCGGTTTGTTCGCCCAAGATCGCTTGCCCGATGGCACCTTCCCATCATCGCCGCCGCCCCTTGTGCCGCCCACACCGACGCCTGATGATCCCCCCGTCATGCCGCCCGCCGGATAAGGATAAGATCGGTCGGGGCGCAAAGTCGTGCGCCCCGACCGATCATTTATTCTGAAAGGATCGGTTCAAAGAATGTTAAACTGTTGATCAGTGCCTCGAAAACCAGGGACGCTTCATCAATTTTTGCCGCGCTGGTGTCAAGATCAATGGTATACGTCAGTCCGTTTTCCGGCACGTTGATGACTATGATTCGCCCGATGCGCGCTTCCCCCTCCAAACTGTAGGAATAATCAAAGACTTGAGCCGCATAGCCGATCTCGCTGGCGTCTAGGGTCTCGTAGAATTCGCCAGCGTCCAACGAGGCGATCAAGTCTTGGGCATTCGCCAGCGCGGTGTCGGCATCAATGTCCGACGCGCTCACGTAAATGGTGAGGTCGCCATCGGGATTGGTGACGGCAAGCTGTTCAATCGAGCCATCCTCGCCCGCAAAGTTAGTCGGGTCTTCCCATCCCCAAGGATAGAGGAAATTGATACCCCAATAAATATCTTTGAAACCGCGATAGGCGGGATCGAGATCCGTGTTATCGATGCTGACCAGTGCCGATGAGATTTGAGCATTGCCCGCGAAATCAACGAGCCGCATCGTCAAGTTATAGAGACCACTGGGTGCCGGTTGATAGCTGAAAGTGAAGGGGGAGGTGCCAAACGACAATTGCTCACCAGCGGGGGTGAAGCCGAAATTGCCTTCGGGATCGAAGAAGGCATAATAAGGTTCAAATTTGTCGCCGGGGGTTGGGCTAATTTCATAGGGTGCGCCGCCTTCTGCCGTGCCATAGACTTGCAGCGCCGTGCGGGTGTCGGTGCTGAACAAGACCGATGCCGAGATTGGGTCTTCGCCGTTTTGGGGCACAAACACACCCGCCACATAGCCAGTGGTCGCGCCGCGTCCGGGGGAAAATTGCAGCAACGAGGGGATACTGGTCACGCCGTCCGAAATCACCGGAATTTCCACATTCCACTGAAACTGTAAAGCTTCTGCCAAGCCATTGGGGTATTCGTTGACGACCGTGCCATCCGCCAAAACGGTCTCGAAAACGAGCGGTGAATAGTCGTACATGATCTGCGCGCCATCCTCCAATTGCAGCACCGCCGAGAAGGTCAAATCGGCGATCCCTTGTCCGTCGGTGTCAAACAAAACGACGGGCGGGTCATAGATCGTCGCATCTTCACCGGGCAGGACTTCGGTGATGGTGATGCTTAGATCTTCGGGGCGCAGTTCACTTTCGGTGGTGTCAAACCATGCCGTCAAGAAATCGTACCAGCGCGTCATGGCGGGGATAGATTCGGGGTAGGGCAGCAAGCTCTCGGTATCTGAGGGGGGCAGGTCGGCAAGCGCCCGATTCGTGGGGAAGTAAATAGCGACGCCGTTGGCTTCGGTCAGTCCGGCATCATGATAACTGCTAATGACCATCGCCGGAATCGCCTCAAGGACAGTTTGCGCCGCGTTATATAGGTCATCGCTGATGGCGGATTGCGAGGCGATTAAGCCCAACAAGTTGACGAGATCGATGGTGGCGTAATAATCGGCACTGGCGAAGCTCGCCAACACATCGGCGGCATTGCCCCCATAGATTTGAGTGTTGTTGCGTGCTGTACCAATGGCGGACAGGGACGGTAACATCTCGCCGGCTGCGATCTCGGCAAAAGTGTCGAGCGCCGCCACGACTGGGGCGACGGCGGCGGTATCGATCACATGCAGATCGACGCCGGTGCGCGCGCCCGGTCCGGCATAGTACGCGGCATAAGCGTCTACGATGACTTGCCCCAATTGGGCACCGTCCATCGCGGGATTCGCAATGAGCGCAGTGAACGGGGCGGTGTATTCCCATCCCTGACCGGGGATGATCTCTTCGGCGGCGATCACATAACGGGCGTGGGGAGCAAGCGTGGCGTAGACTTCAAGCTGACCCATCAGGCAAGCGTCAAAGCCGACGATCTCCAACTGATCGACGCCGGTTTGGGCGCGTACCCTCGTCAATGCGGCGTCGATTTCTGGCATCGTCAATTGGCTGGCACCCATGCCTTGATCCGGACCATTGCCGAGCCAGCCCGCGCCGTGCGAACTGATGACGAGGGCGTATTTTTCTGCCGGAAAGTTGGTGATCGACCAAATGACAAAATCCGCTAACGCTTCGGCGGTGCCCATATCGACTTCGCCGAGTGCTTCTACGGCTTCGAGGTCAAACTGCCGCCCCAACCCGATATTGGCGAATAGCTTGTCGATGGTAGTGATATCGTCCATATCGACGCCGGCGCTTGCCAATAATTGGCGCACATCGTCAGGATTTTGCGCATACAGGGCGCTCACTTCGGCGCGCAAAGCATCGAGTCCCACATCGTCGGGAGTGCTAAGCAAAAACGCGACCAACTCGATGATTTTATCTTCGGTGCTAAACTGCCGCTGCTCGATGTAAGGAATGACAAAACGGCGGGTATCCGACCAATCGCCAAACCCCGTGAAATGTTCTGCCGAGCGGTCGACTTGAGCGACGATATTCACATCAGCAGTGCTGCCGACGTTCGCCATTTCGATCAGATCGCCGTAAATTTGTCCTTCCAGATCGTTGTCCATCGAGAAATACTGCATAAAAGTCCACGCCGCTGTCTGATCTTGTGCCCCTATTGAAAAGGTGGGCACAAGCCAGACACACAAGCAGACAAGGAAAAGCAACCGGCGTTTGAACATAGCTGTGACTCCTGTGAGGGGTGAGCAGAAAGAGGAATTATTTATCTCGCCTCCCACTGTAACATGAAATGCACAAAACCCTCCATGTCCATTTAGCCCAAAGCTTGTGCCAAATCCGCGATCAAGTCATCGACATGTTCTAGCCCGATAGAGACGCGCAGCAAGTTGGGCGCGGTCAGCGAGTCGGTGCCCTCGACCGAAGCGCGATGCTCGATCAGGCTTTCGATGCCGCCCAAACTGGTCGCACGAGTGAACAAGTTCACGTGCGCCGCCACGTCCATGGCTTCGCCAACCCCACCCCATACCTGAAACGACAACATCCCGCCAAAGCCGCTCATCTGGCGTGCTGCCACCGCGTGGTTAGGGTGGCTGGGTAGCCCCGGATAATGCGTCTGTTCCACGCGCGGATGCCCGTCGAGAAAGGTCGCCACTGCCGCCGCTGTGGCGGTTTGTGCCCGCACGCGCAGGGGCAAGGTCGGCAGGCTGCGCAGCAACAACCAGCAATCGAACGGGGACGGCACGCCGCCCGACAAATTCTGAATCGAACGCAAGCGCTCTGCCAGCGCCCCACGCTCGTTGACGATCAAGCAGCCCCCCAAGACATCATGGTGTCCGCCAAAATACTTGGTGGTGGAGTGCATGACGACATCGGCACCGAGTTCAAACGGGCGTTGCCAAATCGGCGTCGCCCATGTGTTATCGACCACGCACAATGCCCCCGCCTCATGGGCTATTTCGCTGAGGCGGGCGATATTCGCAATATTCAAGCGCGGGTTGGAGGGCGTCTCCAGCCAAATCAGTTTAGTGTTGGCGCGCACAGCGCGCTCGACATGGGCGGGGTCGGACATCGGCACAAAATCGGCTTGCAAGCCCCAACGAGCGATCAATTCTTTGACCCAGTGGCGCACCCCGTGATACATATCATCGGGCATAATCACATGATCGCCCGTCGCGAGCGCTTGCAACATCGCCGTCGCCGCCGCCAACCCCGATGCAAAGGCGAAAGCTTCGGTACCGCCTTCGAGTGCCGCCAAAGCCGTCTCTAGGGCGTCGCGGTTGGGGTTGCTGCTGCGGGTGTAGATGTGGCTGTACGGAAAGCTGCCATCGGCGGCGCGCTCGAAGGTGGTTGATAAGGTGATGGCTGGCATTATCGCGCCACTGCCAGCATCGGGGGCGCGTCCACTGTGGACGGCGAGCGTTTCGAGTTTCATAGGAGGAGCTTCCTTTTAATAGCGATCAGTTAAACGAATCACGCATGGGCAGCAGCTTGCAGTGCGGCGACGAATTCGCCAGCGGTTTGCTGACGTTCCTCAGGGTCTTTCTGCATTGACCGCAAGATCGCCAGTGATGCCCGCAGCGGCAATTGTGGATTCAAACGACGGGGATCAGGCGCAGGTTTTTGCAAATGTGCCATGATCACTGCCCCGGCATTGTCTTCGACAAACGGCAGTTTGCCCGTCATCATCAAATACGTTACCACGCCCAACGAATAGATGTCGGCACGCCGATCCACCCGCGAACTTTCGAGGATTTGCTCCGGTGCGATATAGTCAAGCGTGCCAAGCGCGCCGGAGCCGGTCGTCAGGGCGGTGCGCGCCTCCACCAAACGGGCGATCCCAAAGTCCATCAACACCGGACGGTAAGATAATGTGTTATCCGATAACTTATTGTCCGTCCCCCCGTTGGGGCGGTCAAGATGCTGGAGCATGATATTTTGCGGCTTGATGTCCCGATGAATGATTCCGTGATCGTGGGCATAATCAAGGGCGCTTGCCACAGCGATTAAGATCGGCAACGCCTTATTGAGCGTCAAAACACCTTCCCGCTTCAGAAAAACCGAGAGCGTCTCGCCGTCTATATACTCCATCGCGATATAGTAGGTATCGTTGGTTTGTCCGGCGTCATAGACGGTGACGATGTTGGGGTGGCTGAGGTGGGCGACGGTTTGCCCCTCGCGCGTGAAGCGGGCACGAAAGCGTTCATCCGATGATAACGCGGGGGTCAAAATCTTGATCGCGACCGGGCGATCTAGCCCGGTATGCCGCCCGCGATAGACTTCTGCCATGCCGCCCCGCCCGATCAGCGACTCGATCTCGTAGACGCCGAACACACTCCCCGCGACATGATCGCGAATGCCCATCAGTTGCGGTTGGGTCTCTGAGCCGAATCGTGTTGGTAGCGCTAGGGGCGGCACCGAGGTCGGATAGAAGCGGCGGTCGATCCCCGCCGTTAAGCGTTGGCGCAAGGGGGCGAACAAAATCGCCACCGCCAATGACGCCAATGCCACCGCAAGGCTAGATTGTTCGGCACCGGTGAAGGTGATCGCGATTTGCTGCACGACGAGGATCACAGCGATGAAGACCGCCCCCAACACCCCGGTGACCGCCCCCACGACCACAGCGCGGTTAATGACGAGATCGACATCCCACAGGCGATAGCGGGCGACGCTGAAGCAGATACCGATGGGGATCAAGGTGAGTGCGCCCCACCGCCCCCAGACCCCTAGCACCGACACAAAAGCGCCTTCTGAGGTTGCGCGTAGGGTCGCATTGGCGAACAATGCCAGCACACCGCCCAGCATGAAGATCACCACCATGGTCAGCAAACTGAAAATGACCCATTTGGTCTGCTGCCGTTGGGTGGGGGTGAAAAAATGGCGATAGCCGCGAATGACTAAAAAGATGGCAGGTAGGGTTGATCCCATGAGGATCGGATAGGTGAATAAGCTGAGGCGGGGCATCATATCCAGCGCGGGGATGAACCACCACGATAGCACCCATGCCCCATGTGCTACTGCGACCCACACCGTCCAGCGCGGGCGAAAGAGTCCCGCGGGGAACAGCAAAAAGAAGACCACTGCCACCCATAAACCTGCGCCCAAGACCAAGCGACTGATGCCCACCAACGCAGGGTAATTTGCCAAGCCCAAGGTGATGCTACTGATGCCAGCGCATAAGATCAAGAGCGTCGCCGACGCCATAAAAGTCATCAAGTCGTCGGGCTTGCGCAAAAATAACAACACTGCCGCCCCAAAATAGACGACCCAGCCAAAGTATTCAATGACCACCGCGCCGACGACACACGGAAACTGGGAGTCGGTGCCGGTCTCCACTGCCGAAGTGAGGAACGGGGCACAGTAGAGCGTCTGGGCGCGGAGGGTCGCAAACGGCAAAAATCCCAGCATGTAGGCGATCCATGCCGCCACCAAGAGATACCATGTGATCGTGACGACAACGCGCACCCCCCCATAGAGGATGGTGCCGGTCTCATTGGGATCGACTCGTAAAGCATTTAAGGAGGAAGTTGCGGTTTCTGTTGCCATAAGCAGGTGTCCCCTCCGACGAACGTTCCGCAATAGTATCCCATGTTTGCGCAGAATCGTCGAAAAGTGAAGACAAGCACCGCGGGCAGGGTGCCGCACCCCTGCAAAGCGATCTCTTGGGGCGTGGAGTGGGGATTGTGCCCCACCCCACTGCTGAAGCAACGGTGGGTTAGGGGGTCAGTGTGTTGGCGGGGGAGTATTCGATCTCTTCCAACGTTTGGACGATGACATCCCACGACATGGGGGCTTGCCACTCGACCTTGACGCGCTTGGTATCGACATCGCCTTGCACGGTGATCACGCCGTCTTTGGCGAGCAATTCATTCACAATGGTGCTAACGCAGCCATTGCAACCGATATTGGGGACGGTAAACGACCGGGATTCCATAATTTACGCTTCTGCCTCCGCAGGAAAAAGCAATTTAAGAGACGATTGATTGCTCACGCGGCACAGTCATGCGCCGCGCTACGCGCTTCAGACGCATTACAATGCTCAAATCTTACGCCAACGCTTGGGCAAGCTCTTGTTGCACCTCGGCATCCGGCTCATGCGTAAGTCGCCGCGTCAGCAGCGCCCGCGCCCCGTCACCCGCGAGGCGCGCTACCGCCCACACGGCATGACCGCGTATCAAGGGGCTGGCGTCTTCCAGCAGGGGCAGCAGGGCGTCCACCAGCGTGCTATCGCCACTGTTGCCCGCCGCAATACAGGCATTGCGCACCATCCGCTCGCGCTTGATGCGCAGGATCGGCGAGTCGGCGAAGTGGGCGGCAAAACTGACATTATCCAGTGCCAATAAAGCGCGTAGGGGCGGCGCGGCGCGCTCCAGCTTATCGGGGATGAATGCTCCGTCGCCGTGCGTTGGGGCGAACCGCTGCCATGGGCATACGTCTTGGCAGACATCACAGCCATACACCCAATTGCCCATCAGCGGACGCAGGTCATGCTCGATCCAGCCTTTGTGTTCAATCGTCAGATAGCTGATGCAGCGGCGGGCATCCAAGACATGCGGCTGTGGAAAGGCGTTCGTGGGGCAAGCGGTCAAACAACGGGTGCAGGTGCCGCACTGGGTCGCCCGCCCCGCTTGATCGTAGGCGTCGAATTCGGCAGTAGTGATGATCTCGCCGAGGAAGAATTGGCTCCCGCGGCGGGGGTGGATCAGCATCGTATTTTTGCCGACGAAACCCATGCCCGCTGTTTGGGCGTGCGCGCGTTCTAGCAATGCCCCCGTATCGACATAGACGCGCTGCCCCGCGCCCGCTTCGGTGAGCAGAGTCGCCAGCGTTTCGAGGCGGTCGCCGATCACGTCATGATAATCGACCCCCCACGCATAGGCGGCGATGCGCCCGCGTGCCGGATCGGTCAGCATCGCTGATGGGATCGCCGCGCCATAGTCCAAGCCGACCACGACGAGTGAACGCGCCCCCGACAGGATCGCCGTCAAATCCCGCCGCCGCGCCACGCGATCTGGGCGCGCCATATAGCCCATGCTCCCGTGCATTCCGGCGGCGATCCAGCGTTCGTATGCCGCCAGCGTAGGCGATGGCGCGGCGGAGGTGATGCCCACGAGGTGGAAGCCGAGCTCGCGAGCGGCGTGCTTGAGGACGCGGGCGCTGAGGGTCACAACGAGGTGTCCGGCATGGCGTCTATCAATCCGTCTTGCGACGTGCTTGCTCTTGCTGCACGACGCGCGGCAGCCAGAAAAACAAGATCGGCATGACCAACAGTTCAGTCGCCAGTGACGTGATGATATTCGCGCCAAACAGCACCGCCGAGTCAAACGCGCTAAAGCGTGCCAGCCCTCCCACGAAGATGAGAACAAAAACGAGGCGCAATTCGGCATGATAGCGTTTTATCTGGGTCGCGCCGATGATCATAAATACGCCGACCGCGCCAAACAAACCGCCTAAAAAGCGAACATGGCTATCTTGTACCAAAAAGTTGGCGGCATTGGTCACACCGACAAATCCAGACGGTACCTGCCAGCCCATTGTTTGAATGCCGCCTAAGCCGACATTCAAGCCCACAAACACGATGAATGCCCCCACGACGACCAAAACCACTTGATACACGATGATTTCTCTAAAGCGCATACTATCCCTTTGGGTGAAAGCGCAACAGCGCTCTTCGAATGCTTACGATGAGTCATTGCCTAAAGTTCAAATCTGCGCCGTCCATCCAGCGCAACGATGGTGAAAATATTTTTCTAGAGGATACGCCCCACCTTAACGTTCCATTTAAATCTACCTCTTTCATCAACTTAAACGATGATGCACCTATTTTCTACGATATAATGGATGCAGACGTTGTAAGAAAAGAGGGCATTGATGTTAACACTACGCACAGAACGACTCCCCAATGAACCGATCCTCATCGTTCATTATGAGGGCAGCTTTGAACCCGACATCATTGATCAATCTGGGCGCGTTATCGCCGAAGCGTATGATACCTCGTGGAAACATGCCGTTTTTATCCATGTCACCGACAAAGTACAAGTGAATTTCACCGATATCATGAAATTGGTGCGGAACATGTCGTTCGAGAACCGCCATGTTAAAGTGGAGGCAGAACTCAAGATCATCCTCGTCGGTTCCGGCCCCTTCCTCAGATTATTTGCCAATGTTGCACAGCAATCCCAATTTGGCAAAACTCATTTTCCGTTATCGCTGTCCGTGGATAATGCCGTAGAAGTCGCCCGTATTTGGTTACGGGAAAAAGCTGGTAAAGTATAAACCCGACTCATTCGTCCTTAAAGGAGCAAGCACCCATGACCACCCCCGATCCGAAGGCACACAGCCAAGCGCGTTTTAGCCAATATGCGCAAGGGTATGTCAACAGCCCAACCCACAGTCAAGGCTATGACCTTGACCTCATTTTGGAACTTGCCGCGCCCCAACCGGATTGGGTGGCGCTTGATGTGGCTACGGGCGGCGGGCACACCGCCCTCAAGATTGCCCCCCACGTCGCCAAAATGATCGCCTCGGATTATGCCCCCGTGATGCTTGCCGCCGCGCGCGAATTTATCATCGAGAAGGGCGCGACCAATGTCGAATTCGCCGAAGCCGATGCCGAAAATCTGCCCTTCGAGGATGGCATGTTCAACCTCGTGACCTGCCGCATCGCCGCGCATCACTTCCCCGATCCGTTTAAGTTCGCCCAAGAGGTGGCGCGCGTCCTCAAACCCGATGGCGTTTTCATCTTGCAAGACCAAACCGTCTCGGACGACAAGCCCGTCGCCGACTTTGTGGAAGCGTTTGAGAGCCTGCGCGATCCGTCCCATGTGCGGGCGCTGCCCGCCTACGAATGGGAAGGCACTTGTTTGGATGCCGGCTTAGTGGTAGATCAGATGACCACGCTGCAACGCGAAGCGCCCATGTTGGCGTGGGCAGAACGGCAAGGCTGCACCCCAGAAGTGATCGAACGCTTGCAAATCATGATGATCCAAGCGCCAGCGGCGGTCGCCGAGTGGATGAAGATCAGCCATGCGGGCACATCCGACGCCCTGTTTTATCACACTTATGTGACCTTGAAGGCGCATAAGCCGACCGCATAAATCGGCGCATTTATGCGCCGATTCTCCGGTCTGATTTTAGCACTCAGCGGTGGCTACTCAGGTATAGAAACAGAATAAAATAAACAGAGAGGCATGAAGACGTGAAGAAAAACAGGAAAATACCCCTCGAAACGTGGATGTAGGGGCGGATTAGGCGCTTGTCAATCGTTCGTTAGCATGAAAGTACGCGCGCCGAATATCCGCCCATTTGCTGCCAACGGTCATTTCTCCCTTTATTACCGACCGTTTTTCAGTCTGAGCAGTTACGAAACAGAATAAAATAAATAGGGAGACATGAAGACGTGAAGAAAAACAGGAAAATATCCCTCGAAACGTGGATGTAGGGGTGGATTAGGCGCTTGTCAATCGTTCGTTAACATGAAGGTTCGCGCGCCGAATATCC
>Ga0163144_10019140_pt1 | contig 13788 bp, 11 predicted proteins | sample OliLak19BULKMAT1_FD_123175 | JGI IMG/M metagenome (GOLD analysis project Ga0163144, IMG submission 123175) | Freshwater microbial mat bacterial communities from Lake Vanda, McMurdo Dry Valleys, Antarctica - Oligotrophic Lake LV.19.BULKMAT1 | ecosystem: Environmental > Aquatic > Freshwater >... | reverse complement strand
GCGCCGCTGGCCGGCGCTGACGCGTTACCTCGACGACGGCGATCTGCCGATCGACAACAACTGGGTCGAGAACCGGATCCGCCCGATCGCGCTCGGGCGCAACAACTGGCTCTTCGCCGGCTCCGCCCGCGCGGGCCGTCGGGCGGCAGTTGTGATGAGCCTGATCCAGAGCGCCCGGCTCAACGGCCACGATCCTTACGCGTACCTGCGCGACGTGCTCGAGCGGCTGCCGCTCACGCCCGAGCACCGCCTCGAGGAACTGCTGCCGCACGTCTGGAAGCCCGCCATCGCAGGACGCATGCACTGATGGGACGCCATGCTGGGGGATGTGTTGCCCAGCCGCTTACGGATCGACAGATCTATCGCTTACCATCGCGCGCAATGAACAACTTCAAGCCCTGCCCGTTCTGCCACCTCGACCACTCGCGAGTGATCGCAGAGAACGTGCTGGCCCTGGTGCTCCGCGATGGCTACCCGATCTCGCCCGGGCATACGCTGGTAATTCCCCGGCGACACATCGGCTCGTTCTTCGAGATTTCCGATGAAGAACGCCGCGCAATGCTCGAACTGCTCGACCACCAGAAGTTTCTGCTTGATCAGGAGCTCTCGCCCGCCGGATATAACGTCGGCATAAACGACGGCGCCGCAGCAGGGCAGACCGTGCCGCACGTACACATTCATCTGATCCCTCGCTATGCGGGTGATCTTCCCGATCCCAGAGGCGGCGTTCGCTGGGTGATTCCGTCCAAAGCCCGATACTGGAACGACTGAGGCGCGGAGCCCTTGGCTGATCCAACGACATCCCGCCTGTACGTCGGCACTGATGGAATGCTTCTCGCTGCGCTGCAGCGCGAGCTCGCCGGGTGTGCACGCGCCTGCTTCGCCGTCTCCTTCGTCATGGACAGCGGCGCCGCCTTGCTTGAACCGGACCTGAGGGCGGCAACACTGCGGGGAGCCCGAATCCGCCTGCTGACGACGGACTACCTGGACGTCACAGAACCCGAGGCTCTGGGGCGCCTGCTCGCCATCAAGCCACCCATCGAGACGCGCGTCTACGAAGCCGCAGGCCGCGCGTTTCATCCCAAGGCGTATCTGTTCGAACGTGCGGACGGATCTGGCCGCGCGTTCGTCGGATCGGCGAACCTCTCCCGATCGGGACTCGTCGACGGCGTCGAATGGACCTGGACCGTCCTCGACGGCGATGCGGGCATGCCCATGCTGGAACTCGGCCGACGCTTCGACGAGTTCTTCGACGCACCTCGGACGAAGCCGCTCACCGAGGAGTGGATCCGCGGCTACGCGGCAAGGCGCCAGCCTCGGGCCTTCGTGGAATCGGAGCGTGCCCCTCCCTACGGCAACGTCTCACCGGCCCCCCGGCCGGTGCAGTCACTTGCACTGGAACAACTGGCGGCCCTGCGCGCGGACGGCGAGACAAAGGCCCTGGTCATTGCGGCCACCGGCCTTGGCAAGACATTTCTAGCGGCGTTCGACTCGCGCGAATTCGGGCGCGTGCTGTTCATCGCACATCGGGAAGAACTGCTCCGGCAGGCCGCCGCGGCGTTTCGCGCCGTGCGTCCGCAGGATCCGATTGGCATGGTGATTGCCGGTCGGCGTGAATTGGACAGTCAGCTGGTTTTTGCTTCGGTGGCCTCCCTGCGCGGTGTGCTGGAAGCCGACCCATCCGCGCTCGATGGTTTCGACTACGTGGTCGTCGACGAATTTCACCATGCTGCCGCTCCGACCTACCTCCATGTCCTCGAGCGCATCCGGCCTCGCTTTCTCCTCGGCCTGACCGCGACGCCTTATCGAGGAGACAATCGGGATCTCTATTCGCTTTGCGATGGCAACGTCGCATACGAAATCGGGCTCTTTGCAGCGATCGGATTCGGCTGGCTGGTGCCATTCCACTATTACGGTGTCGCCGACGTCGTCACATACACCGACGAGCTCCTGAACGAAAGCCGGTCGCGCTACGACGACATTCGACTGACGTCGGCACTCAGCACGCGAGAACGTGTGGCGCTCGCGCTCGAGCATTTCGGTAGTCATTCCTGCCGGGCCGCGCTCGGCTTCTGCGTTTCCATTGCCCACGCAAACTACATGGCGACGGCCTTCCGCGATGCTGGCGTTCCAGCCATTGCAGTGCACTCGGGCCCCGGCTCCGCCGACCGGGTCGAGGCGATCGCTCGGCTCGAAGCCGGCGAGGTACGCATACTGTTCGTGGTCGACTTGTTCAACGAAGGCGTGGACATTCCGACCGTCGATCTCGTGATGTTCCTACGCCCCACGGAGTCGATGACGGTGTTTCTCCAGCAACTCGGACGGGGACTGCGCACCGCGACCGGGAAGGCACGGCTTACCGTTCTGGACTTCATAGGAAACTATCGCCGTGCGCAGTTCAAGCTGCCGTTCCTCGTCGGCGTAGAGGATGACTCTCCAGAGTCGATCCGAGAGGCGTTGCGCAAGCTCGAGGTCGGCTCCGGACACTTCGATTCGCCCGACGGCATCCGGGTCGAACTACAGTCGGTTGCTCTGGACCACTTGCGACAAGCCATCGAGACCAGCGGCGTACTGCGCACTCGGCTGATCGCGGAATTCCGCTCGCTCACCAGCCAGCTGGGGCGACGCCCTACCATGCTAGAGCTCGAGCGCCAATGTCGATACTCCGCTCGGCAGTTCTGCCGCACCTTCGGCACCTGGTTTGGCGCGCTTCTCGCCTGTGAAGCCCTAACCGAGAAGGAGGCTGCGCTCGAGAAGGACTGCGAAGATTTCCTCAGAGAGCTCGAACGAACCGCGATGACGCGAACCTACAAGATGGTGGTGATCCAGGCGATGTTGCAGTCTGGCGCGTTTCGAGAGGCGATCAGTCTCGACGAACTCTGTGCGTACTCCCGCGAGCATTTCGCGCACGCGAGATTCAGGCATGAGATTGAAGGCACGCCCATCGCGGACATCGCAGGTGTCCAAGCTGACGTTCTTGGGCGCTATTGGCTGGAGAACCCGATTCGAGCTTGGACCACGGCTAATTCGCGTACGCGATCGTCGTTCTTCTCCTACGCCTCGGAGAGCGGGACGTTTCGGTATGTCGGCCCCGCCGCCCGCGACCCCGTGGCGTTTGCCGCGGCAATAGCTGAGCGCGCTGCGTGGCGACTGGAAATTCAACTGACGCGTCGCGGGCCTGCGCAGCGACTCTACAAGGTCCTTCCCGGGGGCGACGGACGTGCACTGATCATGCTGGGCGAGGTGAATGGCGACGGCCTTCCACGCGGCGCTGGTTGGCGTGTCGTTCTGATCAACGGTCGGACGATGTATGCGAAATTTGCGAAGATCGCGATCAATACTCTTGCCGACCAGCCAGACGGCGCGAATCAGCTGACCGAGGAACTTCGGGTACTTCTTGGCGGGGCGCTGCTGGAGTTCGGACGGCCGTACTGGGTGTCGATTCGTCGCCCCGCAGCGGGATCGGACGTGCTCGAGATCACAGCGCCATAGCTTATGCGTAGCATGCCGCGCGCTCCTACGTGGCCCGACTGCCTCTGCGCAATCGCTTCATCCTCCGTCGACACTTTCGCCATCACGAGCGGGCACCCTTTATAGTGGCGCTCCCGGCGCCAAGCCGACGCGCAACTATCGAAGATCAATCTTGTGTGCCGCGAATGCCCTGCGAGGACATTAGACACCGCGCAACACACTGAATTCCGTAAAGACTCGAGCCGGCAGCGGAGTTTCGAGCCTCCAGACAATGCTCATGGGCTTGCCCCCCTCGGCTGACTGAAGAAATGCCCGACCACACGCCCGATAAGGGGTGTTCTTGCGTGTCCGTACGAACAGCTGGAACTGCCAGCCGTTCGTTCCGCTTTCGATGTAGCGACGTCCATTCATTGTCTCCGGACTGGCTTCGTTCTGTGTTTGCCAATGGAAACGATCCGGACTAATCGCGTAGTCGTGGTACGAAATGCGAGCGTGATAGCCCTCGCTTTTATCCAGAGTGACGAACAACAATTCCGTCTTTCGGCTCGCCAGGGGCAATGTGCCGGACTGAAACGGCGATCGACGCTGAGCAGTGAGCCACCCAACGCCGGTAAGAATCTCGCGTATGCCGTAACCCGCGTGCAAGAGCATGGGCGTGTCCTCTAGCCCGGGAAGAGGCGTTTCTACTCCTAGGGAACTCCGCGCCTCCAGCAAGGTAGCGAGTTCTGAAAGCTCACCCGCAATTTCCGGATGCTGCCGAAGTCGCTGAGAAAAGGATTCGTGGTCGCCCGTCTGCTTGTGCTGCCCGTCAACCTGGTAAGCAAGCATCTGCGCGACGAGTGCATCTTCACGGCTAATCGGCAGTGGCGCACCAGACTGCGCACCGATCTTTGCCATGACGTTACGCCGACGGGAATCGTCGACGTGAAGCAGGTCTGCAAAACGGCGGCTGAAGTAGGTCTCTTCGGGGCCGGGGTCGGAAACTAAGAGCCCAGCATCCCGCTTAAGTGCAGTCCAGCCACTGCGCACCTGACCCGTGCCAGCTCTGTAAACGTCGTCCAACTCGAGCTTCTGCTCACGCAGAAGATCACCAAGTTCAACATCACGGCGCCCGCGCAATGCGGCATAGGCCTGTAGCTCAGTCCGCATGCGGCGCCAGTTTTGCGTTGTCAGAGCCCGGAGACTCCGTAGCACCTGCTCGCGGGACTGGCGTTGCAAGTGAATGTGGCAACCGGGAGGCAAGGTACCGAAGCCGTTCTCTACAGATTCCAGCAATCCACGCCGTGAGAGACCAGTAATGGTGGAAAGCAATCGATCGAATCGGAATTCCGCTCTATGCTGGCCCACAAAATCTAGTACCAAACAACTTTCCTTGCCTGGCGCCAATCGCAACCCTCGCCCGATCTGCTGCTGAAATAGCACAGGGCTCTGAGTCGGACGCAATAGCAGCAGGGTATCGACCGTGGGCAAGTCAATTCCTTCATTGTACAGATCAACAGTTACCAGGGCGCACAGCTCGCCCCTCTCAAGCCTTTGCGGCGCACGGCGACGCTCCTCTTGCGAAGATGCGCCCACGACGCACGCCGCTGGAAGGCCGGCGCGGTTGAAACAATCAGCCATGAACTCCGCATGCTTCACCGTGACACAGAAAACGATCGCACGAGAGCTTGCAGCGTCCGATGACAAGCGCCGCCATTCATTGATGACAGTTTTGGCCCGGACATCGTTGCCGGTTACAAGCTTTTCCACGGCCTCACGCTCACCCGGTCGGTCCCACGGAACTTCAGAGAAGTCCGTCGCATCATCACAAGCGTAATATTCGAACGGAGCGAGTAGCTGCAGATCCAATGCGTGCCACAGCCTTAATTCGACTGCCGGACTACCATCCGGACGCGCATCAAAATACGGTGTGATTGGCTGTCCGTCGCTACGCTCGGGCGTGGCTGTCAACCCGAGCAGAATTTGCGGTCGGATTCGCGTTACGAATGCGTCGAACCGCTCCGCTGCTAATCGATGGCACTCGTCGATTACCACGGAGTGCCAGAAATCTGCACCCAAAGTCGCTACGATGTCGCGACTGGTCAATGAATCAATTGTCGCGAATAGATGATCCCGTTGATCAGGCTGGTGGCTACCCGTCAGCAGTTCTCCGAAGTCGGGATCGCGTAGGACCTCGCGGTAGGTGCGTAGCGCCTGACGCAAGATCTCCTCGCGGTGAGCGACGAACAGCAATCGCGGCCGTCCGCCAATAGTGCGGCAGGTTTCACGATAGTCAAAGGCTGCGACGACTGTTTTCCCTGTGCCCGTCGCAGCGACTAACAAGTTTCGATGGCGACCGTGGGCTCGCTCGATAGCAAGTTTCTCCAGCATGTCATGCTGGTAAGTCTTTGGCTGCAGGTCGAAGAAGCCAATAGCTGCAGGTACCTCGCTACCGAAGGCCTCGCGACCCAGCGCGTCTGCCAGAGCCCGGCGGTGACCGGGATTGCTCGGGTCATAATGCTGAAACTCGCCATCTGCCCATAGCGTCTCGAAGTGCGCTTCAGCACGTGCAAATAAATCGGACTGACCGCGTTGGGTTAGCTTTACAGTCCATTCAAGTCCACCCGTGAGCGCCGCGCCGGAGAGATTAGCGCTACCGACATAGGCGGATCCGAATCCTGTCCTGCGATGAAATAGCCACGCTTTTGCATGCAAGCGCGTGCGGCGGCCGTCCAGAGATACTCGAACCTCACAGCCCGGCAAACTAGCTAGTTCGTCAAGCGCTCTGGCCTCGGTCGCGCCTGTGTAAGTCGTTGTCAGAATCCGTAGCCGCGGACGTTGCAAGTCCGCCGTATCTACTTGCGCTCCCGCAGCCGTAATTAGGTTCAAAACATCTTGTAACTTTCGAACACCCGACATGGTGATGAAGCTGACGAGGATATCAACGCTATCGCTGGATGCGAGCTCGCGGCGAATCTCCAATAGCAGAGATGGCGAGCCCTTGCCTGCGGTAAATAGCCAAGGCGCGGTTAGTCCCAGATCCGGTGGAATTGCGAATGGTCGTCCACGTCTGACGGCACGCAGCACTTGTAGCGGAGCAGCCACCAAGTCTATTGCCTTAGCAGGCCTCGGTGGCCGTGCATCTTCCGCTTCCGACCTGAGGCGCTCGCGCAACATGCGCAAAACTCCATTGACCAGTGCGATCTGCCGCTGCGCCTTTTCGGCCGCTTCGCCGGGCATCTCTTCGAGTAAGGCTCCTAACTGCCTCGTGAGGGCGTCAGTTAAGTAGTCTGCGGCGCCGCCGCCGGGGTCGTGAACCAACGCATCGCCGGCATCAAGCAAAGATAGTGATCTCGTCAAACTCTCAGTGACGAGAAGGTCATATAGGCCGTCCCGTAAAGTCATGAATGGGTGCGTAGCTCGGCCTGTAGGAGGATAGCAACGGGTTTCATCGCGACGACTTCTCCGCTGGCTCGCCAGGAATCGCGGGCTCCGCAACTCTCGACAGCGACATTTCCGTGTGAGTCGGACCACTATCCGTTCTGCTGCGCACGAACCGCTCTGTGTCTCTATCCATAAAGTGGACGTAGCACCCCTTCATCCCCCGACTCAGCAAGACTCGATATGTATTCTTCACTAGATCAACAAATTTCTCCTTCGACCTTTTCACTACTGAATCCGCTGATTCCGTCTTGTCCCCGATCCAGGCGTTCCTGTCCCAGTCCAGCCGCAGATCCCTCCCCCATATAATCCCCACATAATCCAGTTCGAACCCCTGGATGTTGTAGACGCATCCAATCTGATCGATCCCTGCCGGATCAGTCGCCCACAGCGCCGCAGAAGGAATCCCGGGCGCTAGCCTCCAGTCCCCCGGCTTTGCATCCCACGGCCGTCTGTAATTCCCGATCACAACGTCGTCGACGAGCGTGCCGTCCTCACGCGGCGCCGACCAGGGCCAGCAGAAGCCCGCCGCGACGCGCGCCGTGTGTCCCTCTGCAGCACGTTGGCGGATCAAACCCTCCAGTTCTTGCGGTGACCCGACGATACGGAAGTCGAACCCGTCGCTGCCATCCCAGATGACGTTCGCGGTGCGTCGCACGCCGAGCGTATTGTCGATCCAGTTGATGAACCCGTCGGACCCGCCACAGCGGAACTGCACTTCAAGTTCATATTCCGAAACCTCGGCATCGACTGCGTCAGCGTGTTCGCGGATGTGCGCGGTCGAGCCAATCTCGTTGGGACGGACGATCTGCCTATCGTCGATAAAGAACACTGACACTTTGGCGGCCTCGAGGATTTCCCTCACCTGAGGCTTGTTGGTGCGCAGCTCCTTCTTCGTGAACCGGCTGTTGCTGGTTTCGCGAATGCGATGCGACTCATCGCAGATCAGCACGTCCACATCATTGCGCTCGGCCCGACCGTAGCTGTTGAAGTACTTAAACGTGGCGCGCGAGCGGGTTCCGATAATTTCCCAGAGGGTCTCGGTGAACGCCTTGGAGCCAGTGGCGTAGTGGGCGTTGCGACCTTCGCGAAGCAGGTCTGCCATCAGATTGATCGCGAGAACCGACTTGCCGGTACCGGGGCCGCCGCGCACGATGATGACCTGCTTCCGTCGGTCCGCGAAGCCGGCCTTCGCGCTCGCGCGGATGCGCTCGTACACCACAAGCTGCTCGTCGAGCAGTATCCAGGGCGAGCGAGAGCTAATCGTCGTCGCTACGTAATCCATGAGCTTCCGGCTCGGGCGAAGCTTACTCTGCTCCACACGCGCCAGAACCGGTGCGCCCTGTCCGCCAGCGAGCCGCGTCTGCAGGTATGCGCCGAGACTCTCGGCGCCATCGATATCGAATAGCGGACTGTCGCGGATCACGTCGTCGAACTTCTTCGCGAGGATCGGATCTCCCGCCTCCGGCCTGTAGTTGTGGAGGTAGCTGCACGAAGAAAGGCGGATCGGCGTATCGCCTTCGTGAAAGGCCGAGTGCGTGTCTTCCAGGTACTGGCGGTACTGCCCCACCTGCACGGAGGGGTGCAACACCTCGCGCTGCCGTCCGCCGACCCACGTCCGCACAAGCTTGTCCGGATCGGCAGTTTCGCACTTGTCCCACTGCTTGAGTTCAACCACGACGGCCTGGTCGGTGGCACTCGCGTCGCGGCCGCAAAGCAGGCAGTCGATACGCTTGGAGGAGAGCGGCAGCTGGTACTCAAGCAGCACGCCATGATCGCGCAAGCCACCAAGCTCCAGCACGTCCTTCATCGCGCGAAGCGAGTTGCGCCAAGAGGACACTTCAGCGGGAGACGGGAAATGGCGGAAATAGGAAAAGAAGGCGTCTTGCAAGCGCTCAGCGATCTGGTTGCGCGTGGTGGCCAGGATGAAGTCGGGAGAGAGGCCGGAGTAGAGGCGCATTGGGTGCGACGGGCGATTAGGTTTCCGAAGTCCCGTTGAGCGTAGCAGAGATTGTTACGCGGACGGATTACGCCGGAGCGCGGCGCGTTTCGCTGCATTCACCTTGTAGGTAACGCAGCCGACGCGGGTCGCAACTTAGCCGGCTATGGTGCGCTAGGTGACCTGTCTTCGTAAGTGGCGAGGTGGCGACGTGCTTCGAACACGGTAGCAACTGCGTCGGCCCCGAGGGCGCAGAATGACGTGGGCGCCAGCGTTGGTCAGATTGCCGTCGGTATTCTGCGTCATCGACGCAGGTCGATCACTTTCCCACAACGTCGACTTCTGCACCCTGATTCGGGCCGGTGAGGGCACTGAGATCGTGAAGGGCTTATAAACGGCGAAGCCCGTTCAGCCGAGATAGACAGTCGAGCGGATATCCCGACAGCCATGCAGGAAATGCGGCTCGATTCGTTCGAGGCTTGTGGGAGGGGCATGCCCATCTGGCGACGCCGGGACACAAGTGACCCTGCAGGCCAGACCACTCTCCGGTAGCAGCCGACACGCGCTCGGGCCGGAGCGCCAGACGCGCCGGCCAGTTGTACACGGCAACCAACGCCGAATTCTGCCAGACCCCGCTCGAGGTACCCCATGTCCGACTCCAGCAGCCCCGCGCCCAAGCCCTCCCAACCCAAGTACACCACCCCCGCAATCAAATCCGACGCCGACCAGCAGGTCTGGCTCGGCAACCCGCACCTCGACAACCTGATGTCGATGGTCATCGCCCTCAGTGGCGAGGTCTGGGCCGGCAAGCAGCGCATGGCGATCCTCGAGAAGGTGCTCGCGGCGAAGGGCGTGAAGGTCGCCGAGGCGGTCGAGGGCTACGCGCCCTCGAAGGCGGAATATGCGGAATGGGAATCCGAGCGGCAGGCGATGGCCGAGCGGGTCTTCAAGGTTGCGGTGGCCTCGCCGGCCGCGGCGTCGCAGTCCAAGCCCAAGACCTGAGCCGAGGCACATCACCATGATCAAGCGTCGTGAATTCTTTCCGCTCGCCACCGTGGCCGCTGCCGCGGTCGCGGGTTCCTCCTCGCTGAGCCAGGCTGCCACGGCGGCCTGTGCGACCGAGGCGTCCACGAAGGACGTGGACATCGACCCGGTGAACCAGTCGCCGGCGCAGCTTTCGAAGCATTCGATCCGGTTGCCGAAGCTGGACAACCAGAGCTCGCAGGATTTCTTCAGCAGTCTGCGCAGCTGGATGCGCAACGCGTCGCCGGGCCTCGGGGCTGAGGTGGATGCGCTGGCGGCGAGCCAGGGCGTGAACGCGGCGCAGCTGCCGATGGAGGCGGCCTGGCAGCTCGCGATGACGCATCCGACTTACGCGGCGCGCGCGCGGCTGAACACCAGCACGCAGCAGGCGATGTGGCGCGGCATCTCGGGTGTGTTCCATGGCAACGCGGACGCGTATCTGGCGGCGCTCGCGGCCACGGATCGCAGCGGGCCGGGGTCGCTCGAGCTGAACCCGGGCATGGCGGTGCCGGAATACACGCGCTACGAGATCCACATTCAGCCGGGCGGCTATGTGGGCGATGATTTCGCGGGCGCGATCTCGCTGCACGGGTTCAAGCACTTCGATCGGCAGTTCTCGTTCAACGATCACCAGGAGCACCACCTGGCGATGGCGCAGGAGACGCCGCTGCCCTGCGATGGGCAGGTGCGCAAGGTCCTGGACCTCGGCTGCGGCTGGGGTGGCCTCGCGACGGCGCTGAAGGAGCGGTTCCCGGACGCGGAGGTCTGGGGGATCGACGTCGGCGGGGCGAAGGTGCGCTTGGGCGCATCACCGGGCGGTGAACATGGGCGTGGCGGTGAACTTCGCGCAGCGGCTCGGCGAGGATTCGAAGTTCGAGTCCGGGTCGTTCGACGTGGTGGGCAGCTACATCATGTTCCACGAGGTGTCTGCCGAGGCGGCGAAGCAGATCGTCGCGGAGACCCATCGGATCCTGCGGCCGGGTGGCGTGTTCCGGGTGGTCGACTTCGTCTCGCGCGGGAATCCGGAGTATCGCGAGCCGCTGACGGTGTCGGCGAAGGCGGGGCAGTGGGCGGACCATCGCTTCAACATGGAGCGCTGGGCGCCGGAGTATCGCGGCTCGGATTTCCCGGGCGTGCTGCGGGCGGCGGGATTCGAGGTGAAGATCGATCCGAAGCGGCCGGGGGCGTTCCAGGAGATTACGGCGACGAAACCGGTCTAGAGGGGACGCTACCCTTCCCGAAGTTGCCCCTTGCGGGCTGTCGCCCGCCTGGCCCGTCTAGTGACCTCCGTCGCCAAGGCGGGACGCGAGACGTAGCGACGTCCCGCCACTGCGCTTCCTTAAGTGCGCCGTGTTTCCGGTCGAACGCGATCGATTTGTCGGCTGCGGAGAGGCGTGACGGCCCGCATGCTCGCGGCATGCAGAGCAATGATGAAGTCGTGGCCGTGGCCCGCGTTGCCAGCCAGTTCCGTGTCATCTGCGGGCAGCGGGCGACGCGGCCTTCAGGCACGGCGGCGCTCCAGGGCGCACGAAGCAAGCCCTCGGACTGCAACCCTTGACCCCGTGGCGCGAACTGACTAGTCTTCTGACTAGTTTGATTGGAGACGATCGATGAAGACATGGCCGGTACAGGACGCGAAAGCGAGGTTCAGCGAATTTCTCGAAGCCAGCCTGACCGAGGGGCCCCAGGTCGTCACGCGGCGCGGCGTCGAAGCGGCCGTCCTCGTGCCGATTCACGAGTGGCGCGCCCTGCGCGAGCGCGCGCTGCCGGACCTCAAGTCGCTCCTGCTGAGCGATCCTCGCGGGCGCGGCGACCTGCGGGTTCCCGCTCGTGGTCGCTGGCGGCGCCGACCGGCCGCGGCGGACTGAGCCGGGCAACCCGGCAAGGCGTTCCAGGGCGATGTACCTGCTGGACACGAACGTCGTGTCGGAACTGCGCAAGCCGAAGCCTCACGGCGCGGTCGTCGCCTGGCTGGAGGCCGCTGCGCCGACGACGCTGTTCCTGTCCGCCGTGACGATCGGAGAGATCCAGTCCGGCATCGAGCGCACCCGCGAGCTCGACTCCGCCAAGGCCGACGAGATCGAGAGCTGGCTCGACGACCTCGCGCGCCTCATGCAGGTGCTGCCCGCGGACGGCGCCATCTTCCGCCGCTGGGCCCAGCTCGCCCACCGCCAGACCGACCATCACCTCGAAGACGCCCTGATCGCAGCGACCGCTCTCGAGCGACACCTGACCGTCGTTACCCGCAATGTTGCCGATTTCAAGCCGTTCGGAGTTCCGACGCTGAACCCGTTCACACAGAAGCCCTGACGATGCCACTTCGACCGGCTGCCCTCGCGGCTCCAAGGCCGGGAACGCCGCTGCCTCGCTGACTGACCATCCGCTTCGTAACGGGGAAATCCTGGAAGGGGTTCGCCGCGTTCTTGCGCGGCGGTTCCCTTACGCGATTGCCTACCAGGTGCGCGGCGACGAAGCCGGCCTGACGCGCTTCTGCAGGGGACGCTTCCCTTTCCAATGGACGACTACCGTCCGATGGATTGCCCCGCCGAACGCCGGCAGCGCAGAATGCAGGATGCCCGTGGATTTCCTGAGTCTGTTCGCGCTGCTCAACGCACAGCGGGTGCGCTACGTACTCGTGGGCGGCCTGGCTGTCCTGCTGCATGGTATCGATCGAATCACCGCGGATATCGACCTGGCGCTGGACTTGAGCGCCGAGTCGGTGAACGAGGCTGTGAGCGCACTGCAGGGCGCTGGTCTGCGCCCGATGCTCCCGGTTGACGCACGGCAGCTGGCGGACCCTGCAGTTCGCAAGGTCTGGCGCGAAGAGCGCGGCATGCAGGTGTTCAGCTTCTGGGATCCCACCCATTCCAGGCCCAGCATCGACATTTTCGTGGAATCGCCCATCGCGTTCGCCGAGCTGTGGCGCGATGCGGTCGAAGTATTGCTGGACGGTGTGGCGCTGCGAGTCGCATCGATCCCGCACCTGATCGCACTGAAGCGCATTGCCGGACGCCCGCAGGACCTGGCGGATATCGAGCAGCTGCTCACGCTCCTGCCGCCGACGGCGCGACAGGATTGAGCCTGCGATGAACGAGCCGAAGCCCACGACGACTCGCGCGGATTCCGTCCAGGAGCCACCCGTGCTGCGCGGCACCTACGAGGACGCCGTGACCCTGCGCCGCTGGTCGTTCCGCCAGCGCACGCCGGCTCAGCGTCTGGAGTGGCTGGTGGCGATGCTGCGGGTCGCGTACCAGAGCGGCGCGCTGAAGCCACGGGAGCCGGGGTCGCCGCCGCGACACGAGGGCTGAGCGATGCGCGGCAATTCGGGGCTGCGGATCTCGATGCGTTGTGTGCAACACCCTGAATGGGTACTCGCCAAGTCCCTGACCGAACTAGGCTAGACCCAGGCGTTCTCGCAACCGCCTCGCCACGTCCGGATCGAGCGGCGGATTCATCCGCGGTCCGTCGCGCTCGATTCCGCGCACCAGCGCTTCGACCTGCTCGCGACCGTCCGGATCCCGGACCGCAGCGAGCGGCGTCCGGCCGCCGAGCGCCGGGATCTTCTCGTGGAGCCAGCGCTCGTAGTACTCCGCCAGGTAGCGGCGCATGTATTCCTGCAGTTCGGGTGGCACGGGCTGCTCGGGCGTGGCGTGCGTACGAGCGGGGGCTGCGGCGAGGGCGCGTTCGATCGACTCGATCTCGGCTACGCGGAACCGCGCGATCATCGGCAGGGCCTTCTTGACGACGCGGCGGAACGCGGCGGCGCGCTTCGCGGAGTTCACGGTGCAGGTGAGGCGCCCGGGGCGGATCTCGATGTCGCCGAGCATGGTGTGCTGCAGCAAGGCGCGGCGGCTCTTGCTGCGCCGGGTCCAGCTGAAGCGGAGCGAGATGGGCGCGCCGGTCGCGTCGCGTTCGGCGCTCGCGAGCGCGTCGGC
>Ga0163144_10019138_pt1 | contig 13789 bp, 10 predicted proteins | sample OliLak19BULKMAT1_FD_123175 | JGI IMG/M metagenome (GOLD analysis project Ga0163144, IMG submission 123175) | Freshwater microbial mat bacterial communities from Lake Vanda, McMurdo Dry Valleys, Antarctica - Oligotrophic Lake LV.19.BULKMAT1 | ecosystem: Environmental > Aquatic > Freshwater >... | reverse complement strand
GTAGTCATACGCGCGGCCGTTCATGTGGATGAGCGCGAATTCGTCCAGGTGTTCGTGGCCGGTGAAGCCGCGTTGGTTGCGCTGGCCTTGGTTGAAGCCGCCGGCGTTTGGCAGGTTCAGCCAAGGGCGAGGACTTTTCCCAAACAGACATCAAGGCGGACATCAAGGCAGCCGATGTTTCCATGAGCGCGCCATGAGGTTCCTCGCCTAGCCACATTCGTGACACGCGACAACAAGACAGAGGCGAATCGTGGCACGCAGTCCAATTGATGCGTTTGGTTCCTCAACGCATCCAACGCAACTGCCATACGCGAGTGCATTTTGCGGCGATTATATCTTGGCAGTGAAGCGGGCTTAAATGACCTCGGCAAAAGCATCGCGCGTGAGGTTTTCTGGGGCGCCTTCGGCGCGTACGCGCACGTCGTCTTCGATGCGGATTCCGCCGTAGTGCCTGAGCGCATCAATTTCACTCCACGCAACATCACCGGCATGCGGGCCATCGGCAAGCGTTTTCAGCAGCGAATCGATGAAATACAGGCCCGGCTCGATGGTCAGCACCATATCGGCGCTAAGCTCGCGCGTCAGACGCAAATAGGGATGGCCCTGCGGCTTGGCAATAACGCTGCCGTCAGGGGCGGTGAATCCGGCGACATCGTGCACCTGCAAACCGAGCAGATGACCGATGCCGTGCGGGAAAAACACGCCGCTGACCCCGGATTCGACCTGCGATTCGGGCGCCATGCGAACCAATCCCAGCCGCTGCAGCAGCTGAGCCAGCTTCAAGTGCGTGGCAAGGTGAATCTGGCGATAATCGGTGCCGACGCGGACCATGTCCACCAGTTCCAGCTGGATTGCATTCACGGCCTGAATCAGGTCCGCAAAATAGCCCTCATGCCGGGCATAGGTGCGCGTGATATCGGCCGCATAGCCGCTCACCTGCGCCCCGGCGTCGATCAGAAAGCTGAGATGCTGCAATGGCTTGCTGATCTGCTGGTGCTGGTAATGCAGAATTGCCGCGTGCTGATTGAGGGCAATGATGTTTCCGTACGGCAGCTGCTGCTCGACCTGCGCCATCGCGAGCAGATACTGCTGATGAATTTCGTACTCGCTGGCTTCGGCCCGGAAGGCAGCTTCGGCCGCACGGTGTCCGCGCACGGCAAGCCGCGAAGCCCGGCGCATCAGCTCAAGCTCATAGTCGCTCTTGCTCGCACGCAGATAGTGAATGCGGTCGATCAGCGCCTGCGGATTGTTGACCTGCACACCTTCTAAACCGGTCGAGCCCTCCCCGATAATGGCCACACCCGGGCCCACCGGCAGCTGCGCTTTGGCCGCAAAAAGCTCGCGCGTGATCACGATGTCAAAGCAATCGACCCAATAGCCGTGAGGGCCTTCGGGTACCGCGTGCCAATAGTCATCCGGCTGGTGATAGACCAAGACCGGCTTGCTGCCCGGCCGAATAATCAGCCAGCAATCCGCGTGCTCGGTGAGCGGCAGCCAGTGCTTGAACCAGGGATTGGGCTTGAATGCGTAGGGGCGATCGTCGAGAAATTCATAGCGCAGGCGCCCAGCGTGAATCACCACGGCGTGGTGTCCGGTTGCCGCCATCGCTTGCTCAAACTGCCCGCTGAGGCGTGCGATATGAGCCAGATAAAGTTCACGCAGGGAAGCCATGGATTGCATCGTCACGCACATAAAGCATGGGGGCAGGCATACTGCCATGAGTCTGCGCCTGTTGCGACGGCTCTGTTCGGCTTCGATGGGTTTGCTCTTATTGGCCCGCGTCAGCCTGTTTGGCACCGCCGATTCCGGCACGCATCCCCGTCGACCAGCAACCTGCTGCGGCGTTCGTTACCCATTCCCAAGGCCCATTCCATCATGCGATTGATCACCCTCATTGTTTCTCTTTGGCTCGGCACGCAGGCCTTTGCCGGTAGCTGTCCTGCTCTGCTGGACAAAAACATTCGGCCTTTGGCCAAGCAAGAGGCGGTGAACCTTTGCAAGGCGTACCAAGGCAAAGTCTTGCTAATCGTCAACACCGCGAGCAAGTGCGGCTTCACTCCCCAGTACGACGGTCTGGAGAAACTTCATGCTGAATTCAGCGGCGAGGGCTTTGCGGTATTGGGCTTCCCTTCCAATGATTTTCTCGGCCAAGAGCCCGGGAGCGAGGAAGAAATTCAGAAATTCTGCACCTTAACCTATGGCGTGAAGTTCCCAATGTTCGAGAAGACCACGGTCAAGGGCAACGCTGCTTCACCGCTGTACAAGGAGCTCAAGGCGGCCACCGGCAATGCCCCGGGCTGGAACTTCCACAAGTATTTGGTCGGCAAGGATGGCAAGGTGATCAAAGACTTCGGCAGCCGGGTCAAGCCCGATGACGCCGAACTGCGCAAGGCGATTGAGGCGGCACTCGCAGGGAAGAGCTGAGCCGTCCATTACGGCGTGGCACACGGCGGATTGCCCGTTTGCGCTCCGAAACATGAGCGCAAACCTCGGTGCCGGAACGCGCCGCCGAAGTTGCCGCGGACATTGGGCGCTGCATTGGTGTTCGCAATGATCAGCGCCCAGAAGCCGGTCGCAGGCAGACCCGCAAAGGAGAAACTCTGCGCGCCAACGACACAGTCCGCGCCCGTGCAGGAACGATTTGAAAGCGCTGTTGCGCCTCCTTGAGCCTGCAGGAACCGGATCGACGCCCAGCCGTCGCTTGAATCGAGCTGGGTCGGGTTCTGGAACATTGAGTTTGTAGTGTTAACGTTCCGAGGGTAAGTCGCGCCCATGATCCGGCTCTGCGCAGAGCCCTGATTAAACGTGAGCACCTGGGCGCGGTAACACAGCGGTGGCGACGGCGCAGGCGGAAAATTGAACAGAGTGTTCGAACCATCCCCTCGTTCACGATAACGCCGGCGCAATTGGATCTCGACACATGCGCTGCCCAGGCCATCCAGCAGTGACGAGCTTGGAAAAACCCGGGCAAACGGCTGCACAGCCGAGGCACCAACCAGCGTTTGGTCCACATAAAAGCGCTTGGTCGGAAAGGTGATTACCCATTCAGAAGATGCACCCAACTCGGGGGCGGTAATGAACTCATTGAACAGGGTGTCTTGCGCCAATACTGCGGAAACGGCATCGATTGAGCGCACGAGCTGCCCTCCCGGTCGAGCGGCTCCTGCCGCCGATGGCCAGTTCTGCACCAGCAAGCGACCGTTGTCCAACACCACGCTGCGCGCGCCGCCAGCGGGGATCGTGCCAAAGGCGTCTACCACTGCACCGGTAGGCACGTTGTTCGCGAAGCCCAGCGTCGGGGCCAGTTCACCGGGACCGGTATGGAACGAAATCGCGCGAAAGTCCGCCAAAGCGTCGGCGCTGTAGTTGATGTAAGTGCCGTTGGCAACGTGCACGATCGCAGCGCCACCGAACAAACCACCCGTTGGAGCCGTCGTATCAATCTGTGTATTCAGCGCGCCGGTTGGGGTGTAAGCGGTCGTGTTGCCAAGGGTCTTCCAGTTTGCGTTTACTGCGCCGCAGTTTGACGCAATGCCGGTGCCTGGGACGTGGGTGATGTTTCGCAACGTGTTCAGGGTAGCGATGGCTGGGTCTAAACCGAATGCTGGCGCTCCGAGGTTGTTAACCAAGCCGATCTCGATCATTTCGAAATGGCCTTCACGAGTGCGATCCAACGAGTCCGGACCTGAGTCAGAGCCCGCGTATTGGAAATTTACGGAAAGCAACAAAACGATTCGCAGTGCCGGCGAAAACTGGCAGACCGCTGTTGAGTCGGATGTTTGGCACGGTGCAGCTGTTGTCGTTCGTGGTCAGCACGGCCGGATCTGTCGCCAAGGCACCTGCCGTTGTCGCAGCCGCGGTCCAAACGTCGAACGGCGACAGGTAAAGGTTGAAGTCGAGCACTTCGCGCGAGTTACGTCCCTCCAGGAAGCGGACCTTCATGGCCTTGCCTTCGTTCGGGGTGTTGACCACCGACAGCAGGGTGTCGTTGCCAGCATTCACGGTGTAGTACGGGTAGATCAGCACCTAGCCCACGCCATCCGGGTTTAGGGATAACGCGTTCGCCGCGCTTGATGCGCCCAGGATGCAGGCCAAAGTGGTGCCCGCTAAAGCCTGGCTTTTCATCACTGTGCTCCTGATCCATGGCCCGCATTGGCGGTATAGCGCCGGACGGTAGCTCATCTTTGTGCACTTGTGCACATACTTAGGTAAGTTCGAGGCCACAGTTCGAGGCGCCGAAATTGTGAGCTGTTCGCGCTTGGATTATCCGCGCATGGACTCTGCGACTGCGCGCAGAATGACCGTGCCGGGGTCACAGACGAGGATCCGTGCGACGCGTTTCATGCTCCGGGGTGGCTGCGCGCCACTGAAGCCAGCGCGCGCATGGTTTCCGTGCAAATACCGCGCAGGATTTGCACTTCCCTGCTGGTCAGGCTCGCGCGCTGGTAGATGCGCTGGATGCGGCGCATGATCCGCACCGGTGAGCGACCGTGCAGAAACCCGATTGCATCCAGCGTGGTCTGCATCTGCTGAATCATCTGGGCGACCGCATCCACCGTCGCGGGTGGATCCCATTCGTCTGCTTCAGGCGCGTTTGGCGGGGTCCCCGCGTGCGCCAAGGCGTGCATGCGGCATTCGTAACCGATCAGCTGCACGGCGGAAGCGAGATTGAGCGAGCTGAACGTGGCTGAGGTGGGAATCACTACCAGATACTGGCAGCGCAGCAGCTGTTCGTTGGTGAGCCCTACCCGCTCCGAACCGAACACCAGCGCAACCTCGTGCTGCTGCTGGGTGTGGCTCCAAGTCAGGCTGGCGGCCTCACGTGCGCCGCATTCTGGCACGCGCAATTCACGACGCCGAGCTGAGGTGCCCAGCGCCAGGACGCAACCCGCCAAGGCTTGGTCGAGCGAATCGACTACCTGCGCCTGGTCGAGGATGGCATCCGCGCCACTGGCCAGCGCATAGGCATCCGGATCCGGAAAGTGAGCGGGCCGAACCAGCACCAGCCGACTCAGACCCATGGTCATCATGGCGCGTGCGGTGGAGCCAATGTTGCGCGCCAGAGAAGTTTCAACCAGCACCACGCGCACGCGGGAGAAATCAGGGTCGTTTTGCGCCATCACGAGCCTCCGGCGTGCGCCCTCTCAGCTGCTTGGCGAATCATCGAAGGCAAACTTACCGGCGTCCCCGAGGCTGGCGAGACCCAAACCAGCACTGTATTGCCATCGCTATAGCGGGCGCCGGTGTCGAGATCATCAATCTCATGCGCAATGGTCAGGCTGGCATTGCCGATGCGCCCTGCAAGCAGGCGAATCTTGAGCGTGGCCGGGTATTTGATCGGCATCCGATAGTTCACTTCAGTGCGCGCCACGACCGGCTCTGAGCTGTCGTCACGCCACGGGCCGGCCAAAGATCCAAACCATTTGATCCGGGCTTCTTCAATAAAGGTCAAGAACACGCTGTTATTGACGTGGTTGTAAGCATCCAGATCGCGCCATCGCAGCGCCATTTGCGTTTCAATCAACATGCATTTCCTTCAGCTGACAAGCGGGCGGCCACGATGCACCGTTGAGGCCGCCGCTTGTCGCGTTCGATTATTTTTCGCGCAGTTTGAAGGCTGGCGTGATGCGCGGCTCAAATGGTTTCGGTGGCTTCACCGACAGCGCCGCCTCGCTCTTGCCGAGCACAATTTTGTACTCGCCCGGAGGCGCAAACAGCGGCTGACCCAGGCGCACGGCCTTGGCGATTGGAGTCGACTGCGCGGCCCTCGCGTCCTTTGTATCCGACTTGCCCTTCGCATCAGGCTTATCGTCGGCATCGGGCTTGTCCTTCACCTCAGGCTTGTCTTTCACCTCAGGCTTGTCTTTCAGATCAGGCTTGTCTTTCAGATCAGGCTTGTCTTGCAGATCTGGCTGGTTTTTCACCTCAGGCTTGTCCTTCACATCGGGCTTCTCATTGCGCAGCTTTTCGGCCGCGAGCGCAGCTTCCTGATCCAAACGCAAATCCCAGGTGTATTGGTTCATACCGACCCGCGCAGACAGCTTGCGCTTGGCAAGCACTGAACCATCGGAGTCCGTGATTTGCAGCTCCAAGGCACCGGCCTGCTTGGCCCAATAGCTTATTTTCAGCTCCGGACGACGCTCGGGTCGCTCAAACCAGCGGCTCGGCTGCGCGCGCCAGCTGCGAATGAAGTTGACATCCGCAGGCGCGAACACGTGCACGTCTTTGGCGCGAATCTTGGCATTGAGCATTTGCAGCGGAAGCACATCCAAAATCCAGACGCTGCGCCCGTGAGTGCCGGCAATCAGCTCGCGGTCACGCGGATGCAGCTTCAGATCATGCACCGGAACATTCGGCAGCCCGCCATTGAGCGCCTGCCAGGATTTCCCGCCGTCGGTTGAGACATAGACGCTGCGGTCCGTGCCGACATAGAGCAGGTCCGCATTGATCGAGTCCTCCAGCACCACATTGATCGGCTCGGCCGGCAGTCCTTTGGCGATATTCTTGAACGATTTGCCCAGATCATCGGTGCGCAACAGCATGGCGCTCATGTCGTCGTCCCGGTAGCCGTTCAAAGCCACATAGGCGCGCTCGCGCACATGCTGGGAAGCCACCACGCGGCTGACCCAGAACTTGCCACCCAGCTGCGCGCTCAGATCGGTCCACGCCACGCCCGAATCCAGGCTCAAATGCACCTGACCGTCATCGGTGCCAACCCAGAGCAAGCCGAACTGCTTGGCTGATTCACTGAGCGCGGTGATGGTGGCAAATGGCACATCGCCACGCTCTTTGCTTTTGCTCAGATCCGGACTGATCGCGGCCCAGCTGGCGCCTTGATCCAAGGAGCGGAACAGCTTGTTGGCGCCCTTGTAGACGATCTCCGGATTGTGCGGCGACATCAGCACTGGCGATTGCCAGTTGAAGCGCAACGGCGCTTGATCGAACGCTTCCACCGGGCGCACTTCTTTGCCGTCGCTGCGCGTATAAAAACCGAACTGATAGCCGGTGATGACGGTCTTGTTGTCGCGCGGGTCGACCGCAATCTGCATGCCATCGCCACCGCTGATCACGCTCCAGGCCTGCATGTCGTCGGGCTTGGATTGACTTGATCCCTTCAGCGTGCCGTTGTCCTGCAAACCGGTGTAGACGTTGTAGGGCTCGGCAAAATCAAACTGCACGGCATAGCTTTGCCCAACCGGATCCCGATCAAGACTGGTCCAGGTGTCGCCGCCGTCATAGCTGGCGTCCACGCCGCCATCATTGCCAAGCAGGACGCGGGCCGGAAATTCGGGGTCGGACCAGAAGGCGTGATGATCGACGTGCACATCGTCCTGGTTCATCGCGCCGGTGAAGGTTTTGCCTCCATCTGTTGAGCGCGCGGTCGGCACACCCAGCACATACACGCGCTCGGGATCTTTGGGATTCACGGAGATCTCGCCAAAGTAATAGCCGTAGGTGAAGTAGAAATCGCGCAATACGCCTTCATGGGTTCTGGCCCAGCTGTTGCCACCATCGCGCGTGCGAAACACTTCCAGACCACGGATCTCGGTATCGAACAGCGCGGCATTCCCGTTTTGCAGGCGCCCGCGCAGCTGATCCATGCTGAGCTTGTCATCCTTGATCATCGCAAGCAGATCTTTGGCTTGCAGTGAACGATCCAGGTCATTGAAGCGAATCAGCAGTTCAACGTCATCCGGATCCTGCTTGAGAAATTCTTCTTTGCTCATCGCACGCAGACGCGCCGCCGAGAGTGCGAAATCGCCCTCATCGCGCAGCTCGGGCGGCAATTGCCCCTGATGATCGACGCTCACGTAGATGTTCTCAGGCGCGCTGGCGGCGATTGCCAAACCCATGCGGCCAACGTCTTTACCGGACGGCAAACCGTCCAGCTTGCGCCAGTTACGTCCACGGTCGTCGCTGCGCCAAACCCCCGAACCCACGCCGCTCTCGACAAAATTCCACGGACGCCGCGAGCGCTCCCACAGCACGGCATAGAGGATGTTTGGATCGGTCGGATGGAAGTCCAGGTCGATGGCGCCGGTCCAGCCGTTGGCACCGCCGAGCACTTTCTGCCAGCGCTGTCCGCGGTCGTAGCTGCAGTAAACGCCGCGATCAGGGCCCGGCGTATACAAACGGCCCATCGCGGCGACGCAGACGTGATTGGAATCACCCGGATTTACCGCGATGCGCGCAATGCGGTCAACTTCTGCCAGCCCCATGGACTTGAAGCTGGTGCCGCCGTCTTCGGAAAGGAACACGCCCAAACCGGAGTATGAGGAGCGCGAGGCATTCGGCTCGCCAGATCCCAGCCAAAGCACGTCCGGCTGACGCGCATCGACCGCGATATCGCCGCTGATGATGCTGGGCAGGGCATCCGACAGCGGGCGGAAAGTCACCCCGTTGTTGTCGGTTCGCCAAACCCCGCCTGAGGCGTAGGCGACATAAAAGCTGTACGGCTTGCCCGGAACATGCTCAATATCCAGCACGCGCCCGCCCTGTACGATCGGACCGATCGCGCGCCAGGTCATGCCTTGATACGGGCTGCTTTGCGCCATTTGTTGATGCAGTTCCCATGCCTGCCAGCGCTCGGCAACCGGCGTAACCGCCAAGGCCGAAGCCGCAAGCCCCGCGCCCGCCGTGCAGGCGATCAAGATCCGTTTCATCCAGCACTCCCTCAAAAGTCCGAGCGCGCGACGATAACCGAACTTCAGTGCGTATCCCAGCGCCACATCAGGGCGCGGGCTTACGGTTGGCAATCCCGTGCGGCACATGCGCCGAAGGCACGTGCTGCGAGGCCGAATCGACATTCTTGCGTTGATCGTCAAAGAAGATGTCCGCGCCGAAAGCCGCCAGAAATGGCCCCTTGTCTCGCCCACCAAGAAACAAAGCCTCGTCCAGTCGCACGCCCCAATGGCGCAGGGTAAGAATGACGCGCTTGTGGGCCGGCGCCGAGCGCGCGGTAACCAGCGCTGTGCGGATGGGTGCCGCGTTAGCGGGAAAAGCCTGCTGGATCCGATGCAGGGCCAACAGCACCTGCCGAAACGGACCGCCCGAGAGCGGTTGCTCCGCCTGAGTGCGTTCGCTGTGGTGAAACGCGTCCAGTCCTTGCTCAACGCTCACCCGCTCGGCCTCATCCCCAAACAATACGGCGTCACCGTCAAAGGCAATCCGCAGCTCCGATTGCGAGCATTCGGGCGCCTTGGCCGGCAGGATGCTTGCCGCCGCATAGCCAGCTTCCAACGCCTGCCTGACGTCCTCGGGATGCGCGGAAAGAAACAGCGAGCCGCCAAAAGGCTCAATGTAGGAATGCGGCGGCGCGCCGGAAGTGAACGCCGCGCGCGCGATCTCAAGCCCATAGTGCTCGATGGAATTGAAGATCCGCAGTCCAGAGTTGCCGGAATTGCGCGAAAGCAGAATCACCTCGACCTGCGGCGTGTCGGCCTGCAACTGGTTTAGCGCCAGCAGTTTGCGCACCAGCGGGAAAGCGATCCCCGGCGCCAGGATCACGTTCTCGTGTTCAATTTGGTAGCGCGTGTAGGCGTCCTGGCCTTCGCGCTCGAACACCTGATGCGCCGCGTCAAGATCGAACAAGGCGCGCGAGGAAATGGCGACGACGAAGCGTTCGCCGGTGTGCTGTGACGGATTCATGCCCGCGATCATAGCGCCGGAACAGCGCGCTCCCAAAAACATGGTTGCCAGCCGTCCTTCTGCGCGGCCTTCCTTCTGCGCGAAGCCGCAACGCGCAGGCGCAGGATTCACCGCTTCCGGTCGGCATCGCAGGGAGGCAAGCGGAACGCGTTTCGGGCTAGCGCGTAGGGCGAAGCGTCATGGCTTTGCACAACGAGATTTCTCCCTGCGGTCAAAATGACACGGGCGGTTGAACTGGCACCGCCGCGAACGGTCATTCTGCGCGGAGCCGAACGCGCAGTCGCAGAATCCACAGCACCCACCCAGGTATCGCAGCGACGCCAGCGGAACGAGTTTCACGCTAACAACGAGGCTTGCGCGCAGCGCGCACCGCGGCAATCGGACCGCGCACGAGGCCGGCAGTGGCGATACAAAATCAATTACCAATGAATTCAATAACATAAAGCATCAACTTAACGTCAGATCTGAGGCGATCTGCGCTTGCGCCTTGATTTGTCGACGACTCTGCGCCTTATCCACGAACGCGGTGGAAAACTCTGTGGAAAAGCCCTACTTGACGTTTCATGAAAGCCCGCAGTGATCAGCTCTTGCGTGCCTTGTTGCAATTTCAAACATGCCAATAAAAAACTTACTATTCAAATGCTTAGGAAATCACTGCGGCGGCCGTGCCAGGCCCGAACTGGGGCACATTGCGATTCGATCAAATTGTTGACAATGTTTCGTGGCGCAACCCCTAGTCACACTATGTCGCAGTCTTGATTCCGGGCTTACCAGCGTCGACCTGGAATACGGCGAGAGGAATCGTCTTGCCATCCGGCACCTTCTCGTCCAAGGTGTGGTGCAAGGTGCACTTGAGCTGGCGCGCGTTCACTTCGTGCACCTGAAAGCCGCGCGTATCCGAGCGCGAGAGCAAGATATCGGGATTCAAAGCGCGACGCTGATCGATGATCACTTGGCTGTTACCCTGGGCGCTTAAGGACGTGCTGCAGAAATCGCTGGCCAGCACGGCAGAGCGCTCATCTGCAGGGTCCGCACGCACGTTCGATACATAGTGCGCATGCACATCGCCGCCCACCACAATCGGGTTTGCGAGCGCATGTCGTTGTATCGCATCAAGCACTTTCTTGCGTGCTGCGGGATAGCCGTCCCAGCCATCGCTGAAATACGTCGGATTGCTGGTACTACCCTGCCGCTCAGGGGCAAACAGAGAGGTCTGAACAATCACGTTCCAGCGCGCTTTGCTGCCGGCAAACGAGGCCTCCAGCCAGCGCTCCTGCGCTGCACCCAGCATGCTTCGATTGGGGTCAAGGCGCTCTGCACAGGTGTCGTCAATCGCGCTTGAACCATGTCGGTTCTCCGCCGGGCAGGCCTGCGGACTGCGGTACTGGCGCGTATCAAGGATGTGGAAGCGCAGCAGGCTCCCGTAATCGATTGCGTCGTAGATCCGCATATCGGGTCCGTGCGGCAGCATCCTGCGCGGAACCGGCATGTTTTCGTAGTAGGCCTGGTAGGCAAATGCCCGCCGCAGAAGAAAATTCGGGTCCAAGGTTTCGGAAACGCCATCCGCGTAGTCGTTTTCGACCTCGTGATCGTCCCAGGTGAGCAGCCATGGGCAGTGCGCGTGCGCGGCCTGGAGATCCGGATCCAGCTTGTATTGCGCGTGTCGATTGCGGAAATCATCCAGCGTCATGCACTTGCCACCAGCGTGGGCGCGCACCAGATCATCGCCCCAGCTGACCTCGTAGATGTAGTCACCCACATGCAAGATCAGATCCGGGTCCTCGCGCAGCATTTGCTGATAGCCAGCAAAATAGCCCTGCTCGAAGTGCTGGCAGGTGGTAACGGCAAACCGGGCCAGATCGGGACCATCGGCCGGCGCCGTCTTTACCCGCCCAACGCGACTGACTGCGTCGCCGGCGAAAAAGCGATAAAAATACTCGCGCCCTGGCCGCAAGCCGCGCGGCTCGACATGCACGCTGTGCGCAAGCGAGCCCGACGCGCGAACCTCCGCCGAGCTCACGATGCGCTTGAACGCAGCGTCTTCAGCCACCTCGTAAGCCACCTGCACGCGCTCCGCTTCCAGGCCACCGCCGTTCAAAGGCTGTGGCGCCAAGCGCGTCCAGAGCACCACACTATCTGTGCTGGGATAGCCCGAGGCCACTCCTAGCGAAAACGGATCGGCCTGAAAGCGCGCGCGCGGCCCGCTAGGGCGGCCCGCAAATGCCGGTGCGACTAGGCTGCCGGCAAGCGTCCAGATCGCTCTGCGCAACCAGGCGCGGCGTCCAGCATCATCCAAATGGGTCGGAAAACGGGCCGCCAACTGGTCAGCCAAGCTTTTCACTTCGTTGCTCACTTTAGTACTCCCAAGCGGTAGCGCCGTTCTGGATCAACCCGTTCTGGATCAACCCGTTCTGGATCAACCCGTTCTGGATCAACCCGTTCTGGATCAACCCGTTCTGGATCGATGCGTTCTGGATCAGGGTCTGGCTGAAATATCGGATATCTTGCGCGGACACTGTTACACCGAGAATCGCTCAGCTATACGTCTACGCCTGCAGCCATTTCACGACGGTCCTTTTTCCAGCGGCACTGGCAATACGTTAGCGAGGCTCAATCGCCTTGAACAGGCCTTCCACGCCCTGCTTGATCAGCTGGGCGGCAAGGATGAAGTCACTGTGGTCTCCGCTGTACGGATCCGGCACTTCGCGATAACCCGCGTCGGGCGCAAAGTCCATCAGCAGGCGAATCCGGGGATGCACCGCAGCCGGCGCCTGCGCCTTGATATCGGCCAGATTGCGCTCATCGTGAGCCAGGATCAGATCAAAATTGAGCCAGTCGGTATCGTCCAGCAAACGCGCCCGGTGCTGACTCAGGTCCAGACCAAGCGCACGCGCCGACATCTGGCTGCGCAGGTCCGCAGGCGCGTTACGGTGATAAGCATGGGTGCCGGCCGACTCCAGCTTTAGCAACGAGGACCAGCCGCGATCGCGCGCCAGCTTGTTGGCCATCGCCCAGGACAGTGGCGAGCGACAAATGTTGCCCATGCATACAAACATCAAACGCCGAGCGCTGATGCGCATGCCGCCTGCGCTGCGTGATTTGATCTCACCCAGCACCAGATCGGACTCCACGCGCCGCAAGTCGTCCTCGCTGTCCACTCCGGCAGGAATCGCTTCCAGTGCCATGCGCACCGCGATCGGCATGCCGGCCTCCAGCGCACGCAACTGCTCCAAGGACTCGATCAGCTCCAATGGGCTTTGCGGCAGTTTGGCCAGCGCCTGCAGGGCTGATGCGCGATAGGCATATAGGCCGAGGTGGCGCAGGAATGGACCCGCCGGAAGCTGGGTGCGATCGCGCGCAAACGCATCACGCGCATAGGGCATCGGCGCGCGCGAGAAGTACAAGGCGCGCAAATTTTGTCCGAGCACCACCTTGACGCAATTGGGATCGAACAGCTCTTCGGCGGAAACAATCGGCGTGGCCAGCGTTGCGATCGCAGCTTCCGGGTCGGCCTGCAAAGCGTGCACCACGGACTGCAATGCGCTGAGCGGCATCTGCGGCTCGTCACCTTGAAGGTTGACAACGATGGCGTCCGGCGCAAGCTGCAGCAGCGCGCACATCTCGGCCAAACGGTCACTGCCCGTGGGGTGATCCGCGCGCGTCATCACCACCTCAACGTCCGCCTCGCGCGCCACCGCAGCAATGCCCGGGTGCTCGGTGGCAAGCACGATCCTGGCGCCAGAAAACGCTTTGGCGCGAGCAATCACGTGCGCCAGCATGGGCTTGCCAGCCAGCGGCAACAATGGTTTTCCGGGCAAGCGCGTGGACGCGTGGCGCGCCGGTATGGCGATAACGATGCTGCTCATGAAACCTCGCTTGAAGACTGCGGAAGCGCGCGAAACCTGTTGCACGGCTCGCATGCTGGACGCTGCGGTGCGCCGAATCCGCCTGTACGGGCCAGTGAACTGGGGCTGTTTATGACGCTTCCCAAAGGCTGCATCAGTCGTCGCGCGTCACGCGCAACACTTCTTCCATGCTGGTAATGCCCGCTTGGCACTTGCGCAAGCCATCGTCCAGGATAGACGCACTGTGCGCCCGCGCCTGCGCCTCCAGCTGCGACTCCGAAGCGCCCTCGTGAATC
>Ga0163144_10019137_pt1 | contig 13789 bp, 8 predicted proteins | sample OliLak19BULKMAT1_FD_123175 | JGI IMG/M metagenome (GOLD analysis project Ga0163144, IMG submission 123175) | Freshwater microbial mat bacterial communities from Lake Vanda, McMurdo Dry Valleys, Antarctica - Oligotrophic Lake LV.19.BULKMAT1 | ecosystem: Environmental > Aquatic > Freshwater > Lake... | reverse complement strand
GAGCAGCCATGAGCGACGAGCAGCCATGAGCGACGAGCAGCCATGAGCAATGAACCCTATATCGTAATTACTGCCGACACCCATGCCGGTGCGTCCATTGACGCGTATCGGGATTACCTGGACCCGCAGTATCGGGACGACTTCGACGCCTGGCGCGGCAGTTACAAAAACCCGGCCAAGTCGCATGTCGGCTCGAAAAAAAACAAGAACTGGGATTCCGCCGAACGTCTGTCCGATCTGCTCGGCGATGGCGTGGTGGGCGAGGTGATCTTTCCCAACACCGTGCCGCCGTTCTACGACGCGGCGTTCCATATCTCGCCGCCGCCCTCACCACAGCAGTATAAGCACCAGCTCGCCGGGATGCGCGCGCACAATCGCTGGCTGGCGGAATTTTGCGCCGAGGCGTCGCCGCGCCGCGCCGGGATCGGGCTGATCCACCTGAATAATATCGACGATGCCATCGCCGATGTGCAGTGGATTGCGAACAACAACCTGCGCGGCGGCGTATTGCTGCCGCTGCCGTCGCCTTCGGAAGTGCACCTCAAGCCGCTGAATCATCCCGATTACGACCGCCTGTGGGCGGCTATCCAGGATTGCGACCTGGTGATGAACCAGCACTCCGGGCAGGGCTCACCTGCCTACGACGGTGGCCAGGGCTCCAAGGCCCTGTGGGCGATGGAGATGTCGTTCTTCATCCAGCGTGGCTATACCCACCTCATCATGGGCGGCGTCTTTGAGCGTTTCCCGAAACTGCGCTACATCCTTACCGAATCCGGCTGTGCCTGGGCGCCGAAGCTGATGCAGCAGATGGACGGCATGTACATGGCATGGAAGGCGGGTTACATCGGCGAGATCGACACCTCGAAAGACCCGGCGCTCAAAGAGCCACCGAGCTTTTACGCCAAGCGCAACTGCTGGTACGGCGCCAGCTTTCCCTCGATCGCGGATGTTGCCGGGCGTCACACGGTGGGCGTTGACCGCGTGCTATGGGGCAACGACTACCCGCACTATGAAGGTTGTTACCCCTACTCGCGGGAGAACATGCGCTTCGCGTTTGCCGACATCGACGAAAAGGAAGTGCGCATGATGCTGGGCGAGAATGCCGCGAAGCTGTACAACTTCGATCTCGCGGCGCTGCAGTCGTTGGCAGCGCAGGTGAATATAAAGCCAGCCGATATCGCCGTGCCCCTGCCGCTTAAGGACATCCCGGCGGATTCCACCTGTATTACCTTTCAGCGCGCGCGGGCCAAAGAATTTCTCGCCGCAAACACCTGAAATTTCACAGCAAGCAGCAGCGCTGCCGCCAGCCAGAGCCACAGGGCCGAGCCCAGGGGCACCGCAATCGCGGTATTGGATTCACCCAGGGTGATGCCCGGATCCAGGCTGAGCACTCCGGTGAATGTACCATTGCCGACAACACTGTTGCCCTGGGTAAACGCTGACACACCCTTGGCCGCGAGTATAAGGTTGCCGTTGATGGCCGCCGCAATCGCCGCGGCGACCTGGGCGGCGGAGTCACCCGGTGATGTCGGCACCAGCAGGGACACGCCGTCCACGATAATGCGAATGTAACCGCCGCTCGCCGTGCCGCTGAAAACCTGTGTCGTTTCCAGTTCGCAGGCTGCAGTACAGCCATCACCATTGACGGCATTGCCGTCGTCGCACTCCTCGGCAGTGTCGACGATACTGTTCTGGCAGATGTTGCAGGTGGGCGTCCCCGGTACGCAAAGCGCGGTCAGCGGCGAGGGCACACCGGCTGAAATATCGGAAGGGCCGCTACCCGTAGAGGTGCGCGTGCCGATACCACCGCCGACCAGCAGCATCCCGTCAACCACAATGGGGGCAGAGGCCAACGCGGCATTGCCCAGATTATAATTGCCGATCTGAGTGCCTGCATCGCCCTCGGTATCAAACGCGCGGCTGAAAGCGCCGGGCACCTGGCCCGCAAAGGCGACACCGGGAATCGCGCTGGTCGCTGCGAAACTGGCGAGCGCCGTTGTGTCGGCGGCGTTGTCCCACACCACGGCGCCGCTATCCATGTTCAGGGCATGTACTGTGGGACGCTGCGGGTTGAAGACGGCGTCATCCGCATTCTCGCCCGGCGCGGTGGAGATGAAAATCCGCCGCTGGTCCTCATCCACAGCAGCCGTGGCAATGATGCCGCCGATATCGCCACCGGGAACCAGCTTGGTGCGCCAGTAGGGCAAAGAGGAGGGATCGGCATCGTCCCACTCGACGCCATTGACTTCGTTTTCACCGTCGCGGTCGATCACATAATAGGTGCCGTCCTTGTTGCCCACACCCAGCACCTCGCGCGGCGCGCCGCCAAAGTTGATGGTGAAGAGATTGGGTACAGCGCCGAAGGCCAGGTCAGCGTTGTCAACTTCGCGCGGCCGCCAGCGCCACGCCGGTACGCCATCGAAGTCCAGCGCTACGATCGCTTCGTCGTAGGCGGGCATGGGCGGCGCGGGTCGCGGCGTGGCGGCATTGTTGTCGGTGTCGCAATTGCTGCTGGCGAAATACATCAGGCCGCGCGTTGCATCGACGGCCGGGGAGGACCAGACATTGCCACAGCCGGTGATAGCCCGATCAAAACCGCAGCCGGGCCGCGAGGCGAGGAAGCCGGCGGGCAATCCCAGTTGCGCCTCGCTGTGATAGCCATCGAACTGGCGAATATTATCGCCGGCGTTCGGCGTGCAGGTGGCACCGGTCTCCAGATCGAAATACCAGGTGAGGCTCCCAGTGACGGCATCGACGGCGTAGAAGCCGCCCTTGCCGGTTTCATAATCATTGACGTCCATGGCGAAGAACACTTTGCCATCCACCACGGCCGCCGAGCTCTCGATCTGGTTGCGCTCGCTTAGAAATCCGCACAGGCCAGGCGGGTTGCCAAGACTGTCCTTGCATCCCGTGCCTGCGGTAAAACGCCAGATTTCCTCGCCGGTTACGGCGTCCAGGGCATACATGATCTCGCCGGTGCCGACATAGGCCGTATCCCGCCCGCCCACCGCGCTGATATCGACCGAGGCGGTGCTCGGGAACGAGGAGCCCGGTTGTTCGTCGGCCTGGAAGCGCCACAGTTCAGTGCCGTCTTTCATCCTCACCGCGTAGATGTAAAAATCCCATGACTGGAAATACACCACCTGGGTTGGACCCTCGCCGGGGATATCCACCGACGCCACGCTGGGTGAGCCTGTGATAATCGCTCCAGTGGGAAAGCGCCAGGCTTCCTGCAGCAGGTTCACATTCTGGTTGGTAATCACCTGCTCGCCGGCGTTGTAGAAGCGGCGTTGGTAATCGCCGGCGTAGGTGCGCCACTCGGTCAGCGGTTCCAGGTTGCCCTTGAACAGCGCGAGGCCGTCCGGGAAGGCCAGGTTCTGGCGCACCAGCTCAGGCGGATTGGGATTGTTTGAGCCGTTAAACGTGATGCGCCAGACCTTGCCGTTGGGGCCGGGCCCCACGCTCGGCAGTGTGCCCTGCAAGTCGAGGTCCGCATAGTAGATGGTGCCATCGGGGCCGACCGTCATACCCTGGGGATTGCCAGTGGGGATGGGCAGCGCAACGAACGGACCGGGATCCAGAATCTTGCGCACCAGGTTGCCATTCAGATCGTACTCGCTGATGGTGCCGGTGAGGTTGGTGGCAATGTAGAGATTGCCGTTGGGGGCGATGGCGATGCCCGAGTAAGTGCTCAGTCCATTGGGCGGCAGAAAGATTTCCCGATTGACGGAATCCGCCAGCGGCGAGCCCTGTGGATCAATGGCTCCGCAACCTCCAGCCGCATCGGGGCCTGTCGGGAACGGTGGCGAGAAGCGTAGCACGCGCAGGCCTCCGGAGGACGTGACATAAATCCGTCCCTGGGCGTCGAACACCGTCTGGCCAGCGGTACCGATATCCACCGCAATCTTGCAATAGTTGGTGCTGGTAGCGCCGTTCGGATAGGTGCCGGGTGCCCCGGGGAAGACATCGTAGGGCGGAAACCACAGGATCAACTGTCCGTTGGAGGAGCCGATGGCCTGGCTGCCGACTTCCGTCGTGAACAACCGCCCCTGACTATCGAAGGTGCAGCCGTGCGGCTCCGCACCGCTGACCTGGTAGGTGGCGGCGAGCTTCCCCTCCTGCACACCGTCGGCCGAGAATACGCCCCAACCGGGCGGTATTGCGGATTGGCCGGTGTCTTCACCCAGCACGTAGCGCCCGCTGCCATCGGGAATGGCGCAGATGGTGCCGTTACTGTCGCGACCATTCACAGGGTCGTCCGCCGCTCTTTGCACCAGGATATCTTCAGCCAGCAGGCCGCCGATGGTGTCAACGTCGTAGCGCCGCAGACGGTTGCCCTCGGTGGAGTAAAGCAGCAGGTCGGAATCGTAGGGCCCGATGGCCAGCGCGCGCCCGGCAGTGCCCGGTCCCGCCAGCAGTACAGCCGAAAATACCAGGGGTAGACCGCGCAGCAGCGGCACATAAAGGCGGTTAGCACGTCTCATGAATCCTCCGGAAAATTCGCCGCAAGTGCGGGAACTGCACCAGTCTAGTGCAAAAATTGACACGTCGTCAAAAGCAAAAAGTGCTCAGGCGGGCACAAAATAGGGCAGGGTAATGTCATCGTTTATTGGTTTAAACCTGACCGTGACCGCCAGATCAATAGCCACATCATCCATTGGACACTCCAGCACGTTGGACAACATATACCAGCCCTCCTGCAATTCGATCACCGCGACAATGTACGGCACCTTGAACTGGGGACGCGGCGCACGGTGGACCACGGAGTACGAATACACCCTGCCGCGGCCAGAACTCGGCACCCACTTAAGCTCCGCCGACTGACAGTTCGTGCAACAGGGTTGTGGGATAAATACATAGGTTGCGCACTGCGCGCAGCGCTGCACCAAAAGCACACCTTCCCGGCAGGCGTCCCAGTGTGGTCGCGACAACGCGGTAGGTTGTGGCAGTGGCATCAGGTTATCGCGGTGGCTGTCATTCATGCTGCAGCCCTCTGCGTACCCAACAACAGTACATCGGTGAACAGTGCTCCTGATCCGCCATTGCTGGTCAGCGCTACCCTGGCATCCTTAACGGTAAGCTCTGGCGGATATTCCCCGCGCAACTGTTGTACTGCACTGATGGGTTTTTGCAACAGTTGGGCCAGGCCGGCGTGACTGAATGACAGCAGTCCGCCGTTGGTGACGGCAGGAAATTTTCCGTCCATGCGCAGCTGTCCATCCATCACGAAATCACCGCCCTCGCCGGGACCGCAAAAGCCGAAGACTTCCAGCTGGCGGATGACCTCGAAGGAAAACGGGTCGTAAAGTTCCAGTACATCCACGTCTGAGGGTGTAAGGCCCGCCTGCGCGAATGCCTGCTGCGCGGCGCGCCTGCCGACCTGGCCGAATTTATCCCAGACAGGCGCAGTGACGTAGGCCATGCCCTGCTTGTCGGTGCCCCCGCCCAGCAGGTAGATCGGCTGTACGTCCAAATCCTGGGCGCGTTCCACAGAAGTCAACACCAGGCCGGCGCCGCCCTCTGAGGTCATCGCGCAATCCAGTAGATGGAAGGGATCGGCCACCATGCGTGAATGCAACACATCCTCCGCTGTCACGAACTTGCCGTAATGGCAGGCCTGGGGATGGCGTGCGCCATTGTTGCGTATGGTCGCGGCGACTTCCGCAAACTGTTGTTCGGTGGTGCCGTACAGATGCATGTGACGGCGCGCCATCAGCGCGAATTCCGCCGGTGTAAACAGTCCCCAGCACGCCACGAACTCATTGCCCGGACGTGTCCAGGGCGCTGTTTTCGCATTGTCGCGGTGGGCCGCTACCTGTGCGGTCGCTATGACGGCGGTCTGGCACAGTCCGGCGCTAATCGCCAGCGCGGCCTCGATGACTGCCGGAATACCGATATCGCTGCCGGTCCAGCTCGGCTGCGCACCGAACAACATCACCGCCTGGCGCGAGTGCAAACGCTGCGTGGATGATGTCACGTTAAAACCATCGACATCGGCCAGCGTGAGTCCGGCGGATGCGAGTGCGCCGTGTACCGCGTCGAGCAGGACATCGATCTCGTCCAAATCAAGCTGTTTTGCCTGCCGGGTGTTATAGGCGCCAACGATAACGACGTCGTGCAGAGGAGATCGGCTGGCCCGTCGTGTCATAACGCGATGCCATAGAGAGCGGCGGCATTGTTGTACAGGACATTGTCGCGCTGCGCGTCGCTCATGCCCACAGTGACATCAGCCATTACCTGGCGCGAGTGAGGGTAGGTGCCGTCACTGTGCGGAAAGTCGGTGGCCCACATCACGCGCTCCAGATTGAGGCCATCCTTCACCTGCTTCACACTGTAGTCATCCTGGAATGTCACAAAAATATTGTTATCAAAATAGGTACTGGGCATCTGTTGCAGGCTCTCTGCGCGCAGATGGAAGCGGTGTCGTTCGTAGGCGTGGTCCATGCGAAACTTGAAATGCGGCACCCACCCCGCATCCGATTCGACGCACACCACGTTCAGTTTGGGATGGCGGTCAAAGACGCCGCCCAGAATCATCATCATGATGATATTCTGCAAGCCGCGCACGGTGACGATCTGGTGCACCAGTCGCGACCCGCGCACGCGCTCCAGAATGCCGTCTTTGGTGGTCAGGATATGGAAGCTGACCGGTATGCCCAGTTCCACGCACAGACGCCAGAATTCGTCATAGCAGACATGGTCGTAATCCTCGACGGCGGGATCGCCCGGCAACATCACGCCGCGAAAGCCCTGCGCGTGGGCGGCACGCAGTTCGTCCACGGCCTCCTGCGGCGTGCGCATGGAAATAATCGGTATGCCAATCAACCGGTGAGAATCCGTAGCGCAAAACGCGCCCAACCAGCGGTTGTAGGCGGCAAAGCAGGCCTTTTTGTAGTCAATGTCGGGATGATTACACAGCACCATGCCCAGGCTCGGGTATAACACCTCAGCGGCAATACCCTCTTCGTCCTGGATTGCCAGACGCGCCGTTGGGTCGTGCCCCGCCGGGTGCAGGTCGCGCCAGTGCACGGGGTCGGAAAATTGCTCGGGAGTGCGGCCCGCCGTGCAGATCAAGCCCATTGGCACCTTGATACCCAGATCGGCGATCGCAAGAATGGCACCGCGCTTTGCGTCATAGGTCGCGCGCGGCCGCCGGTCCTCAAACTCAGGATCAATGTCCCTGAAGCAGTCCTCCGTTTCCGAAATATGGGAGTCGGCCGAGATGGCCGCTCCTGGCGGGAGTGCTGAGGTACTGGTCATTGCGGTCTCCGCTGAGCGCCGGGAATCCCTGCCGCTATTGCGCGCTGTGATGTGCGCACTGGGCCTCCTACTCTCGGTCAAAACATTGTAGAGTATTGTAGAGTAAAGGTAGCACAGCCAGAGGCAGGGCAATGATCGACAAGAGCGATTTATTCCACGATTTCCGCAGCATTGACTATCCCGTTATCGATGCCGATGCCCACGTCCAGGAGCCGGTCGACTTGTGGACCAACAATGCTCCTGCCTCCCTGCAGGGCAGGGTGCCAAGGGTCAAACATACCGAGCAGGGTGATTTCTGGCTGTTCGATGAGAACAAACCGCCCGAGGCCGTGAGCTTTACCGTCTCCGCCGGCAAGAGTTATCTTGACTATTACCCCACCGGCGGCAGTTATGCCACCCTGCGCCCCGGCATGTGGCAAACCCAGGCGCGTCTTGCTGATATGGCGATCGACGGGATTTATGCGCAGGTGCTCTACCCCTCGGTCACCTTGAAGGGCGCCGGTACCTACTCCGACGACCGCGAGTTACAACTGTACTGTGTGCGCAGGTATAACGAGTGGCTGGTCCAGGAATTCTGCAAAGACACTCAGGGCCGATTGGTCGCACAGGCCATCATCCCGACCACCGGTATTGGCGACGCCCTCGCAGAACTGGAATGGGCCATCGAGAACGGCCACAAGGGTGCTGTTATTTCGCGTATGCCCAGCGGCAACTATGAATTCAGTGAGGCAGATGAGCCCTTCTTTGCCCGTTGCTGCGCAGCCGACATGCCGGTGGTCATCCACATTGGTAGTTTCCTGCGCGGCAAAGGCGGTGGCGGCGGTGGCGGAAAACCACCGGATTTTAAAAACCTCGCGTTCCTGGGAGCGGCAGGGGCGATCAAGGCGGGATCGCATACCATACCGGTGGTCAGCGATTTACTGTTCTCCGGCATGTTCAGGAAATTTCCCGAGCTGAAAATCGTACTCGTGGAAGCCAACATCGGCTGGATACCCACCTTGCTGGAGCAGTGTGACGATATGTTTTATCGCTACCGCTTCTTTACTGAGGCGAGCGGCAAAATGGCTATGCCCAGCGAGGTCTTTCATCGACATTTCTGGGCGACCTTCCTGATCGATACGGTCGGCATGGATCTACGGCACAGGCTCAACACCAGCCATATTATGTGGTCGACGGACTATCCCCATAGCGCCAGTAACTGGCCCAACTCGCGCCAGGTGATTGACAAGCAGTTTCACGGGCTGCCCCATGCGCAGGTAAAGAAATTCCTGCACTCCAATTGCAAGACGCTGTACAACCTGCAGCATATTCCTGACACGCTGTAAGCTGGCCAGGGCAATCACCAGTCGGGACGAATTCAGCCGATGCTGCACGGCCTCAACGACCTTCGCGTCTTAGACTTCTCGGACAATATAGCCGGTAGCTATGCCACCAAGTTACTGGCGGACGCCGGCGCGGAGGTTATAAAGGTCGAGCCGGCGGCCGGTGATCCGATGCGACGCTGGTCCGGGCAGCGCCAGCGGTCGGACGCCTCACGAAGTGATAGCGATTGCGCCCTGTTTCAGTTTCTTAACACCTCCAAGAAATCGCTGATTGGTGAGTTCGGTGATGAGCACATTCGCCAACTGATTGGCAGTGCCGATATCGTCGTAAACACCTATGCCCCGGGGATCATCGACGCGGACCTGTTTTGCGCACAGTTTCCGCACGTCGTTCTGCTCTCCATGACGCCCTTTGGCCACACGGGTCCGTACCGCGACCGCGCCGCGACAGAATTCATCCTGCAGGCTGAATCGGGCTCGCTGTCCGGACGCGGCCTGCCGGACCAGCCGCCGGTGATGGCAGGGGGGCGCATCACGGAGTGGGTAGCAGGTACCTACGCTGCGCTGGCAGCCCTCGCCGCCTGTCGCAAGGCCCGCGACGGTGGCGTCGGTGACCATATAGATTTTTCGCTGCTGGAGGTGATGAACATCGCTGGCACCAGTTACGCTGATCTGATGGCCAGCCTGGCGGGCCGACCTGAGATAAGTGCCCCGGTGCGCAGCGTTGAGGTCCCGTCAATAGAGCCGACCAGGGATGGCTGGGTGGGGTTTACGACGAATTCCTTCCAGCAATATGCGGACTTCCTCGTGCTGATTGAGCGAACCGATCTGCTTGATGATAAAAATCTTGCCAGCATCTACGGGCGCACGGCCCGCATGGAGGAGTGGAATGCAATCGTACACCAGTGGACCCGTCAAAAGACCACGGCTGAGATAGTTGAGGCCGCCGCCCTTTTACGCATACCCGTCGCCCCTATCCACAATGGCAAGACCGTGTTGGAGCATGAGCACTTTCGGGCCAGGGGGGTGTTTGTAAAAAACCCCGGCGGAGGGTTTTTGCAACCGCGGCCACCGTACCAGATCAATGGGCAGTCGCCGGGCGTCCTGCAGGCCGCGCCTTTAATTGGCGAACATAATGACTGCATCACAGTAAAACCGCCCCGAGTCTTCCCGCACCAGTGGCCAGCCCAGAGGCGACCACTTGCAGGCATTCGTGTGCTGGATGCGACCGCGTGGTGGGCCGGGCCCTGTGCCACCCAGATGCTGGCCCACCTGGGGGCGGAAGTCATCCACCTCGAAGCAATCCAGCGCATGGATGGTATGCGTATGCTGGGTGGCCGCTTCATGCACAAGCCGCAGTGGTGGGAATACAGCGGCATGTTCCTGGGAGCTAACACTAACAAGCTGGGCCTGACGCTGGATCTGGACCAGAAGGCGGGCGTCACCGTCGCGAAAGAATTGATCGCACAATGTGACGTTTTTGTCGAAAACTATTCACCGCGCGTCATGGAAAAATTCACACTGAACTGGGATACAGTCCATGCACTCAACCCACGCGCTATTATGGTGCGCATGCCGGCCTTTGGACTGAGCGGACCCTGGAAAAATCACGTGGGCTTCGCGCAAACCATGGAACAGATCACCGGCATGGCGTGGATCACGGGTTTTGAGGACGACCAGCCGAGAATTCAACGCGGCCCCTGCGATCCACTGGCGGGCATGCACGCGGCCTACGCCGCGCTGGTGGCGCTGGCCGAGCGGGACAGGACAGGCGCGGGCAGTTTCATCGAGTGCCCCATGGTGGAAGGCGCGCTCAATGCATCTGCGGAACAAATTATCGAGTACAGTGCCTATGGCAATATTATGCAGCGCGCCGGTAATCGTTGCTCCCGTGCGGCGCCGCAGGGTCTGTACCCCTGTAAAGATCACCGGCCTGAGGCCGAGCAGTGGCTGGCGCTGTCCATCGAAACCGAGACCCAATGGCGCGCACTGCAACACTGCCTGGGCCAGCCCGTCGCGCTGGAAGACGCGATGTTTCAATCGCATGATGGACGCTGGCGCCACCATGATCAGCTCGATGCTCTGTTGGGCGAACTGCTCAGCGACCACAGCCTGGCAACCGTACTGGACAGTCTGGTGCAATGCCGGGTCCCGGCCGGCACCGTCTGGCTCGGCGCCCAAACCAGCCAACATCCACAATTACGCGCGCGCCACTTTTATGAAGAGCTTGCGCACCCGGTGGTGGGAACCCACAGTTTTGTCACCACGCCCTTTTTGTCCAGGCACACACAGCGCTGGCTCAATCTGCCAGCACCGTTGGTGGGGCAGGATAACCACGCGATACTCCGGTCGGTGCTGGGCTACAGCGATGCAAAAATCAAAGAACTGGAAGTGCTGGAAGTCATCGGCACGACACCGAAAGGGCTTAGGTAATATTAGGTGCCTGAATTACTGGGCACCGAACCGATACACCAGGTCGATGCCGTAGGTGCGCGGCAGCGCGTAGCCCACGGTTGTGGTGCGGGCAACGCCCACCACGGGGACGCCTCCCAGGCTGTGGTCATCAATGTCAGTGAGGTTTTTGCACCAGGCCACCACCGTGGTGCGCTCATCCGGAAGTTCCCAGGTAATGCGGGCATCGTAGAACGTCTCTGCCGGATTGGTGATGTCATCTGCGACATAAAAGCTGGGTCGGTCGAAGCCGCCGTAGGTTTCATCGCTGTAGCGCACCAGAACGTTGGGCGTGATCGTGCCCATCGTTTTGGTCTGGATGTTGTAGTCGACTGAGAGGTAGGCGGTCCACTGGGGGGCGCGCGGCATCGGCTCATCGGAGCGATCAATCACGACCTGGCCGCCGCCGTTGGGGTCGGGAACCTCGGACAGGTATTCCTTGAAGTCGGCATCCAGATAGGCAACGCTGCCCATAAAGCGCAAGTTATCGGCTGGCAGCAGGGTGAATTCGATTTCGACACCCTTCATTTCCGCTTTACCGGCATTTTCGATCGCCGGCAGGGGAATGCCGAAGCTGGGATCAGGCTTGGTGGTGGTCAGTTGGATGTCTGTATAGTCCTCGTAGAAAATGGCGACGTTGGTGCGCAGCATGCTATCCAGTGCGTCAACTTTAAAGCCCAGTTCCAGCATGTCGACATACTCTGGCTTGAAGTTTTCCAGATCGATAATGCCATCGCTATCGAAGTCGCCGTTGCCCACGGAAACGCCTCCGGAGCGGAAGCCGGTGCTGTAGGTCAGGTAGGTCATTGCTTCGTCCAACTGCAATGTTTCCAGCATTGCATCAGTGGCCAGGTACTTGATACTCGCCATGGGGCTCACATCGTCGTCGTTGCGACTGTCGCTTGATTCCCCAAAGGCACCAACGGTAAAGGGCGCACCACCAGGCCCGTCCGGATCGAAACCGTAGAGCCATGATGCTACCGACGTGCCGCCCGGCTGCGAGAAGGGGTGCAGGATATTGGCGGCGTAAATCGTGTCCAGCGTACCCTGGTAGTCACCGTTGCCGATACTGGGCAGATAGACCTTGGCTTCACGGTAGTCGGTTTTGCGCTCTTCCCAGGTATAGCGCAGCCCCAGCGTCAGAATGAGGTTTTCCCTGAGGTTGTAGTCGGCCTGGCTGAATGCGGCATAGGCGGTATTTTCGGTTTCGCGTTCAGTCAGGTTGGAGCGCGCCAGCATGATGCTGTTGGGGACTTTCGTGGTCTCCACGTAGCCCGCGAAGTCCTGCAACCAGTCATCGTTGGTTTCTTCATAGAATGCATAGGTGCCCACGGTGTAATTGAGGCGCTCATCAAAGGCATTGCCAATGAACTGAAACTCCTGCGAGTACTGGTCAGTATCGTTGTGTTCGGGCGCGAGGCGGCCGATGACGACGGCGTCCATGCCGTCGAGGTCTTCGTCGGCCTGCTGCTGCGTATTGCGGTAGGCGCTGATACTCTTTAACTGCATTTTATCGTTAATCTCCCAACTGACGGTATTGGACGCCATGCTGGTGTCCACCTTGTACACACCCTGGGAAAAAATATCGGACCGGGTGTTCTGCTCCCCCAGGAACTTGTCAATTGGCAGGTCTTCACCACTGCGGTTGCAATACTCCTCGACGGAGACTGGCGACAGCGCATTGTAGATGCCTTCGAGCGAACCCTGATTGGGAAACCCCGCTGCGGCCAGCTCTTCACCCAGCCACTTGCACTTCTGGCCGATGGGCTTTTGATCGATCTTCGTGTGATTCACATTCAAATCCACAATCAGCGAGTCGGCGGGCAGCCAGCGCAACTGACCGACAATCATATTCCGGTCTTCGTCGCTGTATTGTGTGCCGTCGATATTATTCTCGATGTAGCCGTTGCGATTGATGGTGGCCAGTGACAGCCGTGACAGCAGGGTGTTTTCTATTAGCGGGATGTCGACGGCAACAGATGCATCCTTGCGGTCAAGGTTGCCGTAGGTGCCCTTGGCGGTACCCCCGAATTCTGCGGAGGGCTTGATGGAGGTATACAGAATCGCGCCGCCGGTGGTGTTCTTGCCGAACAGAGTGCCCTGGGGACCGCGCAGTACTTGAATGCTTTCGATTTCCACGGCATCGAGCAGGGCCCCTGAGGCGCGGCCAATATAGACTTCGTCGAGATAGATCCCCACTCCAGCGTCTGTGGTGACCTGGGTCTCGCGCTGCCCGACACCCCGTATATAGGCATTGCCATCGCCTTTTACCCCGTTGCCGCCGCCGCCCAGATTCAGGCCGGGCACCAGGCCTTCAAAATCCCGCATATTCTTGATGCCAAGGGACTCCATCGTCTCGGTAGTGAATACCGATACAGCCACCGGTACTTCCTGTAGCGATTCCTCCCGCTTCCTGGCGGTTACCACGACTTCTTCCAGCGCCAGGTCTTCCGCCCAGGCAGTTGTGGGCAGTGGCAGGTTGACAAGACTCAGGGCTACCAGGGCAGACAGGTAGTAGTGACGCGGCATGCGGATTCTCCGTTGCTTATTATTGTGGTGGAGCCAGTGTGTGCCCAGCATAGTGCGTGTGCGTGTGAACGTCCAGCCAACCCTGACAGCTAACTCTGATAGATGGCCTGACCGATGGCGCCTGCAGGGCTGTGCGGCGTGCAATCGCGGAAAGACCCTGCGCGTACTGCTGTTAAAAGGCCAGACACAAAACTCCTTGATAAAAAGTTAATTATGAGGGGGCGATT
>Ga0163144_10019136_pt1 | contig 13789 bp, 8 predicted proteins | sample OliLak19BULKMAT1_FD_123175 | JGI IMG/M metagenome (GOLD analysis project Ga0163144, IMG submission 123175) | Freshwater microbial mat bacterial communities from Lake Vanda, McMurdo Dry Valleys, Antarctica - Oligotrophic Lake LV.19.BULKMAT1 | ecosystem: Environmental > Aquatic > Freshwater > Lake... | reverse complement strand
GCCTTGTCGACCGTTCCCTGCTCGTTGATGAACAGGCGCAACACGACCGTGCCGCCGCGCGACCCGGCGGTCTCGGGAACCAGCTGCTCGATGTCGGTGAGCGGCCGGGGGGGCGGGTCGAGGCCCATCGAGCCCTGGTAGGTCACGGACGGCGCCGGGGGCGCGGCGATCGGCGTGGCGTCCGCGGTCGTGACCGGTGGCGCTGTCGCCGCCGACGTCGGCACGGGGACGGGCTTGGGCACGGGCTCGGGTACCGGCACCGGGTCGGCAACCGGAGCCTGAACCGGAAGCGGCAGCGGCGGCGGCGCCGGCGGTCTGGACGAAGCGGTCTCGCGATCGACGGTTGGCGTGGCGGCCGCGACCCGGGGCGGTTCGGCGGGCGGCGGTTCCACGGCAACGGGCGGCGCCGGTGCCTGAGCCGGAGCGGGCACCGGTTCCGCCTCCGACGGCAGCACGGACTCCGGCGCGGCGATCACCCGGGTCAGCAGGACCGGCGCCGGCGGAGCCGCGGTCGACGCCGAGCTTCCCGAGCGGGCGCTTCCCAGCAGGACGGCGGCGTGGACGGCGAGGGAAAGCGCACCCGCCGCCGCCATCCCCCGGGCCAGGCGTCGGCGCCTCCCTGGCGCCGAAAGCCCTGCCGCTGCAGCCGCGGTCACACCTTCCGGGCCCGTTACTGCCCGGCGATCTCGCGCCAGCTCACCCGTTTCGGATTGTCCCCCGGTGCGATCTTCAGTTCGATGTTCTCGATGGTCGAGTTCGAGCCGGTGACGAAGGTCCGTAGTTTGTCTCGGCCGCCGCCCGGCAGCTTGACGATCGTGATACCGACGATCAGGAAGTTGGAGAACTGCTGCGAAACCGAGTACTGCTGGCCGAGACCGGTGCCGGCCGCGGTGCCGCCCGGCAGGGCCGAGCCGTCCCGGTAGTTGAAGTAGTTCAGCCAGCTGTAGCCGCCGCTGACGCAGGCGCTGATCTGCGGCACGTTGCTGCCGACGATCAGCGTGCCCGAGCGCAGCTTCATCTCGACGTTCACGCGCTCGCCCGCATCGGGCAGGTTGACGACCCAGCCGTCCGGCGCTGCGCACTGCGCCACCGTGCCGCTGCAGGCGACGGTCCGGTAGGTGCCGGGCCCGCTGCCGACCTGGGTCAGGGCGAGCGGCACCAGCGCGCTGCGCAGGTTGGCGAACGACGGCGAGCCGCTCATCGGATCGACGATGCCGTAGATCGACTGCACCTGCAGGTCGCCGACGTCGGTCGCACCGAGGAACTTGCCGGTACCGACGAACACCATCGGGTTGCCGTCGCGCAGGCTCACCTCCGGGCGCGTCGTGATCGGCTGCGGCGTGCCGCCGCTGTCCCGGGCCGTGCCGAGGAGCGTCGCCTCGCGGCCGGCAGGACTGATCGTGTCGTTGACATCGAAGCGCCAGATGTTGCCGAGCACGTCGGTGCCGTAGACCCGCAAGGTCATGTTGTTGACCTCGGCCAGGTCGGCGAAGCCGTTGATCTGGGCCAGGCCGCTCGGCGTGATCGCGTCGCCGACGCCGGTCGGGATCTTGTGGATGATCTGGCCGTTCGAGGCGTTGAGGACGTAGAGGTAGCCCACGCCGTCGCCGGCCTGGGCGGGCGCGTTCACGTTGTTGTAGCCCGAGGTGACGATCACCACCCAGGTGCCGTTGGCGAGCTTGGTGACGAGCGGGCGCCCGTAGGACTGGCCGAGGTGGCAATCCGAAGTGTTGCCGGCGGCTCCGCCGATGGCGGTGTTGCCGGCCGACCAGGGGCAGACGGCCGAGTCCCACTTGAACTCCCACAGGCCCTTCGGTACCAGCGGATCGGTGACGTCGAGCGCGTAGTAGCCCTTGCCGCCGTTGTTGAGGCCGGCCACCAGGATCGTCTTCCAGGAGCCCGAACCGGTATCGAACACGTCGCTGACCGAAGGCGTGCCGTCGACGAAGAAGGCGTGGTTGTCCTTGTAGTTGTTGTCCGCGAGGCGGTACAGCTTGGGCAGGACGATGCTCGGGATCACCGCCCACGCTTCCTTGCCGCCCAGCGGATCGAGCGTGCTGGTGCCGGCGTAGAAGGCGTGCAGCATGCCGTCGTTGCTCGGCACGTACAGCATCGGCGTCCGGCCGGAGTTGGCCGACTTGAAGGCTGCGTAACCGGCGTCGCCGTAGAGGCTGAACGGGGCCCGCACATAGGTCGGCTGGCCGTTCACGGTGTCGCCGAGCACGTGCTCGCGGGCCCGGTAGAGCTTGGTGACGTCGTTGGTGACGAAGCCCTCGAGGCCGCGGTGACCGCGGAGGAAGTTCACCAGGTTGGCGCCGGCGGCCGGCGTGCGCTGGTCGACGGTCGGGATCGTCCCGTCGGTCATCGCCGGGTAATGGCTGAGCAGCGAGACGTTCAGGTTGCCGAAGTTCGCCTGCTCCGACGCGTTGAGGCCGTCGGGCAGCGTTCCGGCAGGGTTGCCGGCACCGTCGCAGACGCTGGTGCCCCAGGTGAAGTTGGTGAGGTTGTTGGCCGCTCCCTGGCGGAACAGGAAGATGTTCCGGTCGTCGCAGAGGTTGCGGGCCCGGGCGTCGAGCTGGGCCTGGGCCGACCAGATCACCGTCGGGTTGATCGCCCCGGTGCCCAGGTCGATCTCCTTCGCCTGCACGTCGCCGGTCCACTTCCGCGTGGTGTAGCTCGCGAGGTAGATCAGGTTGTCGCCGGACACCGGCTCGAGGTTGGAGGTCGCCGCCGCCGAGCCCGACGCCAGCCGCGCCTGGATGCCGGCCAGCGCGTCGGCCAAGCCGGCGATCACCGAGGTCGGATTCGCCGCGCTGAAGTACGTGCCGCGGCCGTTCACCGCCGTATGCCAGAAGTCGTCGATCGACTTCGGGTTGTCCCACAGGCTCTTCCTGTTGCCGTAGTTGTCGGGCATCGAGGTCTCGAGCATCGGGTCCGGCCACAGCGGCCAGTTCTGCGCGCCGGTGCGGATGCCGGCGAAGTCGCCGGTCACGACCGAGCCGGACTTGTAGTCGGGGCGGTAGTTGAGCGTGCCGGAGACGCCGAGCGCGATCGTGAACGTGGTCATGTGCTGCCAGCGGACGCGATCGTCCTCGGAGCCCGAGCCTACCGACGGCACGTCGTTGGTCGAGATCGTCGCCGGCCAGTCGGCGTCACGCCGCAGGTCGGTGATGTAGTAGTACTGCGCCACGTCGGCCAGCGAGTTGACGCTGCGGGCACCGCTCAGCGCGGTCGTCACGTCGCACGGCCACGCCGAGCAGCTCGGGAACGCGGTCGTGTCGGCCGCGGTCCAGGCCGGCGGCTGCGGATTGGGCGACGGCAGCGGCGGGGGCGTGACATTGGGCGCGTAGCAGACGCCGTCGACATCGGCCAGCGGAGTGACCGTGGTCACCGTCGGCAGGGCGCCCGAGGGCACGCCGCCGCTGTAGAAGGTGGTGTCTTCGGTCGTCGTCGTCGTGAACTGGATCTTGCTGCCCGAGGCCGGCTCGCAGAGCGTGCGGGTGAAGTTGTTGCCGATGTTGGCGGCCGCCGGCGTGCACACGGTCTCGAGCGTCGGCCCGGTCGTGATGGTGTTGCAGGTGGTCGAGGTCCAGCCGTTGGCCGAGGTCGCCGTGACCGGGGTGCAGGAGGCGACCGGCGTCGGCCCGGTGTTGACGCTGTTGCAGGTGGTCGTGGTGTAGCCGTTGCCCACGGTCGGGCCGGACGGCGTGCAGGTGGTGGTGCCGCTCGGGCCGATGACGATCACCGGACAGGTCGTCGTCGTCCAGCCGTTGCCGGCGATGGGCGCGATCGGCGTGCACGAGGCCACCGGAACGTTGCTCGTGTTGTTGGGCGTGCAGGTCGTGGTCACGAAGTTGTTGCCGGGAGTGCCGATCGACGCGGAGCAGCTTGCCACCGGCACGTTGGTCGTGACCACCGGGTTGCAGGTGATGGTCGTGTAGCCGTTGCCCGCGATCGGCGCCTGCGCCGTGCAGTTCGCCACCGGCTGGGCGACGACGTTGTTGCTCGTGCAGGTCACCTCTTGCCAGCTGTTGCCCGCGCTCGCCGTCTGCGGCGTGCAGGACGCGACCGGCACGTTGCTCGTGTTGTTCGGGGTGCAGATCGTCGCCGTCCAGCTGTTGCCCGCGATCGCCGGCGCAGGGGTGCACGAGGAGACGTAGGTCGGGCCGGTCGTGATCGGCGCGGGGCAGGTGAAGGTGGTGAAGCCATTGCCGGAAATGGGCGCAGCCGGCGCACAGCTCGAGACCGGCACGTTGCTGGTGACGATCGGCGCCGGGCAGGTCGTGGTGGTCCAGCTGTTGCCCGCGCTCGCGGCGGCAGCCGTGCAACTGGTCACCGCCACGTTGCTCGTCACGACCGGCGCCGGGCAGGTCGTGTCGGTCCATTGGTTGCCGGCGTTGGCCGCCTGCGGCGTGCAGCTCAGCACCGCCACGTTGGTGGTGTTGTTCGGCGCGCAGGTCGTCGTGACCCATGAATTTCCCGCCGAGGCGGCGCTTGGCGTGCACGAGGACACCCCGGTCGGACCGGACGTGATCGGCGCCGGGCAGGTCGTGGTCGTCCAGCTGTTGCCGACCGCGGCAGCGGCCGCGGTACAGCTCGCCACCGGAACGTTGGTCGTGACGATCGGTGCCGGGCAGGTGGTGGTGGTGTAGGCGTTGCCGATGACCGGGCCGGCCGCCGTGCAGGACACCACCGGCACATTGGTCGTGACGATCGGCGGCGGGCAGGTGATCGTGATCCAGTTGTTGCCGGCATTGCCGGTCTGTGGCGTGCAGGTGAGGACCGGGATGGAGGTGCCGACGAGGACGTTGCATTCCGTCGTCACCCAGCCGTTGCCCAAGGTCGGACCCGACGGCACGCAGGTGCCCGACGGCATGGTCACGCCGCGGATCACGCAGACGGTGGTCTGGAAGCCGTTGCCGACGTTGCCCGCGGCCGGCGTGCAAGTCTGCACCGCCGTCGGGCCGCTGACGATCGTCGGCGCCGGGCAGGTGGTGGTCGTCCAGAAGTTGCCGGCGTTAGGCCCCGAGGCCGTGCAGGTGGAGACGGCGACGTTGGTCGTGTTGTTCGGCGCGCAGGTGGTCGTCGTCCAGAGATTGCCGGCGATCGGGACGGACGGCGTGCAGCTCGACACGCCGGTCGGGCCGGTCGTGAGCGGCGCCGGGCAGGTCGTGTCCGTCCAGCTGTTGCCCGCGGCGGCAACGCTCGCCGTGCACGAAGACACCGGTACGTTGGTGGTGATCAGCGCCGGGCAGGTGGTCGAGGTCCAGCTGTTTCCGGCAGTGGCGGCAGCCGGCGTGCAACTCGAGATCGGCGTCGGGCCGGTGGTCACCGGCGCGGGGCAGGTCCTTGCCGTCCAGGCGTTGCCCGCGCTCGCCACCGCGGCGGTGCAGGTCAGCACCGCGACGTTGGTGGTGTTGTTCGGGGCGCAGGTGGTCGCGGTCCAAGCATTGAGGGCCGTGGCCGCAGCGGGGACGCAGTTCTGCACGCCGACCGGACCGGTGACGGCCGGTGCCGGGCAGGTGGTCGTGGTCCAGCCGTTGCCGGCAGCCGGGCCCGAGGGCGTGCAGCTGAGCACCGGCACGTTGGTCGTGGGGTTGCTGCCGCAGGTCGTCGCCGTCCAGCTGTTGCCGGCCGAGGCCGCCACCGGAGTGCAGGAAGCCACCCCGGTCGGGCCGGTCGTGGCCGGCGCCGGGCAGGTCGTCGTGGTCCAGCTGTTGCCGGCGGTCGCCGCCGACGGCGTGCAAGAGGCCACTCCCACGTTGGTGGTGTTGTTATTCGAGCAGGTGGTCGCCGTCCAGGCATTGCCCGCCGCGGCGGCCGCGGCCGAGCAGGTGGGCGTCGGCACGTTCGTGGTCACCACCGGCGTGCAGGTCGTGTCGGTCCAACTGTTACCCACCGAAGCGGCCGCGGCTGTGCAGCTCGCGACCGGGACGTTCGTCGTCGTCGACGGGGTGCAGGTGGTGGAGGTCCACAGCGGGCCGGTCGCTGCCGCAGGAGTGCAGCTCGCCACCGGCGTCGGGCCGGTCGTGGGGAAGGTGCAGCTCGTCGAGGTCCACGCGTTGCCCGCGGCGGCCGCTACCGGCGAGCAGGTCGCCGTCGGCGTCGGGCCCGTGGTCACGGCGGAGCAGGTCGTCGCGGTGAAGGCGGTGCCGGCCGTGGCCGGCGCGGGGTTGCAGACGTCGACCGGGACGCCGGAGGTCGTCACCGTGTTGCAGCTGACCGTGGTATAGCTGTTGCCGGCATTCGGAGCCGCCGGCGTGCAGGACAGAACCGGGGTCGGACCGGTGCCGGTCGCGGCGCAGGTCGTCAGCACGTAGTTGTTGGCGATGCTCGCCGAGGCCGGCGTACAGCTGGCCACCAGGCTCGGGCCCGTGTTCACCGTCTCGCAATAGAATCCACCGCCCGGAACGCAGCTGCCCGTCGGCACCGGGTTGCAGGTTTCGCCGGAGTCGGCGCAGATGCTGGTCTGCGACGTGCTCCTGCGCACCTGCGAGGTGGTCACGGTGGTCTGCGACGTGCCCTGCAGTTCCTGGTAGGTGCTCGTCATCGTCTGCTGCGTCGCCCGCATCGTCTGGGCGGTGCTGCGCAGCATCTGCGAGGTGCTCGTCAGGTTCTGGACGGAGCTCTGCAGGTTCTGGGTCGTGCCCTGGGTCGTCTGAGCCGTGCTTTGCAGGTTCTGGGTGGTGGTCTGGCGGGTCTGCGTCGTGCTCTGCCGGTTCCGGTTGGTCGCGATCCGCGTCTGGTTCGTGCTGCGCACCGTCTGCGACGTGCTCCGCCTGGTCTGAGTCGTGCTCTGGCGGTTGATCTGGACCGTCTGCTCGTTGTACCAGCGGTAGTCGATGGTCTGCGACGTGTTCTGAACGTTCTGCGTCGTGCTTCGCAGGTTCTGGTTGGTGCTCTGCCGGTTCTGCACCGTGCTCTGCCGCGTCTGCGTCGTGCTCTGAAGGTTCTGGTTGGTGCTCTGCAGGTTCTGGTTGGTGCTCTGCAGGTTCTGGACCGTGCTCTGCGACATCTGGGTGGAACTCTGCAGGTTCTGCAAGCTCGTCAGCAGCATCTGCGACGTGCCCTGCAGGCTCTGCATCGTGCTCTGCGTCGTCTGCGAGGTCGCGATCGTGGTCTGCGTCGTCGCCCGGTTGATCTGGATCTCGGTCTTGCTGAAGTACACGCCGCACGGCGAGTACCCGTAGGCGTTCGACTTGTTGGTGCGGACGCGCTGGCCGTCGGGCACGCCGTCCCAGATCGGCCGGGGAGTGCCGTTGACGTTGATGATGCCGGCGTCGGTGTTGGTCGTCAGCGCGTCGAGGGTGCCGTCCCGCTGGCCGACACGGGTCACGCCGTCGATCCCCACCGGACCGGCGCCGACGGTCTCGGCGTTGTCGTTCCAGTAGCCGTCCGTCGTCATGATCGTGAAGTTCTGCTGGCACGAGTACTGGACGGGATCCTCGGGCATGCCGGTGTTGATGCCGTCGCTCTTGCCGGCGTAGTGCCGGCCGACCCGCGCCAGGCCTTCGCGCGCCGGCGAGGTGCCGCCGGTCTTCTGCGCGAACAGCTTGTCGAACCAGGCGGTGCGCTGGGTCGAGTCGAAGTCGGCGATCGGCAGGTACTTGGCCGGGTTGACCGGCGCGTTGAGCGAATCGGCCGCGAGCGGAACGTTGTTCGGATACTTCGGATTGACCGTGATCAGGCCGACCCGGAAGCTGTCGGTAAGGGGCGTGAACGCCAGGCTCGCCGCGCTCTTGATCATCGCGATCCGGGTCCGGTAGTAGGCGTACCAGATCGCGAAGTTGCTCTGCTGCGCTCCGCTCGCCAGCGACATGTCCACCCGGGTCCAGGTGCCGCCGTCGGACGCCGGCTGGGTCGAGCCGACGTCGAAGTCGGCACACGCCGCCGAGGTGTACCCGGTAATCGCCGGGCCGGTGTGGACGTAGTGGAACGCCGGCGTGAGGGGATAGGTCCAGCCGCCGTTGCGCAGGGTCGCGTTGTCGTACGGCGTAAAGCTCGTGGCCAGGTTGACCGTCACCACCGACAGCGTGTCGTACGCGTCGTAGGGCGCGGACGTGAACGACGGCGTCGGGAAGAACGAGCCGTCGGCCCGCTTGGGCAGCGAGTAGTTGGTCGCCGGGTTGTAGTAGAGAACGTTGCACTGCGAGCTCTTGTAGCCGATCCGTGCGGCGACGTCGGTGGTCGAGATCGGCCCCAGCAGCGCCTCGACCTCGTCGGGCATGTGGCTGAAGCTCATCGAATCCGACGTGTCCATCAGCAGCATGATGTTCGGCTTCACCTGGGCCGAATTGGTGCTGGTGATCGGCGTGCTCGAGATGTCGGTCTGGGCAGCGTGCAGCGGCGAGACGGCGAATGCCAGCGCGGCGACGCTGCAGCCGAGGAGTCGGCCGACGGCGGGGGCGGTTCGCGAAGTCTTGTGCTTGTTCATGACGCTGCTTTCGGGAAGTCGGTCTAGCGGACCATCACCTGGATGTAGCTCAGGGTTTGCTTCGGACCGACGATCCGGGTGGAGATTCGATAGTGGACGATCAGGCGGTCTTCGCCATCCGAGAGCGGATAGTGCTGAGTCGTCGTGCTCATGTTCAAGCCGCCGGTCGGCGGCGTCTTGACGCAGATCTGGGCCGGGTCTTCCGGATTCATCGCCGGGTTGAGGCAGAGCCGTTCGATGATGTAGCTGACCTCGTTGTTGGCCCGGGTCCCGTCGTCGGCGACGAGCTTCTTGCTGAGCGTGTTCCAGTCGTAGGTCGAGGGGTCGCCGGTCAGGCGCTGCGTTCCCCCGGCGCCCCAGTCGGAGTAGTAGCCCTCGGCCGGCACGTCGTTGTCGAGAGCGACGGTGCCGCGCAGCGGCAGCCACCAGTTGAGCGCCGCCTCGGTGCCGTAGTCGCCGGTCGCGGTGGCGCTCTGCTTGAACGCGAGGTTGCCCGCGATCGACAGCCCCGAGCCGGACTGCCGGACCATCGCCACGCCCGCGAGCGCCATGACCACGAGCACGATCATGGCGACGAACAGCACCACGCCGCGTTGCCGGCGCAGGCCGAAGCTGGTTGCCCGTCTGCTCATCATTGGCCCCAGATGACGTTGCGCAAGGGGAAGACCTTCTCGTACACGGTGTAGCGATAGTTGCGCCAGTTGTTGGGGCTCGGATCGCCGGGAGTGAACGCGTCCGGGGTTCCGTCGACGTTCTTCATCACGAAGTCGACCTGCAAGGCGCCGCCGTTGGCATGCCAGACCGGATTCGGCGCGGAGTAGCTCTGCTCGGTCGCATTGACCGCGGGCCGCTCGAAGTTGCGGCTGCGCACGAGCATGGCGACCCGAACAGCGCGCACCGTGGTCCAGTCGATCGGTGCCGGGAGGGTCTTGCCCCAGGCCACCGTCAGGACCGCAGGATCGGGATCGGTGTCGAAGCCGTACTCGGCCTTCATGTCGACGACGCCCTCGGCGATCGGGAAGAAGACCGCGCCCTGAAGCTCGTCGCGACTGCCCAGGACACCCGAAGCGATGCTCCAGACGTTGCGCCGCGGCAGCGGACCCAGGCTGTAAACCATGCCGCTCGGGAAACTGGCACCGACGCCGGCGGCGGTGTTGTAGCGCGAAGGAAGGTTGGCGCCGTTGACGTAATAGTGCGGGTAGCTCCCTTGAACGAAGCCCATCGTCTTCGGGTCTGCCGGCGTCGAGTCGTCGGTGACCTCCACCAGCTGGCACTCGGCCGAGCCCGGCCCCGCGGTGCCGGCATTGGCCAGGACGGCGAGGTCGCCCGACTTGAAGCCGGTGCGGTCCCAGACGGAGACGGTCTGCGCCGTGAGACGGCTGTAGGTCGTCTGGCTGGTGAAATAGGGCGAGGTTCCGTAGAGCGTCGCGATCTCGTCGGGCTCATTGGTGGCGTCGTTGTCGACGATGATGACCGGCACCATCGGAAACGAGAGCGGTGCGCTGGCGGTGCCGTCGAAGCCGAACACCTGGCAGCCCATGGTCGTATCCCCGGCGCCGCCGAAGCCCTGGCCGGCCAGACGCAGATCGCGCTCGACGCTGTACATGGCGATCGAGCCGGTCACCTGCGAGTCGCTGCCGGCGCTGGTCGCCCGGGTTCGGGCGTCCCAGATCGAGACGGTCTGGAAGATGACCAGCATGCCGATCATGCCGATGGCCAGCCCGACCATCACCTCCACCAGCGTCATGCCGCGCTGGGCGAGGGGGAACCGGTCACGGGAAGACGACTTCATGGCGGCCTCAGTTGACGTAGGAGACCAGCTCGTACCGGTGCAACGGCGAGAACGCCACTGCAGCCGAGGACGGCGGTTGCCAGCAGATCGTCACCGTCACCCGGTTGAAACCGGCGCCCGGCGTCTGATCCACCACGATCTGCTGGCTGACGTTGGTCGCGCCCGGCAACGCCCGCTTCGCATCGGCGGCGCCCGAGATGCGGCCGACCCAGTCGATGACGGCGGCATTGGTCGAAGGAGCGCCGGCGAAGGAGCAATAGCCCAGCAAAGCGGGCTGGTGGGCGAAGGCCAACAGCGCGGCGTCGGCAACGAAGGCACTCGCGGCCTGGTTGTAGGCGGCGGCCTGCAGCTGGATCGCCATCTCCGAGACGATCTCGTTGGCGTAGTTGGCCGCTTCGGTCCGGTACTGCGAATCGGACTGCGCCGCGATCGCGACGCTGCCCATCGCCACCATCCCGAGGATGCCCAGCGAAAAGATGAGGATGGCGATCAATGCCTCGATCAGCATGACGCCTTGCTGCTTGCGCTTGTTCATGGTGTGCATGACCTTGTGTCGCCGACCGAGGCGGCGGGATCGCACAGACGGACCTGGCCGCCGGGCGCGATCACGACGTTCCAGCAGCGGACCGGGCCGGCCGGAACGCAGGCGCCCGCAGGCGGGTTCTCGATCGCGATGGTGCCGACGCCGACGGTCGCCGCGCCGATGCCGTTGAAGCGGACGATCGGCGAGGTGGACAGGATCGTCACCCGTGGCGTGGCTCCGCCGCCTTCGAGCGCGCTCTTGGTCTCGATCGCCGGCGCGTCGTAGGGACCCGGGTTCACCGTCTGGCTGCGGATCACCCAGTTCTTGCCGGTCACATCGGGGGCCAGCGAGTTCTCGATGCCGGCGGCGATCGGCGTGTTGGTCATCGCGAACTCGACCGGGACGTTGCGCCGGATCGCTTCGCTGCGCGCCTGGCTCAGGCCGGTGTAGAAGCTCTGCGCCACGCTGCCGAGCCGGGCGTTGTTGATGTACTCGGAGAACGACGGCATGCCGAGCATCATCAGGATGGCGATGATGGTCATCGCCGTCGCCAGCTCGACCAGCGAGAAGCCGCGTTGCGCCGCCCCTGTCAGCACGACCCGTCCTTCTTCAGCACCCAGCAGGCGGCCGAGAGGGTCCAGCCGGCCGGCGCGCCGGTGGTCGACCGGATGTTGGCGTCGTTGACGGTGAAGACGAAGCCCAGCATCGGCCCGAAGCCGGTGGCCGTGACGATGTAGGTGTTGGCCGAGAGGACGTTGCAGACGAAATTGAAGTGAGCGGTGGGGCCGGGCGGCGGGGCGACGGTATTGGCGGTACAGGCCGCCGGCAGGGCCACCGGCGTGAACGAGCGGTTGTCCTGGAAATAACGCTCCATCTTCAGGCGCTGGTCGGAGAGCGTCATCGTCGCCTCGGTGATGCGCGAGCGCATCACGTACTCCGAATACTGCGGAATCGCGATCGCCGACAGGATGGCGATGATCGCGACCGTGATCATCAGCTCGATGAGGGTGAATCCGTGTTGGGTGCGCATGCGCGTCTTCCTTTGTGGGGGGAGTGTAGGAATCGGCTCTGCCGGGCGCAGGGCCAACCGACGAACGGATCGGCAGGGGCGGTGAACGGCAGCGGCGTGAGGCGGCCCGGCATCAGTTCACGACTTCGTCCGATCTCCGCGCTACTTGCAGGCTTCGATCCACTTCGCGGACAGGGTCGAGGTGACCTTCTCGGCCTTGGCACCGCGCTTCTTTCGCTCGAGCTCGGCCTTGCCGGCGTAGGTCGTGGCAGCGAAGGTGATCTCGGCCGGACCCGCGAGGCTGCCGTCCGCGGAAGTGCAGGCGATCTGCCAGCCGGCCTTGCCGGCCTGCGGCCTGACGTCGCGGTTCTCGCATTTCATGCCGGTCTCGCGATGGCGTGGAAGGACGCGGGCCGCATCACTCACGTCGGCGGCGGCGTAGCAGGCCCGGCTGACGATGGTTCTGCGGCTGTCCGTTCCGACCGTCTGGACGGTCACGGTGGTCTCCCACAGGCCGGCGCGCATCGGCGTGGGGGCCGCGACGGGAGCGGGTGCGGCCGGCGCAGCCGGCTTCTGGGCAGCGGCCGGTCCGGCGAGGAACAGCGCCGAGGCGACGACGAGGAACGGGGTCGGGTTCATGTTTCGCTTCTCCGCAAGGTCAGGGTCGGGCGCCGTGCTCCAGGAGGACGTCCCGGACGAGGTTCCCGTCGACGGGCGAGATCCGGGCCTGGCCCAGGCAATCGAGCAGTATGAAGCGGGGAGCCCCGCCTTCGGCCTTCTTGTCGTGGCCCATGAGCGCGAGCAGCTCGCTCGCGGCCAGCGGCGGCAGTCGCACCGGCAGACCGGCGCGGCCGACGAGCGCGCCAAGGCGCTCGGCGCCCGGCCGGTCGAGCAGCCCGAGCCGCACCGACAGGGCCGCCGCCAGCAGCATGCCGCAACCCACCGCCTCGCCGTGCAGCCAGGTGCCGAAGCCGGCGGCAGCCTCGATCGCGTGGCCGAAGGTGTGGCCGAAGTTCAGGATCGCCCGAACTCCGGACTCCTTCTCGTCGCGGCCGACGACCATCGCCTTGAGCTCGCAGGAACGGCTCACCGCGTGGGCGAGGGCTTGCCGGTCGCGGCGCAGGAGCGCATCCAGCCGGGCATCGATCCAGTCGAAGAACGCCAGGTCGGCGACCGCGCCGTACTTGATGACCTCGGCCAGGCCGGCGATCAGCTCGCGCTGCGGCAGGCTGCCCAGCGTCTCCAGGTCGGCGACGACGAGGATCGGCTGGTGGAACGCGCCGATCAGGTTCTTGCCCAGCGGATGGTTCACGGCGGTCTTGCCGCCGACCGACGAATCGACCTGGGCCAGCAAGGTGGTCGGGAGCTGCACGTAGTGGATGCCGCGCATGAAGCAGGCCGCGGCGAAGCCGGTGAGGTCGCCGACCACGCCGCCGCCGAGGGCGAACAGGGTGGCGCGCCGATCGGCCTTCGCCGCCAGCAAGGCATCGACGATCCGCTCGACGGCGGCCCACGTCTTGTATTGCTCGCCATCGTCGAGAACGACCAGGCTCACGTTGCGAAAGCGCTGGCGAAGACAGGCCAGCAGACGATCGGCCAGCAGAGGCGCGACCGTCGCGTTGCTCACCACGACAGCGACCTCGCCCGCCGCCAGCGAGGCGTAGGTGGCCGGATTCGCGAGCAGGCCGGAGTCCACCAGGATGTCGTAGCCGCGATCGACGACCTCGACCCGGATGCGGGTGCCGGACGCCGGCCCCGCCGCAGACGCGGCCGGCAGCGAAAAAACGGGCTCGGTCACGCTGCCCCCCGGCCGGTGTCGTCGCGCCGGGCGATCGCCGGCGGGAGCGCGCCCACGATGGCGTCGACCAGCATCTGCAAGGTCTTGCCCCGGGTTTCGATCTCGAGCGTCGCGGCTTCGCGATAGAGCGGCTCGCGCTCGGCGCTCAGCTCGCCCAGGCGCGCCGCGGGATCGGCGACCTGCAGCAGCGGCCTCTTGGTATCGCGGCGGAGGCGGTGAAAGAGCGCCTCGGG
>Ga0163144_10019134_pt1 | contig 13790 bp, 10 predicted proteins | sample OliLak19BULKMAT1_FD_123175 | JGI IMG/M metagenome (GOLD analysis project Ga0163144, IMG submission 123175) | Freshwater microbial mat bacterial communities from Lake Vanda, McMurdo Dry Valleys, Antarctica - Oligotrophic Lake LV.19.BULKMAT1 | ecosystem: Environmental > Aquatic > Freshwater >... | reverse complement strand
GGAAAGGACGAACGCGCTGGCACGAGCCATGAAGGCAAAAGGATTCTTCACAAAGCCGGGCAGACGCACGCATGAGCCCAGCCCCAGCGCGGCGATCTCGCGCTCGAGTTTTCCACGCAGCTCGCCCTCGCCGAGAATCCAGAGCTCCGCCGCGCCCTCGGGCTGGATGCGGGCGAAAGCCCGGATTAACGTCGAGAAATCCTTTTGCGCCGTGAGCCGGCCGCAGCCGAGAAACCACGGTCCCTTCGGCGTGGGCAAAGCGGGTTGTTCCAATGCGAGTCTCTCCACCTGCTGGTCATAGCCGGCGTTGTGGATGACGGAGATGCGACTGCGTGCCTCCGGGATGAGTTGGGCCAACCCTTCCGCGACGCCGCTGGAGAGCGCGATGATCCGATCGGCACGCGCGTAGGCGGACACGATGGCCCGCGGCAGCCAGCCACGCGTCCACCGCGGGAGATGAGCGAGCGTTTTCTCCAGATTGTTCTGGATGGCCGCGATGAACAGCGGACGCGGATGTGGAAGCGATTCCAGTGCCGCCGCGGTGGCGGCGGTCGTGTGATCGAGGAAGCTGATGATGACCTCGGGCTGTTCCGCCGCGAGCAGACGTCGCAGCGCCGGGATGGACGTTTGCATCCGCAGCGTCGAGGAGGGCACGCGGGGCCAACCGCAGCAGCGCGCGATGATGTCGGCAGGCAGTCGCGATTCGTACGAGCCGCCGGGCCGCGCCACGGCAAGGAGGGGCTGGAACTTCGTCCGGTCGAAATGGGTCAGCAATCGCAGGAGGTGCATCTCCGCACCACCGCCGCCCAACTGGGGGACGAAGCTGAGAATCTTGATCCGCGGCAGAGAAGTCTGCTCGCCGCGCCCGGTCCCTCCGGGTGGCGCGGGCCGGGAATGCATGGAGGCTTCAAGCAGCATGTGATTGAGGGCGAATCCGAGGTGCGAATGATCTTTGAACCCGTTTCCGGCCGCGGATCAATCCGCCGAGGCGGATCATGATCAGGGCGGGCACGATGGCATAGATCCACAGGCGAAACCCGTTCTGTGAAGGCTCAAAGTAAAAGAGGGTGATCATGTAGATCGCCATCACGCCCGGCGCCTCGGGGTGGCGGGTGAGGAGATCCGCAAGCCACCGCTTCAACATGCCGACCAGGAAGAAGATCAACACCACGCCGGGAATGTGGAAATTCCAGTAGGCCTCGCCCACGGGCCCGGCGGGCGTGCCCCAATCGCCGCCCATGAAGGTCTGGTTGGCCTGCACATCCACGCCCCGGGGCTTGTCCGGCCAGAATTCGCGTGGAAGAAAGCGCAGGCCCCACTCGAGATACGTTTTGCCCCACAGGAGTTTCTCCTCCATGGGAACCCTGGCGATGATGGCGAAGAAACTCGATGCCGAGCCGGAGCGGAGCAACAGTTCCTCCTGTGACTTGGAGGCCATCTCGGCGAGCGACGTTTCTTGCAGCGCACTCATGTTCAAGTGCTGGGTGTCCGTCCAGTTGGAGGACCGGAGCAAGGCCAGGATTCCGAAGAGCAGGAAGATCGTCACCGCCGCCGCCGCCAGACGGAGATAGGGCACCCGCCGGTTACGAAGCGTCCAGCAAAGCAGGATCAAGATGGCGGGGAAAATCATCCCGGAACGCTTGCCCTCGCTCATGTACGCCATCGTGAGTGCGGACAGGCCCAACACCCAGAAGACCGGATTACGAAAGGCCGCAGCCTGGGCGCAGACCCAGACCACTGCGACGATGGTGGCCATTTTGGTGGCCACGGCGTAAGGCCCGATCCCGTCCACGTTGTCATCGGTCATTTCAATTTTTTTCGCCATGCCAAAGGCCAGGCTTTTGGCGAAACCGGACAGGCCGCCATACAGGTGGATGTAAAGGACGAACGCCGCCACGGAGATGCCCAGAAAGATCAGCAGCACGAAATAGAGCCGGCTGGAGGCGGCTGTGGGGGCGTTCCATTGCGGGACCGGCAGCCTTGGTCCGCGCGCGAAGCCGATGTAGAGAGCGATCAGGGCCAGCGAATGGAGGAAGTTTCCGTAGGCGAAAATCATGTTCAATTCCTCCGGCCACTTCTCGGGGAGCATGATGTGCTCATCCAGGCCACTCATGAAGAGCGTGGTGCTGCGCATCACCATGTTGACAATGCTGACGCAGGCGCCCAGCACCAGCGGATGACACCAGCCGTATTCCGGCTTGAACTTCACGAAGGGGTAGAAGCTCCAGAAGATGAGCCACCCGCTGCTCAGCGCCACCCAGGCCATGGAGATGCCGCCGGTGCCGGTGTTGAACAACGCCACACCCATGACGCCGAACAGGTAGAGCGCGCCGAAGATGAGAATGCCCAGCACCGTCCACCGCTGCATGGGCACGAACGGGTTGGCCTGGGCATTCTCCTCGGGCAGCCCGGGAGCCGCCGGTGCAGGATCGGCAAGGGCAGGAGTGTTTCGATGTGATGTCATTTGTCGGTGAGTGAAAGGACGAGGTTCCGGTATTTTTCGAGACAGCTCCCAGCGGAGAATATCTGAGGGGCCAGAGTAGCTCCGGCCGCGCCAAGTTCGGCCCTCAGCGAAGGGGATTGCGCCAGGCGGGCGATTTCAGAACAGAGAGCTTCATAGCTCCCTTGCGGGACTACGCAGCCACACTGGTGCTCTTCCAGAATCTCCCGCGCCGAGGCCACGTCGAACGACACCACCGGCGTGCCACAGGCCAGCGACTCGATCATGCAGCGGGCCAGGCCCTCCTTCCGGGTGGGGATCACAATCACATCGCACGCCTGATACCAGCGCTGCACCTCGGAGCAGAATCCAACGAAGCGGACCCGGTTCTCGATCTGCAATTCAGCCGCTGCCTCCGCGCAGCTCCGCGCGTAGGGATTGGTATCCGGCTCGAAGTCGCCGACGAAAAAGGTCTGCGCGGCCGGGCATTGCCCTGAGAGAGACGGCACCGCATGGCGCAGGTAGTTGAGCTGATTCTTCTTGTCGTTAAAGGTGGCGATGAAGCCGACTGCGAATGTCCCTTCGGCAATCCCGAGCTCACGGCGCAACGCCCGGCGCTCCTCCGGCGGCAGCGGGCGCATCTGCTCGAAGTCCACGACCGAGTAAATGAAATCAATGGGCGGACGCGCCTCGCCTCGTTTCATGCGTGAGGCCGGCTCGTAGAATTCTTTCATCGCGCGAGAGAGCACCAGCACCCGCGAGCAGAGCCGGAAGCGACGCCGGTATTTCGGAAGATCCAGACCTTCCTCGAGCGACTTGGTGTCGCGCAGGTTCAACAGCAATGGCACGCCGGCCAGGCGCGCGCCGACCGCGACGTGCCAGAAGGGAGCCGGATCGTTGCAATGCACGACCGTCACACCGCGCTGGCGGAGCGTTCTCCAGGTCCACCAATTCGTGGCCACGAGGCTCCGAAGGCGTCGAGCCAGGGTCGCCAGTCCCCCGCTCCGCCAGGAACTTCCGTGCTTGTAGGGCAGCGGCCAGACCACGGTTTCAGCGTCGGCCTGCCGCCAGCGTTTCGTAACGGAGGTCTCGGCGTTGGTGACCACGAGGCGCGGCGTCCCGCTCAGCCCCTCGATCACTTGCGTGATGCTTTCCACACCGCCATTCGCGCGGGAACCGTTTTGGAAAACGGCGAACAGCACGCCACCGCGGGCCGCGCGATCATCGACTGACTTGGATGGAGCATCGGCCGTCAAGCGGTGCGGCCTCCGTTCTTGCGCAGACGCCAGACGAAGGTTTGCGCCAGCCAGGATTCGCACCACTCGGGACAGGAGAATTGCTGGAAGCGGAACTTCCCGAACGTGGCGAGGCGCGTGATGAAGTTCACGCCTACGGCGGAACCAATCGAGTTGGTTCGTTCGATGGTCAGGCCAGCGTCGCGGACCATGCCGGCGAGCTTGTTCCGCGTGTAGAAGCGGAAGTGGTAGCCTTCTTCCTTGGCCTCGCCGCCGCGGAGATAGGCGAGACGATCCTTGATGAAGGCGAAGTTCGGCGTGCTCAGCACCATTGAGCCGCCGGGCTTGAGCACGCGGGCCATTTCCGAAAGGAGAAGTTCGGCGGTGACGATGTGCTCGATGACTTCGAGGCTCACGACCAGATCGAACGAAGCATCGGAAACTTCACCGAGGCCGCGCGTCAGATCCGCCAGTCGCGCGCCGAAGCCGCGTCTGCGCTCGTTCTCCACGCTGCCGGCGTTGCCGTCGATCAACGTGGTCTGGTAGCCATCTTCGCGGGCAAGGATGCAGAATTCCCCCGCGCCACCGCCCACATCGATGAGTGTCGCGCCCGGCGCTGGCTCCGGCAGCAAGGCGCGGGCGAAGCGATAGCGGTTGCGCGACGGATCAAACGGGCGCTGCCCGGTGATGTCCTGCCGTGGGTGGGCAAAATTGACGATGGGTGAGAGGGTGTTTTCGATCATGGGGTTGAGGGGTTGATTCGATTCACGAAGATCTGCCGGGCAACCGGCTGGTAAAACGGTGGAGGAGATTTCCGAAGCGGGCTTGGATTAATCCGCGATCTTCAGCGCCCATTCCGACGAAGCACAGAAGCACGAACGAAAGCCCCGCGGTGAGGGCGGAGGTCACGGCAAGCGTTGTCCATCCAACCGGCTGGTAGCTTTGGATCGACGTCCAGGCCAGCGCCCATAGCGCGAGGGTGACGAGCAGCAGACGCGGGCGGAACATTGCGCCCAGATGCAAACCGGGTTGGGCTTTGGAGATTAATCTGCGGAACAACACCATGGTCAGCAGGCGTCCGGCGAGCGGTCCCGCGGCCATGCCGGCGAGTCCCCACTGGCGTCCAGCCCACACGCTGACGGCAAGGGCGAGCATGACGCCACCCGCCAGCACCGTCGCGCGCTGCCGGAAACACAGCATTCCATCGAGCACGTTTCCATCGACCTCGAGTTGTGTCAGCAACACCCGGCCCAACAGCAGCAGGGCGAGGAGCAAATGTCCGCCGTCGTAGGAAGGTCCCATCCAGGAATGAATGAACGAGGCGTTCACGGCCAGAGCGACGGCTCCGATCCAGGCGAGGTAGAATTGCGTGATCAGGGAATAGTCGTTCATCACCTTGCCCAGGCGCGTCCAGTCGCCCGCGCCGCAGAGTCCGGCAATGCCCGGACCGCTCGCCGCGTTCAGGCTGCCCATCGGCATGATTGCAAATCGCAGCAGCGCGCCGGTGACGTAATACGTGGAGGCCGCCGCCGGTCCCAGCATGATCCCCGCTAGAATCAGATCGCCCGTGCTCAGCGCGAGAAAGCCCAAGCCGCTGCAAAACACCCAGACCGAACCGCGCGCTGCGGACGACACTTCCGCGCGGCTGGGGCGCTCCACGCCGTACCACGAGACATGGCGGCAGGCGAGGACCTGCCAGACGATGGTGTAGATGATTTGCCGCAGCAGAACGGCGACCGCCAATCCAACCAAACCCCAGCCATAGAACAGGAGGCCGAGTCCCACCACGCTGGTGAAGACGACGAGCGACGAGCGCAGCCACATCGCTTTGTAGTCGAGATTTTCTCCACGCATCACGCCGCCGGGCACGGACACCACCTGCATGAGCAACATGCCGGCGCCGCTGATGCCCATCGCCCAGCGGATGGCTGGGAGATGTTCGTGAACGCCGGGGAAGATTGCGGGCGACATCCACGCGGCGGCGAGAATGGCCAGCAGCAGCAAAGGAAGGATCACCGCCAGCAGCACCACGCTCGCGCCGACGAGTCGGCGTTTGTGGGGGAAGTCGGCGGAGTGTTGCAGGCCGGCCAGTTGATACTTGAGCACCGAGGCGACGCGGAATTCGCCGAGGGCGATGTAGTTGTTGATCTGGTTGATCATCGTCCACACGCCGAAGAGCGACTGGCCCAGCAGACCGGCGATGACCGGCGTGAGCACGAGATTGGTGAAGAGCGTGGCGCCCTGGGTCAGCAGGCCGCCTGCTGTTCCGAGCAGCGTGCGGCCGGAGAGATTCTTCCGTGCCGGCGCGGGTGCCGTGGCGGGAATCTCGAGGCCGGGGCCGACGGCTGGTGCGCTAAAAGGATTCATGACTGGCCCGGCGGGCGCGGACGTACATGGCGACGTTGTCGTCGCGGCGCGGGGGAAATTCCGGGAAGCGTTCGCGAAACGCCGTTTCATTCAACTGCTGCGCGTCGATGAAGCCGCGTTGCTCCAGCAGCCAGCGCAGCAGTGGAAAATCGTAGAGGTTCTTGTGCTCACCGCTTTGATGGAAGAGCACGTTGATCATCTGCGAGCTGGGCATGCCATCGGGCAGTTGCACTGGATAACGGGTCATGCGGTCAGCGAGCAACTCACGGCCGCCGTCATTCACGTAACCACGGCAGACCTTCTCCATATCCGGGCAGCTCAGCCACAGTTCGCATCCGGGACGCGCCACGCGGCGCAGTTCATCGAGGAGCGGCAGGAACTCGCTTTCCAAATCCAGATGCTCGATGACCTGCTGGCTGGCGATGGCGTCGAACACGCCGTCCGGCCACGGCAGCGGCGCAGCCAAATCGAGATCGAAGGGCGACTGGACGAGATCCACGTTGGTCCAGCCGGGCACCGCGCGGCGGCCGCAGCCGAAGTGAAGTTTGTTGGTGGGCGGCAATAATTGCCGACTGCCGCGCTGATGGCGCAGCCTGGCACGCAGCCGCAGCCAGTCGATCTTCAGGCTGGCGCGGGTGCGCCGGGACAGGACTTTTCGCAGCAATGACTTCATATTTCAGAATGCAGCAGGCGCGCGGATGAAGCGCGCAGTGGATGGAAATGGTTCATGCCATAACGCTCATTGAGCACAGCACGGACTGAGCCGGAACCATGCCAAGAGGTCGCCCACGGTTGGGGCTGGCGTTCCCGGACCATCCAAGTCGGCCATGTTCAGCCGGAACGATTCTTTAGCCACGGATGGAACACGGAAGAAACACGGATAGGACAGGCGCCTGGCCTGGTTGGCGGATATGGTGTCAAACTCACCAAAAGGTATGATGGGAATGGGATTGGAATCCGAGTCGAACGCATGGGTTGTCTGTGTTCAATCCGTGTTTCATCCGTGGCTCGATTACATCGCTCCGGTTCAGAACTGGAAGTAGATGAACTCGGGGGCCCGCGACGGTGCCAGCAGCAGCAGCAGGAGGAAGCCTCCGGTCACGGTGACGCACCAGGCGCGGTCGCTCGCGGCGCCCAGCCGGTGCCCGATGCCACCGGCCCGATGGGAGAAAATGTGGCAGGCCGCGAATGCCGCAATCATCAACACCACCGACAACGCCTCCCGCAGCCGGACGCCGTTAAACCGATGAAACCCGTCGAAGAAAATAAACTTGGATAGAAGGTGCCCCAGGTCGGACGTGCTCTCCGCACGAAAGAATATCCAACCGATCAAAACCAGATACAGAGTTCCGGCCACGCACAGCCAGCGAAAGGCCGTGCTTTCCCGCAGCCTTGCCAGCCACTGCAGGCGCGGACTGCCATCCACTCTTCCGGCGTAGAAGCGGTGCAAGGCGAGCAGGATGCCCTGATAGGCACCCCAGAAAACAAATGTCCACCTGGCTCCGTGCCACAGCCCGCCCAGCAGCATCGTGGCGAGAAGGTTGACGTAGGTGCGGCCCGGCCCGAGGCGGTTTCCGCCCATGGGGATGTAAAGATAATCCCGCAGCCAGGTGGAGAGCGAGATGTGCCACCGCTGCCAGAACTCAGTGATGCTGGCCGCGAAGTAGGGGTAGTTGAAATTTTTCGGCAGCCAGAAGCCAAGGGCGACCGCGCTGCCGATCGCCATGTCGGTGTAGCCTGAAAAATCGCAGTAGATTTGAACCGCATACGCCGCGGTGGCCAGGATGATCGGCAGGCTGCCGAATCCCGCGGGGGCCGTGTAGATCTTCTCCACGAACAGGCCGAGGGTGTCGGCGAAGACGACCTTTTTCACCAGGCCCACGAGGAAGAGGCTGAAGCCAATTTTGAGATTCTGCGGCAGGACCTCCGCGCGTTTTTGCAACTGCGGAAGGAAATCCGTGGCGCGCACAATGGGGCCGGCGACCAGTTGTGGGAAAAAGCTGATGAACAAAAGAAACGACTCGAGGCTGCGGATGGGCGCCAGCTTGCCCCGGTAGACATCCACCGTGTAGCTCAGGGTCTGGAAGGTGTAGAAGGAGATCCCCACCGGCAGGATGATGTTGAGATGCGTGGGCCCCGACAGCCAGTGCCCGCCGGCCCACTGCTGGACGGTGAAGAAGGTTTCTAGGAGAAAATTCGTGTACTTGAAGAATCCAAGCAGGCTGAGATTTGAGACGAGGCTTACGACCAGCAGCACGCGGCGGCGCCCGGGGGAACTGGCCGCGGCCATGTAAATGGCAATCCAGTAATCCGCCACGGCGGAGGCGAGGATCAAGAGCACGAGCAGGGCGTTCCATGACGCGTAAAAGTAGATGCTGGCCGCCAGGAGAAAGCGGTGTTGCCAGCGGATGTTGGTGAGCAGTTTGGCGCCGAGCATCGCCATCGCGAAAAAGAGGAGATACTGAAGGCTGTTAAAGAGCATGCCGGGCCTGCGTGTAGTTTTTGGCCGGGGCGGGCTGATGCGGGGCGGCCAGAACCTTACTCATCACGTGTGTGAACGCGGCCCGGCCCTCGGCGTTCATGTGGACCAGATCCACGAAACCGCTGGCCGGAAGCCTGTCCTGACAGTCCAGCACCGAGACCCGCTCAGAACGAAGGGTGGCCAGAAATTGATTCAACGCGGCGCGGCGTTCCTCCGGCACGACGGCACCCAGCAGCGGGTGCAGAGGCATGTTGACCAACATGACCTCGGTGCCTTGCTCCACCAGTTCACGTACCAGCAGCGCAAGGCTGCGGGCGGCCAGCGTGCCGGCGGGATCGCCCTGCGGACCGGAGGTATAGGGCGGATAGGCATTCTTCTTCAGCGCGAGGAATCGCTTCAACTCCTCCGCCTGGATGCCCAGCGTGTAAACCCAAGGCGCCTTGAATTCGATCGCGTGTCCCGGTCGCAACTGGTCACCCCGTCCGCCCACGCCCAGACCGGCAAAGACGGCCGGCAGGAAAAATTTTCTTTTCCAGAGAAACCGATCCCACTCCGGCCGGCTGGCCATCTGGTGGAATTTCCCCGGCAGCAGTTGCTGTGCGGCAGGCGGCATCGCCGCGTAGGCGGTGGCCGGCAGCACCGCGATCTGATCCTCGAAGGGAAGGCGATCTTCAAAGACCTCGGGATACGAGAGGCCGATCACCACCCTCTGTGGATGCAATTCCTTCGCCCGGGGCAGTTCCACGAGGCGGCGGCAAGGCAAGTCACCGCTCACAGCGAAATTGTAGGCCGACACCGAATTCAGGCCTGCCTCCAGTTGCGCGCAATCCACGCCCTCACGCACCATGCTCGAACCCCAGAACAGCACGAGCGAGTTGGTGGCCCGCGCGTCGAGGCGCTCGCGCAGGATCGATTTGTATCCTTCGTATACCCCAGCCACACGGCCGGCTGAGGAACCGTCTCGGACGTAGGGTTCAATCAGGCCGGTGACGATTCCCGCGTAGAGCAGAAGCGCCGTGCCCGAGCAGACGGTGAGACGGGCGAGAACTCCCCGCCAGGTGACGGGCTGCGCGGCAGGCTGATTTGCCAATGGATTCGTTCCTGAAGTCGGGCTGGATTCGAGGCGCAGGGTTGTGGCAACCGCGGGCGCGGGCGGCTCTTTCATGGTGAAGATACGGGCTCAGCCTTTGCGGCAGACGATGAGGTGATTGGCGAAGCCCTCGTTCATTTCGTCGGCGGGCGTGCGGAAGGGCCGCGTCTCGCAGGCGAGCCCCAGCAGATTCAGCGGCACGAACATCCCAAACGAGGCCAGGGCGCGCAGCGGGCGAGTCACGGCCAGTCGTTGCAGCGGGTTGGTCATGCGCTGAAGCTGGCAGTTCAGCAGCAGCACGAGGGTCGAGACCGCCGTGCAGTGCGCGTGAAATTCTTCCACCGCGAGGTCCGCGTCGTTCGCCAGTTCCATCAATCCCTCCTGCGTGAAACGGAAGTAGTCGCAGGGCGCATCTTGATGCGGGAGCAGGAACGACGCGGAGAGCACGAGCAATCCACCCGGCTTCAACACGCGGGCGCACTCGGACATCATGCGCCAGGGATGCCGCGTGTGCTCCAGCACTTGAAAGGTCACGACCGCGTCAAAACTCGCATCGTCGAAGCGCAGTTGCTCCGTGGTGCAGCGCGTCACGGCGCTTGATTGAGGAAAGGGATCGCATCCGACGTAATCATGGCAACGCCCCTCGAACAACGAGCGATAGGGCATGGACCCGCAACCCACGTCGAGCACGCGCGGAGTTGCGTCGACCGAGAAATGGCGCTGCGCGACATCAGCGAGGTTGCGGGCCAAACCGCGCTTCACGAGGAATGCTGGCTGCCACAGCCTCGGGGTCTCGTGCGTCGGGGCCGTCACGGGTGCCGGAAGCACGCGGACCATCGGGGGCAGCGGGAGCGGGGAACTCAACGCCGGGCTGGTCTGAGCATTCATATCGTTGTCGAGACTGTGCTGTTCATGGGCCGTTCACGGCGCGGATAAATGATGGCGCCACCGTTTGGTTAGCACTCTTCGCACCAAGAGAGGAGGAGGGATCATCAAGCCTGATTTCGGGCGTCCGTGAGGTGAAACGGTGAAATTCCAGAGCCCTTCCCGGCAAAATTTGCCCAGGCTCGCCTCTAAACGGGGCAATCTTTGCCTGTTGATATGAACCCGACTTCCGCAATAGAAAGGGGAGCGCGCCCGCCTCGGGCGCAGTTTTCCGCGCCCTCGCGGAAAACCGTGGGGGGTGAACCTCGATCCGGCGCCGCGCCCAGAGCGGAACGCGAGGGCGCGTTCCGCAACGCCCGGGGCGGGCGTGCTCCCCGAACTTCGGAATTCGGGATGAAGGCCCCGTCAGCTCCTGTGCGCTTCGCACGCGCTACGTCCATCCGATCGCTGCATCCTCGTTTGATGAAGCTTCCTCAATCAGAAGTTCACTCACGCCTCCCTGCCCTCCACGAGTCGAACGCAGAAGAGTGACCGCGCTCACGTCAGGGCTGCGATCAGGTGGCGCAATTCGTCGTCCACGTCCGAGGGACTGGGGAGCGTCTGGGAAATCTCCTGCTTCACGAGTTCGCGAAAGCGTTTGCGCATCCGATGAATGGACACCTTTACCGCGCCTTCGCTCATGCTGAGGTGGGCGGCAGCTTCGACTTGCGAAAGCGATGGCGTTTCGCCGGCAAGCCACGGCTTGAGCGTCGCGAATTGGTCCAGCCTTTCGGCGCGACGAAACTCCTCCACCAACGCGGACAACGCCCGCGCCATGACGTTCAACGCCCACTCGCGGTCGAACCAGGCATCCGGCGGACGCGCTGCCGGGTCGGCCACGTCGAAACCGGGGGAAGTATCGGTCCCTGCGTCGAGCGATTCGGGGGCCGCGCCGCCGCCTCGTTTCTCGCGTTGCGCACGGTCGCGCTGATCGGCGAGGAAATGCTTCACCGCGCCCAGCAGGTAGGAACGAAACCTCCCGAGTTGCGGATCGACGCCGCCGATCTCTCCGCGCTGCAGCAGGCGGGCGAAGAATTCCTGCGTCAGCTCGCGCGCGGTGTCCTCGTCGCGTCCCTCGCGGCGCAGGAAACGCAGCACCGGCTGGTAATACGCCTCGCACAATTCGCCGAGTGCGGCGCGAGCCTCGACCGATTCGCCCCGCGCGCGCAGGATGAGCGTCCAGCGCGTCGGGGCGAAGGCGGGCGAGGGGGCAGGCTCGGAATTCATTTCTTCCCCGCAGTCATGGGCCGCTCGAAGTAGCCACGGAAGATGGCGCCGGCCTGGTTCGTCACGGCGAATACCGGGACGCGCTGGCCGGGCAGAATCTGGATGCCGTTCGGTGATGTGGCTTTCGTGGATTCGAGTTGACGGATGATTTCCCCAATATCTTCCGCCTGGAAGTCCCGCGGATAGTACCAATAGCAGCTATCCCCCGCCCACGCTCTGGTACTGCGGCGCATGATGGAAGTGCTGGTTTCCAAGGCCATGCCATCACCTGAAAGCCCGACTGCGTACAGCAAGGAGCCTGGCTGCGCGGAGACCTTGAGTTTCACGCTGAGGAAATGCGGCCAGTAGTTTTGCGGGGTATCGGCAATGGAGACATAGGCCGGGGGAAGACCGGTGACGGACAAGGTCTGGGAACGAAGCGCGACAAACCCCTCAGTCCGATATCCATGATCGTTGGTCGCCTGAAAGACACGGGCGCGTTCGTCCGGCTTCAATTGCACCACCTGTCCATCCACCGCCGCCCGCATTTCTTCGAGGATTCCGCGGACCCGGTTGGATTCAAAAAGCGTCATCGGCCAGATGAGATGCCGCATCACTCGCAGGCGCCTCGATCCGGCGTAAATGGTCGTGGCGGATTGAATTTCCTCCATTCGCCCGTCAGGACGGTGCAGCAGGCCGACGAGATGATCGCCGGCGGGCAGTTCCGACTGCGTCATCACTCCCACCGATCGATACGGATCGTCTGTAATTGTGGGAATATGAAGCTCAAGCTTGCGGGGAGCACCCGGATCTTCGGTGCCCGCATGTGGCCCGGTCCCCGGCACCACCTGGAGCGGAGCACGGACCCTGATCCACGCCTTGAACGCCGTGTCGCTGGACGAGCCGAATTCAAACAGCAGCTTTTGTTCGCCGGGACTCCGCCGGATGGTGTTTCCCTTGAGCGCCTTCTCCACCTGGTCGCGCAATTTCAGGAGATGATCGCGCGGCGTCGTGTCCGGCATCCGGTACTCGACGCGCTTATGGCGCACCGGCGCATCTGTGTCCCCGCCGGCGAACTCGGAGGCGCGGACCTCGGCGGTGAAGCCGGGGATCTTCGTCTCCCACGGGAACGACTTCTCGCATTCGCCCTGCACATGGTCGAGGTAGTCGATGGCCAGCCAGCGCACACCGGCGACCTCGCGCAGTTCGACGGCGGTGAAGGTGAAGCGAATCTAGGGAGTGGTGTTTGTATCGGCCAGCGGCTGGCCCGCCAATGGAACCGTTGCATGGTTCTCCAGGCTTGCCTGCTCGCGATCGCGTTGCAGTTTTGAAAACGTGGCGAGCGCGATGAAGCCCAACGCACAAGCCATCACCCAGGAGAAAAACCAACCACGTGTTCCCGGCTTTTCCGGGGCCGGCTGGTTGCCACCCCAGCGAGCGGCGGCAGACACGGCCCAGATGGCGAAAGTAAGTGTGCCAGCGTAAACACACAGCATCAGCACGACGCTGTGCAGGAGGACGTCGCGGGTTTGAGCCGGAATCGAAACCAGGAAATACCATAAAGATGCAAAAAACATCGCGAGCAGGAGCAGCCCCAAGGGCCACGCCAGCGCGGCGAACACGGCCAGTGGCAGACCGCGCAACCGGCCCGCGTGCGCGCGAATGTCGCTCAAGGCGATCCAGCCGAGGATCGCGCCGACGAGTGCGGGGAGGAAAGGCATCAACGCCGCCACGGTGATGATATTGAAACTGCCAGTGCCCGCTCTCCTACTCAGGTAGATTAGCAAGACAGACAGCATGGGCATCAACAGGCTCACACCCGTCACCACCGCGCCCCACACCGCCTTTTGCGACCACTTCGACGCGACGTTTGCCGCGCCTGACAATTTCGGCGGCGCGGCTCCGGTGGCATCCGCGCCCGCGTCGCTGAGATGTTCGACGCTGGTCTGCATTTCGCCGGCGCTTTGGAAACGCTTCTCACGGTCCTTCTCCAGCGTGCGGAAGACGACTTCATCCACGTTTGCGCCGACCGGCGTCTTGGCCGAG